>Ga0247822_10001497_pt1 | contig 14331 bp, 12 predicted proteins | sample 13C_Cellulose_Da_FD_192423 | JGI IMG/M metagenome (GOLD analysis project Ga0247822, IMG submission 192423) | Soil microbial communities from agricultural site in Penn Yan, New York, United States - 13C_Cellulose_Day30 | ecosystem: Environmental > Terrestrial > Soil > Agricultural land | place...
CGGTCGAACCTCTGCGAGAACTCGGCCTCCTTGAGCCAGCCGGCGGCCAGCAGCGTGAGGACGCCCTGCCACTGCCCGGCGCGGTCCGGCGCGGCCTTCATCAGCGAGTCGGTCGCCGTCTTGGTCAACTTCAGGGCGTTGAGCCGGTCGTCGGTCTGGTGCGGCTTGGTCGAGAGGCCGCGGGAGAGGACCGTGCCGAGGGTGGAGAGGATCTCCATGCCGCGCTCTGGGTTCTTGGTGAAGCTCGCGTCGAGCCACGCCTGGCCCAACTCGTCCTTCAGCCGCGGGGCGAGTTCGACCGCGCGCAGCAGCGCCTCCTCCTTCTCGCCGGGCTCGCCGCCCGGGACCGCGAGGATCGTCTGCACCGCGTCCCACGCCTTCTCCAGGTTCCCGGACTTTGACTCCTTCGCGTGCAGCGCGAGGAAGTAGCGCGACAGCAGGTTGAGTGCCTCGAGGTCGGCGTCCTTCTGCGCCTGCTCGGCGGTCGGGAGGAAGTCGCCTGCGAACTCGGGGAGGTTGGCGCTCGTCAGGAGCTTCGCGACCTGCCGCAGGGTCAAGACTCGCTCGCCTTCCGGCTTCGCCGCGTTGGCCTTCAGCTTCACGACCGCGACCTCGGGGAGCGTGCCGCCCGCTACGGCCTCGCGGAGGATCGCCGACAGCGGTGTGAGGTGGTCCTTCGTCAGCCCGGCCGGGGCCTGAGCCAGGACCGCTGCCGGCCCCGCGACCGCCGCGCGTCCGGGGAAGACGGTCGGGTTCGTGCCGGCCGGCGCGGCTGCGGCCAGCCCGAGGACGTCGTCCGCGGAGAACACGTTCTTCTCGCCGAACTGCATCATTGCGGGGTTGCCACCCATCATGACCGGGCCGTCGCCGTCCACGACCAAGACCGGCTGACCGCTGGGGCTGCCTGCGCCGGGCGTTTGCTGGAGGCTGCGGAGGAGTTGCTTGTACGCGGCCGCGGCCTCCTCGTCCGGCAGCGTCGCGAGGTAAGCTTTCACGTCGGGCCACTTGCCGAGCGAGACATTCTTCTGGAAGGTGGCGACCTCCTGGTCGAGCGCCTCGGTCTTCGCGTCCTTCGGCGGGGTCGGTTTGTCGGTCTTCGCGGCCGGTGCCCACGCCTTCAGCACCGCGGACGGCCGCCGGTCGAAGGTGAGTTGCTTCAGCCGCGTCATGCGCGGAGTCTCTGTTGCCGCGGCGGCACCGCCAGCCGCGTCTGGGCTACCCGGCGTGACGACGGCGCCGGGTGGGAGTTGGGGAGCGTCCTTCGCTTGCCCGATTGGAACCGCTTCCACGGCCCGCGGGGTCGGCGCGACCTGCGCGCGGGCGTACGCGGCCACGCCCAGCGCGAGCGCGAGCAGGGCGGTAAGGACGGACTTCCTCATGTGCCAATCCTGGAGTCGGGGGTCAGTAAGCAGAGGAGTCGGGGGCCGAAGTCCGGGGTCGGGTAAGGCGAGGCCTCTCCGACTCCCGAATCCCGACCCCCGACTCGCGAACGATTAGTGTCCCGTGTCGTCGAGCGGCGGCGCTCCGCCGGCACTGCGGACGTCATTCTTCGACGGCGGTTGCTTGTTCTTGCCACCCGGGCGGCCGGACCGGCCGCTGCCGCAGCCCTCTCACTGCGACGGCAGGGGCAACCCCTGCAGGTCCGCCAGTTCCAGGCGGGCGAGCCGCACCGACGACTCCAGGTCTTCGCGGTGCTTCTTCGCGGCCGCGGCGTCGCCGCGCTTCTCGGCCTCCTCGGCGAGCAGCTTGTACGTCTGCCGAGCGGCCTCGACCTCCGGCTCCCACGCGTCGCGGCCGAGGCCCTCGAGGCGCATCAGCCAAGTCATGTAGTACTGGCTGTTCGCGAGCGTCGATCGCGCGTCGGCGAGGAGCGCCGGGTCCGCGCCGCCGTCGGCCGCGAGCTCGTCCACCAGCGTCCGCATGTCCGCGTGCGCGTCGGGCAGTTGCTTGGCCAGCATCATGGCCTTCGCCCGCTCGACGCGGATCTTGCGGGCCTCGGCCGCGCGACCGTCGGGCAGCGCCTTGAGCGCCTCGTTGTACCGGTCCACGGCCAGGGCGAAGTCGCCGTCGGCCGCGTAGGACTCGGCCGCGCGCAGCTCCTTCGCGACGGCGTCGAGCTTCTGCCGCTCGACTCCCGGCCCGAAGTAGTGGGCGACCGCCCCGGCCACGCCGAGGAGTAGCCACCCGGTCAGGAGTAGGATTCGCAGCGCCATGTCACCCCCTTCGGAGGAACGATCCGGACTGACTCAGTCGAGAATACCAGACTCTATCGGGAGTCGGAATACAGTCTCCGCCGATCTCATATCTTCCCGCGGTCGGGGGGCGACGGGGCGGCGTTCGCCCCCCGGCGACGCCCCGGCTCCCACCCGGTGCCGACCAGGGTCAGCAACGCGGGCAGGAGCGCGAAGACCCCGCACCCCGCCCCGACGCTCAACAGCGCCCACTCGCGTGGCGTCCACTGGCCCTGTCCCTTGGGCTTCGCCTTGTCGTCGATCTTCGAGACGAGTTCCGTGCTCAGGTGCTTCTCGTTGCCGTCGTGGTAACTTCCGCTCAGACGGTTCGCGACCTGGCGGAGCGTCGAGACGTCTTGCCGGGACATGTGCCCGCCGAACGCCTTGCCCACCGTCGGGTTGCCGACGCCGACCATGACGACGTTCGACCCGATGGACGCGGGCATCCTGGGCATGCCGGTCGCGGGGACGGTGTCGCCGTCGGTGACGACCATCAGGACCGCGCTCCCGGGCGGCCAGGGCTTGGCGATCCGCGCGGCCTCCTCCAGGCCCGCGAACAGGTTCGTCTCGCCCGGCTTGAACGCGTGCCGCATCGGCAGTTCGGTGAGGATGTTGCGGACCACCTCGCGGTCGAACGTGTCGAGCACGACGGGCTTCGCCTCCGTCGCGACCGCGACGACTGTCGTCTTGTACCGCTCGGCCTGCACGCGCTCGAAGAACGACTGGATCAGGTCGGCCGCCCGCTCGCTCCGCTTCTGCATACCCCCCGGGCCGGCGTCCTCCGCCTCCATACTCCGCGACACGTCCAGCACCAGGACGAGGTGCCTGTACTCGCTCTCCTTGATTTCGCCCTGCCGGTGCCCCTTCGGGGGCAGGAGCAGCAGGACCACCAGTCCCCACGCGGCGGCTCCCAGCGCCAGAACGCGCAAGAGCGGCGCGACCGCGGCCATCACCATCCCGCGGCCGCCGCGCCCGAACGCGAGCGGCGCGGCCCGTACTACGCGGCGGAAGTGCAGCAACTCCGCCGCGACCGCGAGTTGTGCCACCACCCCGGCGGCGATGAAGCCCGCGACGACCGGCGTGACGTCCGGCAGCGATTCCGACGGCAGTTTGGGGATGGGGATTACCACGGGGTGTACCTCAGCCCGTAGAGCGCGAGCGTGCCCAGCGCGAGCAGGACCGCGCCGGCGATCGCGGCCGGCTCGAAGTAGTCCACCGTCTCGACTATGGTGGGGGTCACCTTCGCCTGCTTCATCGTGTCGATCTTCTTGAAGAACGTCGGCAGCGCGTCGGGGTCGTCGGCCCGGAACGCCTCGCCGCCGGTGAGCCGGCAGATGTTAACGATTTCGGGCTGGGGCTCGAACCCGCCGACGATGATGCAGAACACGCTGACGCCGTCGGCGTTCAGCTCGCGGGCGAGTTCCTGGTCGTTGCCGGGCAGGTCGAAGCTGAACCCGTCGCTGATGAGGACGATCATCTTGTCGCCCTCGTCGCGGCGGCCGAGTTCCTTCTTGCACGCCTGGAGCGCTTTCGCGATGGCCGTGCCGCCGAACGGCGCCGGCGCGATCTCCGGCCGCATGAACGGCGTCGAGCACTTGAGTGCGGAGGGGTCGGTCGTGAGCGGAACCCAGTGGACGAAGGCGTCGCCGAAGAACGTCAGGCCGAACGCGTCGCCCTTGCGGTAGTCGAGGAACGCGTCGATCGCCTTCATCGACGCGTCGTAGCGGGTGCCCTCGCCGAAGGGGGCGGTCATGCTGCCCGATATGTCCACCGCGAACTGGATGTTTGTCAGCGAGCGCTTCTGCTGCGGCGGGCCGTTGCGCTGCGGCCCGGCCAGAATGACGACCGCGACCGCGAGGAGCAGTGCGGGGACCGACTCGGCGAGGGAGATCGCTACCCACCACCACCAACCGCCGCGACCCCGCGCGCTGTCGAGGGGCAGCACGACTCGGCGCGAGGGCAGCAGCCACCGCCCGCCCCACACCAGGCCTAGTAGCAGCACCGGAACGACGAGTGCGAACAGCACTGCGGGGTGCGCGAACTGCGGCCACAGGAGCGGGACTTCCTTGTAAGCGAGGTCGGTCACGGCGCGGCCCCCTTTCCGGCCGCGGCGGGCGGAAGGTCGATCGCCTCCGGCGGGAGGTCGCGGTACGGGGCGAGCAGCGCCGGCACGTCCACCGCCACGACCGGGCCGGGACGGTGCAGCCAGGCTTCCAGTTGCGCGAGGAGCGGCCCAGCCTCAGGGTGGCTGCGCATCCGGTCGATCGCGACACCCGGTTCCGCCGCTTCCAGCCCGAGTCGCTTCCGCCAGTAGGCCAGCAGCGCGCGCTCGAGGTCGCCCAGCTCCGCCCGCGAGAGTTCGCCCGCCACCGCGCCCTCGATGAGCGGCCGGAGCCGCTCGGCCAGCGTCACCGGCCGCTCGCCCGCGACCGCGGCGCGTTTGCGCCGCGGGAAGATGAACGAGGCGACCAGCACCGCAAGGCCCAGACCCCACAGCGAGACCAGCACGATCACCAGCGTGCGGTAGCCGCCCACCCGCGGCCCCGACTCGACCTCCAGCTTGTTCGGCTGGATCTGACCCGGCGGCAGCACCTGCGTGACCTTCACGACGAGCGGCGGGAGTTCGCCAAGGGGCGAGCCGTCCTTGCGGCGCAGGTAGTCGCGGAGGTCGAACACGCCGGGGTCGAGTCCCGCGTACTCCAGGTCGTACCGGAACGCGGTCCCGTGCGGGTACACCCGGGCGACGCGGAGCACCACGGGACTCTTGCGGTCGGCAAGCGGCTTTGCCTCCAGCTCGGTGCCCGGCAGCACGACTCCGTCAAGCCTCCCGGGCATACCGACGGTGGTCTCGGGCGGGGCGGGTGCCTGTGCCGTGGCGTGGGTTTCGACGAGCAGGAGGGAGACGACCCCGGCGAACGCGAGTGCAACCCGGACGCGGGAACGCCGGGGACGACACGACAGCGGTAGGCTCGGGTCTCTCACGCTCGCCCCTTACTCATCTCGCTCCGCGGCCCAGGACGTTGCGGCCCTTCAGGAAGTTCCGCAGGTCCGCGACGAACGGCCTGTCCGTGCGGATCAGCAGGTGATCGACGCCGGCGCGCTTCAGCTCCCGGGCCGTCGAGTCCGGGTCGACCCACGCGCGGCCCGAGTGCGTGACGAACACGCGGCCCGTCTCGGCCTCGCCCGCGCGCAGGAAGCCCGCGCCGCGCAGGCCCAGTTCCGCCGGGTCCTGCAACTGGAGTACGACGACGTCGTGCCGTTGCGCCAACAGCTTCAGCGCCGGAACCGCCCCCGCGTCGTGGAGGTCGCTCAGCGCGATGACGAGGCAGCGGCTGGACAGCGTCGGGGCCAGCCGCGTGACGCAGTGGGCGAGCGTGGTCGGCTCGTCGTACCGGAACTCCCGGAACGCGTGGAGCCACTGCAGGATCCGGGGCCGCGACAGGCTCGGCTCGACCCGCACCTCGCGCCCGCCCACGCCCACCACGCCCACCGGGCTGATCCGGTCGAGGCACGCGAACGCCAGCCCGCCCGCGACGTGGACCGCGACCGCGTACTTGCTCCGCTTCGCGGAGCTGACGGTCATCGACGCGGACGTGTCCACCAGGAGGTAGCACGGCAACTGCTTGGGAGCCTCGTACTCCTTGACGAACACTTTGCCCGTGCGGGCGGTCACCCGCCAGTCGATCGACCGGACCGGGTCGCCGGGTTCGTACTTCCGCGACTGCGCGTACTCGATGCCGGAGCCAAGGAACGGCGAGTGGTCCGTGCCGTAGCCCAGCGAGTCGGCGAGCTTCTTGACCGCGATCAAGAACTGCCGCGCGTCGAGGTGGTCGGCGGTGTCGAGTCGGCCTGTCATAGGAAGAGACTCACCACAAAGGCACAAAGGTCAACACAAAGGAACACGGAGAATGCAGGATTGAGTTCATTTGGGTTCTTTGTGGACTTTGTGCCTCCTTAGTGCCTTTGTGGTGAGAGGTCTTTCTTGCCTTTCCCGCGGGTCAGGTCGTGAAGGATTTCCTGCAACACCTCGTCGCCCCGCTTGCCGTCGGCGAGGGCCTCGTAGTTCAGCCGGGTGCGGTGGAGGATGACGTCCGGCGCGAGGGCGTAGAGGTCGTCGGGGACGACGTACCCGCGGCCGCGGAGCAGCGCCCGCGCCCGCGCCGCCTTGATGAGTGCGATGCCGGCCCGGGGGCTGGCGCCTAGTTCGACGTCGGCGTGGTCGCGAGTCCGCGTGACCGCGTGGACCACGTGTTCGAGGAACGTGTCGCTGACGTGGATTTGGGACGCGACTTCCATCGCGTTCACGAGGTCGTCGATCGTGCCGACCGGCTCGTCCGACAGCACGTCGAACTCCGTCCGCGCGACCGCGCCGCCGGCCTCGCGCTTCACGCCGAGTTGCATGTTGCGGCGGAGGATCTCGCGCTCCTCGTCCGGCGTCGGGTACTTCAGCCGGTGGCGGAGCATGAAGCGGTCGAGCTGGGCCTCGGGCAACTCGAACGTGCCGGCCTGCTCGACGGGGTTCTGCGTCGCGATGACGAGGAACGGCGACGGCAGCCGGAACGCCTCCTTGCCGATCGTTACCCTCCGCTCCTGCATGGCCTCGAGCAGCGCCGACTGCACCTTCGGCGCGGCGCGGTTGATCTCGTCCGCGAGGAGCAGGTTCGTGAACACCGGCCCCTTGTTCACGCGGAACTCGTTGGTCCGCTGGTCGAGGATCTCCGACCCGAGGATGTCGGACGGCAGCAGGTCGATGGTGAACTGGATGCGCGCGAACTGGAGTTGGATGGACTTCGCGAGGCACGACACCAGGAGCGTCTTCGCCAGCCCCGGCACGCCCTCCAAGAGGAGGTGGCCGCTGGTCAGCAGGGCGATGAGGATGCGCTCGACGACCGCGTCCTGGCCGACGACGACGGTGCCGATCCGCTCGCGGACGCCGGTGAGGAAGCGGACGACGTGGTCGGGCGCGGGGGAGCCGTTCGCGGATGGCGCGTGGGGGCTGGACATGGAATCCCCGGTACGGGTAGCGGTCGGTCCGAGAAGACGCCGCCGGAGAGGAGCGGTTTCAGCGTGCGTGGGAAGAGTATGGGCGAGTCGCGGCCCCGGGAAGGGTACCTTCCCACTCCGCATAGTTTGCGGAAGACGCGTCACGGTCGGGATGTCGCACCGAACTCCCGTCAAACTCCCACGCCGCAATTACTTGCCGCACCCGCGACACGAGACTGCCGCACCGGTCAAACGTCGGAGTCGTCACGGTCATCGAGGCTTTGCGGGCGTGCCGGGTCGGGAATTGCCGCCGAGGAAGGAGTTGATCCGCTGCTTCAGCTTGCGGTGCGCGGCGGTCTCGCCCTTCGCGAGTTGCTGCACGTCGCGAAAGTTCAGGCCGGGGTCGGGGAAGGGGAGCCGCGACAGGCAGTCGTCGAGCGTGGCGAGGAGCGAGTAGCGGTTGTCGTCGCGCGTCTCGACCCCGATGCCGAGGCCGCGGAGCGACTCGAGGTCGCGGTAGAACCCGCGGACGTCGATTTTGAGGCGGCGGACGAGTTGCTGCCGCGTCTGCGGCCCGTCCCCGAGGAGGGTCAGGAGCCGGTAGAGCCGTGCGGCCCGCTGGGCGGTGAGGGTGACCGAGGCGGCCTCCACCTTTTTCCTCCCCATGTCGCCTCCCGCCGGTGGGGGGACGGCGTTCTCCGCGTCGTGCGGCTCTGGCCGCCGACCGTCCGCGGTTGGCAGCCGTCCGACGGGCATGATGGTAGGGGCGCCGGATGCGGAAAGCAAGGCATTGCCGACCCGGAAACGGCGACGCCCGCGGCGGATCGCCGCGGGCGGGGGTGTGGTGTGACACCGGATTGTCACTCGCCGCGAGGCTTGCCCCACTTCCACGCCGTCAGGCCGGTCAGGTCGCGGACGAACACTTCGTCCCCGCAGACCGCGACGTGCGCCCAGGTCTCCGCGTCGGCGACCTTCCGCTGGTCGAGTAGGTCGAACTCCTTCGGGGTCGCGCGGAACAGGTAGAGCTTGCCGCGGTTGTCCAGGGCCAGCACTTTCGCGCCGTCCGTGACCATGCTCCAGTACTCGCCAAACCGCTCGTCCGTACCCCACGCCTCCTTGCCGGTCTTCAGGTTCACGCAGATGAGCCGCCGGTCCTTGCCGTGGATGTATGCGTGGTCGTCCACGACCACCGGGCTACTCATGTTGCCTTCGTACCGGAGCGCCCACGCGTCCGCGACGGAGTACTTCCCACCCTCGCTGTCGAGTTTCAGGAGCCGCGTGTTGCCGCCGTAGGTGCTAGTGAGGACTCCGTCGTCGCCGCGGACGGTCGGGGTCAGGATGTTCATCCCGCGGAAGGACGGAATGTCCTTCTTCCAGATTTCCTTCCCCGTGGCCCGATCGACGCCGGCCAGCGCCGCGCGAGTCTGAACAACTACCTGGTCTTGCCCGGCGAGCCTCGCGAACACCGGCGACGAGAACGCGGACCCCATCATCCCGCCGCCGTCTTGCAGGGACTTCCACAGGATTTTGCCCGTGGCCTTGTCCACCTTCGCGAAGCACCCGCCGGCCTGGACGTAAACGCCGGTGTCGTCCACGAGCGGCGAGCAGACGAAGCCGAAGTCGGGGGCGGGCGCGTCGAGTTCCTTGACGAAGTCCACACGCCAGAGTTCCTTCCCGGTCGCGGCGTCGAGCGCGACGAGTACGTCGCGGATCCCGGCGACGTACAGCGCCTTCCCGTCGTACGCGGGTGTGGACCGGATCCAACTCCCGTTCTTGGCCGCGAAGAACGGCACTGTGATCGAGCCGTCCCAACTCGCGCGCCAGAGTTCCTTGCCGGTCTTGCGGTCGTGCGCCGTGACGACCTCGGTCTTCTTGTCCACGGTCTGCGTCGTGAACACGCGGTCGGCGGCGACGACCGGGCCGGAGTAACTCGGCCCCAAGTCCGCGACCCGCCACGACTGCGTCAGGGCGTCGCCGGAGAGGGTATCCGGAAACGCCCGTCCGGCCACGACGGCGTCGCGGGTCGGGCCGCGCCACTGCGGCCAGGTGGCCGGGTCGGCGGCGGCGGCAGAGGCGGCGAAGACGATCGACGCGGCGAGGCCGATCACTCGGCGGTTCATGGGTGGAGACCTTTCAGTTCGGGGAGTCGGTCAGCACGGCGAGGCGGCGAGGACCTTCCGCAACTTCCCGATCGCGGCCGTCTGCACCTGGCGGACACGCTCCTTCGACAGGCCGACCGCCGCACCGACCGCCTCCAGCGTCGGCCGCTCGGCCCCCTCGACCAGGGAAAACCGCCGGGCGAGCACGACTTTTTCGCGGGCACTGAGGAGGGGGTGGTCGTCCCGCAGGTAGTCATCGATCCGGAACGTGCCGGACGACGCGGGGGCCGCGGCGTCTCCGCCCCGGCCGCGGGGCTCGCCGTCCGGGAGCGAGTCGAGTGACAGGGCGTTCTCGAGACGGTCGGCGGCCGAGCGGCGCGCCTTCCGGGCCATTGCCCGCACGAGGCAGGTGTAGGCGTAGGTGCTGAAGCGGACGTTGAGCCAAGGGTTGAAGGCCGCGACTGCGTGGATCAGGACGACGTGACTGTCGCCGATCATGTCGTCGGCCATGTTCCGGGCCGACGCCCTCTGGCGGACGGCGCGGTAGATGAGCTTGCGGTTGCCCAGGACGATTCGGTCGCGGAGGTCGAGATACGCCGCCCGCCACCTCTCGCGGTCGGCGGGCCGGCGGGCGGTGTGTAGCCGGTGGGCGGCGTAGTGCATCCGCCGGGCGTGATCGCGGGTCACCTCGTCGGGCATGTAGCTGGCGGAGGAGTCGGCGGACCAGTCCTTCGACTCGCCCGCGGTGTACTGCGCCTCTGCGGGCGAGTCGAAGGACTGGTGGTAGACATAGGCCGGGGCGTTTTCCGTTCGCGGGACTCGGCGGGTGGCGGGAACGCTCATCGCAGCCTCCAGGGTGTGTGTCCCAAAACCTGAGTGTTATTCGGTCGTTATTGCCGTTTTGGATTCGCTATCTGGATGATATTCTAAAGTGATCGAGGGTTGTGCGATACGATTAAATCGTCTAAATCGAACAAATAACAGTTTGGCAGGGCGGCCGGTCGGCGTCAAGTGGGAATCCCCGTCGGTACGCGGAGGATGGGGGAGGCCGCGGCGGGGCAGAACCCGCGCAACCCCACCGGAAGGGGCGAATCTTGTGGGATCGGACGCGGGACGGGCTCGGAGACTATGAGTGAAATGAGGTACTGTAGACCCCGGGTCACAGACGGACCCGACCTGAGAGAGCGGGTTTCGGCACTCGTATGAACCGTTCACACTCCGACGACGCGATGAACAGCTTCAGCCGGCCGATGAGTACGGCCGACGTGGCGCGCGCCCTCGGCGTCAGCGTCACCACCGTGAAGCGGTGGGTGGACGAGGGAATACTCCCGGCGCACCGGACGCCCGGCGGGCACCGGAAACTCCACGGGTCCGACGTGCTCCGGTTGATCCGCGAGGGGAAGTTGCCCCAGGCCGACGTGGCCGCCCTGGTGCCGGACGCGGCGCGGGCCGCGCCGGGGGATGTGACCGCGCTGTGCAACGACTTCCGCCGCGCGGCCGCCGCGGCTGACGCGGAAATGCTCCGCGGCGTGATCCACGCGGCACGCCGCGGCGGGATGTCGGTCGAGACGCTGGCCGACCGGATCGTCTCGCCCGTCATGCGCGAGGTCGGCCACCAGTGGGAGAACGGCCGGGTCAGCGTGTCGCACGAGCACCTGGTGACCCAGGCGTGCGTGGCCGCTCTGTATGAAGTGGAATCGTTCCTCGCGAGCGGGGCGGGCCGCGACCGGCCGGTCGCAGTAGGCGGCGCCCCGGAGCACGACCACTACGTCCTGCCGACTCTGATGGCGAAGCTCACGCTCATGGACTGCGGGTGGGATGCGATCAACCTCGGCCCGCACTCCCCGATGTCCGCGTTCCGCGACGCGCTGCACCGGCTCAAGCCGCGGCTCGTCTGGCTGTCGGTCAGCCACCTGGCGCAGCCGGACGTGTTCGTGGAGGAGTTCAACGCCTTCCACGCGGACGCGGAGGCGGCGGGCGTGGCCGTCGCGATCGGCGGGCAAGCCCTGACGGCGGAAGTACGGACGCGGCTGAACTACACGTCCTTCGGCGACGGGATGGGCCAGCTCGCGGCGCTGGCCCGGTCGCTGCACAAGCGGCCGATGCCGCGGCGCCGCGGGCGGCCGCCGGGGAGTGGGAAGAAGTCGTAGGTCGCGGACACGCTACCTGTGGACGCGAGATCTGCGGCGGATCAGTTCGTCCACGATCGTTCCGAGCAGCAGCGTCAGCCCGATGACCGCGGGGATCACGTCGTTCCCCAGCCCGCGGAGGCTGACGAGGTTCTCCAGCACCGGCAGTACCATCGCCCCGAGCACCATCCCGACCGCGAGCCCCTCGCCCCCGCGGAGGCTGCACCCTCCCAGGACCGCGCCGAGGATCGCGTAGAGTTCCAGGTACAGCCCCCCGCTCTGCGATCGCACGTCCGGCGAGTCGAGCAGAAGCAGAACGCCCGCGAACGACGCGAGCGCCGAGCAGATGACGTAAGCCGACGCCCGGTGGCGGTTGACGTTCACGCCCGCGTACTTCGCGGCCAGTTCGTTGTGCCCGATCGCGTACCAGTAGCGGCCGTATGCGGTCCGGTGCAGGAAGAAGCCGACGACGCCGGCCAGCACGAGTAGCAGCACGAACTGCGCGGGAAACACCACGGCCCCCGACGCGTCCTTGCCCACGAGCAGGAATCGGACTTGCGACAGCGCCCCTGCAAACTCCGGGTGCGCCGAGACGGACGCGTCATAGCTCACGGTCCCGGCCATCAGCCGGGCGACGCCGCGGTAGACGAACATCCCGCACAGCGTGACCAGGAACGGCTGGAGCTTGAGCCGCGTGATCAGCAGCGCGTTCACCAACCCCACGGCCGCGCCGAACAGTACGACCAGCGGGACCGCGGCGTAGGGGTGGACGCCGGACTCCAGTAGCACCCCGAACAGCACCGCGGAGCACCCGACGACCGACCCGATCGAAAGGTCTATGCCGCCGGTGATGATGACGAGTGCCGCGCCCAGCGTGATGATGCCGTACCGTCCCTGGAGGCTGGTCACGTCGATCAGGTTGTTCCCGAGTCGCTCCAGCGACTTCTCCGCCGGCTCGCTGGCGGGCGAGTTCTGCCAGTAGGTGCCGATCAGCCCCACGTACAGGGCGAGGAGGATGCCGGCGACGCCCAGAACGCGAGTCATGGTCCGCTTGCTCCTGTCGCGAGCCGCATCACGGCTTCTTCGGTGAGTTCGCCGCCCGTCAGAATCCCGGCCAGCCGCCCCTCGTGCATGACCGCGACGCGGTCGGACATGCCGAGCAACTCTTCCATGTCGCTGGTGATCATCCACACCGCGACGCCGCGGCCGGCGAGTTCGTCGATCAGCGAGTAGATCTCGGCCTTCGCGCCGACGTCCACGCCGCGGGTCGGCTCGTCGAGGATCAGCACGCGCGGGTCGCGGGCGAGCCACTTCCCGTAAACGACCTTCTGCTGGTTGCCGCCCGAGAGGAGGCCGACCGGCTGTTCCGCGGAGGGCGTCTTCACGCGCAGCCGGTCGATCCAGGTGGCGTGGAGACTCGACTCCGCCGTCCGGCGGACGCCGAACACCGAGCCGAGGCGGTCGAGGTTCGGGAGACTGATGTTGAACCCGACACTCTCGGGGACGATCAGCCCGTGCAACCGGCGGTCTTCGGGTACAAGCAGCACGCCGGCCCGGATCGCGTCTTCCGGAGATCGGACGGAGACCGGGCGGCCCTCGACCAGTACCTGTCCCGCGACGGTGTCGCGGACGCCGAACACCGCCTCTGCAAGTTCCGTCCGCCCGGCCCCGACCAGACCGGCCATGCCGAGAATCTCGCCGGCCTTGACCTCCAGGGAGACGGGCGTCTCGGGTCCGCCGCGGTAGCGGAGCTGCGAGAGGGTCAGCGCCGCAGCACCGCCGGTACCGGAGCGGTGGACCTTCGGGTGGTAGTGCGTCATGTCGCGGCCGACCATCAGGCGGACCATGCGGTCGTGCGTGATGTCGGGGCCGGCGAGTTCGCCCGCGTTGCGCCCGTCGCGCAGGACCGTGACGCGGTCGGCGCACCGCTTCACTTCGGCGAGCCGGTGCGAGATGTACAGCACCGAGACGCCGGCCGCGCGGAGCGAGTCGATCACCTCGTAGAGCTTCTCCGTCTCCCGCTGCGTGAGGCTGGAGGTCGGCTCGTCCATGATCAGCACGCGGACCTCCGTTCCCAGGGCGCGGGCGATCTCGACGAGTTGCTTCTCGCCCGGCGCGAGTCCCTCGACGCGTGTGTGGAGCCGGGCCGGGACGAGTCCGACGCGGGCCAGGAGTTCGGCCCCCCGCGCGGCCATCGCCCGGCGGTCGAGGACTCGCAGCGGACCCGCGGTCGTCACCTCGCGGCCGAGGAACAGGTTGTCGAGGACCGTGAGGTTCTCGGCGAGGTTGAGTTCCTGGTGGATGAGTGAGACGCCCGCGGCGATCGCGTCGGCGGGGCCGACGAAGTGCACGAGGCGGCCGTCGAGCGACACCTGCCCGGTGTCGGGCTGGTAGACGCCGGCGACGATCTTCATCAGCGTAGACTTGCCGGCTCCGTTCTCCCCGATGACCGCGAGGACTTCCCCCGGCGCGAGCGACAGCCCGACGCCGTCGAGGGCGACGACGCCGGGGAATCGCTTGGAAATGCCAGAGGCGTGGAGGCGGGGTGTCGCGCGGGCGCTGGCGGTCGCGGGGGGTGTCACTCGCGGCCGGCCTTGAGCTGCTGCTCGACCGTGACGACGTACTCCGAAGCCTTGCGGAACTCGTTCGGCTTGTCTGCGACCTTCGGGTCGGCTACGCCGTCCTTCGTCACGACGACGTAGGGCAGTGACTCTTTCACCAGCGCCTTGTCGATCTGGGCCTTGTCGCCCTTCGCCTTGTGGACTGCGACCAGGACCTCGACCGTCTTGTAGCCGTACTGGTACGGGTTCTGGACGACGGTGCCGGCGATCGCACCCTCGTCGATCGCCTTCAGGGTGATGGGGTTCTCGTCGAACCCGAGGATGGTGA
>Ga0247822_10001504_pt1 | contig 14304 bp, 10 predicted proteins | sample 13C_Cellulose_Da_FD_192423 | JGI IMG/M metagenome (GOLD analysis project Ga0247822, IMG submission 192423) | Soil microbial communities from agricultural site in Penn Yan, New York, United States - 13C_Cellulose_Day30 | ecosystem: Environmental > Terrestrial > Soil > Agricultural land | place...
GCCGATGGTCAAGCACGAGCGCGATCCGGACCATGCCGGGAGCATCGCACAACTCCCACCGCGTTCTCCTCGCAACGCGCGGCGGCGTTACTTCAAGAGCGCGGGTGTCATCACCGCGCTGCGGCACTGCCAGTTGAAGCTGCGCACCTGGCCGGCCTCGCCCGTCGACTTCATGCCGGCGACGAGCTCGTCGGCCGCCTGCTTCATGGCCGTATCCGACTTGCCCGTGACGTTCCAGCCGAGCGCGATCACGTACGCCGCCTCGCCCCAGTGCTCGTCGTAGTCGTCGATCGCGTCCGGGTTGTCGCCGACGCCCATCCAGTAGAACGGCTTGCCAGTCGAGTCACGGCCTTCGGTCGCCAGCATCTTGCCGAGGCGGCCGAGCGCCGTGCGGACCTCCTCGGCGCGCCCGCCCCCGACCCGGCGCTGGTACGCATCGAGCGCGTCGGCGACGATCGCGCTCATCCACGGGCTGCAGCCCGCGCCGCCGAAGTCCTCGCCGTGCGCGTTCGCCGTGTGCGCGAAGCAGCGCGCCGTGGAGCTCGTCTGCCCGAACCGCTCCGCCATCTGCGCTGCGAGATATGCGGTGACGTTGGCCTCGGCGCGCGCGCCGATCTCGGCGGCCTTGTCGTCGGTGACGCGCGCGGCCCACTCGTGTGCGAGCAGCGCGAACCCGGCGTGGCGCTCGGTCCAGAACTCGTCGCTGCCGTCGTAGTTCGGATCCCACATCGTGGCGACCTTCGCGCTCACCGCCTCGGCGGCCTCGCGGAAGCGATCGTCTCCGGTCAGCAGGTAGTGCAGGGCCATGCCCTGCGCGTAGTAGTACTTGAGGTCGCTCGACGCGGTGGGCACCGGAATCGCGGTCGCGACGCCGTTGGTGATCGTCATGCCATCGCGATAAAGCGCGGCCTCGCGGTACGCGGACTCGAGCGGCACGGTGTCGCCGGTCAGCGCATAGCCGCGATACATCGCGGTCACGCGATCGAACAGCCACACGTCGCGGCTCGCGCTCGCGTTGACGAGGAAGGCGTCGGTGTCCCACTGGGTGTAGTCGCAGACGTCGCTCCACGCGTCGAGCGCCGAGCCCGCGAACGCAGCCTGCGGGATCATCGGCCCGAACAGCGTGCTGGTGGTGAGGGCCTCGGCGGGCAGCACCGCCCATACCGTGGGGTGGACGTTGTTGCCGCTGCCGGTGAGCGTGCTCTCGACCGGCGCCATCGTCACGCCGTCGGCGCCGCGCGCCCCGAGCTCGACCGTCAGCGTCGTCGTCGCGGAGACGTCGACGTCGACCTGCAGCTGGATGCTGCGCGCGCTGCCGTCGGCGTAGCGGGCGAGGGCGCGGCGCGCCGCCGGGAGCTCCGTGCTGCCCGCGAGCACGCGGACCTGCTGCTCGTCGGAGAGCGCGCCCTCGGACAGCGGCACCGCGAAGTTCACGCGCTGCATCCCACTCGCGCCCGCGGGCACGAGCGTCACGTCGAAGCGTGCCGGCGTACCGCCGCCACCATCGCCGCCGCCTCCACCACCATCGCCGGGCTCGCCGGCGTCCGGATTGTTGTCGTTGTCAGCCGACTGGCCACACGCGCAGAACGCGAGGACGAGAACGGCGATCGCACTGTGCTCTCTCATCGCGGGCGAGCGTAGGCGCACACTCCTTGGCGTGCACGGGTATGAATTCGCCTACACGAGCCGCTCGTAAGAGGAGCTACTTCAACAGCGCGGGCGTCATCACGGCGCTCCGGCACTGCCAGTTGAAGCTGCGGATCTGGCCGGCCGTGCCCTTGGACTTCATGCCCGCGACGAGCGCATCGGCGACCTGCCTCAAGGTCGCGTCCGTCTTGCCCGTGACGTTCCAGCCCAGCGCGATCACGTACGCCGACTCGCCCCAGTGCTCGTTGTAGTAGTCGATCTCGTCGGGGTTGGTGCCGACGCCCATCCAGTAGAACGGCTTGCCGGTCGAGTCGCGACCCTCGTTCGCGAACATCTTCGCGAGCCGGCCGAGCGAGGTGCGGACCTCGGCGGCGCGCGTGCCGCCGATCCGGCGCTGATAGGCATCGAGCGCATCGGCGAGGATCGCGCTCATCCACGGGCTGCAGCCCGCGCCGCCGAAGCCCTCGCCGTGCGCGCTCGCGGTGTGCGCGAAGCAGCGCGCGGTCGTGCTGGTCTGGCCGAAATACGAGGCCATCTGCATCGTCAGGAACGCGGTGACGGCGGCCTCGGAGCGCGCCGCGATCTCGGCCGCCTTGTCGTCGGTGACGAGCATCGCCCACTCGTGCGCGAGCAGCGCGAACCCGGCGTGCCGCTCGGTCCAGAACTTGTCGCTGCCGTCATAGCTCGGGCCCCACATCGTCACGACCTTCGCCGACACCGCCTCGGCCGCCTCGCGGAACCGATCGTCGCCGGTCAGCAGGTAGTGCAGGGCCATGCCCTGCGCGTAGTAGTACTTGAGGTCGCTCGACGCGGTCGGCACCGGGATCGCGGTCGCGACGCCGTTGGTGATCGTCATGCCGCCGCGATAGAGCGCCGCCTCGCGGTACGCGGACTCGAGCGGCACCTGGCTGCCGGTCAGCGCGTAGCCTCGGTACATCGCGGTCACGCGATCGAACAGCCACACGTCGCGGCTCGTGCTCGCGTTGACGAGGAACGCGTCGGTGTCCCAGCGCGCGTAGTCACAGACCGTGCTCCAGGCGTCGAGCGAGCTGCCCGCGAAGGCGCTCTTCGGGATCATCGGGCCGAACAGGGTGCTGGACGTGAGCGTCGCGGCGGGAAGCACCGCCCACACCTTGGGGTGGACGTCGCTGCCGCTGCCGGTCACGGTGGTGTCGACCGCGGCCATCGTCAGGCCGCCGAGACCGGCGACGCCGATCTCGACGGTGAGCTTCGGCGTGGTCCCGGCGTTGGCGTCGACCTGAACCTGCACGCTGCGCACGCTGCCATCGGGGTAGCGGGCGAGGGCGCGGCGCGCGGCAGGGAGCTCGGTCGTCCCGGCGAGCACGCGGATGCGCGTCGGATCCGACAGCGTGCCCGCGGCGAGCGGAACCGCGAAGTTCACGCGCTGCGTGCCGGTGACCCCGGCAGGGATCAGCGTCACGTCGAACCGCGCCGATGGCGTGTCGGTGGGCGGCGGCTGCGTCGGCGCATCCGGCGGCGGCACGTACGCATCGATCGGCGGCGGCACGTACGCGTCGACGGGCTCGACCCCGGCGTCGCGGAACTTCTTCGGGCCGTGGCCCTTGCCGCCGTTGCGGAAGACCTCGGTCGAGCCGTCGTCGCCGTCGATGGTGGTGTCTTGGGTTTCGTTGCCGCACGCGCCGGCGACGATCACGAGCGTGACCGCTCCACCGACGACCGCGGCGCGGATGATCGCGCTTGGGTCTCTCAACATCGCGCGCGAGCGTAGGCGCACGCGTGCGGAGTCGTCGCCGTAAGAATCAGCCTACAGGAAACGTTCGTACGGCGATTCCTCGTCGAGGAATTGGTTCGTGAGACAGCTCGCGCTCGCTCGTCATCGAGTGCGCGCGGATGCGTTGCGCCGCTCACGCAAGCGCGCGCTCTCGACGGACGCGCTGCTCGACGAGCCCGAGCAGGATGGGCACGGCGACGGTCACGGCGACGGCGAGGATCGCGAGGGTGTCGATGCCTTCGAGCGAGTGATCCGCGCGCTCCGTCAGCAGCTGCGGGCCGAGCATCGCGCCGAACGCCGACGCGAGGTGCTGCACCGCGCTCTGCGCCGACATGAAGCGTGCGCGCTCCGCCGGCGCCGGGACGCGCGAGGACAGGGCCTGCAGCGGCACCATGCGAAAGCTCGAGCTGATCATGAACGCGACGAACAGCACCATCACCGGCATCTCGACCGGATGGATGAAGCCGACCGCGAGCACGCCGCAGAACCACAGCGCCCCGCCGAACGACGTCATGCCTGCGCCGAACCGATCCGTGGCCCAGCCGCCGATCCGCATGGTGACGAACGTGCATGCCCCGCCCACGAGGTACAGCGTCGAGAGCGAGTCGCGCGGGACGCCCAGGTTGAACTGGAAGTACGCCGAGAGGTTCGGGATCATCGAGAACGTCCCGACCGTCATCGCGACGGTGGCAGCCAGCAGCAGCAGCACGGTCGGCCGGCGCAGCACCTGCGACAGCGACGCCGGCGGCTCCTTGCGATCGAGGTGAGTCGTCAGTGACGGCAGCATCGCGATCGAGAGCGACGCGATCACGACGCCGAGCCCCGCGACGGTGAAGAACGGTGTCCGCCAGCTGCCGACGCGCGCGAGCTCGAGCCCCGCCGGTACACCGAGCACCGAGGCGACGGCGAACGCCCCCATCACCGCGCCCATCGCGCGGCCGCGCCGCTCGGGCGGCACCACGTCGCTGACGATCGCCATCGACAGCGCGGTCGCCGGGCCGCCGAACATGCCCGCGAGCACGCGCGCGCCGATCATCGAGCCCATGCCGATCGCGAGCCCGCCGACGGCGGTCCCGATCACCAGGCCCGCGAGCGCGACGGCGAGCGCCTTGCGTCGATCGAAGCGATCGAGGAAGTACGCGCCCGCGATCCCCGCGACCGCCGCCGAGGCGACGTAGCTGCCGCCGATCACGCCGAGCTGCGAGCTCGGGATGCCGAGGTCCTTCGCGAAGTCCGGCCCGAGCGGCATCACCATCATGAAGTCCAGCGTGTTGATGAACTGGACCGCTCCGATGAGGAACAGGAGACGACGCTCGGTCATAGGTGAACCGCCACCCTACGACTTCAAGTGCATTCGAGGTCAACTGCCCGGGCGGGCAGGCGAGCGTCAGTTGTCCGCCTTCGGCGTTCATTGCCGCCGCGCGGTCTGCGACCGCACCCCGTCGCGTTCGCGCCGGGCGTCAATTCTCCACGAACGCTTTGAGGCGCTTGCTGCGCGACGGGTGCCGCAGCTTGCGGAGCGCCTTCGCCTCGATCTGGCGGATGCGCTCGCGCGTCACCTCGAAGTCCTGACCGACCTCCTCGAGGGTGTGGTCGGACTTCTCGCCGATGCCGAAGCGCATGCGGAGGACCTTCTCCTCGCGCGGCGTGAGCGTCGCGAGCACCTTGCGCGTCTGGTCGGCCAGGTTGACCGAGATGACGCTCTCGCTCGGCGACACGATCGACTTGTCCTCGATGAAGTCGCCGAGGTGGCTGTCCTCTTCCTCGCCGATCGGGGTCTCGAGCGAGATCGGCTCCTTCGCGATCTTGAGGACCTTGCGGACCTTGTCGAGCGGCAGCTCCATGCGCTCCGCGATCTCCTCCGGCGTCGGCTCGCGGCCGAGCTCCTGGACGAGGTAGCGCGTGGTGCGCACGAGCTTGTTGATCGTCTCGATCATGTGGACCGGGATGCGGATCGTGCGCGCCTGGTCGGCGATCGCACGCGTGATCGCCTGGCGGATCCACCACGTCGCGTAGGTCGAGAACTTGTAGCCGCGCTTGTACTCGAACTTGTCGACGGCCTTCATCAGGCCGATGTTGCCCTCCTGGATCAGATCCAGGAACTGCAGGCCGCGGTTCGTGTACTTCTTCGCGATCGAGACCACGAGGCGGAGGTTGGCCTCGACGAGCTCGCTCTTGGCGCGGTCCGCCATGCGCTCGCCCTCGTGCAGATCGCGGAACGTCGAGCGGAGCTCGTTCGCGTTGCCGCGCGCCTCCTCCTCGATGATGGCGACCTTGCGCATCGCCTGCTTGATCTGCTCCTCCATCTCCTCGAAGTCGGCGACCGTCATCATGGTCTTCTTGCCGACCGCGCGCGCCCGCGCCGGGTTCGCGCGCATCTCGCGCAGCGTCTTGCGGATCTCGCTCGCCGGCATGCCCGCCTTGCGCTCGCAGTCGCGCACCTCGAGCTCGGCCTTGTCGAGCTTGATGATGATGTTCTTCAGCTGCGCGACGATGCGGTCGACCGTGGGCTTGTTGAGGCGGAGGTCGCTGAGCTCCTCGAACATCTGCGCGCGGTTCTCGCGCATCGCCTCCTTGGTCTTCTTCTTCTTGCCCTCGGTGTCCTGCTCGCCGAGCTTCTCCTCGAGCTTCTCGGTGTCGCGCTGCAGCTTCTTGACCTTGTCGATGATCTTGCAGACGCGGTCGACGTAGAACTGCTCGTTGAACTCGGCCTCGTCCTCGTCGATGTCCTTGACGACATCCTTGACGCGGATCTTGCCGTTGCGCAGGCGCTCGCCGATCGCGATCAGCTCCTCGACGGCGACGGTGCTGTTGAGCACCGCCTGCAGCATCTTGCGCTCGCCGTCCTCGATGCGCTTCGCGATCTCGACCTCGCCCTCGCGCGTGAGCAGCGAGACCGAGCCCATCTTGCGCAGGTACATGCGGACGGGGTCGCTCGTGCGCGAGTACGCGTACTCCTCGTCCTCGTCGACCTCTTCCTTGTCGTCCTTCTCGGCGCCGATGCCGAGGCCGTCCTTGGGCGGCTGATCGACGAGGTCCGGGCGGCGGCCGCCCGCACCGTCGACGACCTCGATGCCGTGCTCGCCGAGCGCCGACAGCCAGCCGTCGATCTGATCGGTCGAGACCACGTCCTCGGGCATGTGGTCGTTGACCTCGTCGTAGGTCACGAAGCCCTTGGTCTTGCCGAGCTCGATGAGCTTGTCGCGCATGTTGTTGGAGTCGCGACCACCGGACGCGCCACCACGCTTGCCCTTGCGCGTCTCCGCTTCCAACGCCGCTGCGTCGGCCTCGGTCGACGCGCTCGGGCGCTTCGAGCCGACCGCGAAGTCGTCGTCGTCCTCGTCGTCACTGAAGCCGAGGTCGGCGCCGGCGTCGTCGTCGCCGAGATCGATCTCGGGCGTGGGGCCCTTGCCCTTGCCCAGTATCGGACCCTTCGGCTTGCCCGGGCCCTTGGCCTTCGCCGGTGCGAAGTCGTCGTCTTCCTCGTCGTCGTCTCCGTCGAAGTCCTCGTCGTCCTCGCCGCGCGCGCGCGTCGGCTTGATCGCCTTGGGGGCGACGACCTTCCCGGCCTTCTTGGGCGCGGTGTCGACCTTCTTGGCGTCGACCTTCTTGGCGTCCGCCTTCTTGGCGTCCTTCGCCGCCGGGGCTGCCGCGACCGCGGGCTTCTTCGCCTTGTCCTTCGCAGCAGCGGGTGCAGCAGCGGGCTTCTTCGCTTGGGGAGTACGCGCCATGTCTAGTCGACCTTCTTTTCTGGAGACATCTCGGCCAACGATGCTTTGAGGCGAGCCACTTGCTCGCGATCGCCCTTCCGCTCCGCCACCGCCAGCTGCGCCGTCACGCGGGCGCGCTGTGGATCATTCGTCCGCTTCGCCTCGTCGAGGCTCTTCTGCAGCTCGATCCTGCCCAGCTCGGCGCGTCGCGCTTCGAGGTTGCCGATCATCTTCAGCAGGTCCGCGCGCGGATCTTTGGCGCCCGTATACTTGCCGGACAGCACATGCTCAGCAGTGGGTTTGGGCAGCTGCACAGGGGCAAGCTCGGGCAGGGATTGGCCTTCCCGAGCCGCGGAATACATGGCGCGAAGGCGAGTGTCCGTCAAGAGCCAAAAAGCCTTGTCTGCGTCGGCGGTTGCGATCAAAGACGGGTGGTCCGCGAGCAGCGCGATCACCTCGGCCTCGTCGATGGAAGGCAACGCAGGTGTGGCGACCCCTTCGTCGGTGCGATCTCGCCTGTCCGCCGCGGGGGCGTTGGGGTGATATGCCCCGCGCGCCGGCTCGCCGCGGCCATGCGCGGACGGAGCTCCGGTCCGAGCGATCGCACCGCGCACCAGCGCCATGTCCACCCCGAGTGCAATCGCCAAGTTGTGCACGAGTAGATCACGTTTGACCGGGTTCGCAACTTTCGCGAGCAGCCGTCCGGCGTCCTCGAGCGCGCGCGTGCGTGCGTCGGCGTTGCCGCGCGCCTTGCCCCAGACCTCGTTGGCGAAGAACTCGATCCCACCCTGTGCTCGATCCACCGCTTCGCGCAGCAGTTCACCCCCGCCGCTCGCGACCAGGCTGTCGGGGTCGACGCCGTCCGCGAGCGGCCCCGCGCCGCCCGACTTGGCGTGGCCCGGCCGGCGCGCGACCAGCACCTCGACGTCGGCCTCGACGCAGACCTGCAGCGCGTGCATGGTCGCCTTGTAGCCCGCGCGATCGCCGTCGTAGAGCAGCACGATGCGCTCGGTCAGGCGCTTGAGCACGCCGATCTGCTCGGGCGTGAGCGCGGTGCCGAGCGGTGCGACGACCTCGCCGAACCCGGCCTGGGAGAGCGTGACGACATCGAAGTTGCCTTCGACGAGCACCGTGCGCTTGTGCGCCTGCATGTGCTCGCGCGCCTGGGCCAGCCCGAACAGCAGCTTGCTCTTCTTGTAGACCGAGCTCTCGGGGCTGTTGATGTACTTCGGCGGCTCGCTGCCGTCGGGCGCCGGCTGCGGCGTGCCGACGAGTCGCGACGAGAACCCGACGACGTCGCCGCCCGGCACGATCACCGGGCACACCAGCCGATCGCGGTTGCGGTCATAGAAGCCGCCGCCGCGCGGCCGATGCGCGATCAAGCCGAGCCGCACCGCGAGCTCGAGATCGACGCGCTTCGCTTTCAGGTGATCTGCGAGCGCCGACCACTCGGCCGGCGCATAGCCGAGCTGGAACCGCTCCGCCGTCTCGTCCGAGACGCCGCGCTTGGCGAGGTACGCACGACCCGGCTCGCCGCGCGGGTCGGTGAGCATCTCGCGATAGAACTGAGCGGCGAGCTTGTTGATGTCGAGCATCGCGACGCGCTCGCCCCGCGCGCGCCGCACCTCCGGCGGCTCGTCGACCTTGGGCACCGCGATGCCGAACCGATTCGCGAGCTGCTCGACCGCCTCGACGAAGCTCTTGCCCTCGAGCTCCTGGATGAACGAGAACGCGTCGCCCTTCTTCTGGCAGCCGAAGCAATAGAACGTGCCGCGATCGGGGTGGACGTTGAACGACGGCGTCTTCTCGCCGTGGAACGGGCACAGCCCCTTCCAGTTGCGGCCCGCTTTCTTGAGCTGCACGTACTGGCCGATGACGGCGACGATGTCGGCCGCCTCGCGGATCTGTGTGATCACCTCGTCCGGAATCATCAGCTATCCGTCGTCAGCGACGGTTCCCCCCGAGCATCGAGTGACCATGACCGATCCGGGGCGCAAACGCGAGCCATGCGGCCGCGATCACAGAGACGAGGTCGGCGACGTCGCGGCGGGCTTGGCCGCCGGCAGAGACAGGTTGCGCGGGCGAGAGCCATCGATCAGCGCGTACACCACCAGCACCAGCGTCAGCGCGATCCACAGCCCGAGCAGAGTCTGGATGGCGCGGGTCGTACCCTCGGCGAGCTTGGACCCGTGGTCCTCTTGGCCGAGGTCGTGCCTGTGCTTCTTCCGTTGGCCCTCGTCGCTCATGCGCGGACAATTGCCCGAGCGAGCGCCGCGCGTCAACTGGCGCCGGGCCGCCGAGCGACCACCGCCCGGCCCACGTCGCTCCACCCGGTGATCGATGCGGGAAACTCGGGGGCGTTCGTCGACGGCCGCCAGGCGTGCGGGGGCGTTCGCGACGTTCGCCGGAGATTGCCAGCGGGGGCCCGCGCGGCGCGCCGCTGCCGACGCCGGCCTGCTCGCTGTGACCGGCTCGTCGCCGCTCAGTCGCTCTCGGGCTGCTGCTCGTCATCGCGACGCACCGGACGCTCGATCGGGCGCTCGTCGGGCATCTCCTTGTCGTCGCGCTTCATCGGGCGGCCCACCCCGGGACGCTCCGGCTGCGGGCGCTGCTTCTCGGGCTGGTTGGGATTCTCGGGATTCAAGTTCTCGGGCTTGTTGGGCATGATCCTCTCCTCGACACGGGCGTTCACAGGCCCGTGGGAAACGTCTCGGCCAGCTCCCCTCGCTCCCACTCGGCGCTCCGCTCGAGCGGCTCCAGCGCGCGCGTCTCGTCGCAGTGGATCACCACGTCGAGCTGCGCGGGCATGTGCACGTGGAAGTAGTGGCTCGCGCGCTCCGTGTCGGGCCGGTACACGACGCCGATCGCGCGATGGAGCCGCGGTTCGTGCAGCGCACCCGCCGCCTCGCCGAGCGCGTCGAGCATCAGCATGAAGTTGGGGCCGATGAGCCCTCGCGCGCGGTGGAAGAGATGCTCGTAGCTACCGTCGAGCGCCGGCCGCACGCGCTTGCGCTCCGCGGGTGCGCCCCACTCGGACGCCGCGGTGACCGTGCCGCCATGGGTCGTGAACCCGACGAGGACGGTGTCGCGCGGATGACGGCGGCGCACGAGGTGGCCGATCGTGATCTCGTCGCGCAGGGCGCGGTGCGCCATGGCGCTCGAATCGCCGACGTGCGAGTTGTGCGCCCACACGACGACCTTGCCGGGCCCGCGCCGCGCGAGGTGATGCGCGAGCGCTTCGAGCGTCTCGCTCATGTGCACGTCGCGCAGGTTCCACGTCGAGCCCGTGCCGAGATACATCGTGCGGTAGTACTCCTCGGCGCTGGTCACGACGCGCGCGTTCTGCTCTGCCTCGAACAGCTCGTCCTCGGCGAACACGCCGTCGTGCCGCAAGAGCTCGTTGCGATGGCGCAGCAGATCGACGAGCTGCCCGATGACCTCGTCCTCGCAGGTCCCGGCCACACCGAGCGCGAGCGCGCGGCCGTACCCCGCCGGGTCAGGTCCGAACACGTCGAAGCACGCGTAGCGCTCGCGCGCGCGGTGGGCGGCCTGCGGATCGCGCACGTCGAGGTAGCGCAGCACCGCGTCCATCGACGAGTGCAGCGAGTACAGATCGAGCCCGTAGAACCCGACGCGCACAGTGGGATCCCGGACCTGGTCGTTATGACTGCGCAGCCAGCCGACCAGATCCAGGATGTCAGCGTTGCGCCACATCCAGTGCGGAAACCGACGGAAATCGCCGAGTGCGTCGACGGCATCGGCGTCATTGTCCGCGCCGCGGATGTAACGGTTGATGCGGTACGCATCCGGCCAGTCGGCCTCGGCGGCGACCGCCTGAAACCCCTTCTCGCGCACCAGCCGCTTCGTCAGCTCGGCGCGGATCCGATAGAAGTCATGCGTCCCGTGCGTGGCCTCGCCCAGCAGCACGAAGCGCGCGTCCCCGATCCGATCGAGCAGGAGATCGAAGTCGCGTGGCGTGCCCGCCAGCGGCGTAGCGATCTCGGCGATCGCCTGAACGAGGAACGACTCCTGGGGCACGATGCCCACAACACGCAAGCCACGTGCCCTCGCAGCTGGCGATCCAGCTTAGCGCGCCGCGTCTTGGGTCAGAACATCGTGTAGATGAACGGGATCGAGACCTGCGTGAACACCACCACCACGCCGAAGATCAAGAACGCGAGCACGAGCAGGGCCGGCGCGAGCGTGCGCGTGGTCCACGAGAAGTAGACGAGCTCCACGAGCAGTCGGCCGAGGTAGGTGATTCGTGTAAGCATGGGGCTAGTCGAGGGGGAGCTTGTCGAAGTCGAGCTTCTCGGTCTCGGGAAGCGCGGCCTGCTCGGACTTCAGCACCACGCAGTCCTCGACGAGCAGCACGTCGATCTCGGTGCTCATGAAGCAACGGTACGCATCGGCGGGCGTGCACACGATCGGTTCGCTGCGCACGTTGAACGAGGTGTTGATCACGACGGGACACCCCGTCTTGGCCTCGAACGCCTTCACGAGATCGTAGAAGAACTCGTTGCGCTCCGGGGTCAACGTCTGCACGCGCGCCGAGTAGTCGACGTGCGTGACGGCGGGGATCGTCGAGCGCTCCTGGTTGACCCACGCGCGGACGTCGTCGCGGATCGGCTCGCACTCCTTGCGCACGCCTGGCATCACCGGCGTCGTGAGCAGCATGTACGGGGATTCGCCCTGGAGATCGAAGTACTCGCGGACGCGCTCGCCGAGCACGGCGGGGGCAAACGGGCGGAACGACTCGCGCTTCTTGACCGCGAGGTTCATCACGCGCTGCATGCGAGGAGAGCGCGGGTCGCCGAGGATCGAGCGATGGCCGAGGGCGCGCGGGCCGAACTCCATGCGCCCGCGCGCGACGGCGACGATCTTCTCGCTCGCGAGGTGGCCGGCCATCACCTCGGCGAGCTGCGCGCGGTCGGAATAGCGGGTGTACTTCACGTTCTTGCCGTCGAAGAACGCCTGGACCTCGTCGCTCGAGAACGTGGGGCCGAGGTACGCGCCGCGCATCGAGTCCGAGGGCGATGCGACCCGCTTGGTGCCCTTCTGCGCATAGTACGCGCCGAGCGCGACGCCCAGCGCACCGCCGGCATCACCACTCGCCGGCTGGATCCAGATCGTCTCGAACGGCGTGTTCGCGAGGATCTTGCCGTTCGCCACGCAGTTGAGCGCGACGCCGCCGGCGAGGCACAGGTTGGTCTCGCCCGTCTGCATGTGGAGGAAGCGCGCCGACTTGAGCACGATGTCCTCGAGCACGACCTGCACGGAGCGAGCGAGATCCATCTCGCGCTTGGTCAGCTCGGACTCCGGCTTGCGCGCCGGTCCGCCGAACAGCTCGGCGAACCGATGGTTCGTCATCTTCAGGCCGGTCATGAAGTCGAAGTACTTCATGTTCAGCCGGAACGAGCCGTCGGGACGGAGGTCGATGAGCTCGTCCCGGATCTTGTCGACGTAGGTCGGCTCGCCGTACGGCGCGAGCCCCATGAGCTTGTACTCGCCCGAGTTGACGCGGAACCCGGTGAAGTACGTGAACGCCGAGTAGAACAAGCCGGCCGAGTGCGGGAAGTCCTGCTGCACGATCGGTGTGATCGTGGAGTCGATGCCGTGCGCCAGCGTCGTGCACGCCCACTCGCCGACACCGTCCATCGTCATCACGGCGGCGCGCTGGAACGGCGACGGGAAGAACGCGCTCGCTGCGTGGCTCTCGTGGTGCTCGAGGAACTTCACGCGCGGGCACCGGTAGCCGATCCGCTTCAGCTCCTTCGCGATGATCGCCGGGATCCACAGCTTCTGGCGCGCCCACGCGGGCATCGCGTGGCGGAACGAGTTGTAGGCACGCGGATCGCTGGAGTCCAGGTAGGTCTCCATCAAGCGCGCGAAGCTCGTGAGCGGCTTCTCGTAATACGCGACGACGTCGAGCTCCTTCGGCCCGACCCCGCCCGCCTGCAAGCAGTACGCGGCGGCGTGGAGCGGGAAGTCCGCGTCGTGCTTCTTGCGCGTGAACCGCTCCTCTTGCGCGGCCGCGACCACCTCACCGTCGACGACGAGGCAGGCCGCCGAGTCGTGATAGAAGGCGCTGATCCCGAGGACCTTCACGGCGTCGGCGCTCCGGTGCGCTGCGCGGCCGCCACCTCGCGCAGCGTGGCCTCGGTGTTGGCGAACACGAACTGCGCGAGGGCGCGCGCGCCGGCCTCGTTGAGGTGCACCCAGTCGAGGCCGCCCGGTACGTCGAGCTTGTCGAGCGCCTTGCTCGCGGACACGATCAGCGACGGATCGAGCAGCGTGTCCAGCCGGCGCTGGACGCGGATGCGATACTGGAACCTCACCGGCTGCTCGTAGTGCTCGTAGCGACCGAGCACCTCGTCGGGGTGGATCCGGCGCGAGAACATCGTCGGCTGGAAGAACGCGTGAATGCGGACCTTGTAGAGGTCGCCGAGCTGGTGCGCGAGGCGCAGGTTGTTGTGCAGGATCGCGCTGATGTCGTCGGCCGCGGTGTCCGCGATCTTCTCGAACTTCTTCGGCACCGGCGGCAGGCTCGCCGTGCTCCAGCGGCCGTCGGCGTCGAGGACCGGCTTCTTGGCGGGCTCTCGCAACCGGCTCCAGTTGGCCCAGTGCTTCTGCAGGATGTGGAACGCGCTCACGGGATGCCAGTCCGCCGTCGACGGCTCGATGCCACCGAGTGCGAACGGGATCTGCAGCTCGCGCTTGAACAGCGGGTTCGTCTTGGCCACGGCGTATGCCGCACTGTCGTTGGCGCCGGTCAGGAAGATCGCGACCTGCGGACGCCTCCCGGACGAGAGCAGCTGCGCGAACTGCGCGACCTCTTGCCAGTTCACCCACGCCGAGCGTCCGTAGTTGTGCGCGCGCACGCGATATCCGGCTTGCTCCGCGAACCGCGTGTACTCCGAGGCCAGCGTGTGCAGGTCGCGCTGGCCGTATCCCCACATCTCCGAGCCGCCGAAGAAGTAGACGTCGATCGGCGGCTGGTCCTGCAGCGTCGTCGGCTGGTAGCTCGGCCGCTCGCCGTCTTTGGCCGAGAGCAGCTTGCCGTCGTAGCTCATCACGAACTCACCGATCGCGCTCACCAGGGCGCCCGTGCGTGCGTCCGCGCGCTCGTCGATCAGCGCATCGTAGTCGGGGGTCTGCTCCGTGCTCGCCGTGTGCCGATCGCCGGTCCACGTG
>Ga0247822_10001505_pt1 | contig 14298 bp, 9 predicted proteins | sample 13C_Cellulose_Da_FD_192423 | JGI IMG/M metagenome (GOLD analysis project Ga0247822, IMG submission 192423) | Soil microbial communities from agricultural site in Penn Yan, New York, United States - 13C_Cellulose_Day30 | ecosystem: Environmental > Terrestrial > Soil > Agricultural land | place...
CTGCAGCTGAACGTGCCGCCCGTGACGCCGGCTGGAATCGCTAAAGCGAGTTGTTCTGCAAGGTCAGCTTTTCACCCTTAGTCAGTTTAAAGCAGCCAGTCCGCATCCGGCCATTTTGAGCCGAAGGCGCCGCTCCTCAAGATGGACTCTGGGAACTCGCCCTGCGAAACATCAAAGGCTTTCGCCCGAAACCGCGCGCAATTCTGCTTTTCGCGCAACGAGTGGCTAAACGCTTCGTTAAGCCGGGAAGCACTATCGTCTCTGACCACTATTTGCGGGATTGCAGTAAAAATGGTCCTCGGCGCCAGCGGTAATTTGTCCGTTCAAACGGACGCTGTCCTACGCGAGCAATATGCGAGCTTGGCGCGGCAAGTTCCGCTCATGTACGCGCTCATGTTCCTCAACGTCTTGTTTCTCGCGCTCGTAACCGCCGACGTCGAATCCTGGGCCATCAGCTTCGTGGCGCCGCTGGCCTTGACAGCGATCATCGGGGTGCGCGGAGCAGCGTGGTATGTTCGAAGAGGCACCGTCGCCACCGATGATCATATTCGCCGATATCTGCGCGGCACGGTCCTTCGAGCCGGTGCCTTCAGTCTCATGTTCGGAGGCTGGGGCCTGTATCTTTTCCTGGTGGCCGACCCGTTTCACACGACCGCTATCGCGCTGTTCATATTCGTTGGTTCGATCAGCTGTTGCTATTGCCTGCAGGCCCTCCCCGCCGCGGCCCGGCTTGTTCTCCTGTTCGGAGCTTTGCCGGTCACCATCGGCCTCCTCGTCTCGCGTGACTGGTATTTCACGGGGATGGGCCTGACGTTCCTGCTCGGAGCCGGGGTCATCCTGCGAACAATCGCGACCACGCGGTCGGCGGTGTATGAATCGCTTCGGTCGCGGTCGGAAATGTCTGCGCTGATCGAAGCTCTTCGGCGAAGCGAGGAACATTATCGGTTTTCGGTCGAACTCAACCCCCAGATACCATGGATCGGTGATCCCGAAGGACAGATCGTCGAAGTGGGGCCGCGCTGGACCGAGCTCACCGGCGTGCCTGCTGAGGGGGCGCTCGGGGGGGGCTGGACCAATTATCTCCATCCCGACGACCTGCCCTGCGTTCTCGCGCACTGGAGCGAGGCGCTGACATCGGTCGACAATGCTGTTGCCGACGTGCGGTACAGAGTTCGTAACACGGACGGCAGTTACCGATGGTGCCGCGCGCGAGCCAATCCCCGTCGCGACTCCGACGGGCGGATCGTCAGCTGGTATGGAACGCTGGAAGATATTCACGACCAGGTGACTGCGGAACTGGCCCTGCGGGAGAGCGAGGAGCGCTACCGCTTGGCTTCCCACGCCACGAACGATGTGATCTGGGACTGGTCGCACCGCACCGATCGCATCGAATGGGGCAACGGCGCGGTAGACGTGCTGGGTTATCCGGAAGCGTCGAAAGGCACGCCGGCCAGCTGGTGGAAGGAGCGAGTACATCCAGATGACTTGCCCGGTGTGGACGCGACGTATGACGCGGTGCTGCGCAACCTTCAGGATAGCTGGAGTCATGAATATCGGTTCCGCGCTGCGCATGGCAATTTCATCAACCTCTTTTCGCGGGGCTACGTCGTGCGCGATGACGAAGGGCATGCAGTACGGTCGATCGGCGCGCTTCTTGACGTCACCGCCGCGCGCCGGTCCGAGGAGGAGCTGCGATGGGCTGCGAACCATGATCCCCTCACGGGACTGCCCAACCGCAAGCTCTTTAGCGAAGTACTGGAACAGGCGCTCGCCGCGGCCGCCGCAGACACCTCGTGCGTTTGCGTCATCGTTATAGATGTCGATGGGTTCAAGCTCCTCAACGACAGCATGGGGCATGCGGCGGGCGATGAGCTTCTTAAAACCATAGCGCGACGCCTGCAGGGAAACCTTCCTGCCGAAGCGACGGTGGCTCGGCTCGGCGGCGATGAATTCGCGGTGATTGTGCCGGGGCTGGCTCCTGACTCCGCGCGCGCCTCGGCTGTTGAAGCAATCCTCAAGGGAGTCGCGGATACACTGACCATCGACGAGAGTGTCTTGCCCGTCAGCATTAGCGCGGGCGCCGCAGTGTGGCCGGCCGACAGCGACGACGCCGAAGGGATTCTGAAGAGCGCAGACCTTGCGCTTTACGCGGCGAAGGCAGAAGGTGCGGGGGTCGTACGCGAATTTCGCTCCGAGATGCGCGAGGCCGCTGAGAGCCGTAAGGCCATGTTGCGCGAGGCGCGCGAGGCTCTTCGCGACGACCGGATCATCCCTTTCTATCAAGCAAAAGTCGACCTTCGCAGCGGCGACGTCATCGGTTTCGAAGCGCTGCTACGCTGGCACCATCATCGGCGTGGCCTTCTGCCCCCCAATAGCATCCAGGCTGCATTCGACGACAGTCTGCTCGCGAGCGAACTGACCGACCGGATGATCGACCGCGTACTTGCTGACGTAGCGGACTTTAGCGATAAGGGCGTCGCCTTCGGCCGTATCGCAATCAACGGTTCGCTCGCGGATTTCCGGCGCGACGACTTCGCGGACCGTATTCTCGGCAAGTTTCACCGCGCCGGCATTCCGCCAACGCTGCTCGAACTGGAAGTTACCGAAAGCGTCTTCGTCGATCATCTTGCCCTCAATGTAGAGCGTGCGTTGCAAGCCTTGGTAGCCGAGGGCGTGTCGATCGCTCTCGACGACTTTGGTACCGGTTATGCATCCTTGACGCACCTACAGCAGTTTCCGGTCGACGTTCTGAAGATCGACAGATCGTTCATTTCACGGCTCGACAGCGCAGACAGCGCGGATTTCGCAATCGTTCACGGCGTGATAGACATCGCGCATCGTATGAACATCGTCACGGTCGCGGAGGGCGTGGAAAACGATAACCAGCTAGTTCAGCTGCGCAATCTCGGCTGCGATATCGCGCAAGGCTATCTGTTCAGCCGCGCGATCAGCTTCGAGCGAGTGCCGGCTTGGCTGCGGAAGTGGGGACAGAACCGTCCTGTGTGGTCAGAGGCGGCGGCTGATCGAGCGACCGCCGAACCGCCTACACGCTTGGCATGATCGAAAGAGGCGGCCGCCAAGGCGTCGCAGCAGCATTGAAAACACGGTGGGGTACCTCGGAGTTCATTTGGAAGATGCGCTGACGTTGGCGGAAGGCATCGAAGTCTGACGTGTCGATTTTAACACCCTGAGGCGGAGCGCTCTGACGTGTAGCTGAACGTCCGCTCTGCTTGTTTGGACGCCAAAAGCGGCCAGTCAGCAAACGCCCAACTTCGGACTTCCATCGAGGCGCGCGACGTCCTTTTCCGATCGTCGTTACGATTGCAGAGCGATTTCGGAGCGCCGACGCCAATAGTGACGGCCCTCAAGTTGTAACATTTGAACCAGTCACTATTTCACTGCCAAGTGTGGTCCAAAAGATACATTGACAGTTTTGGCCTATTGGCCCAAAACTGCGCGGTACCTTCTGAACCAGAAAGCCGATATGAGCCGAATTGCTTATTACCGTGTCAGCACGCGGGACCAAAGTGTCGATGCCCAGCGCGCCGCGCTCGGAGGAGGGTTCGACAAGGAGTATGTGGACGAAGGCGTTAGCGGCTCAACCCTCGCAGCCGATCGACCCGGTTTTGCGTCGCTCCTTTCCTATGTCCGTGAGGGCGACACGCTTTTTGTTTACGCGATCGACCGATTGGGCCGCGACGCGTTGGATGTTCAGAGCATGGTGCGACGACTGCTCGACCGCGGCGTGATTGTTGATGTCCATGGTCTCGGACCGATCGGTCGAGGCGTTGGCGAATTGATCGTAGCAGTGCTTGCGCAAGTGGCGAATCTAGAACGTGATCGCATCGCCGAGCGATGCGAGAGCGGGCGGTACGCGGCGAGGGAGGCGTTGCGGCTCACTGGGAAGACGCATCGCGGGAAAGTCAGTCTTGGGCGCCCAACGGCTACCGATGCCGGCGAGGTTCGGAAATGGCGCCGAGATAACGGCAAAAGCATTGCAGAGGCCGCCCAGCATTTTGGAATCTCTGGGAGTACGGTTAAGCGCTATTGCAAAGAACCCGCTCGCCCGGTGAAGGAATCACGCTCCTAAAATTGCACTTCAGTATATAAGGCCACGGGCACAATCAGGGTCTCAGATATTTCTTGCCAAAATTACGATTTGTGAGAGCGCTCTAGCCTGCTCCGTCTTCAGGGTCGGCGGCTGACTATACATCTGCAACAGCAGGAGCGACGTTTGGCAAAATACGGTCTGCACACCGATTGGGCGCTCGCCTTGGCCGTCGAGATTGATCGGCGCGACGTGGGCTTCTGCGGCGAATTTCTGCGGGCGAGCGATGAACGCCGGCAAGTGATTGCAGCTTATTTGGCATGCCGAAAGCTGAGGCGCAGCCAGTCCGAGGGAGAGTTTTTGTCCACGAGTGACCATCGCTCTATTCTTGCTGCCGCATTTGGAGACGTTCCTGTGGGAATGCGCGGCGCCCTTAGTCGCTCCGGCCCCATGATCCATGACCAGCAGTTCTATCGTCTCCTGTACGACCTGCTGGCAAAGCCGATCCATGCAGAGATGACGCGGTGCATCGCTCGCATCCCAGAGCTGAACCTGATGCGGCTGGATATCGTGCGGCATCTCCCCGAATGGATCTGTCGCGCCAACGTTGTGCTTTCAATCGACACCGCGGAGGAGTGCAGGGATGTAAAGACTGGATTTAACTTGCTCGTGTCGCGCGGCGTTGATCCAGGTGCCCTTGCGGCAGCGATCCGGAAAGTTCGAACGCATCGTGAGTTGACGAACTTGTGGAAGCGGTGGGTATTGAAAGCGCGCTTACCGCGACATCCTGTGCCGCCGAGTGCCGAGTACCGGCCGATCGAGACCGGGCACGAACTTCAAAACCTTGCCCGCAATTACCGCAATTGTGCTCGGCGGTACCTGCCGTCGTTGTTCGATGAGGAAGGCGGGGATGCCTTTGCTGAGATCACCCACGGCGGCCATTCAGCGGTAATCCATCTCCGGCGGGATGGCGGTGATTGGCAACTTGAGGGCATCCATGGTCATCGCAACCGTCGCCCACGTGAAGGATTGCGAGAGAGAATTAGCCAATATCTCGAGGTTCATGGGGTGAGGTTGCAGCCACGTGCGCGGAAGGGCTTGACGGATTGGGCGACGCTCGAGCGTCTCATGTCTCGGCATCGGTTTGGGTTCGAATAAGATCATCGTTCGGCCGAGCTAGTGCCGGTGGTGGCCGCTTTCTGCCAGTCTGCTTTTGACTAGTAATCAGCAGAAGCAGACCTCGGCGCTCAGCGCGTAGCGCGTAGAGCCTGCACCTCCATCGCCCGCAGTCCGGCTTCCTGAAGCCGAATGTAGTAGGGCCGCTCCTCTCCCAACTCAACATGCGGCGGAAGGCCCCAAGCCTGTGCAATCGGACGAAATATGTCCAGCGCTTGGAGCAAGATATTCACCTCATCACCGACATCCGGATCAACCGCGCGAACAGGGACGAATCTGTCGGGATCGGTACCGGGCGGGGTGGTCGAGACGTCATGCAAGCATACAGGGAGACCAAAGGTTTCGAAGCGATCGATTAATCACCAGCGCTATCACGAGAGCCTGCACAACGTGACGCCCGCCGATGGCTACTTCGGCAGGGCTCCAGCCATCATCAAACAGCGCGAAAGGATCAAGCGACAGACCATCGAACATCGGCGCTTGCAACACCGCAAGCTCGCCGCCTAACATCAACCACCAGACGAGGCCCGCACTCCGCTATTTTACTCCACGAGTTGCGCCAAATGTTCTGACGACGGACAGAATGCTATTGGCAGACCTGTCTGCTTCCCGGCATAGAAGCAGAGATCGTCGATTTTTGCCGAGTTTCAGGGGGATTGCGTGGAAATTACCGAAAGGCTGGGTCATGGCCTGATTCTCTTCTTTACCAAGATTCCGCTCATCGGCGATGCGATGGCTGCCTTCCTGGCCGTCGTATTAGTTGGAACGGCCTTCGCCATATCTTCCCGCTACAAGCGCGATTTCCATGAACCGCTTGCAAAAGCGATCGAAGCACGGGTTCGACTCCTCGATGATGTGACTGGTGGCAGCACGGCGGACATCGATTCAGCGCGGCTTGCCTTCGCCCGTCGGTTTAATGAAATCGATGCGCAGATGATGGAGGTTGTGCACCCCGAGGCGCTCCCACTGCGCCGCACCTGGGAAGAGTTTCGCGAAACGATCGTCGATCCGTCCGCAGATGTTCTCCAGAATTCGGCCCGCCCTGAGCACTTCTTCGTAAATCTTGGAGACAGTCATCGCGGGCTCAACTGGTTTGCGAACATCTTTATCGCAATCGGTCTGTTGATCACCTTCCTTGGCATCATTGCTGCCCTGTCGACCCTAGATTTCAGCGGTGGGGTCGATGCGATGCAGGAGCGCCTCAATGAACTGATGAAGGTCGCCGGCGCAAAGTTTTGGGCCTCAGTGGGCGGTATCGTGGCGTCGATCGTCCTGCGTTCTTACGATTACCGGTTCGGCAAACGAATCAATGACGGCCTCTCCATGCTCTGCGACAAGCTTGAGCATGGCATGGCCTATCTCCCGCCGCAGCGTATTGCGAGCGATCAGCTGGAGCAGCTGAAGGAACAGACCCCCGCCCTTCGTACCTTCTCCGAGCAGTTGGCTGCTGCGCTCGATGGCGCTCTCGAAAAGCAGATGGCCCCGATGATCACCCATCTGGGTTCTATCCAGCAGGGCATCGACAAGATCAGTGGCGGCGGCGGCGAGGCTGTCCGTGATGCTATCGCTTCGAGCGCGGGCGCCGAGATGGCGGGCCTTGCTGAGGCCATCGGGGCAATGACCGTGTCGATAGCCACCATGTCGGAGCGACTTGAGAAACAGACAGGAGAAGCGGACCGGCAGATCGAAGAGGCGGTGCGCCGGTTCGGCAAAGCGTCCGAAGAGATGCGCACTGCCTTTGGCGACCTTAATCGCAACTTTGGCGTGATCGCCGACCGCATGCGCGAGGAAAATGAACAAGCGAGCGCCCTTGCACGCCAGAGAATGGATGAGCTGCTCACCAGCCTCGGCACAACGCTGGACGATATGAAAGCAGGACTGGCCGCGGCGGCCACGCAACTCGGGGAAGCCTCCACAAGTGCTGCAAACGACGCTGCGCGGGTCGGCCAAGAGGCGATGGAGAAATCCTTCTCGGAATTCGTGGAGCGCTTCAACGGAGCAGGCACTCCGCTTGTTGCCAGCATGAAGGATGCCGGCAACGCGATCTCTGTTTCGGCTGATCGGCTATCTTCGGCTCAGACCGCTATTGGCGACCACGCGCGCGCTATCGAGCAGGTCGCAGCCCGTTCGAGCGATCTGGCCACGGCATTCGGTACAGTAGCCAACGACGTTGAGGCTGCCGCTGCTCCTGTCCGTCAGTCTGCTCTGTCGATCGCCGAAGCTGTCAAATCGGTCGAGGCTATCGCCGTCAAGAACGCGCAGTCGTCGGAGAGCGCCCGAGATGAAATGCGTGAACTCGCCGCGTCGCTGAATCAGACGGCAACAGCAGCCTCCTCGGCCTGGTCTGACTATCGGGCCCGCTTTGAGGAAGTCGATCGGTCACTTGGAGCCGCGCTCGAAAAGATCACCGACGCGGCAGGCAGCCACGCCACAAACCTCAACGAACGTGTTGGTCAAATCGACCGCGCCTTGGGCGAAGGTGTCGCCCAGCTTGCAGGCGCGCTCGAGCCACTGACCACGCTGCGTGACACGGTTGAAGAACTGGCCGGAATTCTCGCGAACCAAAATCGGGAACCTGCTGAATAATGGAAGGCGCCGTTCGCAGGAGGCCCCCTGAAGAAGGCGAAAGCTACTTCATGTCCATGACGGATATGATGGTTGGCCTTCTTCTCATTTTCATCATCCTACTGGCCTACTTCGCATTAAATCTGCAGTCGAAAACCGAGGAGCTGACCGGTGCTAACCGAACCCGGGCAGAGATCCTCAACGACCTGCAGCAGTCTTTGAAGAACAAGGGCCTGCAAGTCGAAATTGACACGAAGACGGGCGTTCTGCGCCTCCCTGATGACGTGCTGTTCGACAAAGGGCGTTGGGAGCTGAACGACAGAGGCCAAGCCGCGATCAACAAGGTTGCCAGCGCGATGGTCGAGGTTCTTCCCTGTTACACGACGTCAAACCTCTGCAAAGCGGAGCGCTCAAAGCACATGATCGACGCCGTCTTTGTAGAGGGGCATACCGATTCCGACGCGATGTACGGTGGGATGAACAACTATGGCCTTTCGGTTCGAAGAGCCGAAACGACATTCACCATGCTTCAGCTCAATCAACCGGCCTTGCGGGGGTTCCTCAACAAGCCAGCAGGTCAGCCAGGTTCTGCGCCGATCCTGGGCCTGAGCGGCTACGGTCCGGATCGCCCTATCGCGCAAGGTGACAGCGAAGCGGCGAAGAAGCGTAATCGACGGATCGACTTGCGGTTCTTGATGACCACACCCAGCGCCGGTTTGGACAAAGACATCTTGAGGCAGGAGCAATGAGCTTCGTGCGCGCGGCAATCGATCGGATGGACGCCCTGGCGTCTGCCGGGCTCGCCAAGCCTCCGACAACGCAACCTGAACTGCAGCGGCAACTCGCCAAGCTTAATGCGAGTATCGGTGAGGCGGAGCCAGTTTTCGAATTGAAGCCCTTCTTGCGCAGTGCGGCTGAAAACGGTGCCGGGGCGCTGCCGCGCTTTCAATTCAACCGGGTCCTGCGCGGGGCATGGTGCGATCCAGAGTTCTATGACCTCGGATCTGAGGCTCTCGACCGCGCGGTCGAAGAGCAGCGGCGCAGTTCCGACCAAGCCATGATCGATGGCTACCTCACCTATTTTCCGGTCGACCGGCCTATTATGGGCAAGCTTGCCGATGCTGCCTCAAGTGCTGCCCTGCGACATGAGTGGGCATGGCGAGAGAGGGCCCAGCACTGGGAGCTATTTGCGCCTTCGCAAGGCCCTACACGGGTGGCTCAGGATTTACTCGCCCGCGACAATGACCAGGTCTTCCAGCTGATGCGGGAAGTTGGGCTGGGAGCAAATCTGGCAGCGAGCGGCTTTGGGCAGGCAACGTTCGCCAGATTTTGCGTAGCGACAGCAGAGTTGCCGCCGAGCAAGGCAGTCCCGGCGCAGCGCAGTCTGCTGAGGCTTTTTGATAAGGAGGCCTTGGCAGGCCAGATTGAGCTCGTCGTGCGGGCTTTGCTCGAACCTTGGGTCAGCGAGAAGCCCGAACCGGAGCATCGCAAGGCGATTTCCGAGTTTCTCCTCGACCAGGTTGGTGATCCGCGTCTTCAGCGGCCCCGCTGGGATAGGATCGTCCGTTCGCTGGCAGAGACCATTGGTAAAGAGCGCGCGCTCACGGTCACACAAGTCTTCAAGCGGTGGCTCACCGAAGTCGCGATGCGGGAATTCTTCCGGGCTATCGCCAAGACTACCGATCGGCCCGATCAATGGGCACAGCGTGAGAAGTTCTGGATGGCCTATCTGGACGAAGGCCTGGTCAGTGATGCGTGGCCTGCCTTGGGCGTCCGGGCTCGAAACCAGATCGAGTATCTGATCCGACAAAGCGGGGAACGGCCAGAATATGGGATCATTCAAGGCGGCCCTGCCTCATCGTCCTCCATCATCATGCAGATCGGTGACTTGAGGATTTCCGAGTGGAGCGACAATGGCTCATGCCGGTTTTGGAGCGATAGCGATCCGAATGCTCCGAAGCTCTATGCCAAGATATACGACGGTGCCAAACTGCGGACCACGGCAGGTCGGTCTGACTTCGAGTATGAATCTCACGTTCCAGCAAGCCCGGGTTGGGAAGGCAAATTTGCCGGGATAATTCATCGCCGGACATCAATCTTGCACCCCCGGTTCGGGAAAGGCCGTGGTCGTAATTGGAACGATCGATGGTAAGCACGAAATTCATTGCAACTCAACAGAGCGATGGCAGTGAAACTATCACGCTTTTGCGTGAGCGACCGGGCGGGCTTTTCAAACGGAGCTCAAGCGAAACGGTGCCAGTCGCGGAGTGGCCCAAGGTCGCTCCCGCAGCAGGGCAAGCGGCCTTGGCGCTCGCACGCTCGTTCGATCTGGAAGGGCAAATTCTTGAAGAGGACGGAGGGGTTATCCTCCCCCCTCACATTGCCGCCCAATTGGACGAGGCCGACGCCTTTGCTCTCGGCTTGCCACCAGCCACGCCTCTGACACTTCAATTGAATTCGAGCGGATCGCTCGGCGAAGGATCCATCACGGTCAATCCGAAGTGGGTTCGTCGCGGCGGCGTCCCTGTTCGCGCTGATATTGTGGGTGCTCGTGTCAGAGAGGGTGGGCGCGTCAGCCGCATTCCCGAGCCGGTGTTTTCCGTCTTCCGAGCTGCGCAAGCCGTAAAGGCAGCAAGTGAGCCCGACGAACGAAGAGCAGCCTTTGCAGAGCTTCGCGAACTGCTGGGTGATAAGCTGGGCGCGGGAATAGAAGCCGACGGATTTCTGGAACGCATCCGCATAGCCTACGCTGCGAACTTCTCATTGAATGCAAAGACCGATCACGGTCGCTTCGACTTTGACCCGGTTCTCTTCTCAAGACACGTCGGCGAGACCTCCGACGGCGATCTCGTCGATGAGCATGAAGCATCTCTGTTGACCCCGCAGGATACCGCGCACTTCCAGCGCAGGTTTCGGAGCCAGGAAGGGGGACGGCGGAGTTATCTCCTTTCCGATGGAACCCTACTTTTCCTCGACCCCCTGCTGGGTAAAGCCCTCGATATCGTTCGTGCCAAGCAGGGCGGTAGCTCGCAGGAAAAGCGGGAATTCCTGCGCGCTCCCCAGCGGGTTTTGCGCGAAGAGCTGAAACTCGATGCAACCGGCGATGACGCAGCGGCCGACCGCCTCTTCATTGAGACGCAGCAGTTCTCCGAGCGCGTCAGCGGGATCGAAGTCTGGCAAAAGCCGGTCCTTCCCTGGATCAAGCCGAAGCCCAACAGCTGGCTGCCCGAAAGCTTCGGCCTGCGTATTGGTGATCCGCCGGATGCGCGACACGTCGCCTTGGCTCCCGGTGAAGCTGAGGTTCTCGCTGGCGACCTTGAGACTGCCATCAAAGCGGGACACGAAACCGTCGCCTGGCGCGACGAGAGCATCCCGGCCACCACGGCTACGCTTCAGGCAACGCGCGGAATTGCCGAACTTGAGCAACAAATCGCAGCGGAGACAGGAGACCAATCGCGATCTGAGCATGAGCGTGAACCGGTCGAGATCTTCTTTCTGCAGGTCGGTGAGAATTTCGAGCAACTCGACTATGCGCGTCTGCCTAGGCCTACGTCGGCGCCAGAGCCATTTGAGGTGCCGGCTCTTCCCCAAGGCCTGAAGTCCGAGCCAAAACCGCACCAACGCGATGCATTTGCGTGGCTGACTGAAGCTTGGGGGCGCAGATTGCCGGGCGTCCTGCTCGCCGACGATATGGGTCTGGGGAAGACATTCCAGGCACTCATGTTCCTGCTCTGGTTGCGGACCAACTCGGCTCACCCCAAGCCAGTGCTGATCGTTGCGCCAACAGGTCTGCTCAAGAATTGGCAAGCTGAACTCGCGCAGCATGTCGAGACAGGCCTCATGGGGCCTGTGATCGAAGCCTTCGGGACAAATTTGCGCAGCTATCGGCTGGAATCTGGAAGCGATATCCGCGGCGGCACTTCACGGCTCGATTCCGGCGAATGGGAAGACGCAGGGATCGTTCTCACGACTTACGAAACGATGCGCGACTATCATATGAGCTTCGCGCGCATCCCATTTGATGCGATCGTATACGACGAAATTCAGAAGCTTAAGAACCCGGCTAGCCAAATGACCCGGGCAGCCAAGGCGCTCAATGGCCGCCTGCAAATTGCCATGACCGGCACACCAGTCGAAAACCGACTTCAGGACCTCTGGTCTATTGCTGATACGGTCTACCCTGGGTTCCTCGGATCGAGCCGGGAGTTTGAAAACAGCTACCCAGCGAACGATCTGGCGGGCCTTGAAGACCTTCAGCGGCGATTGGTCGAGCGTGATGACGAGCTGCCCCCGTTCATGCTCAGGCGCATGAAGGACGAGATCCTCACCGGCCTGCCGGAAAAAACGGCGCGCAAATACGCGGTGGAAATGCCGCCCGCCCAAGCGCAGGCCTATGACATGGTACTCGCCAGAGCTCGTGCGCTCCGCGAAAGCGGCGAGCAAGGCGCGATGCTCAAAGTGCTGCACATGCTGCGCGGGACATCGCTCCACCCGTCGGCGCCGCGAGGCGTTACTGACATAGACGCCTACGTTGCCCAGTCGGCGCGCCTGAAGAAGACCTTTGAGATTCTCGCGGAGGTTAAGCAGCGCGGCGAGAAAGCGCTGCTGTTTTGCGAAGATCTCGAGATGCAGGCGTTTTTGGCCATGGCCATCCAGGAGCGCTTTGACCTCAGGCACAGGCCGATGTGCATCAGCGGCAAGGTGGCTGGACATAAGCGCCAGGAGATGGTGAACGCATTCCAGAGCTCGCCATCTGCCTTTGACGTCCTCATCCTGTCTCCCAAGGCAGGGGGCGTGGGTCTCACCATCACCGCCGCCAACAATGTGATCCACCTCTCACGCTGGTGGAACCCCGCTGTCGAAGATCAGGCTACCGACCGCGCTTACCGGATCGGTCAGACACGCCCAGTCACGATACATATCCCGATGGCCATCCATCCGGATGAAGCGATCGGTCCTTCGAGCTTCGATCAGCGCCTCGATGCCCTCATGGAGCGCAAGCGCTCATTGAGTCGTGGCCTGCTTATGCCGCCCGAGAGCGAGCGGGATGTTGAGGACTTGCTTGCCGATGTGCTCGATGGGAAGCGGGCCGAGCAGCAGGATCAATCTGTTACAGCCCCTGAAACGGAACCCCAATTCCCCCAGGAGCGGAGCAGTTACAGCATTGAGCCACCCGCTCCGACAGAGCCGCAGGTCAGTCATGAACGGCTCAATGTCTCAGCGAGCCAATCCTTGCCGCCCGCCCCTGAGGACACGGCAACTCCCAGTCCGACAGAGGCCGAAAGCACACGATCAAAGGGCAAACCTGAGGAGATCGCGTCAGCGCAGTTGAACACGCCGTCGGTTCGGCGCCCGATTCTCTCGGTACGAACACCCGTTGAAGCGGCAGAAGCGCGGGCTTCCTACGTTCAGCGCGTCGTCTTCGAACAACATGGTCCGCGGGACTGGACCATCTTTGAGCAATATGCCCGCGATGCAAATATCGCATTGCTTGAAATCCAGGACCCCTACTGCTGCGCTGATGGACAAGCGCGGGGGCGGCTCGTCAATTTCATCAGTCGTTTTGGTCAGCTCGCTTCGCAAATCGCAGCTGTCCATGTTGTGGCCTTTGATGCGGACTCGGTTCAGACGCGGGAACCCGAAAGCACGAACGATCAGCGAAGAGATCTCGAAGAGCGGTGGAACCGGATGCTGGCCTCGATGCAGTTGCACCTGGCGCAAAAGTCGCGCCGATCTGTCGGCGACCTGCACGATCGGTTCGTGAAAGCCCAGCTCGCCAACGGGGACTCAGTCATCTGGGATTTGGGTCGAGGTATCGATGGGATCATGAGCGCCCGCTGGTCCTGCGTAGTCAATGCTTTCTACGATAGAGCTTCGCCGAATTCGTCCCAGATGCACTGAAAGTATCGACCGCCATCATTGATTATAAACTAATGTTCATTGATGGTTAGCCTGCGGTTGGGAACGCCTGTTACCCAAAAGCAATGCAGTTAAAGGGGAGGCCAATCGGCAATGCAAGAACGCGATTTCGAGGCTGAAATCGAAGCTGCGCGCAACTATCCCGCACAGCTGCGCAAGATTGCCGACGAAATTCAGGCGGCAGGTGGTTCGCGTCTTCTTGTGATTCGGGCGATCCAGCGTGCCAGGGCTGCAGACACGGGCCCTCATCCACTTGGCAAAGCAAGCGCCGAACTGGGCTTGCCTCGGCCAACCGGTCTGCCGCTCTACCGCTACAAGCTTGCGCCCGGAATGTTCGAGCGCATGGAAAAGAAGCTATCGTCGGGCCTCCCCTCTGATTGGCAACGGCCCTCACTTGCACCAGCCTTTGTTCTCTGGGCCGCGGACTGGTTTCGGCGATCCTATCAGGGCGGCCTCCAACGTTGGGCTGACATCGAGAAGGTACTAGGACTGCGGCTCTCGCAAGGCGAATGGCGTGATCTCGCCGACCAGGGATTTCGCGCCTGGGGCGTCGAACCGTTGATTACGGCTCACGGGAATCAGCGGCTGTC
>Ga0247822_10001507_pt1 | contig 14286 bp, 18 predicted proteins | sample 13C_Cellulose_Da_FD_192423 | JGI IMG/M metagenome (GOLD analysis project Ga0247822, IMG submission 192423) | Soil microbial communities from agricultural site in Penn Yan, New York, United States - 13C_Cellulose_Day30 | ecosystem: Environmental > Terrestrial > Soil > Agricultural land | place...
GAGAGAAACTCCATGGCCTCCTCGGGCGGCAACTCGGCGAGTTCGCTCTCGATCTGCGCGCTGATCACGACGGCTTCGCTGCCCATGTGCGACTCGGCATAGGCGCGCACCGCCTTGACGAAGGAATTATCAGGATCGGCGAGTTCGTTCTCACCCACGTTGCAGGCGAAGATGGTCGGCTTCGAGCTGAGCAGGAAGAAGCCCTTCAGGAGCACCTTTTCCTCATCGTTGACCTCCAGCGTCAACGCTGGCCGGCCGGCATCGAGATGCGGCAGGAGTTTTTCGATCAGGGCGATTTCCGCCTTGGCCACCTTGTCACCCATGCGGGCTCCTTTTTGGAGGCGCTCGGCGCGTTTTTTCAGACCAGCCAGATCGGCCAGGATCAACTCGGTGGCGATCACCTCGATGTCACGGACGGGATCGACCGTGCCGGCCACGTGGTGGATGTCGTCGCTCTCGAAGCAGCGGACGACCTGCACGATGGCGTCGACCTCGCGGATGTGGCTGAGGAATTGGTTGCCCAGACCCTCGCCCTCGCTCGCGCCTTTGACGAGGCCGGCGATGTCGACGAACTCGATGGCGGCGTGGATGGTCTTTTCGGACTTGGCCAGAGCGCAAAGCTTGGTGAGTCGATCGTCAGGCACGTTCACGATGCCGACGTTCGGCTCGATCGTACAAAAAGGAAAATTGGCCGCCTGCGCCTTACGGGTGCGGGTGACGGCATTGAAGAGAGTGGACTTGCCGACGTTCGGCAAGCCGACGATTCCGGCTTTGAGCATTTCCGAACGAAACAGAACCGACGCCGGGAGAAAAGCAGGAACCGAAGAAAATCCCGCCATAAAGTACTGGGATCAACAAACGGCTTTGGTCTTGAGTTTTACCTCGGGTCATCTACCAAGTGGAAATCCGTTGTCGATCCGGACCTCGATCGGCAGAGAATCCATGAAAACATCTCCACTCTTCACCCGCGGTGCACTCCTGCTCGCCGCCGCGACCCTTCTGCCCACCCTCGCTCATGCCCACGTCGGCACGGGTGACACCCATGGTTTCTCGCACGGCTTCACCCACCCGCTCGGTGGTCTGGATCACCTGCTCGCCATGATCGCCGTCGGCCTCTGGGCCGCGCAAATGGGTGGTCGCGCTCTCTGGGCAGTGCCTCTCAGCTTCGTCAGCGTCATGGTCCTGGGCGGCGCCCTCGGCATGGCTCACATCGAGATCCCTTTCGTGGAGCAGGGCATCCTCATCTCCGTCCTCGTCCTGGGCGTGCTCATCGCTGCCTCCGTGCGTCTGCCCGTAGTGGCCAGCTCGGTCATCGTCGGCCTCTTCGCGATCTTCCACGGCTTCGCTCATGGTGCGGAAATGCCCGCCTCGACCTCGGGTGTGGAGTACGCCCTCGGCTTCGTCATCGCCACCGCCCTGCTGCATAGCGTCGGCATCGGTCTGGGCATCGCCATTCAGAAACTCTCCCAACCGCTCGTCGTCCGCCTCGCTGGTGCGGCCATCGTGGTCTGCGGAGTCTTCCTCTGGGTCGCCTAAGCCTGTCACCGCGATGATCCGCCGGGCATTCGTCGCCATATTTTTCGTCTTTCCGCTGCTCCTCATGGCTGATCCGCAGACCTCCGTTTGGGAAGGGTATAAACGTCTGGACTTCGAAGTGGACGGCCGGGAGTGCCTCCTCGTCGTCCCGCACAAAGCCGCTCCGGGCAATCCCTGGATCTGGCGCACGGAGTTCTTCGGCCATGAACCACAGGCCGACCTCGCCCTGCTCGCGCTCGGCTATCATGTCGCCTACATGGACGTGCAAAACATGTACGGCGCGCCCAAGGCGCTGGAGCACATGGATAACTTCTACGACCACCTAGTCATGGAGTATCGACTGTCCCCGAAAGTCTTTCTCGAAGGCTTCAGCCGCGGCGGGCTCTTCGCCTTCAACTGGGCCGCCCGCCATCCGCATCAAGTCGCCGGCCTCTATGTCGACGCCCCGGTGTGTGATTTCAAAAGCTGGCCCGCCGGCAAAGGCAAGGGCGCTGGTTCGCCTCCAGACTGGGAGCGGTGCAAGGAAATATACGGCCTGAGCGAGGAAGACGCGCTCACGTATGAGTTCAACCCCATCGACAATCTCGAGCCCCTCGCCGAAGCGAAGATTCCCATCCTCAGCATCTGCGGCGATGCCGACACCGTCGTGCCTCTCGCGGAAAACACCGCCATCGTCGAGCAGCGCTATAAGGCGCTCGGCGGCCCCATCGAGGTCATCGTGAAGCCCGGCATCGGCCACCACCCGCACAGCCTGCCCGACCCGAAGCCCATCGTGGACTTCGTGCTGAAGCACACGCCGAAGAGCTGATTTTTTTCCCTGCGCGCAGCGGCGCAATGGGGTTAGGTTTGACGGGTGAAGCTCTCCGAAATCACGACCCACCTCGACCGACTCCTCCGCATCGGGGAGATCAAGGACTACCCGAACGCGCTTAACGGCCTGCAGGTGGCCAACGACGGAAACGTCACCAAAATCGCCGCCGCCGTGGATGCTTGTGAAGCGGTCATCACCGAGGCCGTCGAGTCCGGCGCGGACTTGCTCATCGTGCATCACGGGCTCTTCTGGAGCGGACTCGAGCCGGTCACCGGCGCCGCCTATCGCAAGCTGGCGCTCTGCCTGAAAAACAACCTCGCCATCTACAGCGCTCACCTGCCGTTGGACGAACACTCGCAATACGGCAATAATGCCCTGCTCTGCGATGCCCTCGGCCTGCCCGCTGAGCGGCACCCTTTTCTCACATCCGGCTTCGCCGCGGACTTCGTGATCGAGCGCGCGGAACTCGTCGAGCGTCTCACCGCCGCTGTCGGAGGAGGACGCGTGCACATCGCGCCGGGTGGACCAGCGGAGACCAAGCGCATCGGCGTGCTCAGCGGAGGAGCCGGAGGCGCCATCGCCAAAGCCGCCAGCGAAGGTGTGGACACCTTCATCACCGGCGAGGGCCCACACTGGAGCTACACCGCCGCGGAAGAACTCGGCGTGAACCTTCTCTACGCCGGCCACTATGCGACGGAAACATTCGGCGTGAAGGCGCTCTCCGCTCATCTCAGATCCGTATACACTCTGCCCTGGCACTTCATCGACCATCCGACCGGACTCTAATGCCCAAGCCCCTTTCCCGGAAATTCTTCCAGCAAGATCCCGTCACCTGCGCGCGGGAACTCATCGGCTGCGAGCTGCGCTGGGGCCAGCGGACGGGCATCATCGTCGAGACGGAAGCTTACGATGCGGAGGGCGACGAAGCCTGCCACACCTTCTTCCGGCCAAGCGCGCGAGCCTTCGTCGCCGCGCATCGCGAAGGCACCGCCTATGTTTATTTCAACTACGGCGTGCACTGGATGCTTAATGTCCTGGTGAAGGGAAAGCGTGACGGCTTCGTCCTCTTCCGGGCTTTGGAACCGATCACGGGACTGGAGGCGATGCACCTCGCACGCGGCGTCGAGAGCATTCATCAACTCTGCTCCGGTCCGGGAAAACTCGCGAAAGCCCTCGGCGTGACCGGGGCCGACCATGGGCGTGATCTCTGCTCGGAGGCGGACTTCGCCTTCCATCCCGCTCCCCAACGTTTGCAAGTCGTCAGCGGACCTCGCATCGGGATCAGTCGGGCGGTGGAACTTCCCTGGCGCTTCCACGCCGAGGGGAATGGGCACGTGAGTGGACGTGCCTCGAAAAAGACAAGACCGATCGGGCCTAAGCCCGACCGGTCCTGAAAAAGCGCGCTGTTAGCACAGACCGCTTAAAAGCTGACTACTTGGAGTAGCCAACGGTTGGTGCTGGAGCCGGCTTTGGCTTGCTTGCACAAGCGCCGAGGCTCAGAGCAGCTGCCGCGAACGCGACGGTTGCAAAAATTTTGACGAATTTCACTGTAATTTCCCCCCTCCTTTCTTAGCTGGTTGCTTGAGAGGGACTTTGGCAAATCCTAGCCAACTGACAATAAAGAAGCTGCGGAAAAACGGATTCTTCCGAAGAAAGTGCCCTGAATGGAATATCAGGGATTGAAAATGCCTCCAGCCCTTCATTTTTACGGGAAAAAAGCAGCCAACCGCCGCGCCATCGGCGTACTTCCGATATGAATACACGTGTTTTCGCATTTCTGTCCGCACTGGTATTACTCGCGGGTTGCACCGCCATGCGGGAGGCGGATTCTTCCGCCAAAGAGCAGCTCCTCGCAGCAGCCGGATTCCAGATCCGACCCGCCAACACTCCGAAAAGGCAGGCCTTCCTTCAGTCTCAGGAGCCTTACAAACTCAATCGGCATCTGCGTAATGGCAATTATTACTACTCCTACGCCAACCCGCAGACTCAGACCTTGTTCGTCGGCGGCGCAGCTGAGTACGCCCGCTATCAGGAACTCGCCGTGAAGCAAAACATCGCGACCCAGCAGTGGGCGGCATCTCAGAACGAGATGGCCGCTGCCGATTGGAACGCCTGGGGCCCATGGTCCGGTGGCGGCATGGGATTTGGCGGATCCACCGCTCCCATCCGCAACTTCCCTTGAGCCGCCCAACGTCAGCTCACGCCACGATCTCGAGCGGAGTGCCCTCCGGGACGAGGTCGTAGAGTTCCGCCACGTCCTGGTTGCGCATGCGTACGCAGCCATGGCTGGCGGGAGTGCCGATCAGGGATTCCTGATTCGTGCCATGGATGTACACGTAGCGGTCGTGCGTATTCGCATTATGCGGATCGAGGCCGGAAAGCCAGAGGATGCGCGTGAGGATGAGATCCTCCTCGCCGCCCTCGCCGACGACGTCCCCGGTAGGGAGGCGGCTTTTGAAAACCGACCCGAGAGGTGCGGCGTCGCCGATCTTATCCGAGATCAGAAAACGACCCAGCGGCGTCTTGTAACTGCCCGGTTCTGACCCGAGGCCGAACCGCGAGGTCGAGATGGGGTACACTTTTTCCGGCACCCCCTGGCGGAGGATTTCGAGCGTCTGGGAGTTCACATCCACGCGCAAGCTGAGAGGAGCATCGACATTTGGGTTGAGGTGGGCCATATTCAAGGAGTCGTTATGTCTCGAGATTATCGTATCGCAGTAGTCGGCGCAACGGGCGCCGTGGGTGTTGAAATGCTACGCGTCATGGAGCGGCGGAATTTTCCCGTCAAATCCTTGCGCCTCCTCGCGTCCCCACGCTCGGCTGGACGAACTCTTGAGTTCCAGGGCAAAGACGTCGCCGTCGAACCCCTGACGATCAACTCCTTCGAGGGTATCGACATCGCGCTCTTCAGCGCGGGATCCGGTATTTCCAAGGAATACGCCCACATCGCCGTCGAGAGCGGAGCCGTCGTCATCGACAACTCGTCCGCCTTTCGCCAGCTGGACTCCGTGCCGCTCGTCGTGCCGGAAGTCAACGGCGCCGATGTCGCCAACCACAAGGGTATCATCGCGAACCCTAACTGCACGACGGCCATCACGCTGATGGCGCTCTATCCTTTGCACAAGAAGTTCCGCGTACGCCGGGTCTTCGCCTCCAGCTATCAGGCGGTCTCCGGAGCCGGCGCGCGCGCCATCGAGGAACTGCGCAATCAGGTCAAGGCCGTCGCCAAAGACGCTCCGATCGAGCGCGAGGTCTTCCAGCATCAGATCGCCTTCAACGTCATCCCGCAGGTCGACTCCTTCCTGGAGACGGGCTACACGAAGGAAGAGATGAAGATGCAGAACGAAGGTCGCCGCATCATGCATCTGCCGACGTTCAAGGCCTCCGTCACCTGTGTGCGCGTGCCGATCTATCGTGCGCACTCCGTCGCGGTCAGCGCGGAGTTCGAGCGTCCCGTCACTTTGCACGAAGCTCGCGAAGCCATCCAGGCCTTCCCCGGCGTGGAGCTGAACGACGACCCGAGCACCAGCGCCTACCCCATGCCGCTCGACTACGCAGAGAAGGACATCTGCGGTGTCGGACGTCTGCGCCTCGACTGCGCCTTGGAAAACGGCCTCGCCTTCTGGGTCTGCGGCGATCAGATCAACAAGGGTGCGGCGCTCAATGCCGTGCAGATCGCTGAGCTTCTCTAATGTCTGAAACCTGGGCGAAAAGATGATCGACTTCTTTTCGCCCATTTCGGCTGCCGTCACGCAAACAGGGCGGCAGCTTTTCCAACCATTCGCCCTCGGCAAATGGTTCACGCTGGGCTTTAGCGCCTGGCTCGCCAGCTTTATTAGCAACGTCGGCTTTACCTCGTCGTATGGCCCTTTCGACCACGCCGACGCGGATCAGGAGACGTGGAACTTTGTGTTGCAACTGGGCCTGCCCGCCTGGATCTGCATCGTGCTGGGCTTCGGCTTCCTCGTCTGGCTGTTCATGGGGCTGATCTGCTGGCTGGGATGCCGGGGCAAGTTCATGCTGCTCGACAACGTCGTGCATAACCGCGCGGAGGTCGTGGCTCCCTGGAAGGCCTTTCGCCAATCCGGCAACAGCTTCTTCCTCCTCTTCTTCGCCACCGTCAGCATCGCCTACGCGTTGTGTCTCGCGCTGATCATCTTCGCGATGGTCTATCTCTGGCCGGATCTGCTCACGCGCCGCACACACGATGCGGTCCACTATCTGCCCCTGCTCATCGCGGGCGGCATCTTCCTCCTGATCGCCATCACCATTAGCATCTACCTCTTCTTCCTGCGGGAGTTCGGCGTGCTGTGGATGTATCGCCATCAGGTCTCCGCGTGGGAAGCGTCACAGCGCCTGGCCGCGCTGGCCACGGAGATGCCGCTGCATTTCATTCTCTATCTCCTGATCCGCATCGGCCTGACGATGGTCTTCCTCACCATCATCGCCGTCCTGGCCTGCATGACGTGCTGCGTGGCCATCATTCCCTATCTCGGCTCCGTGATTACGCTCCCGCTGAGCGTCTTCGTCGTGTGGTATAATCTGGGGAGCTTCGCGCAGTTCGGCCCCGAGTACGATGTGCGCCTCGGCGGGGAGCAGCCTCCCGTCCAGCCGACCATGATCTAAGGCACGATGACCGGAGGTATTCTCGCCGCGTGGGCTGCCACGATGGCCCTGATCAGTCTGACCCCGGGAGCCGGGGCGGTCGCGTCGATGTCCAGCGGAGCCGCGCACGGCTGGCCGCGCGGCATCTGGACTTCGCTCGGGCAGCAGGCCGCGCTCGTCTTTCTCCTCCTCATCGCGGCGGCCGGCCTGTCGTCCCTCCTGCACGCCGTGCCCGGAGCGCTGCTGGTGTTGCAAATCGTCGGCGCGCTCTATCTCGCATGGATCGGCGGCTCGCTGCTCGTGGCGTCGTTCCGGGAGAGCCAGGTCGCGGGTCCGAAGCGCCGGGTCATACCCGCCACGCCGCTGGGCATGGTGAAGCTCGGCTTCCTCGTCAACGCCACGAACCCAAAGGCGCTGCTCGCGATGTTCGTCATCACGCCGCGCTTTCTCGATCTCACGCACCCGCTCGTCCCGCAGTACACCGCCCTCTGCGTCATCATGGTCGCAATCGATCTCGTCGTGATGCTGGGCTACACCGCGCTCGGAGCCTGGCTGCTGCGCTCCCTCACCGACGCGCGTCATCGGCAGCGGATGGATCGCATTTTCGGCGTGTTGTTTCTGATCGCCGCCGCGTTCGTCGCAAAAGGATAAAATTCGCTGGCCCCCGCGAGCGTGAGACGGAATGGTGGCGGGATGTTCCGGTGCCGTTTTTTCCTACCTCTCCTCACCCTCGCGCTCTTCAGCAGTTGTGCCACGACGCCGAAGCCCATCGCCGTCTCGCCCGCCGAGACCAGTCTGACGGAACTCATGGCCGCGCGCCTGGAGATTTCCCGCGAGGTCGGATGGATCAAATTCCTCAACCACATCCCGGTCCGCGATCCCGAACGCGAGGCGCAACTCATCGCGCGCATGGTCACCGAGGGCACTGCGCTCGGGCTGGATCCGCAGACGGTCGAAGCCTTCTTCAAAGCGCAGATCAAAGCCTCCTGCCAGGTGCAGGCCGAGTCCATACGCTACTGGAAACGCGGCGGCACCCTGCCCACCTACGCTCCTCGTGATCTCAAGCGCGACATCCGCCCCGCCCTCGACCAGATCGGCGCGAAGATCCTCCGGGAACTCGTCCGCGTCGAAGCGCAAAAGACGCGGTCCGGTCTCGAGCTGTATGCCTATGGAATCATCCGCGAGCGTGGATTCTCCAACTCAGTCGCCCGCATGGCCGTCGCTCCGCTGTAGGCGAGCGAGGAAGCTTGCCCACGCCCGACTCTAGGCCGGCTGAAGCCAGCCCGGAAAGCGGGCGTGGAAAACTAAACGTCAGAGCGTTTAAGAAACCGCTCTAGATGCCCAGACTCGCCAGAGTCCGCCCATCGAGGCGACCAGTGACGGGGAGGCCGTAGTCGATCTGGTAGTTCCGCACGGCGCGAGCGGTCTGCGGACCGAAATCCCCATCGACATAGCCTCGATAGTAGCCGAGCCGCGCGAGACGAGCCTGCGCGCTGGCCAGAAGGTTGTTCTCATACGAGCCGCCCTGATAGCCATAGGCGGGACGAGGCTGCACGTACACCGGCTGCTGGACGACCACCTGCCGATAGACCGGCTGCACGGGCTGACCAATGAAAAAGCCGAATGAGACATTCGAGCGGGGCTGTCCCCAACCGCCACCGCGACGCGGTTCGCAGTAGTAGCCTCCTCGGTTGCCCCCACCATTCCAACCCCAGTCCCGATCTCGACCTGCCAACGCAGATCCGGCGGAAGTGAGTACACCCACAGCAGTCACAGCCAGGAGCAAACCGATTTTCATATTATTAAAACGAACGTACGACTACTCCCTCGAAAATCAAGGGGTGGACGCAAGATTTCCGCAGGCGTTTTGAGGAAAGAAGCTCGCCCCTAAATGACAAGCGCCGGGAAGCACCCGGCGCGGTCAAGAACAAGCGATGCTTAGCCCCCGATGGCGGGGAAGAGCGGGCGTCCGTACTTCATGAACGGCCACGGGATCGCGATGAGGATCAGGATGCCTGCGATGGTGTAGGCAACCGTGCCTTTGAGGAAGCGGCTGCGATCAGTCGGCGCGCGCTTCGACAGGGAAAATCCGACCTGCGCGATGATGACCGCCAGCAGCATCAGGACGGGATGCTCGACCAGGTAGAAGCGCGAGACGGAGTCCTTCATCGAGCCGCCGAAGTTCGCCATGAGGCCCTTGATAAACGGGCTCGTCGCATACACGATGATGCCGAGGAGGAGCTGGAGATTCAGGAACGTCGTGAAAATCAAACCCGACGTGCGGTCTTTTTGGGTGAACTCGCTCCGGCTGAGCAGCCCGCTCCAGTAGCGCAGCAAGGTCCACAGGAGAGTCAGGATCACGATCCAGCGGAGGACGCTGTGGATGTCTTTGAGAAGCAGATAGGACATAATGGGCCGAGAGACTGCCGGGAAATCCCGCGGCATTCAATACCCAGAATGAAATCCGTCGCTCTAGTCCTTATCCAGAGGCAGCTTGCGCGGCTTGCAGAGCACCTTGGAGGTGTTCGCCACGCGGGCGCATTTCCGGCAGTAGTACTTCGGGTCTTTGACGAGAGCGAGCAGGCGGTCAGCGTGCTTTTCCAGATCCTTTTTGGACCAATCGCAAAGAGTGTGAGACATGGGGCGTACCTAATAACCTGCCCATAATCCCAGGTTGCGCAAGCTTACGCGCGGGTTTAGCATGAAAAACGAACCCTTATCGATTATGAGCACCCAAACAGCTAGTTCCACAAAAACAAACGCCGTGGCAGAGGGCTTGAAAACGCTCCTCGCCGATTCCTACGCCCTCATGGGCCAGACCCACTTCGCCCACTGGAATGTCGAAGGTTCCAATTTTTTCCAACTCCACACCGCCTTCCAGTCCCAGTACGAAGAGCTCTTCACCGCCGTCGATGAAATCGCCGAGCGTCTCCGCGCCCTCGACGTCCTCGCTCCCGGCGGTCTCAAGACCCTGGCCAAGGCCTCCAGCATTCACGAACTCCCGGTCGAAGCCGCTCCGGCCAAGGACTTTGTCGCCCATCTCATCGACGGTCACGAAATCGTCGTGAGCACCGGCAAAGCCGCTCGTGAAGCCGCGGAAACCGCTGGCGATCTCGAGACGCAGGACCTCATCATCAAGCGCGTCCAGACCCACGAAAAGACTCTCTGGATGCTGAAGAGCTTCCTGAAGAATCTCTAAGTCGCTCGCGCGCAATCTTCTGGCCCCTTGGAGGACATGCCCTCCGAGGGGCCTTTTTCATTTCCTCTTGCGAGTGAGTCTCATGCGCGTATGTTGAGAGACTTCCATGTCCAAAGTTTGCCATACCCTCGCTTTGCCCACTGGTAAATCGTGGCGGCAGGATGCCGCATGTATCGTCGAGGAGCTCTTCCGCACGACGCCTCCCGCCGCGTGGGATATACTGCTGGATCTCCGCCAAAATCTCCTGCACGGCACGGACTGGAATCACACGCTGGACATTTTTCTGAAGTGTCGCGAGCAGTTGGAAGCCGAGCATTATCTCCCCTTCTACCGCCTGCGGAACCTTTTGACCGGTAGTCTCCGTCTGGAGGCCGGCCAGGAGAAAATGCCCATGTCCTGCCTGCGCCAAATTTTGCGCCGCCAGCACCGTTCCCTCGCCGACATCCGCCGCATGGTGGAGCGCGACGTCTTCGAGCATAACCTCGACCTCACGCCCGCCTCATTTAGCCTGCGCGTGGTAGAGGCCTGATTTTCGCGACGAGCGAAGAGACATATGGGAACCCGACGGCGCGGCTTCCCTACCCAGGGTTTTTCGATGAATGACCGTGCCGGGTCAAAGTGTCCGACCCGCGCTCAAGTCCCTCGAAAGCACGAAGTACCTTCCACGCACTTCAGGCTCTCCAGTGATTTAAAGGTAGGTGGCCTGACTCCGTTGCGGAGACGCGAATACGCCACGGTGATTTTCCGCCGGAAAAACGCTGGCTTTGCGCACAAGCTGCGCCGTGGGTTTCGATCGATTACCTTTCGCAGAGGGGTCCGGAGGGTCGCAGATCGCTCTCCCAACCGATAGGCCTACCGACTCGACAGTCCGGGAAAACCAGACATTGCGTTCTCCTACTGCGGTCTGGCGCGGTGATCATCTAGTGATGGTGGCGGGGTGACTTTCTGGTGTTCCCGAGGGGCGAAATTTGCGTAGTTTGAGAGGGGCGCGTGCGCCTTTTCTGAACCTATGCGTAACCCACTCCGATGCCTGCTGGTGGATGACGAGGCCCTTGCCCGAAAGGAGCTGCGTCAGTTGCTCTCCGTGCATCCGGACTTCGAGGTGGTGGCGGAGACGGATGGCGTGGCGGAGGCGGTACAGATGACGCGGGAGTTCGCGCCGGATGTCGTGTTTCTCGATGTGAGGCTGCGGGGCGAGACGGGCTTTGACTATGTCGCTCAGGCGGAGGAACCGCTGCCGCATCTGGTTTTTGTCACGGCATTTGACCGGTATGCGGTGCGGGGGTTCGAGTGCAATGCGCTGGACTATCTGCTCAAGCCCGTCGCGGAGGCCCGTCTGGCCGAGACGCTACAGCGCGTGCTCCGTCAGGAACCCCTACGTCAGAAAGCGCTCGCGGACGACGCGGTGTTCGTCAAAGTCGGGGCCACCGCGCGTTTTCTCCCCTGGATCGAGGTCAGCCATATCCTCTCGGAGGGGAACTACACGCGGGTGTTCTTCGAGCGGTATCCCTCCACCCTCGTCCTGCGACCGCTGCACGAGTGGATGGCCCTCGCGCCGGAGGGGCTTTTCATTCAAACCCACCGCACGACCATCGTCCGCCGCAGCGCGATCGAGGAGCTGCGCGGCGGGACGACCAGCCGCTACGAGGTCGTGCTGAGCGACGGGCAGATCCTGCCGGTCGGCCGCACTTACTGGGTCACCCTTCGCGAACTGCTCACGGCCTTCGACCCGGGCAGCGAGTAGAACACGCGAATTCCGGCGGATTTTTAATTGAGCCACCCGCCTGTCGGGTTAAGATGCCCGCCGTGCGAGTTTTCCTGGCCATCGGCATGCTCCTGGCATGTGCGCCGCTGCAGGCGGAGGAACTGGCGATCCGCTGGGTGGATCTGCCGGCGAGCGCCCTGACCGTGTCCGAGCCCGAGGGCCTCGTGGAGCTTTCCCAAGGAAACGTCCATACTGACAGCCGCCCCAACGACATCGCCACCACGATGACCCAGCCGATGAAGCTGGAGTACAGCCTGTCCGAGGAATTTCCCCTGCACCTGCGCTACCTCGGCGAGATGCGCCTGCAGACGCTGGAGGATCCCTTCACGTACTTCAACCTCGGCAACCGCATGGACATCGCCCACACGACCGCGATGGTCGCCGAATTTTCCAAGAACTTCACCGCCACCCTCGCGTGGGAAAACCACAGCTTCTTCCCGCAGGACAGCCAGCTCCAGTGGTCGAATCGTCTGGAGGCCCAGGCGAAGAACAAGCTCTTCGGCAAAGTCGACTTCACCAGCGCCGTGGGCATCGCGGAGGTCAGCGACACCAACGGCACCTCCATCACCCAGCGCTACCTGCGTTTGAAGGTCGAGCATCGCATCGCCGACAGCCCCGTGCGCGTGCGGCTCGCGCCCTCGCTGACAGAAGAGACCAACATCGCCGCCGGCCTGCCCGCGCGCACGCTCACGGGTCTCGACTCCGCCGTCCTGCTCGATGCCACGGAGACCACTGTCGTGAGTCTCGGGGCCTACTACGCCTCCGCCCAGGGCCTCACTATCGACGACACCGACGCGCAAAGCTCCCTGTATTCCCAAATCGAGCACCTCGCGACGAAGTCCACGACCATCCGCCTCCGGGCGAACTATGAGGAAAAGTCCGTGCGCCACGTGATCAACACCGCCGCCATGGTCTTCATGCTCGATACGTCGTTCTCCTTCACTCAGACGCTGCGCGGCGGCTTGCAGTTGCAACATCAGATGCGCGAGGTGATCTCCAGCCAGGAGTCGCTCTCCGAGACTATTCTTTCCCTTTCATTAGGAGGCTCTTTCTGATCTTCGGATCACATCTGTGAGCATGTACCTCGCCCCGCTCGTCGCGGGATTTTTCTTCGCCGTCGCCACCCTGCTGCTGAAGCGGGCGATGAGCCTGGGCATGAGCCCGTGGCGGATGATTTTCTTTTCCAACCTGGCGCTCATCGCCGTCGCCGGGGCGCTCTTCCCGGGCTTCAAGACGCCGCTCGAGGGTGCGGTCTGGTATCAGCCGATCCTCGCGGGGACGGTCTTTTTCATCGGGCAGATCTTTAGCTTCCTCGCCGTCAGCCGCGGCGACGTCTCCATCGCCACTCCCATCTTCGGATCGAAGGTGATCTTCGTCGGCCTCTTCACGGTCCTCATGATCGGTGAAAGCATCACCTGGATGCTCTGGGCGGCGGCCATCCTGACCGCGCTGTCCCTGGCTCTGATGGCCGGAGGCACGCCCTCCAGCGGTCGGCATAATCTGATCTTCACCGTCGTCATGTCGCTGCTCGCCGCCATTAGCTATGGCTCGGCGGACGTGATGACGCAAAAGTGGGGGCCGCTCTGGACCGCGCGCAGCTTTCTCTTTTACGAGATGGCCATCTGCGCCCTGCTTTCGTTCGGCCTGATCCCGTTCTTCGGGCAGACGCACAAGGTCGATCGCAAGGGCTGGTCATGGCTCATCTGGGGATCCATCGTCAATGCCCTCCAAGGCTGCCTGCTCTACGTCGCCATCGGCATGTATGGCCGAGCGACGGAGTTCAACGTGCTGTACAACACGCGCGCCCTGTGGGCCATCGTGCTGATCTGGGCGCTCGGTCGCTGGATTGGGAACCACGAATTCCACGCCGGGCGTGAGGTGGTCATCCGCCGGGTCGTCGGTGCGCTGCTAATCCTGGCGGCAGTGTTCCTCGTCGGCCTCCATCACTAGAGGCCTCCGCAGATCGCGCCAGGCGCAAGCTACTTCGCGAAAAGCAGATAAATGCCAAATCCGGCGAAGAAAAGGTAGATCAGCAGGGTGAATGCGATCGTCAGCAATACCCTGGCGTGGAGCAAGTGGTGATACCATCGTGTTTCGCTGTCTTTCATTTGGTTACGCACTCACTGTGCCACAGGCGGAGCGTTCGGGAAGAGGCAGTTACTGACAAAACACACCTGTACAGATCCGCGATTTTTCTGCAAATGTGCATTTTTTAGCCATCTGTACAGTGATTGTCCGGGAAAAGGGCGTATAGTCTGTCCTGTGAACCGCGACACCACCTCGACACTCTACGCCAAAATCGCCCAAGGCATCGAGGAGATGGTGCAGGCGGGCACGTTGCGTCCCGGGGATCGCATCCCCTCCATCCGG
>Ga0247822_10001508_pt1 | contig 14284 bp, 16 predicted proteins | sample 13C_Cellulose_Da_FD_192423 | JGI IMG/M metagenome (GOLD analysis project Ga0247822, IMG submission 192423) | Soil microbial communities from agricultural site in Penn Yan, New York, United States - 13C_Cellulose_Day30 | ecosystem: Environmental > Terrestrial > Soil > Agricultural land | place...
CAGCTTAGCCGAGCATTTCCTGCTCGAGCTTCTTCGCCATCTCTTCGATGTTTTCCGGCGGCCAGCCAGGGATGTCCATGCCGAGGCGCAGGCCCATCGAGGCAAGGACTTCCTTGATCTCGTTGAGGCTCTTGCGGCCGAAGTTCGGCGTGCGGAGCATCTCGGCTTCGGTCTTCTGGACCAGGTCGCCAATGTAGATGATGTTGTCGTTCTTCAGGCAGTTCGCCGAGCGGACCGAAAGCTCCAGCTCGTCGACCTTCTTGAGAAGGTAGCGGTTGAGCTGATTGGTGTCGGTCGGGGTTTCCGACGGTGCGACGGCAACGCCGGCGGTCATCGGAACGGCCTGGCGAACCTGGCCCTCGTCGAAGTGGACGAACAGCTGCAGCTGGTCCTGGAGGATGCGGGCCGCATAAGCGAGCGCGTCTTCCGGAGCGACTGTGCCGTCGGTTTCGACGGTCAGCGTCAGCTTGTCATAGTCCAGTTCCTGCCCGACGCGGGTGTTCTCGACCTTATACGCAACCTGGCGGACCGGGCTGTACAGAGCGTCGACCGGGATCAGGCCGATCGGCGCGTCGGCCGGACGGTTGGCGGCGGCGGGGACGTAGCCCTTACCGATGTCGACCGTCAGTTCCATGTTGAGCGTCGCGCCATCGTCGAGGTGGCAGATGACCAGATCCGGGTTGGTGACTTCTATGTCGCCGGTTGCCTGGATCATGCCCGCGGTGACTTCCGCCGGGCCCGTCGCCGAAAGGTTCAGGCGCTTCGGGCCTTCGCCTTCCATCTTGAGAGCAACCTGCTTCACGTTGAGCACGATGTCGGTCACGTCCTCGCGGACGCCCGTCAGGCTCGAGAATTCGTGAAGCACGCCCTCGATCTTGATCGAAGTGACGGCAGCACCCTGAAGCGACGAGAGCAAAACGCGGCGCAGCGAGTTGCCGAGCGTCATGCCGAAGCCGCGCTCCAGCGGCTCCGCGACGAAAACGCCGCGGCGACGAGAATCGCCCGAGCCCTGCTTGCGCTCCAGCGAGTTCGGCTTCTTGAGTTCCTGCCAGTTCTTCGCGTTGACAGCCATGTTGTTTCCCTAGCCCTGGGCGGGGGAGGTGGGGGTCCCGCCCGAAAAATTCAAACAGCCGCTGGAACCACCAGCGGCGGCGGCCGCGTCAGTTAGACGCGGCGACGCTTCGACGGACGAACGCCGTTGTGCGGGATCGGCGTGACGTCGCGGATCGAGGTGATCGTGAAGCCGACCGCCTGCAGCGCGCGAAGTGCGCTCTCGCGTCCCGAACCCGGGCCCTTGACCTCGACTTCGAGGGTGCGGACGCCGTGTTCGGCAGCCTTCTTGCCGGCGTCTTCCGCGGCCACCTGAGCGGCGTACGGGGTCGACTTGCGGCTGCCCTTGAAGCCCATCATGCCGGCGCTCGACCATGCAATCGCATTGCCCTGCGCGTCGGTGATGGTGATCATGGTATTGTTGAAGCTGGCGTTCACGTGCGCGACGCCTGCCGTAATGTTCTTGCGCTCTCTCCGGCGGAGGCGCTGCGGTGCTTGGGCCATCTAATTAATCCCTGTCATCCATTCGCCCGATTTTCATCAAGGGCGAAGTTAAATCCTTGAAAGAGAAGCTTACTTCTTCTTCCCGGCGATCGGCTTGGCCTTGCCCTTGCGGGTGCGCGCATTGGTGTGCGTGCGCTGGCCACGGACCGGAAGGCCCTTGCGGTGGCGAAGGCCACGGTAGCAGGCCAGGTCCATAAGGCGCTTGATGTTCATCGCCGTCTGGCGACGAAGATCGCCTTCGACCGTCTGGTCGCGGTCGATCGCTTCACGGATGTGCAGGACTTCCTGGTCGGATAGATCCTGGACGCGACGCTCGGGCGAGATGCCCAGCTGTTCCGTGATCTGCTTGGCCGTGGTGCGGCCAATGCCGTGGATGTAAGTCAGCGCGATTTCAACGCGCTTGTTGGTCGGGATATTTACGCCGGCAATGCGTGCCATTCTGTTTCCTTTTTCAGCTCCACAGGTGCGAAAGCTGCGAGAGGAAAACCTCGCTTGACCCCACACCCATCTCGTCGCTTGTTAGGTCTCGCTCCAAACGAAAAACCGACGCGCGCACGAATGCGCCGCCGGGACCGGTGGATCGGGATAGGTGCGAAATAGGTAGGGGCATCCCCAGAGTCAAGCGACAGCCGCCTTGGAAGTTCGCTAAGTTCACTCCTCAACGCGCGAGCGCACCCTCTCTGATACTTTGTGCAGGGGATGGCAAAGCTGTGGGCTGGGAGAATGTCCGAAACCATGACTCACGCCGATGGCGAACGAATTCCAACATTTCCATCATTTGCGACGAGCCGCGTCCGCCGATAGAGCCACGCGCAATGCATCGGCTTTTCCACGACCAGCCCATTCCCGAAAAACTGCGCGGCGCCGTAATCGCGCTGGGCAATTTCGACGGGTTTCACCTTGGCCATCAGGCGGTCGTGAACCGCGCGATTGCGCTGGGCTTCCACATGCGCAAGCCGGTGATCGTTGCGACGTTCGATCCGCACCCGGTGCTGCACTTCAAGCCCGACATCCCGCCGTTCCGGCTGACTTCTCTCGATCAGAGAGCGGACCTCTTCGCCCATGCCGGCGCGGACGCCATGCTAGTCTTCCGCTTCGGCGCGGAGCTGGCGGCGATGGACGCGCCGGAGTTCGTCGCCGAGGTGCTGGCGAGACGTCTTGGTGCAAGCGGCGTCGTAACCGGCGACGATTTCAGCTTCGGCAAGGGCCGTTCGGGCGATGTGAACCTACTCCGGACGCTGGGCGCGCAGCACGGCATTACCGCTGAAGCGGTGTCGCAAGTGCTGATCGAGGACGAGCGCGTGTCGTCCGGCCGCATCCGCGACCTCCTGGTCGCCGGCGACCCCGCGAACGCCACGCGACTGCTCACGCGTCCGTTCGCAATCGAAGGCGTGGTCGAGCGCGGCGACGGGCGCGGCGGTGCGGAACTGGATTGCCCTACCGCCAACGTCCGGCTCGGGGATTATCAGCGCCCCGCCTATGGCATCTACGCCGTCAGCGTCCGGCTGGACGACGACAGCGAGCATCCCGGCGTCGCCAGCCTGGGCATCCGCCCGACCTTCGAGCCGCCCGTGGAACTGCTCGAAGCGAACCTGTTCAACTTTTCGGGCGACCTCTACGGCCGAACCATCGAGGTGGGGCTGCTTCACTACATTCGGCCGGAATGGAAGTTCGACAGCATGGAAGCGTTGGGGGAACGCATGAAACAGGATGCGATTGAGGCGAAGCGGCTGATGGGGCTCGCTGAGTGAGGCGCTGGCTGAAGCGCATTGCCTTTGCGCTGGCCGTCATTCTCCTCCTTCTCTCCATCCTCAACGCGAGCTGGATCGCGGGCAAGCCACTGGGCGGGATCCGGCTGATCGGCCATCGTGGCGTTTCGCAGCTCTTCAGTCACGAAGGCCTTGGTCGCGACGACTGCACGGCGACCCGCATCGAGCAGCCGGTCCACGATTATCTCGAGAACACCCTTCGCTCGATCCAGACGGCGCGGCAGATGGGTGCGGACATGGTCGAGATCGACGTCGCGCCGACCGCCGACGGCAAGATGGCAGTCTTCCACGACTGGGCGGTGGATTGCCGCACCGAGGGCAAGGGCAACGTCCGCGACCTGACGATGGCCCAGATCAAGCAGCTCGATCCGGGCTACGGCTACACCGCGGACGGCGGGAAGACCTTTCCCTTACGCGGCAAGCAGAAGGGCAGCATCCCCAGCCTGCAGGAAGTCTTGGAGGCGGTGCCTTCGATCCCCTTGATGTTCAACTTCAAAAGCAAAGACCCGGCGGAGGCGGACCAGCTGGCCCGCGAGCTCGCGGCGGCGCGGCGCGATCCGGTGAAGCTGCGCGACGGCTTCTACGGCCATTCAGGGCCAATCGACCGCATCCGCCAACTCTACCCGGACGCCTGGGCCTGGTCGATCGAAGGCGCCAAGAAGTGCAGCAAGGACTATGTGCTGAAGGGCTGGACCGGCATCGTCCCGCAAAGCTGCCGCAACGGGGCGATCGTCATCCCGATCAACTACCAGCCGCTCTTCTGGGGATGGCCGAACCGGCTCATCAAGCGAATGGACAGTGTCGGCACGAAGGTGATCGTCATCGGTCCGAGCGGCAGCGACAACGGCATGGGCCTGACCCTGCCGGAGCAACTCGGCAAGGTCCCCAGCTCGTTCAAGGGCTACATTTGGGTCGAGGACATCTGGACCGTCGGCCCCGCCCTCCGCCCCGGCCGCGACATTCGCAACCAGGCGCAACAGGATGCAGCGGAGGCGGGGCTGAAGCGCCGTAGGGAGGCCGCGAACTAATTCCTCCCCGAGCTGGCTCGGGGAGGGGGACCGTGCGAAGCACGGTGGAGGGGCATGCTCAAAGACATTTCACCCGAGCCGCGGTCAGGCGCGACGCGCAACGCGCGCAAACTGCGCCGCACAATGACGCTTCCGGAGGTCATCCTCTGGCAAGTGCTTCGTCAGCGTCCGCAGGGCCTGAAGTTTCGCCGACAGCATCCGTCGGGGCTGTATGTGCTGGACTTCTTCTGCAGCGATGCGCGGTTGGCGGTTGAAGTGGACGGCGAAGCGCACTCGCTCGGAGACCGGCCTCAGCGCGACGAGGTGCGTGATCGATGGCTGGCGGAGGCGGGGATTGCGACGCTTCGCATTCCGGCGGCGGAGGTTCTGAAGGACGCGGATGCGGTCGTTCCGTGGATTGTGACGGAAGCCGTCGTGCGTCTGCCCCTCCACCACCCTGCGGGCGGTTCCCCTCCCCGAGACTAGCTCGGGGAGGATTTCGCGGAGTTTGCATCTCACCACTCACCCGCTAGAGCCGCGCGCGATGGCCGACAGTCCTGATACCCCGACCAAGCGCGACTACCGCAGCACCGTTTTCCTGCCCAAGACCGACTTTCCGATGAAAGCTGGCCTGCCGCAGAAGGAGCCGGTGATTGCCGCGCGCTGGAAGGCGGAGGACCTCTACGGCCAGATCCGGAAGTCGCGTGCCGGGCGCGAGAAGTTCATCTTCCACGACGGCCCGCCCTACGCGAACGGCGACATCCACATCGGCCACTCGCTGAACAAGACGCTGAAGGACATGGTCGTCCGCAGCCAGACCTTGCTCGGCAAGGACGCGCCCTACGTGCCCGGCTGGGACTGCCACGGCCTTCCGATCGAATGGAAGATCGAGGAGCAGTACCGGAAGAAGAAGCTCAACAAGGACGAGGTTCCGCCCAAGGAATTCCGCGCCGAATGCCGCGCCTATGCGCAGCATTGGGTCGACGTGCAGCGCGAGCAGTTCCAGCGGCTCGGCATCACCGGCGACTGGGACAATCCGTATTTGACGATGGATTTCCAGGCGGAGGCGACGATCGTCTCCGAACTGTTCAAGTTCGCCGAGAGCGGACAGGTCTATCGTGGCGCGAAGCCGGTCATGTGGTCGCCGGTCGAGAAAACCGCGCTGGCCGAGGCCGAGATCGAATATGAGGACATCACCTCGACGCAGATCGATGTGGCGTTCGAGATCGTGGAAACCAATTCGCCTGCTATTCAAGCGCTGCTCGACAAAGGTCATCTGAAGACCTTTGCAGTTGTCTGGACAACAACCCCTTGGACAATCCCGGTCAACCAAGGGATCGCCTACGGCCCAGACGTTGATTACGTCCTCATCCCCGACGGCGGGACGGTCAAAACATACCTCGTCGCGGAGCCACTTGCAGAAGCGTTCTTGAAGCGAATTGAGGACAGCCACCCTGGCGCGCGCTCACTTCACGAGAGCGAGTGGGAAGTCGTCAAAGGCTCCGAACTAGCCGGCACCATCGCCCGCCACCCGATGCACAAGCTCGGCGGGTTCTTCGCCAGGCCGCGTCCGTTTCTTCCGGGCGACTTCGTCACTACCGACCAGGGCACGGGCCTCGTCCACATGGCGCCGGACCATGGCGAGGACGATTTCGAGCTGTGCAAGGCGAACGGCATCGATCCGGTCTTCGCGGTCGAGGGCGACGGAAAGTACCGCGCCGATTGGCTGTGGCTCGGTGGGCAGGGCAGCGTCATCAATCCGAAGTTCAACGCTCCGGACGGGCCGATTTGCTCCGATTTGCGCGAGGCGGGCGCCTTGCTCGCGGCGAGCGCGGACTTCCAGCACAGCTACCCGCATTCGTGGCGGTCGAAGGCCAAGGTCATCTACCGCTGCACACCGCAATGGTTCGTGGCGATGGACAAGCCGCTGACGCACTTCTCGCCGGAAACGCGGGCGGAGCAGCGCTGGGACAATGAAGGCGGCGCCGATCCGGTCGACGAGGCGCAGGGCGCGACGCTCCGCCAGCTAGCGATGAACGCGATCGCCAACACACGCTTCGTTCCAGAAAAGGGCCGCAACCGCATCGGATCAATGGTCGAAGGGCGGCCCGACTGGGTGCTCAGCCGCCAGCGCGCCTGGGGCGTGCCAATCGCGCTCTTCGTCGAGCGCAAGACCGGTCAGCTGCTCGTCGATCATGAAGTCAACCAGCGCATCGTCTCCGCCATCCGCGAGCAAGGCGTGGACGCCTGGGACGCGGAGAATGCCGCGCACTTCCTCGGCAACCGCAACCCCGACGATTACGAGATGGTCACCGACATTCTCGACGTCTGGTTCGACAGCGGCTGCACCCACGTCTTCACGCTGGAAAGCGGGCGCTGGCCCGACCAGCAATGGCCGGCGGACCTTTATCTCGAAGGCTCCGACCAGCATCGCGGCTGGTTCCAGTCTTCGTTGCTGGAAAGCTGCGGGACGCGCGGGCGGGCGCCGTTCAAGGCGGTGCTGACGCACGGCTTCACGATGGACGCCAAGGGCATGAAAATGTCCAAAAGCCTCGGCAATACGATCAGCCCGCTCGACCTGATGAAGGAGCATGGAGCCGACATCTTGCGGCTATGGGCGCTGTCGGTCGACTTCACCGAGGACCACCGCATCGGGAAGGAAATCCTGGGCGGCGTCGCCGACCAGTATCGCAAGCTGCGCAACACCTTCCGCTATTTGCTCGGCGCGCTGGACGGGTTCGGCGAGGACGAGAAGGTCGATGTCGTCGGGGTGCCGGAGCTGGAATTGTATATGCTCCACCTGACAGGAGAGCTGGACAGGAAGCTTCGTCAGGCCGTCAACGATTTCGACTTCAACAGCTACACGCGCCTGTTGGCCGACTTCGCCAACAATGACCTTTCGGCCTTCTATTTCGATATCCGCAAGGACGTCTTGTACTGCGAGGTGAACGCGGAGACGGGTGTTCAGACTTACAAGCGTCGCGCCTATCGAACCGTGCTCGACATACTGTTTCACTCGTTGGTGCGCTGGCTAGCCCCGGTTCTGGTGTTCACTTGTGAAGAAGTCTGGGGCACTCGATACCCAGATGCTGGCTCCGTGCATTTGCTCGATTGGCCGGTCATCCCAGAGGTTCACGACTTCGTACTGTGGGAACAAATGCGCCAGCTTCGGACGGAGATCACGGAGGCGATCGAACCGCTCCGTCGAGAGAAAATCATTGGATCAAGTCTGCAGGCGAAAGTCACACTACCGAGCTGGGAGTGGTTTCCGGCTTCCGCTGAAGATCTTGCCGAGTTGTTCATCGTTTCGTCAGTCGCGGAAGGCGATGCGCTGAGCGTGGAGGTAACGGACAATCAGAAATGCGGGCGCTGCTGGCGCTATCTGCCCGAGGTCGAGGATGACGGCGAACTTTGCGCCCGCTGCGAGGACGTTTTGAATGCGTAAGGCGAGCATCGGATTTGCGGTCGCCGCCCTCGTGTTCTTCCTCGAGCAGATCACAAAGTGGATCGTGCTTGGGCCGCTTGACCTGCGCAATGTCGGCCTCGTCGAGATCCTGCCATTCTTCGACCTGCGCTACACCGAGAACCACGGTATTTCGCTCGGCCTGTTCCAGGCATCCAGCGACTTCATGCGTTGGGTTCTCGTGGCGATCACCTCCGCCATCGCCGTCGGCGTGGGCTGGTGGCTGACGCGTGAGGAGAAGCCCGCCGACCAGGTCGCGTTGGGCATGGTGCTGGGCGGGGCGCTCGGCAACATCCTCGACCGGGTGCGGCACGGCTATGTCGTCGACTTCGCCGATTTGCACTTTGGCGAGTTCCGGCCCTTTTTCATCTTCAATGTCGCCGATGCAGCGATTAGCATCGGCGTCGCCATCCTGTTATTGCGGGCCTTCCTGGTTAAGGAGCGGCCAAAGGAGAATGCCGAACATGCGTAAATTGGTACCGCTCATGGCTGTGTCGGCCGTTGCTCTGGCTGGCTGCGGCATTGTTGGCGGCCGCCCTCGGGCTCCGGACGAATTCCAGGTTGCGCGCAACGCTCCGTTGGTCATTCCGCCCGATTACAGCCTGACGCCGCCCGTTGCCGGCACTGCGGCCTTGAGCCCGCAGGATGCCCAGCAGCAGGCCATCGACGCCTTGTTCGGCGGCCCGGCTCCGCGCAGCGCCGCGGAGATGAGCTTGCTCGACCGCGCTGGCCGCGACCGCACGACGATCGGCGCTCGCTCGACCGCGGGCGATCCGGATACGCGCGTCGTCGACAAGGGCGCGGTAACGACTGCTATTCTTAATGCACCCGAAGCCGACGGGCAGATCGCATCGGCACAGGTCCCGCAGTAGAAGCGGCAAGGGGGGACGAGGCAGGCCATGGCTGAAGAAACACTTTCCGCACGCCTCGTGGAAATCGAGTCCATGCTCGAGCGGTCGAGACGCCGCTTCGAGGAAGGCTCGCGCCTGGTCGAAGAGGCGCAGCAGCTGATGGGCGAGATCCAGCAGGAAATCATCGGCAGCCCGAAGCGCGTGTCGCCGGAAGACAGCGAGGAAGCGGCGTCGAAGCTGCTGCAATCGCTGAAGGCCGCGGGCGGCGAAATGCCCGACAGCCTGTGCGGCGGCCGCCTCGCGGTCGACCAGGTGCAGCGCCTGATCCGCATCGACGGTCATCCGATCGGCATTACCGAGATGGAATATCGCGTGCTGGAGTTGCTGGCCTTCGCCCGCAACAACGTCGTCACGCGCGCGATGCTTCTGAAGCATCTCTATCGCCGGGCCGACGACCAGCCGCAGCCGAAGATCATCGACGTCTTCATCTCCAAGCTGCGCAAGAAATTGCGCAGCGCCTCGGGCGGTGCGGAATTCATCGAGACGATCCCGCAGCGCGGCTGGATCCTGCGCGACATTGACGCGAACCAGGGCGCTTAAGCCCCAAGTTCACGAATTGTTGACCATCCGCGCCGATGCTGCGCGGCATGTTCCAGATCCTTTCGATCGAAGCTGCTGCTGAAGCCCCCGTCGCGGGCGGTGAAATGGCCGCGCGCATTGCCGGTTTGAAGCGGGCGCTGCGCCTGCTCGAGCCGAGTGGCGGCGGTCCTTCCTGCGATGAGGAGGAATTCACGGCAATCGAGTTCGCCCATGAGGGCGCTCGGGCCTGCTTCGATTCGCGTTCGGAACGCGTGATCGGTGCCGCGTCCGCGGGTTTGGAAGCTGTCGTCGGTGTCCGCGCCGAGGGCCTCGAGCCGCATCCGACGGCCGTCGACATGGTCGCCGAAGCCATCCGTGAGGGCCTCGCCAGCCTGGACGAGCTGCTCCGCCGCTAAGCCGGACCCTGCGCCTTGGGCGTGTGCGGGTCCGCGCCCCATTCGCTCCAGCTTCCATCATAGAGCCGCGTGTCACGGTTGCCGAGCAGCCGCGCCGCGAAGATCAGCGAATTGGCCGTCACTCCAGATCCGCAGCTGGCCACGAACGGGCGTTCAATGTCCGCGCCGGCGGCCAGGAACAGCCGCCGGATCTCCTCACGAGATTTCAGCGTACCGTCAGGATTGTAGAGGTCGGAATAGGGCAGGTTGCGCGCGCCGGGGATGTGGCCGGACGCGACGCCGGGTCGAGGGTCCGCCTCGGTCCCCTCGAAGCGAGGACGGCCCCGCGCATCGACAATCGGCATGCCGAGGCCCGAGGCGACCTGGCGCTTGGTGACCACCTCCGACTTCCGCTCGACGGCTTCGAACCGTGCCGAGCGCTTCGGCAGCGCGCCTTTCTCCACCGGGCGGCCTTCCGCCACCCACTTGCCAAATCCGCCGTCGAGAATGGCGACATTCTGCGCTCCGAAATGCCGAAGCATGAACCAGCCGCGCGCCGAGGTTCGGGTGGGCGAATTGTCGTAGACGACGATGCGGTCGTCTTTGTCGACGCCGAGCTTTTCCATCGCGCTTCCGAAATCTTCTGCGCTGGGCAGCATGTGTGGCGAAGGGCTTGCGGTGTCGGCCACTTCGTCGATGTCGAGGAAGCGGGCGCCCGGAATGTGCGCGGCCAGATATTCCTTGCGGGCGTCGCGACCGAGCGCGGGCATGAACCAGCTAGAGTCTACGACCGTCAGGTCCCGGTCACCGAGCGCCTTGGCCAGCCAGTCCGTCGAGACAAGATCGTCCATCGCGAGAGGATAGGCGGGAAGTGTTAACACTGATAGGTGGCCGCGCCATGGAGACTACTCATCTCGGCAAGGCCAGCGCGCTGCCCGCTTCCCCGGACGAAGCGAAGCTGGACTATGTGCCCAACCCGCGCGCCGGTTCGCTCTACCTCGTGCGCTTTGCAGTGCCGGAATTCACCTCGCTTTGCCCGGTGACCGGCCAGCCCGACTTTGCGCACCTCGTCATCGACTACGCCCCCGGCGAGACGATCGTTGAGAGCAAGAGCCTGAAGCTGTTCCTTGGCGCGTTCCGCAATCATTGCGGCTTCCACGAGGACGTGACGGTCGGCATCGGCCAGCGCCTGTTTGAGGAAATGAAGCCGCAGTGGCTCCGCATCGGTGGCTATTGGTATCCGCGCGGTGGAATGCCGATCGATGTCTTCTGGCAGAGCGGCTCGCCGCCCGAAGGCCTGTGGCTGTCCGACCAGGGCGTGCAGCCGTATCGCGGTCGCGGTTAGTCGGGCTTCAGGACGATCCGCGCATCCCAGCGGATCAGAATCCAGTTCTCGCCATCGCGAGTGAGAGCTGTCCGATTGAAGCACGCTGACGCGAATCCGCGATCGCATTCGGCTGGCGGCGGCATCGGATCGGTCGTCAGCAAAATCTTGCCGCCCTCAACCGACCATTTGCCCTCGGCACCCTCCGATACCGCGCCATAGTCGAACGCGTAGCGGAAGCGGCCGTTGGGGCTCAGTTCCAAGCCGCCCGCCATCTCCATCTGGTTGATCCGATAGAGACCCGCATATTGCGGTTCCGCTGCGGGAGCGGCGAGAAGCAGCGCTGCGAGCAAGGTGCCCATCAGGCGACCGTCAGCGGCTCCGCGGCGCGCTTGCGGGTCCAGGCGTAGAGGCCGGCAATCATCGTCGCGAAGAGCAGGGCGCCTACCGGCGTTGCCCAGCCGGCTTCCTCGGTGACCGCCAGCACGTCGGGATTGTCCGCCCAGGCGACGAGGCCGGCATAGACGACGTTGAACAGGCTATCCCCGACGATGAGGCCGGTGGCGCTCAGCACGCCGAGGCGCTCGGCAAATCCGGGCTCGACCTGGCGCTCGGCCCACTTGTTGTAGAAATGGCCGATCACCGCGCCGAGCACGATCAGCGCCGTCACAGCGACCGGTAGATAGATGCCCATGCCGACTCCCAGCGCCGGGAGCGAACGGCCTTTCTTCTGACCGCGCAGGACCTCGTCGGCAATGACCGCGCCGACGCCGATCAGCGCGCCAAGGCCGATCAGACCCCAGTCGAGGTTATGGCCGAGGACGCCCTGAGCGATGGCCGAAATCAGCGCCGCTTGTGGAGCTGCGAGGGCGTTCTCACCAGCACCCGGCGCGCCGACGAAGCCGAAGCTGCCATTCAGCAGATCGAGGATCGGCGGGATCACGACTGCGCCGAACAGGACGCCGAGGATCAGCGAGAATTGCTGCCGCCATGGCGTCGCCCCGACCAGCTGACCGGTCTTCAAGTCCTGCAGATTGTCGTTCGAGATGGTGGCCACGCCGAACACCACAGCGGTCGTGAAGATCGCGAATGCGACCAGCGCCTGCGTCTCGTCTGCGCCGACGCCCGGAAAGAGCAAAGACAGGATGATCGAGATGCCGAGAACCGAAAGGATGCCGACGCCGGAGATCGGACTGTTCGACGCACCGATCAGGCCCGCCATGTAGCCGCACACGGCGGCGATCACGATGCCCATGATGAGCACGTAGACGATGCTCAGGCCGAGCGTGGCGGCCGGGTTGGAGGCGATCGGGTTGGCCGTTCCGAATGCGGCGAGTAGCAGGCCGATCGGCAGCATCGACAGGAGGATGACGCCGCCGACGATGGTGATCGGGATGTCGCGCTCGGTAATTGGAACGCTTTCCGCTCCACCCGCGCGGCGGGCCCGCGCTGAGGCGAGGGCCGACATGATGCCCTTGAAAATTGGGCCGATGACCTTGAGCAGGGTCCAGACGGCGGCGACGCCGATTGCGCCCGCGCCGACGAAGCGGACTTTCTCGCGGAAGACGGTGTTGACGAAATCGGCGAGTTCGGTGCCGCCCGGGGCGCCGACCGACGTGTAATAGGGCAGCAGGACCAGGAAGCCGATGACGATGCCGGTCAGCATCGCCAGGCCGACGGCAAGACCGACGAGGTGCCCGACGCCGACATAGGCCATCGACAGGCCCGCCGAGAGCGTCGTCGCGCCTGCGCTGATCCGGAAGGTGCCGGTGATCTGCTCGGCGACCAGCTTGAGCTTGCCCAGCAGGGGGTAGGCCGCGGCGAGCAACGAGGAGATGATCATCGCGCGGAGGCCGCGCTTGTTCTCTTCAACCCCGCCGACACCTGCGCCGACCTTCAGCACTTCGGCGGCTGCGACGCCTTCAGGATAGGGCAGGTCGCTTCCGGTCACGAGCGCCCGGCGTAGCGGCACGGAGTACATGACACCCAGCACGCCGCCGATGGCGATAACCGCGACCGACAGCCAATAGGGAAAGCCCGTCCACCAGCCGACCATCACCAGGCCGGGCAGGACGAAGACGATCGCCGACAGCGTTCCCGCAGAGGACGCGATCGTCTGAACGATATTGTTTTCCTGAATGGTGGAATCGCGGAAGAAGCGGAGCACCGCCATGGAGATGACAGCGGCCGGAATGGAGGTCGCGAAGGTCAGGCCGGCGCGCAGGCCGAGATAGACGTTGGCGGCGGTGAACAGGACCGTGAGCAGCGCGCCCAGAATGATCCCGCGGATCGTGAGTTCTTTCACGGCCTGGAAGCCGCCGTCCTTCGTCACCGTCGCCAAGTTCGTCCCCTCTGAACCGAATTACTTCTTGGGCGGTGCCGGGCTCGAATGCCGGCGAACCACCTGCCACCGGCCGTCGTCGTAGACCCAGACGTCGGTCAGGACGACGCAATCGTCGATTTCTCCGCCAAAATACTTCACGCGCCAGCGCGCTTCCACGGTGCCGACCATCGTCTGGTCGAAGACGACCGCGTCGCTCACGCTCAGTTCGATCGAGACCAGTTCCCGCTTCTGAATGGCGTCCAGCCACTCTTCGCGATTGAGTTCGAACGGACCCGTCGAGCGCGTCCCGATGAGGATGAAGCGCGGGTGCACGAGTGTGCGGAGGCGGTCGAAATCGCCCGCGCAAAGCGCGTCGCGCCACTCACACTCGAGTGCCTGAATCAATTCACGGCTATCGGCCACGCAGGAGCCCGCCAAAGATACCGCGAAGGAGCTGGTTGCCGATCTGCCGGCCAACCGAGCTTGCGATGGAGCGGCCTGCCGATTGCACGAGCTTGTCCGTCATGGTGGGCTTCGCCGCCTCGCGGGCGCGGCGAGCTTCTTCGCGAGCCGCTGCGGCCTGGGCGCGCTCTTCCTCCCGGCGGCGCTGCGTGTCGAGCCGTTCCTGCTCGCGCTGAAGGCGAAGCTCCTCACGCTTCGCAGCGGCGTCGAGCTTGGCTTGCTGGGCGGCCGCCTTGGCCGATTCCGTCTCCGCCTTGACCTCGGCAGCAGCAGCGGCAGCTTCGTTGGCCTTGGCGGCGAGCATTTCCTGCGCGGAGTCGCGGTCGACCAACGTGTCGTACTTCGACCCGATGGCGTCGGTCGTCTTGAGGATCGCGCGCTCCTCGTTGGTGATCGGCGCGACGCGGGACGACGGCGGCTTGATCAGCACGCGCTGGACCGGCGACGGCGAGCCGTCAGGCTGAAGCAGCGAAACGAGAGCCTCACCGACCTTCAGCTCGGTGATGGCCTGGGTGACATTCACCTCCGGGTTCGGACGGAACGTCTCGGCGGCAGAC
>Ga0247822_10001509_pt1 | contig 14278 bp, 18 predicted proteins | sample 13C_Cellulose_Da_FD_192423 | JGI IMG/M metagenome (GOLD analysis project Ga0247822, IMG submission 192423) | Soil microbial communities from agricultural site in Penn Yan, New York, United States - 13C_Cellulose_Day30 | ecosystem: Environmental > Terrestrial > Soil > Agricultural land | place...
GTGCTCGGCATTTCGGGCGCTACCGCTGTGCTGTGGATCATGGTGCCGCTCGCTCAGCGCTCGAAACAAATGCTCGTGCGTGTGTTGGGCACATCGCTGCTGGTGGTCGTTGGGTTGGGCGCTGCTGCCCCAGCCGCCAGCGTTCTCTATCCCGTCGAAAAGAAGAAACCGTCGGCGCGCGCCGTCGACAAGGCCAATCGGCAATGCCCGTCGCTATGGGCGATGAAGCCGATCGCGCAACAGCCGAAGGGGATGGTGTTCACGTTCGTCGACCTCGGCCCACGCCTGATCACGGTCACGCACCACAGCGCCGTCGCGGGCCCCTACCACCGCAACGGCGAGCAGATCGCTGACGTCATGAAGGCGTTTCGCGGCAATGAGGCGCAGGCGCAGCGGATCATCGCGAAATACAATTCAGACTATTTGCTGGTCTGCCCGAACATGTCGACCGCGACCATTTTCCGGGCTGAAACCCCGAACGGCTTCTACAGCCACCTGTCGCGCGGCAAGGTGCCGGACTGGCTGACTCCGGTGCCGCTACCCAAGAATTCGCCGTTCAAGATGTGGCGAGTGCAGCGCTAGTGCTTGAGCGCTTTCACGGCCGCTAGGGTTTGCGCGACATGCTGGCTCCAGTCGAGATCGGAGTGAACGAAGACGATCTTCCCTGACCGGTCGATCACGTAAGATGTGCGATCCGTCATTTGCGGGTTTTGCTTCAACGCCACGTCATAGGCCTCGATGACTGCCGGCGTCGCCGTCGCGACGGGGAATGCGTTCCGGCATCCTTCGACAGAGAATTTCTTCAACGTATCGAGATCGTCTGCCGACATGCCGATGACGCGCGCACCGGCTTTCTTGAAGTCCTTGGCCGCCTCGCTGAAGGCGTGGGCCTCAAGCGTGCAGCCCTTGGTGAAAGCCTTGGGATAGAAATAGAGCACGACGGGGCCGTTCTTCAGCTGCTCGGCAAGATTCAGCCGGAAAGGTTTCCCGGCAATCGCTCCCTGTGTCGTGAAATTCGGAGCCTTGCCGCCTGTCGGGAGAGCTGCGGCGGTGGGCGTCGCCGCCAGGATTGCGATGCTCAGTCCAGCCAGCCAATTGCGCATGCGACTCTCCCTCGTTGAACAATCAAGCTACGGTTGCCGCGCCTGCCGGGCAACCAACGATCGTTTCCTGACGAGAGGAGCACCATGCGACTGATGGCAATTGCGGCCTGCGCGGTCATGATCGCAGCCTGCACTGAAGATACCGAGCCGCCGAGCAGCGATATGTCGTCCAATCAAGCTCAGGCGCAGAACGACGTGCTACCCGGTCCCATCGGTAACGACGTGCTCGAAGAGTCGGCGCCCGCTAATGCGTCGACGAGTACGGCGCACCCTTGCCTCATGCAGGGCAACGAGAAGTTGGATGTTCCGCCTACCAAGGCCCTCGGAACCGAACCCTTTTGGGGCGTAAAGATCGAAGGCCGCTGCCTGACCTACTCGACGCCCGAGGATCAGGCGGGAACCAGGATCTGGACCAAGTATCAGATTGTGCCCGATGGCCAGGTTTGGACCGGCACCTTCCAGAACCAGCCTTTCAAGCTCATTCTTCAGGCCAAGCCGGATTGCTCGGACGGCATGTCCGACAGGACCTATCCGACGGAAGCGCTGCTGACTGTCGCAGGTGAGGAGCGGAGAGGCTGCGCTTTCCCGGAATGAACTGGAAAGCGGCTTGAGCGCTTCCTACTTCAACCGTTCACAAGGTGAGAGGAGTTCATGGCAAACCATTCCGGGCCTATGGCCTGTCCGGTCGATGGCGCAGCGCTAGTGATGAGCGAGCGCTCCGGTATCGAGATCGACTATTGCCCGACGTGCCGTGGCGTGTGGCTCGATCGCGGCGAGCTCGACAAGATCATCGAGCGCAACGCAGCAAGCCAGGCTCCGCAACCTGCTCCGACACCGCAGCAACCTCAGCAGCAGCCGGGCGCTCCTTGGGGCGCCCAGCCGCAACAATATGGTCACGGCTACGGCCATAAGCCCTACAAGCGCCGTAAGTCCTTCCTGGAGGAATTGTTCGACTAGTCGCGTCGGAGAAGCTGGAGCGTCGCCTCGTCGGGCGAGCCAAAGAAGACTTCAATCGCACGCGCAAACTGCGGATCGCCTGACGCGTTCTCGAACAATGTGAGGCTGGAGCGCAGTTTCATCGCATCGACGTCGCCGAGGATCTCCGCGGCGCTTCCGCGGTCGCCCCAGCCAAGAAGTGCGTCCACACATTCGCGATAGCGCTCGGCCAGCGTTGGGTGAGCCAGATAGGCGCGGACCTCGCTCAACGAGCGGATGCCGTAGAATAAGGCGGTAGGGCTTCGGCCGAGGCCGGCGTGCTGGGGGAAGATGAACCACATCCAGTGGCTCTGCTTGCTCCCCGCGCGAAGCTCCGTCAGCGCGGCGGCGTAGACCGGCTGCTGCGCGTCGAGGAAACGCTGGAGTTGAAACGGGTCGGAAGGGTCGTCCACATGGGGGATGGTACGGAAGGTTGGCTCCGGATCAACGGTCCGACGCCAACCAACCGGTCAAGATATAGAACAGGATCACGACGGGGCCGGTGAGGAGCAATGCTGCAACCAGGCCAAGGCGGATCAGAAGCGCATCGACGCCGGTCCAGTCGGCAAGGCCTGCGGCCACGCCCATCACCTTGCCCTGGGACCGGTTGAGAACGAAACGTTGGTTCACTGATAAATCCTTCGTGTGCGAGTTCGTTAGGCGATCGGCAGAGCGCTGGTGGCGGTGCTGACGAACAGCAGAGCGGTGATGAAAGCAGCGGCGAAAGCAGCGGCAGTGTCGCGAGCGGAGTTAAGAACGATCATGGCATTTCCCTTTTTTGTCTCTTGGACCCTTGATTGGGTCACGGGACATACAATGCAGGGAGCGTGCCAAATCGAAATTATCGTTATTTTACAGTGCTACAACCAGCTAACCGGGCGGAATGTTGGCACCTGTTGCGCCGACAGTTGGGAAAATTTCCCAATCAGCTTGAGGTGAGATCGCCGCCGTTCGGGTGCAGAACCTGCCCGATCATGTAGCTGCTGTCTTCGCATGCCAGGAAAAGGAAGGCTGGGGCCACTTCGTTCGGTTGACCAGGCCGTCCCATGGGCGTGTCCTTGCCGAACTCGGGAATATCTTCCGGCTTTTGCCCGCCGAACGGATTGAGTGGTGTCCAGATGGGACCCGGCGCGACGCCATTGACGCGAATGCCCTTCTCGATGGCGTTCTTGGAGTACGACCGCGTGAAGGCGGTGATCGCTCCTTTGGTCGAGCTGTAATCGAGCAGTTGCGGCGAGCCTTTGTACATCGTGACCGACGTGCAATTGATGACCGCCGAGCCTTCCTTCAGGTGCGGCTCCGCAGCCTGCATCAGAAAGAACATGCCAAAGATGTTCGTCTGGAACGTGCGCTTCAGCTGATCTTCCGTGATGTCGCGGATATTCTCGTCAGGGTGCTGCTCGCCTGCATTGTTCACGAGCACATCAAGGCCACCCAGTTCATTGACGACCTGTTTTACCGCCCGTTCGCAGAAGTCCTTGTCGCCGACGTCGCCGGCAATCGTGATCGCCTTTCGGCCTTCGGCCTCCACGATCTCCTTGGTCTTCGCGGCGTCGTCATGTTCGCAAAGGTATAGAATGGCGATGTCGGCGCCCTCGCGGGCATAGAGCGCCGCGACGGCGCGTCCGATGCCGCTGTCTGCGCCGGTGATTAGCGCGACCTTGCCCTCGAGACGGCCGGATCCCGGATACCGAGGCTCCCAATCGGGCTTCGGTTCGAGCTCGCTTTCGTGACCGGGAAGCTGATCCTCACGGACCATGGGTTCGACGACATCCGACATACTCAATCCTTCACACGCGCTCACGCTGGTGTGACGGAGCGCTTCGGTCCTGAACAGCCTCGCGGTGGAGGGGGTTCCTACGGCTGATCGTCTAGCCGCGGAGGGCGAAAGCGGGAGCCTTCTCGGGCTGGTCCTGTTCGGCGGTCTTGCGCGACTTCTCCGCGCGGCACTGGGCGATCAGCGTCGGGAAATCGAATCCCGAGTTTGCGAGTAAGGCGTCTTGCGTGTTCGACGCGCAAGCTTCCTGTGAAACATAGTGCGTGGGAACCGTGGCGACCGGAGTGCATTGCGCGGAGCCGTCGGCACAGCCGAGGATGGCGATCACGTAATAGACTGGTTCCATTCGGGAAACTCGCTTGCGGACTTGATCGCATAACTGTCGATCATGGCCCGAGTTCCGCTTGTTTCGCCCGCGTTATTTGCGGGCTTCGGCTTGCCTTCCTACGTAGAGGGCGATGGCGGATAGGGCGGACAAGCAGGAACAGAAAGCTGCAGGGTTTCAGACCCTGGTCCGCTTCCTCCCGATGCTGTGGCCCAAGGGAGAAGCGGAACTCAAAACGCGCGTCATCGCCGCAGTCATACTGGTTCTCGCCGGCAAGGCCGTCGTTCTCGCCATGCCCTTTGCCTACAAGGCGGTCATCGACCGTATGTCGGGGCCGGCGGTTGCATTCGGCATCGTCGCGGCGCTGGTCGCAGCTTATGCCACCGCTCGGTTTGCCGGCGTGCTGGCAGACAATCTTCGGAACGCCTTGTTCGAAAAGGTCGGGCAGCACGCGGCCCGGAAGCTTGCCGGACAGGTTTTCCGCCACATCCACGACCTCAGCCTGCGCTTTCATTTAGAGCGTCGCACGGGTTCGCTCACCAAGATCGTCGAACGCGGAACGAAGAGCATCGACATGATGCTCTACTTCCTCCTGTTCAACATCGCTCCGACCGTGATCGAACTGATCGCCATCTGCGTCATCTTCTTTGTGAAGTTCGGCGCGGGACTGGTCGCAGCGACGCTGGCAATGGTCGCCATCTACATCACCTTCACTCGAAAAGTGACTGACTGGCGCGCCCAGATTCAGCGCGACATGAACGAGGTGGACAACAAAGCGATCGGTCGCGCCGTCGACTCGCTGTTGAACTACGAGACGGTAAAATACTTTGGCGCCGAGGAGCGCGAGGCGAGGCGCTACGACGACGCCATTGCCGCATTCACCAAGGCCGCGGTCCGCAACGAGACGTCGCTTGCCTGGCTGAATATCGGTCAAAGCCTAATCACCAATCTGATGATGGCCGGCGCCATGATCTTCACCGTCTGGGGATGGAGCCGCGGCCAGTTCACCCCGGGCGACGTCGTGCTGGTCAACGCGCTGCTGATGCAGCTGTTTCGGCCGCTCGATATGCTCGGCTGGGTCTACCGGTCGATCCGACAGGGACTGATCGACATGGAGGCGATGTTCGGTCTGCTCGACACGCCCGCTGAGGTCGTCGACGTGCCGGGCGCACCAGCGCTTGCCGTGAAGAGCGGCCATGTCCGCTTCGAAGACGTTCGCTTCGGCTACGAACCTGAGCGCGAGATCCTGAAGGGCATCGATCTCGACATCCCCGCTGGCACCAGCCTCGCGGTGGTAGGGCCATCAGGCGCGGGCAAGTCCACGCTCGCCCGGTTGATGTACCGGTTCTACGACCCATCGGCAGGTCGCATCCTGATCGATGGCCAACCTATCGCCGAAGTTGCCCAGCGGTCGCTGAGGTCATCGATCGGGATCGTCCCGCAGGACACCGTGCTGTTCAACGACACCATCGGCTACAATATCGCCTACGGACGCGGCGAAGCGGACGCCGAGCAGATCGAGCAGGCGGCGAAGGGCGCTGCCATTCACGACTTCGTTCAGGCGCTTCCGCAAGGCTATGAATCCATGGTCGGCGAGCGTGGCCTGAAGTTGTCGGGTGGCGAGAAGCAGCGCGTGGCCATCGCCCGCACGCTGCTGAAGAACCCTCCGATCCTCGTCCTGGACGAGGCGACGAGCGCGCTGGACAGCCGGACGGAACAAGCGATCCAGGAGACGCTGGAGCGCATCGCCCAAAACCGTACGACCATCATCATCGCTCACCGTCTGTCCACCGTCGTCGGCGCCGATCGCATCGCCGTCCTGGAAGACGGACGGGTGGCTGAGCTCGGAACGCACGAGGAACTGTTGCAACGCGGTGGGCTGTACGCCGACCTTTGGTACCGGCAGCAGGCCGAGCGAGTTTTGGAAGAAGCCGCCGAGGCCGCCGAATAACCATCGACCGGATTGCTTCGCCGGTCGCGACCTTCCAATGACGGTCGGTGAGTAGCGTTCAGGATATTCTTCGCCGCACCTTTGGCTTCGATCACTTCCGGGGCGTTCAGGAACAGGTCGTCGATCGCGTCCTTGCGGGGCGGCACACACTCGCAGTGATGCCGACCGGTGCCGGCAAATCGCTTTGCTACCAACTAACTGCAGTGGCGCGCGAGGGCACCGCCCTGGTCATCTCGCCGCTCATTGCCCTGATGCATGACCAGATCCGGAGCGCGGATGCGATCGGTCTTAGAGCGGCGTCACTGACGTCAGCGGACGGGGACCGGCAGGAGACGGTGGAGCGACTGAAGGACGGCCAACTCGACCTGCTCTACGTTGCGCCCGAACGCGCTAATACGGAGTCCTTCCGTCGTTTGATCGGGCGTGTGAACCTGTCGCTGATCGCCATCGATGAAGCGCATTGCGTGAGCGAATGGGGTCACGATTTCCGTCCCGACTATCGCCAACTGCGCTCGTTGCTCGACGAAAACCGGGAGGTCCCGCAGCTGGCGCTGACGGCGACGGCGGACGCACGGACCCGCGCAGACATCCTGGCTCAGCTCGGCATTCCGGACGATGGGCTGATTGTCGCAGGGTTCGATCGGCCGAACATCCGATATCACGTCCGGCCCCGCGACGGGCTGAACGTCCAATTGAAGTCGCTTCTAGCCGCTCAGTCCGGTCCGGGCATCGTCTACGTTCCAAGCCGCGATAAGAGCGAGCGGATTGCCGAGCAATTATCGGCGACGGGCCGCGCGTCGACCGCCTATCACGCCGGTCTCGACCCAGCCGTCCGTGCCCGCAACCAGGCTGCGTTCGTCGCTTCCGAGGACATGGTAATCGCGGCGACGATCGCCTTCGGGATGGGAATCGACAAGCCGGACGTCCGTTTCGTTGCCCATGCGGGCATCCCTAAATCGATCGAGGCCTATTATCAGGAGACCGGGCGCGCCGGTCGCGACGGCGAACCGGCCGAAGCCTGGCTGTTCTGGGGAGCGGAAGACTTCGCTCGCGCTCGCAATCGCATCGAGCAGGAGGTCGACGCCGACCGCCGGCCGGCTGAGCGCGAGCGGCTGAACGCGCTGGCGGCTTTCGTCGAAGCCTCCACCTGCCGCCGGGCGATCCTGCTCCGGCACTTTGGAGAGAGTCCGCCCGAGAGCTGCGGCAATTGCGACAATTGCCTCGATCCGCCGAAAACTATCGACGCGACGGAAGTGGCTCGGAAGCTGCTGTCCGCGGCGTTTCGCACGGAGATGCGGTTTGGAGTTGCGCACCTCGCGGACGTTCTTGCTGGCAAGGAAACGGAGAAGGTCGTCAGCTTCGGCCACAACCGTCTGTCGGTGTTCGGCATTGCTTCCGACGACGAAGTGGCACTGGTGCGGCCGGTCGCGCGGGCTCTCATCGCTCGCGATGCCTTTCGGTCGGACGCTTACGGAGGTCTCAGCTTTGGCCCTGGCGCGCGGCCGATCCTGAAGGGCGAGCAGGAACTGACCATCGCTGTGCCGCTACCCCGTCGTCGGGCCGCGAGGCGCAGTCAGGACTTTCCACCGAACCCCGCATTCGACGCTTTGCGCGAGGCGCGCCGGCGAATCGCATCCGAAGCGGGCGTGCCTCCCTACGTCGTGTTCCACGACTCTACCCTTCGCGAGATCGCCGACCGCCGCCCGCGGAGTCTTCACGAGCTCGGCGAAGTTCAGGGTGTCGGTGCGGTGAAGCTCGAACGCTACGGCGACGCCATGCTCGAAGCACTCGACCAAGCGGACGCTTGAGTTCGGCCGATAGTCGCACAATCTACGGACAAAGGAGACGAACCATTCGCCAGCTCAACGACAAGATTTTCGTAAGCGGACAGATCCAGCCCGGGGACATGGCATCGCTCGTGGAACAGGGCGTCACGCTCATCGTCAACAATCGTCCCGATGGTGAAGACGCCGATCAACCGTTGGGCACGGAGATCGAGGAAGCAGCTTCAGCTGCAGGACTTGAGTATCGTTCGATTCCCATCATTCGCGGAATCGGTCCGGCGGACGCGCAGGCGATGCGAGAGGCACTCAGTCAGTCGCGCGGCAATGTGCTCGCCTTTTGCCGCAGCGGTACGCGATCAGCACTCGCCTGGGCCTTGGCCAAGAGCGAGGATGGAATGGCGCGTGAGGACATCGAGCAGAAATTGAGAAGCGCCGGGGTGGACCCGACGCCGATCGCGCATTTGCTTTAGGGCTCGTACTCCCGAAGCGCTTCGATCGCTTCGTCTAGTTCATCTTCCGGAACCATGAGACGAACGCCCAGCATGGCGCCATCGGAATTGTTTCTGACGTTCGCATCGAACACGAAGGCGTTCAGGCCGTAACTTTCGATGAACATTCGAGCCAGCTCTGCGCTCACGGGTGTGTCGAACCGTGCAATTTCGACCAGTCCGCTCACCAGGGAAAAACGTCGCCTGCAGCAGTCTCGGCCGGCCGTGGCGCACGGCCAAGCATGGCGTTGCGATGGGGAAACCGGCCGAAACGCTCGATCACGTCGTGATGCTTCTTGGCGTAGCCGAGCAGATAACCGTCGCCTAGCGCGGCGAAGAGCTGGACCGACCTTCGCTGATCCTCGAGGCCCTCGCTATGTTCGAACGGCATGTAGAGGAAGCCGCGCTCCTGCGGCTGGAGTTCGTCGTCGAAGCCTCGATCTACGGCGCCTTTCGCGATCGCCAGAGCGAGAAGGTCCGTCGAGAACTGATCCGCATGCCCTCGAAACATGTTGCGGGGAAATTGATCGAAAAGGATCACGCCGGCCATCGCCGTGAGCGGGTCGTCGAGAAAGCTGCTGGCGGGCAGCTGGCGCTTCTGTTCCCAGAGCTTGAGGAAGCGCTCGCGGATATCCTTGTCTAGCGCATCGTCCGGCTTCCACCATCGGTCCGGCTTCAGGCCGAACCAGTAGGTCAGGACTTCGCGTCGCCAGCCACTCACGCGGTTGCCGTGCCTCCGACCGTCAGGCCCTCGATCAGAAGCGTGGACTGACCGACGCCGGCCGGCACTGACTGGCCGCCTTTGCCGCAGATGCCCACGCCTTCGTCGAGCTCCAGGTCGTTGCCGATGCCCTTGATCTTGGTCAGCACGGTCGGACCGTCGCCAATCAGGGTCGCGCCCTTGATCGGCTCTGCGATCTTGCCGCCCCGAATACGGTAGGCCTCGGTGCAGGAGAAAACGAACTTGCCGCTGGTGATGTCGACCTGCCCGCCGCCAAAGCTCTTGGCATAAATGCCGTCCTTCACGCGCTCGACCAGCTCGCCGGGATTGTCGTTTCCGCCAAGCATGAACGTATTGGTCATGCGGGGCATCGGTGCGTGTGCGAAGCTCTCGCGCCGCCCGTTGCCGGTGGGCTCTACACCCATCAGCCGGGCGTTGAGACGGTCCTGGATGTACCCTTTGAGGATACCGTCCTCGATCAGGATGTTGCGGCGCGTCGGCGTGCCCTCGTCGTCGATGGTCAGCGAGCCGCGGCGATCGTGCATGGCACCGTCGTCGACGACCGTGACGCCCGGAGCAGCGACCCGCTCACCGATTCGTCCGGAGAAGGCTGAAGTGCCCTTGCGGTTGAAATCGCCTTCGAGGCCGTGACCTACGGCTTCATGCAGCAACACGCCTGGCCAGCCCGGACCGAGAACCACGGGCATCTCGCCGGCAGGGGCGGCGACAGACTCCAGGTTTGTCAGCGCCTGAGCCAGGGCGATGTCGATAGCGCGGTTCCACTGGGCTTCGTCGAACAACTGCCCGTAAAGATACCGGCCGCCGAGGCCATGGTAGCCGGTCTCGCGGCGGTCCCCGTCTTGAGCGACGATCTGGACGTTGAGGCGGACCAGCGGGCGTACGTCATGGGCAACGAACCCGTCGGCTCGAACGATGTCGATGACGTTCCAGCTTGCCGCCAGGGAGACGGCGACCTGGGCCACGCGCGGGTCGCGCGCTCGGGCGGCTGCATCGATTCGCTGGCAAAGCGCAACCTTCTCGGCGAACGGAACGGCCGAGAGGGGATCGTCGGCGATATACATCGCCTGGTTGGTGCGCTGCGGAGCCGGTGCCCGTTGGCCTTGGGCCGGATCCAATAATTGCAACGTGCTTGCCGCGCGGTCGATTGCGGCGGCGCTGATTTCATTAGCGTGCGCGAAGGCGGTGGTTTCGCCGGCGACTCCGCGCAGACCGAAGCCCGCGACCGTGCTGTAATCGGCAGTCTTCAGCCGGCCATCATCGAACCCGAACGCCTCGCTTGCGGAATATTGCAGATAGAGTTCGCCGTCGTCGCAATGGGCGAGGTGGCGCGCCGTGAGCCGCTTCGCCTCATCGGGATCGAGAGCGCCTTCGCGATAAAGAAACTTTCGCGGATCGGTTGGAATGGCCATGGAGGAGATATAGGCGCGTCCGCTCTTCGCGCCAGTGCGCGAAGCACTCTCCCGACGGATTAGACGGGCTGGTCTGCCGCGCTGCCCTCGAGCACGAAACGCCGATCGCAATAGCCGCACTCGACGAAACCGAGATCCGGCTCGATGCGCAGGAAGACGCGCGGGTGGCCCAATGCCGCCGACACCTCGCCGGAACCGTCGCAGGCGACCTGCAGGGTCTTCACCCGGAAGACTTCGGGGGGCGGAATCGCATTCGCGGAAGAGGCCGGCTGGTCCATGGCGATCCGGTTAGCAATCGCCGCGCCCGCCTTCAATGCATACGAGCCTGGTTACCGGCTCAGTTATATTGAAGGTCGATGTCGAACGTGCCGACGTACAGGCCCTCGGCCTGGTTGTTGTTCACCGTGAGCCGGCCGCCGATACTGAACTCGAACGGCTCCTTGGCGACGACGTTGCGGGTCTCTGTCCCGGAAATGGTGAAGTTGTCGACGGTCATGGTCTGGGTTCCGCCAACACGGGTGACCACGATCGCTTTCTTCGGAGCCCGAATATGCACGACCGACTTAGTCGGAGCGACGGCTTCGAACAGCGCGGAATAGGGCGTGCCTCCCACATGGAAGACACCCCCGGTGGTGGTCATCACGTCCGTGGTCGGATTGATCGTCGCCGTGCCTGCGCTGTAGACCGCGAGGGTCGCAAAATTCAGGTCCTGCAGCTTGCGAATGGTCAGGCCGGACAGAACGTTCACGTTCGCCTTGGCCTGTTTGTTAGGCTGGACAGGCGCAGCGGCGGCCGGCGTCGCGGCCAAAGCCAGCGCCGACCCGGCAATCGCCGAGGTAAGAAAGCCCACACGTCCCATCCATTCCAGGACGTAAACCTTTCTTCTCAAGGTCGATCTTACAGACAGGGTAAAAATGTCGTTTACCGTCTTGCTTGGCGAAGCGCCCCGCTGCCCGCTATGCGACAGGCGATGAGCACCGACGCCGCGATCCGCATCGATTCCGTCTCGAAGACATATGCAGGCGGGAAGCAGGCGCTCGACAACGTCAGCTTCGATGTTCCGCGAGGCCAGATCTTCGGCCTCCTCGGGCCCAATGGCGCGGGCAAGTCGACCTTGATCAACATCCTTGCCGGACTGGTCGTGAAGAGTGCTGGCAAGGTCGGGATCTGGGGCTTCGACATCGACGAACACCCGCGGAACGCCAAGCGCTCGATCGGGATCGTGCCGCAGGAAATCCTGTTCGATCCGTTCTTCACGCCGAAGGAGGCTCTGGAGATCCAGGCCGGCCTGTATGGAATTGCTGCCGGGCAAAGAAAGAGCGACGAATTGCTCGCGGCGATGCATCTGACCGATAAGGCGAACGCCTATTCCCGTACGTTGTCAGGCGGCATGAAGCGCCGTCTGCTCGTCGCCAAGGCGATGGTGCATTCGCCGCCGATCCTGGTGCTCGACGAACCGACGGCAGGCGTGGATATCGAGCTTCGCCGGCAGCTTTGGGCCTATGTTCGCGAGCTGAACGCGTGCGGCGTAACGGTCGTTCTCACCACTCACTATCTCGAAGAGGCCGAGGAGCTTTGCGACCGCATCGCGATCATCAATCACGGTCGGGTCATCGCCAACGAGCCGACGCAACAGCTGGTCGCCAAGGCGCAGGAGAAGGCGGTCGTCGTCACTTTCGATCATGAGATCGATGGTGTTCCGACCAATGCCTGTTTCGAAAACATCAACCTGCTCGATGAGCGTACGATCGAGATCACCTACCGCAAGGACAAGGTGAATGCCGGCGAAGTGCTCGCCGCAGTGCAGCGCGACGGGATGGCCATCGTCGACGTCCGCACCCGTGAGCCGGACCTGGAGGACGTGTTCCTTAGTTTGACGAGCGATCGGGCGGCATGAGCGATACGGCAGAGGTTCTGGTCGTCGGCTCGGGCGCGGCGGGACTGACGGCGGCGCTGAACCTTGCCGAGCATCGCAAGGTCGCGGTGATCGCCAAGGGCGCTCTTGGAGAAGGGGCAACCGGCTGGGCTCAGGGCGGGATCGCCGCGGTGCTCGAAGAAGGCGACAGTTTCGAATCGCACATCAACGACACGATGATCGCCGGCGCGGGCCTCAATGATCGCGAGGTCGTCGAGCATGTCGTCGAGGGCGCGCCGCGGGCTATCCAGCGGTTGATCGACCTCGGCGTTCCCTTCGAGAATGAAGGCGGTTCGCTGCACCTGACCCGCGAGGGCGGCCACAGCCATCGCCGGATCGTGCATGTCGCCGACGCCACGGGCGCTGCCGTTCAGCAAGCGCTGGAGACAGCGGCTCTCAAACATCCGAACATCACTTTGATCCCGGACATGGTCGCGGTCGATCTGATCACCGGACGCCACGCCACGACCTTTTCAACCAGCGGCGCGGTCCACGGTCTTTACGCCTACAACCGGCGGAAAAAGCGGGTCGAAGCGCTGACCGCTCGGGCAACGGTTCTGGCAACCGGAGGCGCCGGTCGCGCCTATCTTTTTTCGACGGCGCCTCGCGGCGCAACGGGTGACGGAATCGCCATGGCCTGGCGCGCGGGTTGCCGCGTTTCCAACATGGAGTTCATGCAGTTCCACCCGACCTGCCTCTACAATCTGGAGGTCAAGAACTTCCTGATCACCGAGGCGGTCCGGGGTGAGGGTGGCCACCTCAAAATTCCCGGAACCGGCGAGCGGTTCATGCCGCGCTTCGACGAGCGGGCCGAACTCGCGCCGCGTGACGTGGTCGCCCGCGCGATAGACCATGAGATCAAGCGGCTCGGCCTCGACTTCGTCCATCTCGACATTTCGCATCGGGATCCGGAGTTCGTCCGCGCGCACTTCCCGAACATCTATGAAAAGCTGATCGGCCTTGGGATCGACATCACCAAGGAGCCGATCCCGGTCGTTCCGGCACAGCATTACACCTGCGGCGGAGTGGTCGTGGATTTGCACGGCTGCACCGATGCTCCGGGTCTGTATGCGGCCGGCGAGGTTACGGAGTCCGGGCTTCACGGCGCCAATCGCCTGGCATCCAACAGCCTGCTCGAATGTCTGGTATTCGGGGAGGCGGCGGCGGAGCACATCATCGCGAATTGGGACGGACTATCCGAGGTTCCGGAAGTACGCGGCTGGGACGAAAGCCGGGTGACGGACAGCGACGAGGAAGTCGTCATCCATCAGATCTGGGGCGAAATCCGGCGTTTCATGTGGAATTTCGTCGGCATCGTCCGCACGACGAAGCGCCTCGAGCGAGCCAAGCGGCGGATCGACATGCTGCGCCAGGTGGTCACCGACTATTACGCGCACTTCCGCGTGACGCCGGACCTGATCGAGCTGCGCAACCTGGTCGAAGTGGCCGACCTGATCATTCGTTCGGCCTTGCACCGCCACGAAAGCCGCGGGCTGCACTACACGCTCGATTTTCCGCAGACCGACACGAAGGCGAAGGATACCGTGCTGGTTCCGTGACGATTTGTGAGGGGAGGAAAATATGCCCGTCGAACTGAAGATCCTCGCGCTTGGAGCCGTGCTCTTAATCGTTCACATTTTTGCCGCGGTTCACCTCAAGACCAAGCAATTCGGTCGCGATTGGAACGTCGGTGCGCGGGATGAGCCGCAGGCGCCGCTCAATCCGGTGGCAGGCCGATTGGCTCGCGCTCAGGCGAACTTCCAGGAAACCTTCCCCATCGCGATTGTCGCGTTGCTCGGAGTCGTGATC
>Ga0247822_10001510_pt1 | contig 14277 bp, 11 predicted proteins | sample 13C_Cellulose_Da_FD_192423 | JGI IMG/M metagenome (GOLD analysis project Ga0247822, IMG submission 192423) | Soil microbial communities from agricultural site in Penn Yan, New York, United States - 13C_Cellulose_Day30 | ecosystem: Environmental > Terrestrial > Soil > Agricultural land | place...
AGATCCTGCTGGTCGGCGACAGCCTGGGGCAGATAATCTACGGCCTGCCTTCGACCGTGCCGGTGACGATGGAGATGATGTGCGCCCATGGTGCGGCGGTCGTCCGTGGCAGCTGGCATGCCTTGGTCGCGGTCGACATGCCGTTCGGCAGCTACGAGGGCTCGCCGGAGCAGGCGTTCGCCAGCGCCAGCCGGATCATGAAGGAAACCGGCTGCGCGGCGGTGAAGCTGGAAGGCGGCGAAGCGATGGCCGGGACGGTCGCCTTCCTGACCAGCCGGGGTATCCCCGTCATCGGCCATATCGGCCTGACCCCCCAGGCGGTCAACGTGCTCGGCGGCTATGGCGCGCGCGGCAAATCCGATGCCGAAGCGAAAAAGATCGTCGGCGACGCCAAGGCGGTGGCTGAGGCGGGCGCGTTCGTCGTCGTCGTCGAAGGCGTGATGGAATCGATCGCCGACCAGGTGACAAAGGCGATTTCCGTGCCGACGATCGGAATTGGCGCGTCGGCCAATTGCGACGGCCAGGTGCTGGTGACCGAGGACATGCTCGGGCTGTTCGAGCGCACGCCACGCTTCGTCAAACGCTATGCCGACCTCGCATCCGAAATCGGAGCGGCGGCGAGCACGTACCGTGAGGAAGTCCGCTCGCGCGCCTTCCCGACCGCAGAGCAAACCTATCGCCCGAAGGCGTAGCGGCGCAAACCTGCCCTTTGCCTTTCGCGCGCGCGACCGCTAGACGCTCGCATCCGGCAAGCTTCCGTTCAGGCGGGGGAAGGAAGCATGGCCCTGTCGTTCCCCCGCCCATGACGAGGTAATTTTTGGCTCTCCCTCCTTCGGACACCAACGAAGCTTTCCTTCGCGAAGTCGATGAGAACCTTCGCCGCGACCAGGCCGAACAGCTCATCAAGAAGAATGCGCCGCTGATTGCGGGCGCTGTCCTTCTGCTGCTCGCGCTTGTGGCCGGCTACCTCTACTGGCAGAATCGCCAGAAAGAGGCGGCTGCGCGCGACAGCGAAGCGCTGGTTGCGGCAATGGAAGACGTCGGCGCCAACCGCCCGGGCGTCGAAACGAAACTCGAGCCGCTGACCGGCAGCTCCTCCGAAGGGATCGCGGCCCAGGCCAAGCTCACCAAGGCAGCAGTGCTCCAGTCCAAGGGCGACAAGACCGGCGCGATCGCCATCTATCGCGCCCTCGCCGACGACAGCGGCATCGCCCAGCCGACGCGCGACCTTGCCACCATCCGGATAACCGCGCTGGAGTTCGATACGCTCGAGCCGGCGGCGGTGATTGCCCGCCTCGAGCCGCTCGCCAAGCCGGAGAGCGCCTGGTTCGGAAGCGCCGGCGAAATGACCGCCATGGCGCTGCTCAAGCAGAACAAGACGGCGGAGGCCGGACGCCTGTTCGCGGCCATCGCCGGCAACAAGACAGTCCCGATGACGATCCGCAGCCGCGCCGTCCAGATCGCCGGAACGCTGGGCGTGGACGCCTCCGCGGCGATCGACGATCTTTCCAAAGGAATGCAAGCCCGATGACGCTTCGTAACCGTAACCTCGTCCTGCTTCTCGCCGCGTCCGCGCTGGTGACGGCCTGTAACCCGTTCAAGAAGGACAAGGTCGAAACGCCGACCGTCGGAGAGCGCGTCTCCGTCCTGGTCAACGAGATCGAGTTGCAGATCGATCCGGAAACCGCGGCAATGCCGATGGTCCTCCCGGAAGCGACGGCCAACGAAGAGTGGGCGCAGTCCGGCGGCAACGCCTTCAAGTCGGTCGGCCACGTCGCGCTGGGCCAGGCGCTTGGAACGGCATGGACCGCCCGGATCGGCGAAGGCAGCAGCGGCGGCGCCCGCCTGGTCACCGGACCGGTGGTCGGCGGCGGCCGGGTCTACACGATCGACACGCAGGGCGTCGTTCGCGCCTTCGACACGCGCAACGGCGGCGAGGTGTGGAGCGCCCGCTTCGGCGATGCGGGCAAGGACCGTGCCGTGCTCTATGGCGGCGGTGTCGCCTTCGATAACGGCCGGATCTACGCAACCAATGGCCTCGGCTATGTCGCGGCTCTCGATGCCACGAACGGCGCTCCGATCTGGACGGTAAAGCCGGCCGGTCCGCTGCGCGGCGCCCCGACCGTGGTCGGCGAAGCGCTTTATGTAATGAGCCAGGACAACCAGCTCTTCAGCCTCAAGACCGCGGACGGCGCGATCAACTGGTCGAGCGCCGCCGCCCTGGAAATCGCCGGCGTGTTCGGCTCTGGCGCACCGGCCGTGGCGCGCGGAACCGTCGTCGCCGGTTTCTCGTCGGGTGAGCTCAACGCCTATCGCTACGAGAACGGCCGCGTCGTGTGGCAGGACGCGCTCCAGCGCACGACCATGTCGACCAGCGTGGCGTCGCTTTCCGACGTCGACGCCGATCCGGTTATCGACGGCAACCAGGTCTTTGCGCTCGGCAAGGGCGGCCGGATGGTCGCACTGGAGCTGACCAGCGGCCAGCGCATCTGGGAGCAGAATGTCGGCAGCATCGCGACCCCGTGGGTCGCGGGGGACTGGGTCTTTGTCGCGACCGACGAGGGCAAGGTGCTGAGCATGAACCGCGCAAACGGCAAGATCCGCTGGATCGCCGAGCTTCGCCGCTGGCGCGACCAGGCCGGCAAGAAGGGCCCGATCTTCTATTCCGGTCCGGTGCTGGCCGGCGGCCGCCTGATCGTGGCCGGAACCAACGGTGCGCTGATCAACATCGACCCGGCGACCGGCGTGGTGCAGAGCCAGACCGGCGCTGGTGACTCCGTCACCGCACAGCCGGTAGTTGCTGGTTCGACCCTGTACATCCTGACCGAAGGCGGAAGGCTCGTCGCTTACCGCTAAGCTGAGCCGGAAATCCAGCACGCTTCACGCGTGTCGGTCTCGGCTTTCGGCGGCTCAGCTCTAGATCGGACCTACGGACAAGCCCTGTCGATAGTTGAGGACGACGCTGATCCGTGTCGGCGCGTTGCCGACCCGTACGGCGGTCTGGCTGAAGGTGGGCTTGGTCGTCAGGCCCAGCTTGGGATTGCGCGAGAAAGCCGCGCCGTCGTTCCAGTCCGACTTGCGGTTGGCATTGGCATCGTGGCGGATGGCGGCGGAATAGGTGCCCGCAGCGGGCAGCGGCAAGCAGATGTCCACGCTCCGGCGGCCATTGAGCGGCACGTCGACGCGACCGGCCCATTTGCCCTTCTTCAGGTGATTGGACGCGCCGGGACCATAAGCCTGCACGCGGACCTTGCCGGAACCGTTTTTCAGGCCCGAGACGCGAACGAGCAAGGCGGGCTTGCCGCCCTCCTTACAGGTCGGGTCGTTCGGGTTCGCTTCGCGCGGGTCGGCGAAGGCCGGCCCGGTGACGAACAGGGCCGCGGCCATCGCCGCGGCGGCGGTCGGAAATTTCCAGGTCATGGCAAAAAACCTAGCAAAACCGGCCTGAACCGCGTCTTACGAGTGCGTTCAGGAGGCCGTTGCCGAACGCTCTTCAGGCTCAGTCCAACCCGATCCTGCGACCGACGTGACGGAAGAAGCGGCGAATGCGCTCATGCTTCTTCGTCCGCTCGAGGCCGCTCAAATAGTTGAGTTGGAGCGAGCGCCGCTCGCCCTCGAAGGGCTTGTGTCCGTGCCAGCAGTCGGGCGTAACCTTGAAGGCCAGCATGTTGCCGAGCAGCGGCGGCACTTCGGCGACATAATCGTCGAGGTCGCGGCTGCTGTTGAGGATACGAAGGCCCGTTTCGGCTGCGGAGGGATGCTGCTCCTCGTTGAAGTACAGCAAGACCGTCACCGCCTTGGTCGGCGTGTCGGTATGAATGTTGCCGTCCGTCTTGCGGGCATGGCCACGCAGGTTGATCTTGATGTCGAGCCCGTCGAGCGGAACATCGAACTTCTCGGCGATGACCGAGCGGAATTCGTCACCCTGCAGCTCATCGAGAAGAGCAGCGAACGCCGGCCCAGGCGTTGTCTCGTCCGGATTCACGACGCCCGCGCGATCGATCTTTGGAAAGTCTGCCGCGACCTTTTCCGCGGAATTGAGGCGGATCGCTCTTTCCACGGTGAAGAACGGATAGGGCTTGTCCGACACTTCGGCGGCACGAATTCTGGCAAGATCGAGCATCGTCATGTCCGTAAAGTTAGGGCCTTGCCCTTGCCGACAAAAGTGGCGGCTTCATGGCTTCCATTCGGCCGCGAACGCATCCTTGGAGAATCCGACGGTGATTTTGCCGCTCTCGTCTTCGAGCACCGGCCGCTTGATGAGGCTGGGATTAGCCTCCATCAGCCGGATGGCCTTGGCGCGATCCAAGTCGGCCTTTTCGGCATCGGAGAGGCCCCGGAACGTCGTCCCGCGCCGGTTGAGAAGTGTCTCCCAACCTGCCGCCTCGGCCCAGCGTTCGATCAGCATTGCCGGCGCGCCCGACTTCTTGAAGTCGTGAAATCGGTAATCGACACCATTGGCATCGAGCCAAGCCCGCGCCTTCTTCACTGTGTCGCAGTTTGGAATTCCGTGGAGCGTGATCATGGCCGGGCACATAGCCGCACGGCGTACCTGCGACCAGACTTGCGGCGATCGCGAAGGTGTATTGTAGATATGATACAGCAGGGCGCTTCTAAGACGCACCGCGCAATCGCGAACGATCGGCCGGTCGACTACCGCCTGATCGCCTAGTCCTGCTTGGTTCCCACCGCCGGTTTGCCGTCCTCCTGCCGCGCGATGGAGCGTGCGATGTTCTGCCGTTGCTGGTCGGCCGTGCGGTTGTTCTCACGCTGCAGGTAGAAGCCGCTTAGCGCATTGCGGTCGAACGACGACATGCGCAGCGGCGGTCCATCGTCATGCGAATGGAACAGCGACAAGATCGACGAGCGGTCCATGTGCGGCGTGCGCCAGTTGACGTCGAGCATCAGGTGCATCGTCGCGAAATCGGCGAGCTGCCGCATGCTTTTGCCGATCGTCGCCCGGCGGTCGATGACGACGAGACCCGATTCCATCTCCTCGCGGATGTTGGTGTACAACCGGGTCGCCGACGCGAACCGCGAGACCTTGTCCATGTGGACACCGTCCTTGGTATAGGTGTTCACCGTATGCCAGCTGTAGGCGGCGCGGCGCGGGCCCGAGAACTGGTCGAACTCGCGCGGGCTCATGTTCATGAAGAAGCTCGGCTCTTCCTTGTTCAGCGCCCAAAGCAGTTCTTGCGGTTGGTCGATGAAGATCGCGGCCGCGTTGACCGAGCATCCTGCCCTGCCGACCTTTCCGCCGGCCGCAACGATGTTCTCGCGGATTTTCCTGGTCAGGATTTCCGACCAGTCGGCCGGCATGCCGATGACCACGGGGCAGATTTCGTTTTCGAAGCGGGCGAGCTGGTCGCCCGACGATTCCTCGATCATCCGGCGAAGCTTGGTAACGACCGATGGGCGGTCCTCGGTGCCGCGCTGGCCTTCGACGACGATCGGGTCGTCAGCGCCACCCTGATTCTGGGCGTTGGCGGGAAACGCGGCTGAAACGAGCAGGAATACGGAGGCGAAAACCATATGACGCATGGGAACATCTCCTTTCGCGCCGCGGCTTTTACTCCGATTCTTCTATTCCGTGACCCAGCAATTCTACGGACGGCGGAAAATCACTCCCACTCGATCGTTCCCGGCGGCTTCGACGTGAAATCGTAAGTGACGCGGTTGATGCCCTCGACTTCGTTGATGATGCGTGTCGCGACAGCGCTCAGGAAGCTTGCATCGAACGGGTAGATGTCGGCCGTCATGCCGTCGACGGACGTGACGGCACGAAGCGCGCAGACGCTGTCGTACGTCCGGTAATCGCCCATGACGCCGACCGTCTTGACCGGCAAAAGCACGGCGAACGCCTGCCAGATTGCGTCGTAGAGGCCTGCGTTGCGGATCTCTTCGAGGTAGATGGCGTCGGCCTTGCGCAAGATGTCGCAGCGTTCCTTCGTCACCTCACCAGGGATTCGGATGGCGAGACCCGGACCCGGGAACGGGTGGCGGCCGACGAACGCGTCCGGCAAGCCCAGCTCGCGGCCAAGCTCGCGCACCTCGTCCTTGAACAATTCGCGAAGCGGCTCGACGAGCTTCATGTTCATCCGCTCGGGCAGGCCCCCAACATTGTGATGACTCTTGATCGTCACCGACGGACCGCCGGTGAAGCTGACGCTCTCGATCACGTCGGGATAAAGCGTGCCCTGCGCCAGGAAATCTGCCCCGCCGATCTTCTTCGCCTCTGCCTCGAAGACGTTGATGAACTCGGCGCCGATGAACTTGCGCTTCGCTTCGGGATCGGTGACGCCCTTCAGACCACCCAGGAAGTCCTTGCTCGCGTCCACGTGGACCAGCGGGATGTTGTACGAATTGCGGAACAGCGAGACGACCTGCTCGGCCTCGCCCATCCGCATCAGTCCGTGATCGACGAACACGCAGGTCAGTTGATCGCCGATCGCTTCGTGAATCAGCACTGCCGCCACCGCACTGTCGACACCGCCAGACAGGCCGCAGATGACCTTGCCGCCGCCGACCTGTTCGCAAATCTCGGCGATCTTGGTCTCGCGATAGGCGGCCATGGTCCAGTCGCCGCTGCAGCCGCAGATGTGGCGGACGAAGTTGGCGATCAACCGCGCGCCGTCCGGCGTGTGCGCGACTTCGGGATGGAACTGTGTGCCGTAATATTGGCGCTCCTCGTCGGCGATGACCGCGAATGGCGCCCCGTCGCTGATGGCGACGATTCGGAAGCCGGGGGCAAATTCGGTCACCTTGTCGCCGTGGCTCATCCACACCTGGTGGCGCTCGCCGACCTTCCACAGGCCGTCGAACAACGGGCAATCTTCGGTGACGGTGATGAAGGCGCGTCCGAACTCGCCGTCGCGCTCACCGTCCGCTCCGCCGGGCTCGACCCGCCCGCCGAGCTGGTGGCTCATCACCTGCTGGCCGTAGCAAATGCCGAGAATGGGGAGCCCGCTGTCGAACAGCGCTTGCGGCGCGCGCGGGCTGCCTTCTTCCGGAACGCCGGCGGGCGAACCGGAGAGGATGATGCCCCGGGGCTTCATGCGCTGGAACGCTTCCTGAGCGGTCGTGAAGGGGGCGATCTCGCAATAGACGCCGGCCTCGCGCACCCGCCGGGCGATCAGCTGGGTCACCTGGCTTCCGAAGTCGACGATAAGGATGGTGTCGGTGGGGTGCGTCATGACGGGCGGATAGAGATGAGCGCCCGCTCATGCAACCGGCCCAAACGAAATGCGCCGGGGCGGTCAGGCCCCGGCGCATCCGGTTCACTCGAAACGAGCGAATTTAGTAGCGGCGATACGGCGAATAGCCGCCGCGATAGCGCTTGGCGTCGATGTCCGTGATCCGCCCGTAGCGGTCGATGGTGCAATCGAAGCGCGCGTCGGCCTGCATCTGGTTCCCGTACTGGCCGTAGCCGTACTGGTCGCCGTACTGACCACCGTACTGACCACCGTACTGGCCACCGTACTGGCCACCGTACTGGCCACCGTATTGGCCACCGTATTGGCCACCATACTGGCCGTTGTAGGCGCCGTTCGTTCCAGTCGTCGCCAGGCCAATAACCTTCAGCCCGCCGTTCGAGCGGCGCTGGACCTCGGTCACCGACAGGACGCGTGCGCCCTGGTAGTTGCGGTAGCCGTTGTCGTAGCCATAGCCGTAGCCGTAGTTGCTGTAACGGCCGCGCTCGTTGTCGAAGCCGCGGGTGTTGATGCGGTTCTCGACGGCCCGGACGCACTGCTCGACCGAGTAACGCTCGTTCTGGCCGTAACTACGCCCGCCAAGGATCGAGTCGAGGATCGTGCCCACGACATTGCCCTGACCGTAGCCGTACTGGCCACCATAGCCGCCACCATAGCCCGGATAACCATATTGGGCAGCGGCCGGGGCCGCCATCGCCGCCAGCGCCGCGAAGCCCGCGCCGCCAAGCAGAATTTTCGAAACAGCCTTCATGGCTCACTCCCTCTCCAAACGCGCGCCCAACCACTGGGGCGCCATGACAACGCATTTACGTCGTTACGGCTGCATCGCGACTGAATGACGAAGAATTGTCCCGTTCAGCTAGGTTAACGGTCGATATGTCCGATCAGGGCTTCATTCCCGTCCATTCGGCTACGAATGCCGCGACGTCGGCGGCTTCCTCGATGATCTTGGTGGTCGGCTTGCCACTGCCGTGCCCGGCGCGGGTTTCAATGCGGATCAGGTGGGGCTTGTCGCCCGTCCCGTCCGCCGCCTGGAGCGCGGAAATGTACTTGAAGCTGTGGCCCGGAACGACCCGGTCGTCGGTGTCGGCGGTCGTCACCAGCACTGCCGGATAGTCGCGGCCGCCCTTGATGTTGTGATAGGGCGAGTAGGCCAACAATGTGCGGAAATCGGCTTCCCGGTCGGGATAGCCGTAATCGTCGACCCAATAGCGGCCCGCCGTCCAGCGATTGAAGCGAAGCATGTCCATTACGCCAACGGCCGGGACAGCGGCGGCGAACAGATCCGGCCGCTGGTTGATGACCGCGCCGACCAGAAGGCCGCCGTTCGATCCGCCCTGGACCGCGAGTTGGTCCTTCGTCGTGATGCCGCTCGACACCAGATATTCGCCAGCGGCGATGAAATCGTCGAACACATTCTGCTTGTTGGCGAGGCGGCCCGCATCGTGCCACGCCTTGCCGTACTCTCCGCCGCCGCGGAGGTTTGCGAGCACGAACGTTCCACCAGCCTCAAGCCAAGCCAGCCGCGTCGGCGAATAGCTTGGGGTATAGGGCACGTTGAATCCGCCATAGCCCCAGAGCAGAGTAGGGCCCGGGCCGGTCACGCCTTTCTTGCGGACGATAAACATCGGGACCTTGGTGCCGTCCTTCGAGGCGTAGAAGCGCTGTTCAACGCTATAGTCGTCGGGGTTGAACGCGACCTTCGGCTGTTCCCAGACCCGCGCCTCGCCAGTTGTCATGTCGTAGCGATAGATAGCCGCCGGTCGGTTGAAGCTGGTGAATGAAAAGAAGGTTTCTTTGTCGTCGAAATCTCCGCCGAAGCCCGTCGCTGTTCCAATGCCGGGAAGTTCGATCGTCTTCTTTCGCTTGCCGTCCAGGTCGTGGACGCGAACCTCGGACTTGGCGTCGACCAAGTAGGATCCGACCAGCGACCCACCGACGAGGCTGACACTGTTCAGCGTCGCGGCATCCTCTGCGATCACCGTACGAATGGCGGGCCTAGCTTTCGATACGTCGAGCGCGATCACCTTGAAGCGCGGCGCGCCGTCATCGGTTAGAAAGAAGAACGTTGAATCGCGGTTGCCGATAAAGCTGTAATTGTGCTCGAATCCGGGCAAGAGAACGCGCGGCGAGGCCTTCGGCTTTGTCAGGTCGACCAGACCGATCTCAATATTGTCGGCCGGCGTCGAGGAGGTGACCAGCCAGCGCCCGTCGTCGCTGACCACGCCAGAATTGAGGAGTTCAGGGCGCTTAGGAGTCGCGAACAGCATCACGTCGCTTGCCTGGGGGGTGCCCAGCCGGTGGAAATAGACTTGCTGGTTATCGGTCGCGGACTGGAACGCTTGCCCGGCCTTGGGCTCGGCAAAGCGGGAATAGTAATAGCCAGAGCCGTCCTTGGCCCAGCTCAGATTTGAATATTTGACCCACTTGACCTCGTCCGCCGCGGTCTGACCAGTCGCGACGTCGAGCACCTTGACGGTCCGCCAATCGCTGCCTCCGTCCTGGATCGAATAAAGAAGCTTGGTCCCGTCCTCGCTTGGGACCCATTCGGCGAGCGCGGTGGCGCCGTCCGCCGACCAGCCATTGGGATCGATCAGGATCCGCCCCTCGCCGCCGACACTTTCGCGAACATAGAGCACCGACTGGTTCTGGAGGCCGTCGTTGCGGCTGTAGAAATAGCGGCCGCCCTTCATCTGCGGTACGCCGAAGCGCTCGTAATCGTAGAGTTCCGTCATGCGCTTCTTGAAGATGTCGCGCATCGGCAGGCGGTTGAGATAGGCATCGGTGACCTGGTTCTGGGCGGTCACCCAGGCACGCACCTCATTGTCATTGCGGACGTCATTCTCGAGCCAGCGATACGGGTCGGCGACATTCACTCCGAACTGCGGCTCGACCACATCGACGCGGCGCGTTTGAGGATAAGCGAATGCCAGCGCAGGCGCTTCGGCTGCCAAGTGCGCGGCGGCCGGTTCTACCGGAACGATGGGCTGGGTGCTCACGCAACCGGCCGAAAGCAGTAATGCACTGGCGTAGACGACACGCATCTGAATTTCCCTCCACCCATGGTTGATCGTACCCTAGCCGCCGCTTCCGGGCGCGCAACCACGGTCCAAAGGAAAAGGGCGCCGGATCGCTCCGACGCCCTTCCCTACCTTGTGGAAAGACGCACTTAGAACTCGCCCGACACGCCCACGCGAACCGCGGTGTTCTTGCCGCCGGCATGGCTGACGCCGACCCCGATCGCCATCGGCGCTTCGGTGTTGAGGCGGTAGTTCATGGCGCCGCCGACGCCCAGCTCGCCGCGGAAGGCCGAACCGTTGAGCGTGTAGCTGACCCGGCCCGGTTCGGACGGCATCGGCGCATTGGCGATGGCGACCGCCGCGGCGATGCCCTGCTTCATGTCCTTGCGGTCCTCGCGGCGCATGTCGAACAGCTCGTCGACCTCGCCCTGGAGTCCGGCGATAGCTGAGGTCATCCCCGCGATCGCCCCGTTGAGCTGGCCGACGTTCACTGCATCGAACGTATTCACGCCGTTGGCGACACCTGTGACGACCCGCGCCGTGGCCGTGGTCTGGCCGCCGAGCGCGACCTGGTTGGCGGCGGTGTTCACCGTGCCGCTGCCGATCGCGACCGAGTTGGCAAACGTGGCGTTGCTCGCCCCGTTGCCGATGGCGACGCCGCCAGCGCCGTTGGCGAGTGCCGAGTTGCCGATCGCCACAGCGCCGTTGGTTAGCGCCTGGCTGGTATTGCCGAGCGCAACCGCGCCGTTGCCGGTCGCGGTATTGTCGTTGCCCAGCGCAACTGCGCCGGTTCCAATCGCGACATTCGGGTCGCCGATCGCCACCGCGCCGGTGCCGCTGGCAATGTTGCCCTTGCCGATCGAGACGGCCGCCCCATTCTGGGCGACTGCGCCGTGACCAATGGCGACGCTGTCGGTGCCGCTGGCATTGGCGCCATTCCCCATAGCGATAGCGTCGGTTCCGGACGCATTTGCCGGAGTCCCGCCGGTCGAGTTGACGTCGACATACTGGCTCTGCGCCTGGAGGCTGCCGATCGCCGTCGAATTGGCGTCGATCTGGGCCTGCTGGGCGTCATTCTCCGTTTCCAGCGTGGCGATGTCGCTGTCCTGCTGCGTGTCGTTCGCCTGGAGCGCAGCGATGTCCGAGGAGTTCTGCGTGTCCGCGCTCTCAAGCGCGGTCAGCCGGGTATCCTGAACCGCATCGTTGGCCTGCAGGGACGCAATGTCGCTGTCCTGCTGCGTGTCGTTCGCCTGAAGAGCCGCGATGTCGCTGTCCTGCTGAGCGTCATTCGCCTGAAGAGCCGCGATGTCGCTGTCCTGCTGAGCGTCATTCGCCTGAAGCGCGGCGATGTCCGTATCCTGCTGGGCATCGTTCGCCTGCAGGGCGGCAATGTCGCTGCTGTTCTGCGCGATGGCCGTGTTCTGGGTCGTCTGGCCCGTCTGGATCGCAGCGATATCGGCCGTGTTCTGGTCGATCTGGCCCTGCTGGGCGAGATTTTCCGTCTGCAACGCCGCAACGTCGGTCTGGAGGTTTCCAATATCGGTGGTGTTCTGGCCGACCTGCGTCTGCAGGGTCGCGATATCGGCGTCATTGGCCGTGATCTGGCTTTGCAGATTGCTGTCCGCCGCCTGCATCTGGCCGAGATTCACGGCATCCGTTGCTCCCGTAGCTGCGGCTACGTTCACGATTCGGCGTTCACCGCCGACAAAGCCGACGGAGACCGTGTTAGCGACATCGGCGACCGAAGCGCTACCGAGTGCGACGCTGTTGATACCGGTCGCCGCAGCGCCATTTCCCAGCGCCGTCGAATAATCGACACTGGCGTAGGCGTTGGTTCCAACCGCGGTGGAAGCAGTTCCGTAGGCTTGAGCGGACGTTCCCGCGGCAAGGGCAGAACCGCCCGAAGCGTTGCTGTGCGAGCCGATGGCGGTGGCGTGATCACCCGATGCAAGCGCACCGTAGGCGCCGATGGCTGTCGCGTGGAACTGGCTTGCGCTCGAGTTCGAACCCATTGCGAGTGACTCTTGGCCGCTGGCGCCGGCATTGAAGCCGATGGCGATGGAATTCGCGCCGGAGGCTACGGCGTTTCCGCCGGCAGCAATCGATTCGAGACCAAGCGCGCTGGCATAGGCCGCCGTGCTGTTGGCGTCGAAATAGGGCTCGTCACCGGTCACGCCGAGCAGCGCCGCATTCATCTGCTGAAGCGTGACTGCGTCCGCGGCATTGATCGCGTCGCCAACGTTCGTGACCCGGCGAGTAACACCCGTATTGGAGTTTCCAACCGACACAGTACCCGCCTCATTGGCTAACGAGGCAAAGCCAAGAGCTACACTGTTCGTGGCGGCAACCCCGACAGATGCGTTCATGCCGAGCGAAACCGCTTGATTAGCGCTTGTTGAGGCGTTCGTGCCAACAGCCATCGAATAATTACCATAGACGGTCGTATTCGCGCCGATCGCAATTCCATGATCTCCGTTGGCATCAGCGCCGTAGCCAACCGCGATCGCATTCACATTCGTAGCATTCGCATAGGTGCCTACGGATGTCGCGCCCGGGCCGCTCGCATTCGCCCAATAACCCAGGGCCGTGCCATCTTGGGCCGAAACGTTAGATTTGAAGCCAAGCGCCGTGCCGCCACTTACGCTTACCGCAGAATAGCTCCCGATCGCCGTGGCATAGGAAACTCCAGTAATGGATCCAGTTCCATCGCCGTTATTCACGACGATTCCAACATAAGCATGATCGCCAACGGCCACGGTTCCGTTCCCGCCGGCCGCAGCTCCGGCTCCCAGCGACGTCGCGGAGCCAATGAACCCCTCGTCGCCAATCGAGAGGAATGGGATAAGCCCGCCTGACGAGCCGGGAACAGCATACGCACCTGCGCCGACGGCGGTGGATTCCGCAAAGATGGCCCAAGAGGACGAGCCGACTGCCGTCGTATTGTTGCCGGAAGCGCTGGCATTCACGCCGCACTCCGTGCCTTTGACGTAGATTGTGCCGTTGCATTCCGGCGTCGCGTCGGCTGATGCAGGGCTGGCGAAAAAGAGGCCAAGCGCCATCGCGCTGGCGGAAAGCAGAACAGATTTTTTCACGAAAGAATCCCCTCACACGCACACGCACGGGGCAAACGCGGATACGCATTCACATAGGCCGGAAAATCGCCCCCAGGCCGAACGGCCGTCAGGGATCAGTTAACCGGTGGAGATTTAATCGTCAGCAGCATTTCAGGGTAAATACCGATTAGCCGTAATGTGGTGCACCGCGGCAACATAATCAGTATTGCCGACGCAAAAAGGGCGCCGCGATTGTCTCGCAGCGCCCCGATACTTTGTCACGATGGGGCTTTAAGCTTCCGCGTCTTCGCCTTCGACGAGGACCGGGCCGCTGTCCTGACCCTTGGCGTCGATGTCGCGATCGACGAACTCGATGATCGCCATCGGCGCCGCGTCGCTGGCGCGGATGCCGGCCTTGATGACGCGGGTGTAACCGCCGTCGCGCTTGGCGTAGCGGTCAGCCAGCACGTCGAACAGCTTGGTGAGCTGCGTGTCGTCCATCAGCCGGCTCATCGCCAGGCGGCGGTTCGAAAGGCCGCCGCGCTTTGCCAGCGTGATCAGCTTTTCGGTGTAGGGGCGCAGTTCCTTCGCCTTGGCGAGGGTGGTGGTGATCTGCTCATGCTTGATCAGCGCCGCAGCCATGTTGCGCAGGAGCGCTGCACGGTGGGCGGAGGTCCGCTGAAGCTTACGATGTCCGACGCGATGCCGCATGATTCATTCCTTCGTTCGTAAAGGGGCCGTTTTCGGAACCCCAGTCCACGCAGCCGTTGCCGGTCGCCGCGCTTTCACCGTTTGCAGCCCCCGCCGAAGCGAGGGCCGCCAATCGTTAGCCCAAAAGCTCTTGCTCGAGCTTCTTGGCCATTTCCTCGATGTTCTCCGGCGGCCAGCCGGGGATGTCCATGCCGAGGCGCAGGCCCATCGAGGCAAGGACTTCCTTGATCTCGTTGAGGCTCTTGCGGCCGAAGTTCGGCGTGCGGAGCATCTCGGCCTCGG
>Ga0247822_10001511_pt1 | contig 14273 bp, 12 predicted proteins | sample 13C_Cellulose_Da_FD_192423 | JGI IMG/M metagenome (GOLD analysis project Ga0247822, IMG submission 192423) | Soil microbial communities from agricultural site in Penn Yan, New York, United States - 13C_Cellulose_Day30 | ecosystem: Environmental > Terrestrial > Soil > Agricultural land | place...
GGGTCGGCCTGTCGGACGCCCTCGTGGGACTGGGCGACTGGACACTCTTCGCACTGCGGGCGGTCTCGGGCGTCGCCTCGCGCCACCTGAAGGGCCGGGAGTTGCTTCGGGTCTGCGTCGAGTTCGGCGTGTCGAGCGTCGGCGTGGTCGCGATCACGGGGCTGTTCATCGGCATGGTGCTGGCCGTCCAGGCGTACAGCCAGTTCCACATGATCGGGCTGGACACGTCGCTTGGGGCAGTCATCCACATGTCGGTGGTCCGCGAACTCGGACCAGTCCTGGCGGCGGTGATGCTCGCCGGCCGGGTCGGCACCGCGATGGCCGCCCAACTCGCCACCATGCGCGTCACCGAACAGATCGACGCCCTGGCTTGCCTCGGGGTGGACCCGGTCAAGTACCTGGTCGGCCCGCGGTTCCTCGGCTGCGTGCTGATGATCCCGTTGCTAACCGCGATTGCCGACGCGATGGGGATCGTCGGCAGTTCGATCATCTGCCTGCGGGTGTTCGAGATCGACAGCTTCCACTACTGGCGGCACACGGCGAATTTCGTCAAGCTCTGGGACCTCTTCATCGGGCTGGGCAAGTCGCTAGTGTTCGGTGCGGTGCTGTCGTTGATCTGTTGCCACCGCGGGTTCCACAGCCGGCCCGGCGCCGAGGGCGTCGGCCGGTCGGCAACCGAGGGGTTCGTGCTGTCGTTCGTGGCGATCCTGGTGCTGGACTTCCTGATGGCGATGTCCGCCAACACCCTGAGCAACATGCTGTGGCCGCCCGCCGCGGCCAAGGTGGCGTGAAGAGGATTCACCACAAAGACACGAAGGACACAAAGAAGACTGACGAGAGAATTCAAGACAGAGACCGATTGTTTCATTCCCTGAATCTTCTGTTGTCTTCTTTGTGTCCTTCGTGTCTTTGTGGTGAAAACGGCATTATGTCTGATCCGATCATCCGGCTGGTGAATGTCTCGATGCGGTTCGGCCGGCAGCAGGTGCTGGCGAACGTGTCGCTCGACATCTTGCCGCACCAGACCGTCGCCCTCATCGGCGAAAGCGGGTGCGGCAAGTCGGTCACGCTCAAGCTGATCGTCGGGCTGTTGACGCCGACCGATGGCGAGGTGTACTTCGAGGGCCGGCCCGTTCACCGGATGACCGAGCGGGAGTTGACCGAGATGCGGCTGCGGGCCGGGTTCCTGTTCCAGGGAGCGGCACTCTTCGACAGCCTGACGGTCTTCGACAACGTGGCCTTCGGGCTGCGAGCCAAGGGCGGGGTGTCCGAGGAAGACGTCCGGCGACGGGTGCGGGAGCGGTTGCAGGAGGTCGGGCTGCCGCCGGCCGCTGAGGCGAAGATGCCGGCCGAACTGTCCGGTGGGATGCGCAAGCGCGTCGGCCTGGCCCGGGCACTGGCGCTGGACCCGGACGTGATGCTCTACGACGAGCCGACCACCGGCCTCGACCCGATCATGACCGACGTCATTAACGAGTTGATCCTGCGGACACGCGCCCGCCGGCCGGTGACGAGCGTGGTCGTGACCCACGAGATGCGGACGGTGCAAAAGGTCGCCGACCGGGTGGTGATGCTCCACCCTTATACCCGCCTGGGCGTCGGGGACGTGCAGGTGCTCTACGACGGCCCGCCGGACGGACTGACGACGTGCGCGGACGAGCGCGTCCGGCAGTTCGTCGAGGGCGAAGCCCGCGAGCGGATCACCGAGCTGAAAGTGGAGTTGGACGGTGAACAACCGGCGTGAGCCGACCGTTCGCCAGGAGACTGATCATGGCTGAGCAATCACTACGTCTGCGGCTGGGGCTGTTCGTGGCGACGGCGCTGGGTGTCCTCACGGTACTCGTCGTGCTGTTCGGCGGCACCCCGACGCTCTTTGCCAACCGGGCGAAGTACACCATCCTCTTCCCCGAGGCTCCGGGAATTGCGCCCGGTACGCCGGTCCGCAAGTCCGGCGTCCGCATCGGCGAGGTGACGACCCTCGACCTCGACGAGTCGAGTGGCCAGGTCCGGGTGAACGTGGAAGTCGATCCGCTACACGCCCCGCGGACCGGCGAGGACGCGGTTATTACCCGCGGCTTCCTGAGCGGAGACACGGCCCTGGACTTCGTCCCGAAGACGACCGCCGAAGGGCCCGCCACCTCCCGCGGTGAGCCGCACCCGCGTGGCACCGAGATTGCCGGCGTCCCGCCGGTCAGCGCCCGCACCCTGCTCGGGCAGGCGCAGTCGGTCATCCCGAATGCCCAGGAGTCGCTGGTGCGGATGTCCGAGTCGGTCCAGAAGTTCGAGCGGGCCGCCCCCAAGATCGAAAAGGCGGCCGAGGAGTTCGGCGCCCTCTCGAAGGCCGCGCGGGAGTTCCTTCCCGAGTTGCAGAAGACGAACACAAAGGTTCAAGACCTACTCGGAGCGGGCGAACCTCAGCAGCCCGACCCGCTCAAGCAACCCGACGATCGGGTGACGGTGCGGGCGGTGTTGCAGGACATCCGCGACCTGCTGCGGGCGATCAAGCCAGTGGCCGACGACCTGCGGGCACAGATGAAGTCCACCGGCCCGGAGCTGGACAAGACACTCAAGGCGCTACAACAGACGCTCGGCAGCACCAACGAACTGCTCAACCCCGAGAACCGCAAGGCGGTTGCTGCCCTACTTCAGAGCCTTCAGGTCGCCAGCGAGGATCTGACCAAGACCATCCGACTGGCAGCCCTGGTCCTCGATAATGCCGAGAAGACGGTCAAGGAGTTCAACCTTCGGGCCGTCCAGTCGGAGAAGGCGCTGGCCAACATCGAGCGGGCCACGCGACCGTTCGCGGAGAACGCCGAGCCGTTCCAGCGGGACGTGGCCGAAACGGTCAAGAACCTCAACGCCGTCTCGGCGGACCTGTCCCGGACGCTGCGGGTACTCACCCAGTCCGAAGGGACGGTGCAGAAGTTGATCTCAGATCCGTCGCTGTACAACAACATCAACGAGTCGGCGGTTGGGGTGGCCCGCATCCTCGCACGGCTGGAGAAGGTGTCGCGGGATTTGGAGGTGTTCGCCGACAAGATCGCTCGCAAGCCGGAGACGATCGGCGTCGGCGGGGCGCTGCACCCGAGTACCGGGCTGAAGGAGTCGCCGACCGCCCCGCTGCCTCAGACGCCGGTCGCACCTCTGCCGCCCGCGTCGATGCCGTCCGGTGGGCCGATCACCCCGATCGCACCGGTGCCGTTGGGTGCAGGTGAACCGATACCAGTCTACAAGCCGGCAGGCGAAACAGATTTGCCGCCGAAGCGGTAGGCCCTACGGCTCCTCAAACAACTTGGCGTCGAGCTTGTCCAGCGGTTCGGCCGCTGTCAGCCGCCAGTCGGCGAACTCGGCACCGTTGGACTTGTACACCGTCTGTTCGGGCAGCTTGACCCCCGCAAACTCCTTGTGGCTTTGGACCAGCACCTCCTTCGTCACCTTCTGCCCGGTCTCGCGGCCGTCGTAGGCGAGCCGGACAAGGAGCCTGGTCTCCTTGTCGAAGTGCAGGACCGCGTCCGACAGGGACGGGTGCCAGACCCGCACGCCGCCGGCCGGCCGGTTGTTGACCTTGGCGTCCTCGGCCAGTGCCACGACCGCCCCGGGTTCGGTGAGCGGGAAGAGCAACTCCAGCCACTCGCCAGTTACCTCGTGTCGGAAGTCGCTGACCTCCTGCTCGGTCATCGGGATCTTGGACAGCCCGGTCGCGTGACGCCAGCCCGCTGTCCCGCTCCAGACCAGCGTCACGACCTGTTGCCCCAACATCTCCGCCCGCACCCGGAACCGGTCCGGCCAGCCGGCGTGGACCTCCCACTTCTGGTTGGCCTCAGCCAGACCACCCGCGCTGACCTTCCCTTCGCGGACGTACCGCACAGTCTTGAGCTTCTGGAGCAGTTCCGGCTTGCCACCGGTGTGGGCCGCGACGGCGGCGGCGATCAACTCGGCCGCCTTCGGGTCAGATTGTGCAGGGGCCTTGCCGGGCGCGATCTGGACCGCGGACTTGTTCACGTCGCCGCCGGAGACGGGCTTCGCCGTGGCGATCGTTTGGGGGGTGCCGTCGCAGCCGACTGCTCCGGCCAACGCCACCACCGCGCCCACCATGATCCAGCGAGTCATCACGTCCCCTCCCGGACGGCTCCGTCGGTCCTGGGACGTTGTACCACGGCTTGCCGCGGCGGGGTAGTCGGGGTCAGTCGGCCCCTGCGGCCGACCGGGCCTTGTGGGCCAGCGAAGGGGTGTAACCGGACCGGCCGACCGAGCCGTTGCCGTCGGCCCCGTTGGTCGGGAGGGTGACGCGGAAGGTGCTGCCGACTCCGGGCTCGCTCTCGACGGCGACCGAGCCGCCGAGCCGCTCGACGTATTCCCGGACGATCGCCAGGCCCAGCCCGGCATGGACCCCGGTCTGGGTTCGGGACGGGTCGGCCCGGTAGAACCGCTCGAAGATCTTCGCCTGTACATCCGGCGTCATGCCGATGCCGGTGTCGTGGACCGCGAACGTCACCTTGCCGCGGTTGGCGGTGACCCGCAGCTCGACCGACCCGCCGGGGCGGTTGTACTCGATCGCGTTGTGTAGGAGGTTGTTGAGAACCTCCCGGAGTTTGTCCGGGTCGGTGACCATCTCGGCGTCGCTGTCGATGGCCGTGGCAAGGGTCTGCCCGTGGGCCTCGGCCAGCGGGCGAATGACGATCGCGCACTCGGTGGCCACGTCGGAGGCGTCCACCCGCTCGCTTTGCATCCGGTCGTTGCCGGCGTCGAGGGAGGCCAGGGTCATGATTCGGTCCACCAGCCGACTGAGCTGGCGGCCGATGTCGCGGCACTCCTCCAGGGTGGCCTTGTACTGCTCGGCCGAGCGCGGCTTGCGGAGGGAGACGCCGATACTGGTGAGTAATGCGGCCAGCGGTGTCTTCAGTTCGTGGGAGATGTCGGCGACAGACTGTTTCTCCCGGTCGAACGCCCGGCGCAGCTCGTCTAGCGTCTGCGTCAGCCGGTCGTGGATCGGCAACAATTCCAGGCTCAGGTCGTCCTGCTTGATCGGCAGGCGAAAGTCCTTCTCGGACACCCGGCTGACCGCCTCGGACAGCTTGCGGATCGGGGCTACCCCGCGGCCGACCAGCAGCCACGCCCCCGTCGTGACGGCGATCAGAGCGATAACGCCGATCAGTGCCAATCTTGTACGCAGGTCAGCCATAGCCGAGTTGGTGTACGCGACCATCTCCTTCTGGTCGGCCTCGCGCTTGGCCTCGTGTGCGGAGAGCAGGGCATCTAGTTCGGCCTTTGGCCGCCCGACCTGGACATAGACGAACGGCAGTGGGTCAAAGTTGCGGTCAAGCAGTGCGGGTGGAAGCGGCGGGGCGTGGGCGCCGACCAGGGCTGGGAGGGCCAGTACCCCTTGACCGAGACGGGGCGGTCCGCCGGTGAGAAAGGATTTGTGGACGATCCGGCGTACCGGTACACCGCCGACGGCCACATTATCGGCGGCCGAGGTGAACTTCGGGTTCAGGTTGTATTCGTCGATCGGCAACGAGGGCAGGTCGTTATTAGGGTACGGGTTTCGCAGCACCCTGCGGGAGCGTGACGGGAAGTGGAACTGGTAGTACTTCGGGTGCTCGTCCCCCTCCGCCGCGAACATCCGGCGGACCTGCTCGTCGGTCTGATACCGCATGTAGTTCCAGTAGACCCAACTGCGGACCCCGGGCAACTCATTCGCCAGGCCCGTCACCGCGGACCCGGCGACTGCGCCGGCCCCCAGGCGGTGGAACTTGCGGTACTCGGTATCCCGTTCCGGGTCGGGTCGCCGTCCTGGGCCAGGGTTGAGACTAAAGTGCGCGACGTATTTCGCTCGGAGTTCTCGCCCGAGCTTGACGGCCTGATCCTCCAATTCCTCGTCGAACTGCCGCTCCGTCTCCTTGCACCGGAACGTGTACTCCTGTTCGATCCGGTCGGACTCGGCGACCTGCCAGGACCGCTTCATGTCCGCGGCGAACCGGTCCACGAGTAGCCCGACTGCCCCCAGAGCGACAAGGAGCAGGATCAGGAAGTACACGATCAGCGAGCGACGGATCGAAGGCATCGGTGGCCACCGACAAGAGTCGGGGAAATGCGGGATCGGCGCGGACCATCAACGAGTCCGTGCCGCGGATTCTAACACGGGCGAGTTGTCGGGGCGAGTGGTCCGGTGCGAGTCGGTCCGGCCCGCCGGGTTACTTCCGTTCGCGGCCCGGCCGGGGCCGATCCTTCTCGTGTGTCGCCTCGCCGTTGTGGGGGGCGGCGTCATCGCCTCGGAGCATGTACCCCTCGCCCCACTTGGTCAGGATCAACGGCGGGTCGAACCCCTTGTCGATCTTGTTCCGCAGGTAGCGGATATAGACGTCCACCACGTTCGACGTGTTCTCGTCGTATTCGTCGTAGAGGTGCTCCCAAATCATCGTCCGGGTCACCACCCGCCCGCGGTGGAACGCCAGGAACTCCAGCAGGGCGTACTCTCGCGGCGTCAGGTGGATCTTGTGCCCGCTGCGCTCGACCTGCCGCGCCGCCGTGTCGATGGTCAGGTCGAGAACCTTGATGACCGGCGTCTTGACCTGGTGGCCGCGGCGGACCAGCGCCCGGATGCGGGCCAGCAACTCGTCCAACTCGAACGGCTTGGTCAGGTAGTCGTCCGCCCCGCTGTCCAGCCCGACGACCTTGTCGTCGAGCGTCCCGCGGGCGGTCAGCATCAGGACGTGGGTCGTGATCCCGGACGACCGCCACTTCTTCAGAAGCGACAGCCCGTCCTGTTTCGGGAGCATGATGTCCAGAACGATCACGTCGTAGGGGGTGCTCCGGGCCTTGACGTCCGCCTCGTCCCCGTCCGGCGCGGTATCGACCGCGAAGCCCTCTTCCTCTAGCCCCTGGCGGAGGTTCTTCAGAAGTGTCACTTGATCTTCGACCAGCAGAACCCGCACGGCGTAAACCCCCGCCCGACACGGAATTCATTCATCCACCATACTTTATAACCCTCGCCCGATGAAGGGGTCATGAGAAACGAGGCCGGGTCAGTGCTGCCCGTTAACCGCGACCGGCTCCGCGATGAAACCGACCGGTCGGTCCGCTCGCCGCGACGCCAGTCCCGAACGGTTGGCCCGGAACTGTTCCATCGCCCAGTCCCAGTCCCAGCCGCCGCCGTCCACGAATCGCAGAACCAGCAGGTTCTTCAGTTCCTCCACCTCGGCGAAGCTCATGCCGTCCGTCTCGCGGACCACCCTCGCCGGGTCCACTGCCGCACGAATCTCTGCGTGCCAGCGGGCGACCAGCTCCCGACGCAGGTCGGTGTCCGGTTTGGGGAAGGCGAGCGTCAGGTCGATTCGCCCCGGTCTGCGGAACGCCGGGTCGATCAGGTCCACCGGACAGTTGGTGGTGAACACGTAGACCACCCCTTCGTTGACCTCCAGTCCGTCCAGTGCCGCGAGAAACACCGCCTGGTCATCGGTTTCCTTGACCGTGTCCCGGTCCCGCAGGGCGATGTCCATGTCGTCGAAGAAGACGATCCCCCGGCCCGTTACCCGGAACAGGTTGCGGACAGCCTCGGCCGGGTTGCAGTCCCGGCGGGCGACCTCGTACTCGTCCGGACCGACGACCCGGGCCTCCCACCCGCGTCGCTCGGCCTCCTGCCGGACCCACCGGCAAGCGGACGTCTTGCCGTTGCCTGGCGGGCCGGTCAGCAGCAGCCCGCGCTTGGCCCGGCCCCCGTAGCCACGCAGTCGCTTCAGGTTGGCCGGCTCCAGGAATCCGATGGTGTTCTGCCAGAGTACATCTCGCTGGCCTGTTGGCATGACTGGAGGCGTCGCGCCAGTCGCGGACGCCCGCTTGCACCGAACGGCGAACCGGTACAGCCTGGCGTAGTCCCGGCGGTCCACCACGAAGACGTGGAACCCGGTGGTGGTTAACTCCGGGGCCAGTCCGCAGTAACCCCGGGCGAAGGTGATGCCGTCCGCCCGGTAGACGCGGACACCGTAATTCACCCCCGGCCAGGCGGCCCGCCAGTTCCGGTCCCAGTCTCGGATCAGTACTCCGTCCACCGGGACGAGCGGCCCGCGGACCGAGTTCTCCAGCAGCGGGTCGGCGAAGTCGTCCGGGTCGAACACGACCGGGTCGGCGATCCCGGCGGCCGCCGCGGCCGCGGCCACGACAGTCTTGTGATCGGCCGTGAACTCGGAGAGGGGGGTACTCATACGCCCACGGACACCGATCCCACTGGCTCGGTTCGCCTCGTGTTGACGAGGTTCCGGTGAACGCACTAGATTGACCACGGTTAGTTACTTGATGCCGCAAAGCTCCCCCCGTGAGGGTTCGCCGATGTCCGCCGGGTCCCGGTTCGATTTGAGCGTGCTGGAGACCGCGCCGAAGGTCCCCGGCAAGCCGCGCCACAAAACTCGCGAGGTGGAAGTCGGCGGAGTGCTGATCGGCGGCGACAACCCGGTCCGCGTCCAGTCGATGACCACCACCGACACGTTCGACGTGGAAGGGACCATTGCGCAGATTCATGCGCTCGAGGAGGCCGGCTGCGAGTTGGTGCGGGTGACGGTGCCCAAGCCGGAGGACGCCGGAGCGCTGTCGGCGATCAAGTCGCGGATCGGCATCCCGCTCATCTGCGACATCCACTTCGACTACAAGATGGCGCTGGCGGCGCTCGATCACCCGGTGGACAAGATCCGCATCAACCCCGGCAACATCGGCAGTATCGATCGGTTCCGGCAGGTGGTTCGCAAGGCGAAGGACCGCGGTATTCCGATGCGGATCGGGGTCAACGCCGGGTCGCTGGAGCGGGACCTGTGCGAGAAGTACGGCTTCCCGTGCCCGCCGGCGATGGTCGAGAGCGCGCTGCGGTACATCGAAATCGCCGAGGCCGAGGGCTACCGCGACATCATCGTGTCGCTGAAGTCGTCTGACGTGCTGGTCGCGGTGGACGCCTACCGGCTGTTCGCGAAACTGGCCGACTACCCGACGCACATCGGCATCACCGAGGCGGGCAAGCCGCCCTACGCGGTCACGAAGTCGGCCGCCGGGCTGGCCCCGATCCTGCTCGACGGCATCGGCGACACGATCCGCATCTCGCTGCTGGGCGACCCGGTACCGGAGATCGCAGCCGCGTACGACATCCTCCAAGCGACGCAGCGGCGGGTCCGCCGGCCGGAGTTGATCGCCTGCCCGACATGCGGCCGGCTGGCGATCGACCTGGAAGCGATCATTGCCGAGCTGGAGAAGCGGCTCGAAGGACGGCGCTTGCCGGTGAAGATCAGCGTGCTGGGGTGCGTGGTGAACGGCCCTGGCGAGGCGCGGGAGGCGGACATCGGCATCGCGGCCGGCAACGGCAAGGGGATGATCTTCCGCAACGGAGAGATCGTCCGCCGGGTGGAGGAGAAGGAGATCGTGGACGCGCTGATGGAGGAGGTCGCCCGCTGGGAGCAGGAGAACGCCGCCAGGTTGCCGAAGGCGACCGACGTGGAAGGCATCGGCCGCCGCAAGCTGCCAGTCGTGGCGGGGTGAGTGGTGAGGTATAATGCGGTGGAAGTGCGGCCAAGGGTTTCGGAATGGCCCGTCCGAAGGTCCGGGTTCAGCACTTCCTGGCGTGCCGGGGGTCAATGGTGGAGGGGCCGGTCAGCCCTTCCAACCCGTATACGTTGACCGGAGTGAGCTACGTATTCCGGCTCGCGGCCGACGTCGAGTTCCCGACGACGCTGCCGGATGCCTGGGTGTACTGTCGGTTCATTAACGACCGGGCAGATGCGAGACGGGTCGAGTTCGCGGTGGAAGCGGTGTGGCTCGACGGCCGAAACGGTGAGGAAACGACCAGTTACTATCCGGGTAGCACCGTCGCATTCCGAGACGGCGATCCTGTTGCCAGCCGGGTCTGGAGACTGCCGTACTTGATGGTGTTTGGCGAAGGTCGGTACGAACTGAGGTTGCAATCGGGCCGACGTTCCAGGCTCGTGGCACGCGAGTTCATACGAGTCGAGCGTGAATCATGAGTAAGAAGAAGCGGTATCGCAACTCCCCCCCCCCGCCCGGAGGGGAAACCTCCGGGGGTATCGAAACCGTGTACCCGGTGTATCCTCCGGGTACGCCGCCGCCGAAGACGATCTTGGCGGCGGGGCCGGATGGCGTGTACGTTGTCATCTGGAGAGCGACCGAGGCCGAGCCGACCCCGCCGCCGTCCCTGTGGCCCCCCATGGCTCCTGGCCCTGCTCGCTGACTCACAGGTGCCGCGCCTCGTGACCCCGCGTCACGAGGTAGTCCACGATCGCCTTCCGGTGGCACTCGTCCGCCCGCTTCTCCGCACACAGCAAGCAAAACGGCTGCGGCAACTCCAACAGTCGCCCGACGAGCAGGTCGGCGGTACGCTCGATGAACGCGGCGTACCGTGTCAGTGAGTTGTCGAAGCCGAGGAACAGGTTGCCCAGCTCCGGCAGCGAGGCGTAGCCGATCCCGGCGTCGGCCAGCAGCTTCTCGATCCCAGTGCCCGGCTTGCCGGTGTACTTGTAGCTGCCCATGCTGCTGCGGTCGGGCCGCAGCCGCACGTCGGCCACGGTGCGGACGCCGGTCCCGGTCAACAGCCTGACGAACTCCGCCGGTGGGCGGCCGCCGTAGCCGATGGTGTAGAACGTCATACCGGCAGTTCCCGGCCGACGCCCTGTTGACGGGCCAACTCGACCACCTTCACCGCGACGGCGACGTCCTCGACGCCCAGACCCAGAGACTTGAAGACGGTGATGTCCTGCGGCGACTGGCGGCCGGGGTAGCGGCCGACCAGGATCTGACTCAACTCGCTCACGTCCTGCCAGTGCAAGATACCTTCCTTCAGAGCGGCCGCGAAGTCGCCGGCTTCCAGCTTCGCCTGCTCCTTGCTGTCCACCGCAATCAGGGCCGCTCGCCGTAACACGTCCACGTCGATCTCGGTCTTGGACAGGAAGTTCGACCCGACCACGTTCAGGTGTGCCCCGTCGGCGACCCACGCCCCGAGCAGCACCGGTTCCCGACTGGACGTCGCGGTGATGATGATGTCCAGCCCCTTCGCTGCCTCCTCGGGTGACACGACCGGGACGACCTCCGTGCCGCATTCGCGGCTCATCTCCGCGGCGAACTGCTTACGCCTCTCCTCGTCCCGGCCGTAGACGTGAACTCGGGAGACGGTCCGCACCTTGCACACGGCGAGTAGTTGCGTGCGGGCCTGCTTGCCGGTGCCGAACAGCCCGACGGTCGCGGCGTCCGGCCGGGCGAGCTTCTTTGTGGCAATGCCGCTGGCCGCACCGGTCCGCACCTGACCGAGATAGTCCGCCTGGATCAGTGCGCTCATCTCGCCGGACTTCGGATCATAAAGCGTGACGTGGAACTTCGCCGGGAACTTACCGGTGGTGTACGCCTTGAACCCGATCGCTCCGAGCGTCTTGGCCGCGGCCGGCAGGACGTGCAGCATCACCTGGTCGGTCTGGCAGCGCTGCCGCGGGATGTTCTCAGCTTCGTCCAGAGCTAGCTTGCGGAACGCCGCCTCGACCGCCGCCAGGGCCACGTCCATCGTCAGCAGTTGCCGGACGTCGTCCTCGGTTAGGTACAGGGCTGACATGGCGACACCCTCTCGTAGGGTGGGTCGAGGGAGCCTTTGCGACCGAGGCCCACCGCGCACAGAAGACGGTGGGCCTCGAAGACTCGACCCACCCTACTTACCCGAGCCGAGCCAGTCCTTGAGCCGGGCCAGCCCGCTCTCGATCACGTCGCGTCCCGTGGCGAACGACATCCGCACGAACCCCTCGACCCCGAACGCCGAGCCGGGCACGAGGTTGACGTGCGCCTGCTCCAGCAAGGTCGTGCAGAAGTTTAGGGAGTCTGTTACCGGCTTGCCACCGAACGACTTCCCGAAGTGGTCGGCCACCCGGAAGAAGACGTAGAACGCCCCGTCCGGCACCGGCGCCTGCACGCCGGGAATCTCCTTCAGCAGCCGGCACGCCAGGTCGCGGCGGGCGGCGAACTCGGCCCGCATTTCGGCCAGCGACTTCACCGACTCCGGCGACTCCAGCGCCACCAGACACGCCGCCTGGCTGACGCTCGACGGGCAGCTCGTCTCCTGGCTCTGGATGTTGTCCATCGCCTTGATGAGCGGCACCGGCGCCACCGTCCAGCCGATCCGCCAGCCGGTCATGGCGTAGCTCTTGCTCGCGCCGCTGATGGTGATCGTCCGGTCCTTCAGCCCCGGCCGCAGCGTCACCACGCAAGTTGGCTTCGCGTCGCCGAAGGTGAGTTGCTCGTAAATCTCGTCCGACAGGATCGCCGCGTCCGACTCGCTCACGAGCGTATCGACCAGCGCCTCCAACTCGGCGCGGGTGTAGACCGACCCGGTCGGATTGCACGGCGAGTTGAGCATCAGCAGCCGCGTCTTCGGGGTAATCGCGGCCTTGAGCTGGTCCGGGGTCATCTTGAACCCGGACACCATCTCGGTCTCGACCAGCACCGGTGCGGCGCCGGTCATCCGCACGAGATCGGAGTAGCTAACCCAGTACGGCGTCGGAATGACGACCTCGTCGCCAGGGCCAACGGTCGCGGCCAGGGCATTGTGGATCGAGTGCTTGGCCCCGTTGGAGATCAGCACGTTCTCCGGGCCGCACTGGTGGCCGTAGGTCTTGCCGTACCAGTTGGCGACGGCCTTGCGCAATTCGGCGGTGCCGCCGGCGGGGGTATAGTGCGTCTGGCCGGACCGCATGGCCCGCTCGGCGGCGTCGCAGATGTGTTTCGGGGTGTCGAAGTCCGGCTCGCCGAGGCTGAAGTCGAAGACCTGGACGCCCTTCGCCTTGAGTTCCCGGGCCTTGGCACCGGCGGCGAGGGTGGCGGACGGCTGGACGGACGACGCGAGCGACGAAATGCGGATCATCGGACTCCACGAACCTCCGGGCGAAGGGGGCGAACTCGGGCTGCTCACCGACTGGTCATCGTATACAATCGGCGGAACTTTCGGGCACCCTTTTTCGCCACGGATGGCGCCGATGCACGTCGCCCACTTCGTCCACCGCTACCCACCGGCCCTTGGGGGCTGCGAGGCGTACGTCGAGCGGTTGAGTCGGTACATGGCCGACGCCGGGGACGCAGTGACGGTCTGGACGAGCACGGCAGTCGAGTTGGAGGAGATGTGGCGCGCATCGGGAGCCGCGACCGCAAGGGAGCGGGTTGCGTTCGAAACCCGCTCCCTTACGGTCGCGGCTCCTGGTGTGGGACTTCGTCGCTACCGACCACTTCACTTCCGTGGTCGGCGCTTTCTTCTCAAGGCGCTCTCGCTGGTCCCCCACCCGCCAATGCAAGCCCTCACACTGCCGTGCAACCCGGTCTGCCCTGGTATGTGGCGCGACGCCGGCCGGTTCGCCGGGCCGCTGGACGCCGTTCATGCGTTCGCGTTTCCCTATTCCTTCATCGCGTCCTGTGCGCTGCGGCTCGCCCGGCGGCGCGGGGTGCCGTTCCTGCTCACCCCGTTCCTGCACCTCGGCAACCCGACCGACCCGGCCGACCGCACGCGCCGGCAGTACACTTCGCGGCCGCTGCGGTGGCTCCTGCGCCAGGCCGATCGAGTGTTCGTGCAGACACCCACCGAGGCGAACGCAGTGATCGGGCTTGGCATACCGGCAAACCGCGTGGTGTTGCAGGGATTGGGTGTCGATCCGCTGGAGTGTACCGGCGGCGACCGCGAGGCCGCCCGCCGGGCCTGGGGTGTCGCGCCTGGCGAGGTCGTCGTCGGGCATCTGGCGAACCTCAGCGCCGAAAAGGGGACGGTCGATCTCCTCCGTGCGGCGGAACGCGGGGAGTTCCGGCTCGTGCTGGCTGGGCCGAACATGCCGAGCTTCCGGCGGGCCTGGGAGTCGTTCCCGGCCAGGGATCGCGTCACCCGGCTTGGGCGACTGACCGATGTGGGCAAGCGGGACTTCTTCGCCGGTATCGACGTGTTCGCGCTGCCGTCGCGGACTGATTCATTCGGGCTGGTGCTGTTGGAGGCGTGGGCGAACGGCAAGCCGAACGTTTGCTACCGGGCTGGCGGCCCCGCCGACCTGGTCCGCCACGGAGAGGACGGGTTGCTGGTTCGGTGCGGAGATGTCGAGGGGCTGGCAAAGGGGTTGTTACGGCTGGCAGTAGACGAGGATATGCGGCATCGGCTCGGCGAGGCCGGACGCGAGCGGGTCGGCCACGAATTCCGCTGGGTGGACAAGCTGGGGCTGGTGAGGGACTCTCTTGTAGGGTGGGTCGAGTCTTCGAGGCCCACCGGGCGGGGG
>Ga0247822_10001512_pt1 | contig 14269 bp, 12 predicted proteins | sample 13C_Cellulose_Da_FD_192423 | JGI IMG/M metagenome (GOLD analysis project Ga0247822, IMG submission 192423) | Soil microbial communities from agricultural site in Penn Yan, New York, United States - 13C_Cellulose_Day30 | ecosystem: Environmental > Terrestrial > Soil > Agricultural land | place...
TCTTCAACATGTACCACGAGATCCCGTCGGTCGCTAAAAAAGCCGCCTGGGGCCTGAGCTACACCCGCGCGATCTCCGACCCGGAGTTCAACACCGGCACCGTCGAGACCGACAAAGAACTGCTGCGCAACCTGATCGCCTACTACTGCGTTCTGGAAGGCATCTTCTTCTACTGCGGCTTCACCCAGATCCTGTCCATGGGTCGCCGCAACAAGATGACCGGCGTTGCCGAGCAGTTCCAGTACATCCTGCGTGACGAGTCCATGCACCTGAACTTCGGTATCGACGTGATCAACCAGATCAAGATCGAAAACCCGCACCTGTGGGATGCCGAAATGAAGGAAGAAGCCTCGCAGATGATCCTGCAGGGCACCCAGCTGGAAATCGAATACGCACGCGACACCATGCCGCGCGGCGTACTGGGCATGAACGCCGCGATGATGGAGGACTACCTCAAGTTCATCGCCAACCGTCGCCTGTCGCAGATCGGTTTGAAGGAAGAGTACCCAGGGACCACCAACCCGTTCCCATGGATGAGCGAGATCATGGACTTGAAGAAGGAGAAGAACTTCTTTGAGACTCGGGTTATTGAGTATCAGACTGGTGGGGCGTTGAGCTGGGATTGATTTTCCGCTCGGGTTCTAAGAAAGGCTGCCGTAAGGCGGCCTTTTTTGTGGGCGTTGGGTTTGAAGATCAGGTCCTCGGGGGGGCGGGACACTTCATTCGTTTCTGGTAAAAATGATGCTTACCATCGGCAGTTATCGACCCGAAGCAGCCTTTCATCAACAGCTAGAATCGGCGACCAGGCTCCTGAGATAGGCAGTCAAATCACGAAACGGTTTTCGCCATCTCAGATGTATTCGCCCAGCCCAGTCCTTCATACACCGGCTTGCCGGCCTTGGTCGCGTGTAGCACGGCAAAACTCATTCCGCGTTGCGCAAATTCGGCTTCAGCCAACTTCATCAGGGTTGAAGCCAGGCCCCGGCGCCGGTAAGCAGGTTCGACGAAAACATTTAGCACATAGCCGCGCTGGTCTAAGGCCGGATGGGACGGATGAGGTGGCCAGTCGATATTCATCAGACCTATCGCCGCCACAGGCTGCCCCGTGTCCATCAGCGCAAAACCGTAGTAGCGGCCATCGAATAGGCGCTGGTGCAACCAGGGCCGGAAGTGCTCAGTCATCACCCGCAACTCCGATGGGTCTCCTCCCGCCTCAAGGAACATCGTTTCACGGTGCACACAAATGATCTCACGGTCATTTGGCCCTAGCCGACGGGCCGTCAAGCCTGAAAAATCGATGTTGCCGGGAATATCTTTCATCGTATGCACCTGGACGGAGCGGCCGATGGTAGGGCGGTCAATAGGAGAATGTTAGACACAGATTGAATAAAAACGCGCCATACAGCGATCGCGGCGCACGCATCCGCTCTTCAACGGATACGCTACGACTTCAACGCTGGTCATGGCATATACGCCCTAGAGCGTAGCTAAGCACTCCGAAGCTGTTGACCGGGACGACATTGTTGGATGATTGTTTTTGACCGCTTTTGGCCGATTGCTGCCATTCACCAACAACCGCGACGAGGTAAAAACCGCCCGAAAAGGTGCCCCAATTCTGGCTAGGAGCTGAATCTTCTTCCCACCAACGCATATTTACCATCGACAAGGGAAACCAGCGTTGGTCGCATCTCAGTATCTCTCAAATTCAGAAATGGCCTACACCACAACAATTGACCCGGCTTTCTAACCTCCTTACCGTACTGCTTGGCGCCTAAGAAACGCCCGTACAGCGGCTAGCCCGCTCCCGACAGATGCGGCATTTTTGTGCCTGTGGTTTACTGCTGCGCGCAAAAAACACTCTGTTATGTCGGGAGTGGGCTAATACAAGACCTGAAAGGGAAATACGTCCGGCCCTCTGTACGGGGTTTCTTAGCTCCCGACACCCAGCCCTGAAAAAGCTGTCATCAACAGAGGTAAAGGAAATGCCTACCGACGCTCATGCTCGCAGGCCTTTCGCAGACGCGGCTCGCCTGATCAAAGCTCACAGCTCCATCGGAGGCCAGCCATGACTGACCTCTATGAACCCATCCGTTTCACCCGCCACAACCGCCATCTCCATAGCCTCTGGCTCGAATCCCAAGCCTGGTTCTGCGCCCGCGAACTGGGGCGCCTGATTGGCCGCTATCTCGACGAAAACATCGTGCGCAAACTCGATGCGGACCAGCGACGAACCTTGTCATTGCTGCGCTACGGCGAGTATCGCGACACGGTGATGATCAGTGAGTCCGGCGCTTACACCCTGCTGGCTCATCATTACATTCCCGAAAATCGCAGCCTGCGGCGATGGCTTACCTATGAGGTGATTGCGGTGCTGCGGGAAAGGCAGGATCTGGTAGAGCGGGATGTACCGCGGATTGGTCAGCTGGATTGGGGTGGGCATTCGTTGAGTCTGCTTCAGTGGCAACAAGAGCCGTGGATTCGGTTGAGGGATGTGCCGCAGGTGGTTTTTGAGCCTGAATTGTCGGTGGGCAGATACGTTTCGAAAGCCCATTGCTCCTGGAAAACAATGACTGCACGCTGGCTCAGGCTGTGATGCCGGGCGGTAGGAGCGGGCTTGCCCCGCGATCGCGGTGTGCCAGTTACATCGCGCCTGACAGATCTTCCGCCAGGTGGATAATTTTTGGGCTCAGCTTCGACGTTGATTTGAGTCAACGAGGCGCCACGGACTGTGTTGTAAACAGCGTGCCAACCTTGTGAGGATACAGTTTGATGCTCGAATCCAACTCGACACCCCGGATTATCTGCAACGATCGTGAACTGGCCGACCAACTGCGCCCCCTGTTGGCTCACACAGCACCCGATTGCGAGGTGCTGAGCATGCCGCACGATTGCAGTGCGGCGCCTTTTTGCCGTTGGCACGGTGAGGCACGGTTGGGGCCGGCCTGGCGGGTACAGGCCGCTTTGGTCGAGGCCACCAAGGTTCTGGAACGGACTCGCCACGCCTTCAAATCCCGCGAACTGGGACAACTACGCCAGCACCTAACAGCATTGCTGGACACATTGCCAGACAATCCGAAATGATGTAATTATGCCATCAGTAGGTTCCGCTCAATGCGGGAACCGGCTTTGCCGAGCAGGACAACGGGCCTGAAAGACGAAGCGCCGTGACACCAGTTCTTGACCAGAACCGGTTGTCATGGCGTTTTTTTTTGTCAGCGAAAAGGCATCTGTACAAGCATGGGGGGGATGAGAGTGAAGGTGACAAAAGACCTGACGGAATTGCTCAGGCGTATCCGTCTCGACCATGAGGAGATTGCCGAGCGCTTCCGCTTTCTCGACTGGAATGCCGAAGATGCCGAGCGGCTCAGCGCAGCGGCTCAGCACATGGCCCCCGCTCAGCAGGTTTTCGTCGATCGTTTGTATTGTCACCTGGCCAAATTTCCCACGCCGTCTGCGCTACTCCGCACACCAGAGGTCACCGCCAGACTGAAGCACAGCCAGGCCGAGTATTACCAGTGTTTGTGGGGTGGCCCCTACGATGATGCCTACGTCAACGGCCGTCTGCGCATCGGAGTGATCCACCAACAGGTCGGCCTGGAGTTGAAGTGGTATCTGGGCGCCTATCGGCTGTACCTCGACGACATGCTTGCCAGCGTGTTCGGCAACAACCCCAACACCTCACTCTACTCAAGTCTGTTGAAAGCAGTGTTCTTCGACATGACTTTGGCCATCGACACCTACAGCGCGGCCCAGTACAAGGCGCTGGAAGAGAGCGAGGCGCGCTTCGCCCGTGCTCTGCGTGGGGCCAATGACGGCATCTGGGATTGGCACATCGATCAGGACCGCCTGTATGTTTCGGAACGCTGGGCGAGCATGCTCGGCCTCAGCCGCGATAGCATCGGCGAAAGCAGTTCCAGTTGGTTCGGGCGCGTGCATCCGGACGATCTGCCGGACTTTCGCGAGGCCATTAATGCCCACTTACGAGGCCTGACATCGTCGGTACACCATGAGTACCGCATCCGACAAAACAACGGTGGCTATATTTGGGTGCTTGTGCGCGGTGTCGCCGAAATGACGACACCGGGCCATCTACGCATGACGGGCTCACAGTCCGATATCAGTGCGCGCAAAGACGCCGAGCAGCGCCTCAAACATGCCGCCCACCATGACCCGCTGACCGGCCTGGCCAACCGCATGCGCCTTGACGAGCAAATGCAGAAAACATTGGTGGAAAAGCGCAAGGGAGGTACTCAGGAGGCGCTGCTGTTCGTCGACCTCGATCGCTTCAAGTTGATCAACGACAGCCTCGGCCACAACGTTGGCGATCGTGTACTGGTGGAAGTGGCGCAGCGCTTGAGAAGTTCTCTGCGCCCTGGTGATCAACTATTCCGCTTCGGCGGGGACGAATTCATCGTACTGCTTCATGATCTCACCTGCGGCCGTGACGCCGAGCGAGTATCCCAACGCATTCTCGACACTCTGCATCAACCGCTGCACATGGACGGTCGTACCCTGGTGGTTAGTGCGAGCATTGGTATCGCTCCATTGCACGATAACGGCAAAGCGCTGGATGTCTTGCAGGCCGCCGACCTTGCACTCTACAGCGCCAAGTCTGCCGGCAAGGCGCGATTCGCCCACTACCATGAAGCGTTGCAACACACCGCTCAGCATCATTTGGAACTGGAGTCCGCCCTTGGCCAGGCGCTGCAACACGGTGAATTCGAGTTGCACTATCAACCGATCTATCGTCTTGACCAAGGGGCGCCTCTCGCGTCGGGGGTCGAAGCATTATTACGGTGGCGCCATGGTGGCCGCTTGATCTCTCCGCTGGAGTTCATCCCGGCGCTGGAGGAGTCCGGGGAAATCATTCGCGTCGGCGAATGGGTGTTGCGCCAGGCCTGCCAGCAGACTCGCGCCTGGCAACTGGCCGGTCATGACCGTCTGCGCTGCTCGGTGAACATCTCCAGCATCCAGTTGCAGCAAGTCGACTTCTCCCTCCGGTTAATCGACATCCTGCAAGAAAGCGGCCTGTCACCAGCCAGCCTGATCCTGGAGATTACTGAAAGCCAGCTAATGAATGATGATATGGACACACTGGCCTGTCTGAACGAATTGGCCAGCCTTGGCGTGTTGTTGGCGCTGGACGATTTTGGCACCGGTTACTCCTCCCTTGGATATCTCACACGCTTTCCGCTGCACATCCTCAAGCTGGATAAAAGTTTTATTGGCGGCATCCCTTACGACAACAAACAGAGTGCGATCAGCCAAGCGATCATCGGCCTCGGCCGTAACCTTGGCCTGGAGGTAGTGGCCGAGGGCATCGAGAACCCGGCACAACTCGACTTTGTGCTCAGTGAAGGCTGCCACTACGCCCAGGGATACTGGTTTAGCCGGCCACGACCTGCCGAGCAAATGCCACGGCTGCTCAGTGGAGAGGACTGTTTCGAGGGGCATTGAAAGAGGCTGCCGCGAGGCGACCTTTTTTGTGCCACTCTTCTTTTCTCACGCCCCTGCCAATTGGCATTACACTTAATGCCATCTGTCCAGATTGGAGCGCCGACCATGTCTGCTACCGCGGAAAACACAGACGCCAGGAAATCACCGAAAAAGCCTGGCAAAGCGCCAATTGTCGACCTGCTGCTGCCCGACACAAACACCGACAACCGCATGGAGGTGTTCAAGGCCACCCAGAGCGGTTTTCCGCTCAGCTCTGTCATTCAGTTGGTCGAGTCGGTCGAAACCTTCAAGCGGCACAACGTCCTGGCGAAGATCGTCGGCCTGTCGGAGCGTACCCTCGCCCGCCGGATGAAGAACAAGGATGAAGCCCTGAGCCCTGAGCAAAGTGCCAGGGCGCTGTACTACGCAGAGGTGCTGGAGAAAGCGCAGGAGGTGTTCGGCACCCGCGTGCTTGCCGAAGAGTGGATGACCCGGCCGGCACTCGGGCTGGACGGCGAGTCGCCCATCGATCTGCTGTCCAATCCGGTTGGCTATGAGCTGGTCACCGACTTTTTGAATCGGCTGGATTACGGGGTCTACTGATGGTGACGGACCCTCTGGCCCATGACCTGCATTTCTGGCGTCTCGATCACTCCAGGCACGCGCCTTCGTGGAACAGCGGCATTGGCGCAGAGGCGTGTGGCGGGCGCTGGAATCCCAAAGGGTTTCAGGTGGTCTATGCCAGCCTTGATGCTGCTACGGCCATTCTTGAAGTGGCGGTGCATAAAGGCTTTCAGACTCTCGACTGTGTTGCGCACACGCTGACGGCGGCACGGGTGATGGACCCTTCCAGGGTGTACAAAGTCGAGCGAAAGGATGTGCCCAACCTGAACTGGCTGAGGCCGGGAACGCCCAGCCGCAGCCAGCAAGCCTTTGGTGCGAAACTGCTGGAACAGCATCCCTTCGTGCTGATTCCTTCCTGTGTGTCGCCCTATAGCTGGAATCTGTTGATGAACCCACAACTGGCTTTCGGCCTCTACGAGGTTGTCCTGCAGGAGCCGTTCGCACTGGATGGACGGCTGAATCCCCCTCTGCAGTAAGCGAGGCAGGTGATTCGGTTGCAGTTGATCTGCAGCAGCCAAGTTTTTCAGCGTAACCACGATAGTGAGCCATCCTTAAAAAGCTCCGGCCAAGGAGCCCTATCGACGCTATCGGAAAGCCCTGCATGAACGAAAGCCCAGCCACCCCGCCCACTACTCTTGCGCGCCCCACCACTACTCAAAGCAGCTGGCGACGCTGGTTGCCCGGGTTGCAGGTGCTGCGCTCGTACCAAAAGGGCGATCTGCCGAAAGACCTGCTCGCAGGCCTGGTGCTGACCACCATGCTGGTACCGGTGGGTATCGCCTATGCCGAAGCCTCGGGCGTGCCGGGTATATACGGGCTGTACGCAAGCATCGTACCGCTGCTGGTCTACGCCTTGTTCGGGCCAAGCCGCATTCTGGTACTCGGGCCTGATTCGGCGCTGGCGGCAATCATTCTTGCCGTGGTGCTGCCCTTGTCTGGCGGCGACCCCATGCGTGCCATTGCCCTGGCCAGCGCCATGGCCCTGGTGTGCGGGCTGGTGTGTATTGGTGCCGGCTTGCTGCGTCTGGGCTTTATCACCGAGCTTTTGTCCAAGCCCATTCGCTACGGTTACATGAACGGTATCGCCTTCACGGTACTGATCAGCCAGACGCCGAAGCTGTTCGATATCTCGGTAGAGAGCAGCGGCCCCCTGCGTGAAGTGCTGAACCTCGGTCAGGCACTGCTGGCAGGGCAAGCCAATTGGGCTGGATTCATCATCGGCGCCGGAACCCTGGCCCTGATCCTGGTACTCGAGCGCTTCAAGCGCGTGCCAGGCATCCTCATTGGTGTGGTCGCAGCGACCCTGGTGGTGGGCAGTCTTGGCCTCGACGTCAGTCATGGGGTCAAGGTGCTGGGCCCTATGCCGCAAGGGCTTCCCGGCTTCGTGGTGCCCTGGCTACGGGCCGAAGACCTGATCACGGTGCTGATTGGTGGCTTCGCTGCCGCGCTGGTGTCCTTCGCCGATACCAGCGTGCTGTCGCGCACCTATGCGGCCAAGACCCGTAGCCCTGTCGACCCGAACCAGGAAATGGTCGGTCTGGGAGTCGCCAATCTGGCGACGGGGCTGTTCCAGGGTTTTCCGGTCAGTAGCAGCTCTTCTCGCACACCCGTCGCCGAGGCGGCTGGGTCGCGTACTCAACTCACCGGCGTGTTCGCTGCGTTAGGGGTAGCATCTTTGCTGCTGTTCGCGCCCAAGCTGTTACAGCACCTGCCCAACAGCGCGCTTGCCGCCGTGGTGATCGCGGCCGCTATTGGCCTGTTCGAGATCAAGGACCTGAAGCGGATCTACCGTATCCAGCGCTGGGAGTGTTGGCTGTCGATTACCTGCTTTGTCGGGGTGGTGGTGCTCGGTGCGGTCCCCGGTATCGGTCTGGCGGTTGTTATCGCCGTGATCGAGTTTCTCTGGGATGGCTGGCGTCCACACTACACGGTGCTCGGCCGCGTTGACGGGATACGCGGTTATCACGATATCTCCCGCTATCCCAGCGCTCGCCTGGTACCCGGCCTGGTGCTGTTCCGCTGGGATGCACCGCTGTTCTTCGCCAATGCCGAGCTTTTCCAGAAGTGTGTGCTAGAGGCCATCGCCAGGTCGACAACCGAGGTGCGCCGGGTTGTGGTGGCTGCAGAACCGGTTACCAGTGTGGACGTGACCTCGGCGGACATGCTGGTGGAGCTTGAACAGACTCTGCGTGCGGCTAACATCGAGCTACGCTTTGCCGAAATGAAAGACCCGGTGAAGGACAAGCTTAAGCGTCTGGAAGTGCTGGACCACATTGGCCGTGATATTTTCCAGCCAACGGTTGGCGCTGCCGTGGATGCCTATCTGGAGGAACACGGTGTCGACTGGACACCTTAGCGGCGAGCAAGAATGCAGGTTAGCGCCGCATCCGGTGCCAACCTATGCGAAAATACCCGCGCTTTTGTTCATATGTGTGGAGATGTACAGTTTTGGTAATGCACTACTCAATCAGCAGCGACGCAGTCGCTTGCGGTCGCAATGGCAATAACCTCAGCAGCACTTCTGAAGCCGACAAGGTCGATTGCAAGTCGTGCCAGCGCTCGCTGGACAAGGCTGATGCCGTCCCGGTCAAGAAGGCCACTCCATCGTTGGCAGAACTGCGCAAGCAGCGCCAGGCCAGCCAGGTGAAGGCAGCACCGTTCTGCTTCAAGGCCAACTGGCGTGTACGCCTGGCCGCCCTGCCCGATCGCTGCCGTTTGCCTCGCGGTGTAGCGCCACAGGCTTTCGTGTAAACCTGCGCGGGAGCCTGGGCAAGGCTCCCGCGTGATTCATCCCGGTTGTTGCTCGCGCTTTATCGCGCCGCCAGCCAACGCCCCAGGTCGCCCTCCATGCCACAACCGATCAACACCCATAACAGCACCCGGCATTTGCGTGGACAGAGGAACCCCGCCATCAGCGCCCCTTTGCGTTGCAAGTCCATCTCGCCACCGATAAACCCATATGAGCGCAGCGCTGTAGCGCCGGCGCCCGTACGAGACGCAATGATGACCGGCATCCAGTGACTGATTTGGCCTACGCAGCGCGCCCATTCCTGCGAGACGTGCCCGGCACCAAAGCCGGCGATGACCAGACCTTCGTAGCCCAATCCTGCCACTTCTTCCAATAGCAAGGTATCCGCCGCAAGGCTGGCTTCGAGCAAGGCTACGCGATGATCCAGACGCTTCGGCACAGGCAGTGAGCAACGCGGCTTCGGCGCTTTCAAATAGCGCACCCGCCCTTCTACCAGCAAACCTTCCGGCCCGAAATGCGTAGAACTGAAGGCTGCCATTGCCAGGCTATCGGCTTTACGTACATGTTCAGCAGCATGAATCTGGTCATTGATCACCACTAACGCGCCCCGTCCCTGGCTCTCATCTGCCAACGCAACCTGAACCGCAGCCAGGAGGTTCGCCGGGCCGTCGGCGCCGGCCTGGTTGGGCGAACGCATGGCTCCGGTGAGAATCAACGGTGTCTGGTACGGCCAGAGCAGGTCGAGAAAGTAGGCCACCTCTTCAAGCGTGTCGGTTCCCTGAGTCAGCACGATACCCTGCACACCTTGCTCCGCCTGGTCCTTGGCCCACTGCAGGACATCAATCAATTGAATGAAGGTTAACGATGCACTAGGTAAAAGATGCAAGGTTTGGGCTGTTATACGGGCAAGGTCTTTTAACTGCGGAAGGCTTGCCAGCAGGGCTTCGCTACTCAAACTCGGCGTCACTCCCTCGCCGGGCGCATTGACCTGCATGCTAACGGTTCCACCCAAGGCGCCAATCGCAATCAGCGGGAGCTGCAAGACTTCGCTCATGGTGTGACTCCAGTGACCAGGCGGACAAAGGGGATGATGACCAAGGTACAGATGGCCATGGACAGGACATTGCCGATGTACCCATGCATATGGCTCGGCAGTCGCTGACTGATGGCATGGGCAAGGGGCGGCGCCATCAACGCGCCCAGGGTGGCGCTGAGGACAATGACCTGCCAACTGCCGCCCAGCATGAGGACAGCGGCAGGTACCACGGAGACGATGGGAATGTAGGTGGGATACCAGCCCAGACGCCGCCACTGATTGCGCCAGAACAGCACGCCGATGAAGGACGCCAACGCTTGCCCTGCAAGCATCTCCAAGAGCAGATGCGAACCATAGACCGGACCGCCCGGAGAAATCCAATAAGCTAACAACGCGCCCAGAATCAGGCCCAGGCTGGCCAGTTCATTGCCAAAGAATGGCGCCTCACTGAAGTCTGCCAGCACCCGCCGTAACGTCCAGACCACCCCGTAGTCAGTCTCGGCTTTCGCTGCTGGTACAACCTGCGGTGCTTTGGCCGCAGGTGTAGAACGGACCAACTGCGGAAACTGTCGACACAGGATGAACGCCAGCACACTGGCGATTGCCATGCCGCCAACATTGCCGATCACCACCGGCAGTTCCAGCGGATAACAGAGGTAGTTGACCAGTAGCAGGCTGGCTGGAGTCACTAGCAGCGCCCCCAGCAGCGCGCCGCTGATGGCGACCTTCCAGCCTGCGCCAAACAACAGCACCATCGCCGCCGGTAACGAGACAAAGGCAACGAAGGTTGGCTGCCAGGTTCCGCTGCTCAGCGTCCAGCCCCACAGCGCATGGCTGAACAGCAAGCCCAGCAACGAGCTGATCACCAGCCACGGCCACAACCCCGTGCCGTAGCAAATGGCAAAGCCCTGCCAGGACATACCATTGCGGTTGGCCCAATGGGCCAACGCCGCACCTGCCAGTAACCCCAGCGCGGGTAACTCATGCTTGTAAAAAGCCACTTCACTGATATCACCGGCAATCCAGCGCAGCCGCGCCAACGGCTCCTGTAGATTAGCGACCATGTGCGCATAATCCGGCCAGAGACCGAGCCAGGCCTCGGCGCGACCACTGAGCAATTCGATGAGCACACTGGTAGTCACTGAAATCGCCAAGCACATCAGTAACAAGGGGATGAAACTGTTACGAGGGTGTTCGAGTGAGTTGTCCATGCGTGCCTCCTTCAGCGCGGTAACGCTGGATGCAGGTCATAGCCAAGCATCGAGCCGTAAAGGTCCGTGCGCCGGTCACGCGGCAAATCATTGAGGCTGTTCCAGATCGGCGCACTGCGCGCGCTGGTGAGGTCAAGATCGGCGTAGAGAATGCATTCGTTCTCGGCACCTGCCACTTCGCCAATTGGCCAGCCATTGGTTCCGGCAATCAGCGAACAACCAAGAAAGCGCCCGCCCCGCTCGCTGCCGATGCGATTGGCGGCGGCGATATGGACGTTGTTGACGTGGGCAGCAGTCATGGTCAGGTAGGACGCCATGCACCGGCCGCTGGTATCGAACAGCGGTGGTGGGGTCCACACCCAATTGTTCAGGCTGCAGATGATATCCGCGCCTTGCTGGGCCAACAAACGCGGCACCTCCGGGAACCAGATATCCCAACAGATCAACAGGCCGATGCGCCCTATCGGGGTTTCGAATACCGGAAAGCCCAGGTCGCCAGGAGTAAACCAGAGCTTTTCCTGGTTCCACAGGTGAGCTTTGCGGTAGTGGCCAAGCAAGCCCTCGGGGCCGAACAACACGGCACTGTCGTAAAGCTTCAAACCGTCGCGCTCGGCAAAGCCGGCAACCAGATAGACCTGATGTTCACGCGCAAATGCCGCCCAGGTGTTAACGCTTGGACCACCTTCCAGGGTTTCGGCATGAGCATAGGCTTCGGCACGGGTACTGAAGGTGTAGCCGGTGTTGGCCAGCTCTGGCAGGACTATCAGATTGGCCCCTTCGCGGACCGCTTGTTCGGCGAGTTGCAGGCCTCGGCATAAATTATTGTCGCAATGTTCAACACCTACTTGCGGGTCGAACTGGATAACGGCGACGCGGACGGGGCTCACAGGGGCAGTGTTTGCAGTCATGGATGGCGGCCTTCTTATCGTTATTGGAGGGACGCCAGTTAAACGGACACCCTGTTAGATAAGACAGTCAGGCAACTCTGTAGCAAACGCGGGAAAGCTCCTAAGCAGCGGAAAGGGCAATCATACAGTCTGCCCTTTTCGCCGCAATTTCAGGCCTTCATTTGGTAATGCGGATAGTCACTCATGGAGAAATCTCCATTGAACACGGCTTGTGTCTTCTGACAGATGTTAATCACTGCGTCCACAGCAGTTCTGAAACACGGCTCCGTCCAGCCAGCGTCGACCGAAAACGACTCGCCAGCCAGGTAAAGGCCTGAGCGCTCACTGAAGTCCCGGTTGTATTTCATCAGGCTGATAGCATCGTAGTAAGTACCTGCTCGGTAGAGCTTGGCGCAACCCAGTGCATTCTTGTCGGTGATCCAGCGCTGAACGCGGGCGTTGTAGGTGTCTATGTAGGGGGAAATCGGCTGCTGGATATTGCTGCAGCGCAGCAGGATCCGATCCAGCTCATTGACGCATTTTTTGACCAGTTGCTCATCGTCGAAAGAAGCCAGTTTGGTTGCATCGTCCTCCCAGGTGTAACTGAGCAGAATGCAGTCATAGGCGTAGCTGTCGTTGTACCGGTAGGTATACACATCGTGTACGAAACTGTCGGTAACAAGAATTTGCGGTATGCGTTGATGCTTACTCAAAAAGCTCTTTTTCAAAGGCGCATAGACCTTACAGCTGGTCTCCCAGTGAGCAGTCTTGTAGGCATTGGTGATCTTGGCCGGCAGCATCGCCGGAGTGAAATGCTCCAGACGAACGTTGGTTTCGAGCAACCAGGACGGCAATGTAACGATCACAGAATCAAAATCCTCACTCAAGGTGGTTGTTGAGTGGGGATTACTGGCATTCCACTGGTACTGAACACGGATCTTTCCATCAGGCCGTTTGCTCAAGCCAGTAACCGGACTATCGGTGAGCAACCCGTTCTGACTGTCGAGACAGTGACTGTAGAGTGACTTTCCAGTGCCATCGATCCCCATGAAAAGCAGGCACTCATCCAACGCTGCCAAGCCAAGGTAGGTAGGCGCAGTGAATTTCAAGCCTTTGCTGTCATAGACAGCCTCCGCCGCCTGGTAAGGTGCTTCGAGTGGATTCCCCTGATCGTCCACCCGACCATGAACCAGTTGTAAGTGGCTGCTGAAACCGAAGATGGCAGTACGCAATGGGTATAGGCAGCACACATCGTAAAATGCGCCCCAACTTCCATCGCCAATACCAATGGCATAGAAAATTGCTGACTCCTCTGGGTTCATGCCAAGACCGCCAAAATCACCGGGCCGTTTTTTATCCCAGTTGGTGATCGCTGGAAGAGTGACCAGATCGCGAAACGACAACGCTTGATAGTGCTCTACGATTGCAGCCCATAAAGCCTCCCAACCTTCGGAACCATAGATTGCCGCAATCTGTTCAGTCATCCGTGCAGCGAAGTGGTGCCATTTGTCATAGACCTGCTGCAGTGCCGCCGTCGGGGGTGGAGTAATGCCATCAGGGTTGGTCCATACCAGCAATGTCGGCTCGCCGTGCCCCTGCAGCTCCCCTTCCTGTAAGTAGACCCCGGTTGAAGTCACCCTGGGAGTACCTGGGTTAGGGAAGTCAGAAATATGCAGGTCGAAAAGCCCGGCGTAATAAGCCATCAACGAACGACCGTCCTTGGGCGCTTCACCTGTTCGGTTGAAGAACGGCATACGCATAGCCCCCATTTCAAAAGGCGTCGAAGGCGCCGCCAATGGAAGGGATTTGTCCACCACGGTCAGATGGCGCCCACCAATACGCTGAGATTGTTCAATCAAGGTGATTTGAGTGAAGCCACAGCGTAGCAACTCACGTGCAGCCGTCAGACCGGTGACACCAGCGCCGACAATGCAAATACGGTGATCCGTGATTCTCGCCTGGGCAATGCCACCTGTTTGTTCAAGCAGCTTGCGGTAGTCAAAACACAGGTCGGGAGGGTTGGGGAAACGGGCGGTCCATTTGCCTGACGGGGGTGCCAGGTTGGCCGCTACATTGGCGGGATGATTGTAAGTAGAGCCGATGGTCATGGTTCGAAATCTCCAGGAGAAGTTGGAGAGTCGAGCTTGGCGACAAGCAGATGCCTGGAGGCATTACATAGTTAGTGGGAGATGGGTAGGCCGGAAAAGACAAAACCCCTACCTGCATGCGCAGATAGGGGTTTCGGAATTTAATCTTGACGATGACCTACTCTCACATGGGGAAACCCCACACTACCATCGGCGATGCATCGTTTCACTGCTGAGTT
>Ga0247822_10001513_pt1 | contig 14259 bp, 2 predicted proteins | sample 13C_Cellulose_Da_FD_192423 | JGI IMG/M metagenome (GOLD analysis project Ga0247822, IMG submission 192423) | Soil microbial communities from agricultural site in Penn Yan, New York, United States - 13C_Cellulose_Day30 | ecosystem: Environmental > Terrestrial > Soil > Agricultural land | place...
GTACGACCCGCTGTTCACCTGGTGGCTCGCGGAGCAGCTTGACGTACCCGTCCAGCACGGCGTCGGCCTGCTTGTATGGGTCCGCGAGCCACCAGGTGAACAGCGGGTCGTACCCGTCGGAGTAGCGGTGCCACGCCCGGAGCGACCGCCGCAGGTCCTCGGTGGCGTCGGCGGCGCGGGCCGCGACCTTGCGGGTGGCCGGCAGGTCCGACGGGAACTCCTTCGCCTTGATCCCGGCCTCGACGCCGGCGTGCGTCTTCCTGATCTGCTTCGCCAGTTCGGCGACGGTGCCGGCCGCCTTCACCGGGTCCACCGGCTCCATCCGACGGCGGGCCTCCTCCAGCGAGACGATCGTCTCCGCGAACGGCACCAGCGGGGCGATGGCGGCGTCCGCGGCGGCGCGGGCCTCCAGTTCCTTCCGCTCCGACTCGATCCGGCCGCGGAGCGAGACCAACTCCTCGCGGGCCGGCGGGCTCAGCCTGTCCGAGTCCACCGCTTTTAGTGCCGCGAGCCAGTCGGCGTAGAACTTCCGCAGCCGGGCGGTGCGGGTCGGGGACATCGGGACGGCGTACGTCCGCGTCAGGCTGCCGCGGTCCGCCTCGAACCGGCGGGTCACAGTCAGTGCCTCGTTCTGCGGTTTCACTATCAGGGCCGCGAGGTCGAGCGGTTCCGGCTCCTTCTCCTTCGTCTTCGCCGGTGGATCGGCTTCCTTCTGGAGCGGCGGATCCTTCTTCGCCGGCGCCTCGGCCACCTTCGGCGTGGCATTGCGGTCGGGCGGCTCGACCCCTTGCAGGTGGCGGACGAAGAAGTTCAGCAGCCGCCGCCGGCCGTACGCCCCGCCCATGCCATGACCGCCGCCCGGCACCATCAGGAAGTCAAAGTCCTTCCCGGCCTTGATGAGCGCGTCGCAGAGCCGGTACGTCGATTCCGTCGGGACGTTGGTGTCCATCTCGCCGACGATCAGCAACAGCTTGCCGGTCAAGTGGTGCGCGTTGTCGATGTTGGACGATGCGGCGTACTGCGGGCCGACCGGGTAGCCCATCCACTGCTCGTTCCAGCTCGCCTTGTCCATCCGGTTGTCGTGACAGCCGCAGCCGGACACCGCGACCTTGTAGAAGTCGCCGTGGAACAGCAGCGCCCCGGTCGAGTTCTGCCCGCCGGCCGAGCCGCCGGTGATGCCGACGCGAGAGATGTCGTAGTACTGGTACTTCTTCGCGGCCGCCTGGTGCCAGAGGATACGGTCGGGGAACCCAGCATCCTTGAGGTTCTTCCAGCAGACGTCGTGGAACGCCTTCGACCGGTTGGCGGTGCCCATGCCGTCCATCTGCACGACGATGAACCCCAGGTCGGTCAGGTCCGAGAACCGGCGGGACGGGCTGAACGCCTTCGGCACGAACGACCCCTGCGGCCCGGCGTAGATCTGCTCGATCACCGGGTATTTCTTCGCCGGGTCGAAGTCCCGCGGCCGGCAGATGATGCCCCAGATGTCGGTCTTGCCGTCGCGGCCCTTCGCCACGAACACCTCTGGCGGCTCCCAGCCAGTTGCCTTCAGATCGGTGACGTCCGCCTCTTCAAGCTGGCAAACGAGCTTGCCGTCCGACGTGCGCCGCAGCTCGTGGACGGGCGGCCGGTCCACGCGGCTGTAGGTGTCAATCAGGTACTTGCGGTCCGGCGAGAACTGCGCGGTGTGGGTGCCGTTTCCCTCCGTCAGCGCGACCTGGCCGGTGCCGTCGAAGTTGACCCGGTAGTTGTGAGTGAAGTACGGATCCTGGTCCGTGTTCTTGCCGCTGGCGCGGAACCAGAACTGCCGCTTCTCCTCGTCGATGCGGTCGATGCCGCGGACGACGTACTCGCCCCTGGTGATCGGGTTCTTGACTTCGCCCGTCTTCGCATCGATCAGGTACAGGTGCCGCCAGCCGTCTCGCTCGGAGGCGTACACGATCTCGTCTGACTTCTCCAGCCACGTCACCATCGGCACGCCGACGCTCTCCGCGTGGGCGGTCCAGATGAACGTCTCGGACTTCTCGTCGATCAGGTTGCGGGCCTTGCCGGTGCGCGCGTCCACCTCTGTCAAGCGGAACCGCTGGTGGCCGCGGTCCACCTGCTGGTAGGTGAAGGTGCGGCCGTCCTTGCTCCACCGGATTCGGGGGGAGCCGAACGTGACCTTGTCCACCTCGCAGCCGACCGTCTTGCCGGAGGCGACATCGATGAGGCACAGGTCGAAGGCGGTGAACTTGTCGCCGGGCAGCGGGTAGGGCCGGGTGTGCAGCTTCGCGCGGCCGCCGTCCCGCGGCGACGACTCGACCAGGTAGACCTCCTTGCGGTCGCCCGGCTCAATCCGCCACGCAACCAGGGACTTCGAGTCCGGCGACCAGGAGAGCATCCCGTAGCCGCACTCCGGCTTGCCGTCCCTGGTGAGGGCGATCTCCTTGCCGTCGGCTTCGCGGAGGCAGACGTTGTCATCCTTGACGATCGCGGTCCACTTGCCGTCCGGCGAGCGGGGCGAGCGGTCGGGCGCCTTCGGTCGGCGCGGCTGCTGCGCGGCCTCGACCTCCGTCACCCAGGGGGACTCGAACTCGTCCGGTATTGTCTCTTCTGACTCCTGACTCCTGACTCCTGACTCCTTCTCACCACGGACGCACTTGTAGGTACTCAGGTCGCAGTTCCAGGTCACTCCGGCGGCCTCGAAGCGGACCGCCTTGCCGCCGTCGCGGTACTCGATCTCGTCGAACGGCAGTCGGTCGGCGGCGTACTCTTTGCGGCTCGCCTTCGACAGCGCCGCGGCGAGCTTCGCGTGGTCGAATGCCGGGGCTTTGGTCCCCTTCTCCGCATCCACCAGGACGAACTCGCGGGTGCCACCCTTGAGGTCGTTGCGATACCAGAAGCGGGTCCCGTCGGCGAACCAGTGCGGCGTGATCCGGTCCTTGTAGACGCGAGCCGCGCCCGGCCCACCGCGGCCCTGCCGCTGGTACGGAGACGCGGGTTCGTCGGCCCTCGCCTCCGAGCCAACGACAACTGAGGCGAGCGCGAGGAGCAGCGCGGCGCGGGGCATGGTCGCACCTCGGAGGATGAGCAGGTCCGGTTGGGGGACAGCTTACCCGAGAGGAGCGGCCGGGGGACTGGTCGAACATGAAAAGGAGATGAGATGGGACTGGGACCGCGGCCGTCCCGGCCGCTCTGCTCCACCGGTCGGGGCGCTCGGTGTCGTCGGAGGCCCCCGACCGCAGTAGTAAGAGCGGCCGGGACGGCCGCGGTCCCAGGTTACTTCTTCGCCTCGCGCAGTTGTCGGTCCAGGTCGGCGATGCGGTGCGGGGCGTCGCCGAAGTGCGGCGGCCAGGGGCGGGCCCTCAGCTTGCCGATCGTCGTGGCGGCCTTGTCGTACTGCTTCTCGTGGAGCTGCGCCGCCGCCAGGCCGATCAGCCCCGTCGGTTCCAGGGCGCGGATCTTCGCCACCTGCTCCCAGTGCTTGATCGCGTCGGCCCACCGGTCCTGCCGCTGGCGGATCTCCGCGAGAAGCTGGTGCCCCTCCGACTCGTTCGGTAACACCTCCACAATAGACGTGAACGCGCGCTCGGCCTCACCGCCGCGGTCGAGCGCGGCGCACCGGGTGCCCAGCTCCTCGTAGAGCTTGATGTCCCGCCGCTTCAACTCCAGCGTCCGCATCACCTGACCGATCGCGCCGTCCGGGTTCTTCATCTTGTCGTAGCACTCGACGAGCGTCTTGAGCGTCTCGGCGTCGTTCGGCTGGGCGGACAGGGCCGTCTGAAGCTGGGCCACCGCCGGCAGGTACTGGCCCTTCTCGAAGTACACTTGCCCGACCGCCTTGCGGACCACCGGGTTGACCAGCCCGCTCTCGGCCGTCTTGGCGTCCAGCCCCTGAACGACTGTGTCCAGGTTCGCGGCGGCCGCGACGACCGACCGCAGGCTGTTCAGAGCCTCCGCCCGGCCCTGGACGTGGCCGGCCCAGCTCACGATCGCCCCGCTGGCGGCGTCGATCGCCTCGGTCGTTTGGCCGAGCGCCGAGTGGGCGGCGGCGAGATCCTGGTAGTATCGCGACAGGGTGCCGTTGCCGATCCCGCGGTTCGGCTGCGTCCGCTGGTGCAGCGAGATCAGCTCGCCGAGGATAGCCACCGCCCGCGGATAGAGCTTGCACTCGACGGCGCTGTGGGCCAGGGCGGCCATCGGCCCCTCGCCCCAGCGGTCCTTGTGGCGGAAGTGCGTCTCCGCCACCGCGAACGCCTCCCCCAGTTCGCGCCGCCGGTCGGTCCGGTGGTACGCGGTGAACAGGAGCGTGCGATAACCCAGCGCGTCTGGCGACCGGTCGATCAGTGGAACGAGTAGCGCGATCGACTCCTCGAACCGGTCCCGCCCGTGCAGGTACGTGACGAGCTGCCCCTGCCCGTTGTCGTCGAGCAGCTTGCGGGCGTGGGCGTCGTACATCACCTCGATGGCCCGGTCCTGCCGGTTGCAGCCGCGGTAGAAGTACTCTGCGATATACTTCACCGCCTCGCCGGAGTGCTTCCGCTCGGCGTACACCGCCTCGGCCGTCCGTGCGAACTCGCCCTCCATCTCCTGCCAGTAGTAGCTGTGGTTGGCCTGGTACATCACCCGGTTCCGCTGCCGCATCGTCCGCAGGTCCTGGCCCAGCTCGGCCAGCACGATCCGCAGCAGCCGGCCCTCCAGCTTCGGCGGCAAACCCTTCGCCTCGGACCGCCACTGGGCCAGCATCCAGCCGTGCCGCGACCAACCGTCCTGGTTGTTCTGCTTGAACCACACCGGCTCCTGCTCGACGCGGTCCACCAGGAACGCCACCGCCTCGGCGGCGTCGATCAGTTGCCGCAGGGTGTTCGCCACCTGGTTGACGATCGACTCGTAATGGTTCGTCTGCGTCTTGAGCATCGGCGGCAGCGCCTTGTGGGCGAACGCCCTCAGGTCGGCCTCGACGGTCGGGATCTTCTTGTCACGTCCCGTCTGGTAGACGCGGCAGAGCAGGTTTATCAGCTCGTACCGGTGGTTCGGCTCGGCCTCCGTCGCCTCGGCGGCGATCCGGTCCGCGAGCGCCCGGTACAGCTTCGCCCCGGTGCCCAGTGACACCGCGTTGTCGCTCTGGAGCGTGCGGTGGTACAGCTCGTTGAGCTGCACCGACAGCCACCGCGTCTCGTCGGCGCTGCCGGGCCTCTTCAGGTAGCGTTGCAGCAACTCCTCGGCGGTTGCATGCTGCTTCAACCCCTCGAACATTGACACGATGGTCGCGGCCGGGCCGCGAGCCTCGGGCTGGAAGAAGCCGCCGCGGGCCTTGAGGTGTTCGTCGAGTGCCGCCTGTAACAACTCGACGCCCTCCTTCTGCCGGGACTGGTAGCCGAGCACAACCGCGAGGTTGTTCGCCATGTGCAGCCGCTCGGTGGTGTTCGGCTTCGCCCCGGCGTATAGTTCGCGCAGCTCCCTCAGTTGCTCCGTGGCCAGTTCCTTCTGGGAGACGTGCCCGAGGCTCCGAAGGAGGTTGCTCAGCATCAGCGGCTCGCCGTCGGCCCAGGGCCGTGCGAACGCCCGCTGCATTGCTTCCAGTGCCTTTGCGGCGTGCGGCCCCGGCTGGTTGATGACTTCCGAAGCCCGCCGGCGGACCTGCACCTCTAACAGGTCCAGCGCCCGCAGGTCGGTCGGCGCCTGCGTCCGCTTGCGGAGGGTGTCGATGCGCGCCAATAGTTCGTCGGCGGCGGCCTCGTCGCGCAACTCGTTGAGGACCGGCTGCATTCCTTCGAGGAACGGGTAGACCTTGCCCGCGGACTGGCCGATCACCGCGTCGGTCATCACCGCCAGGAGCCGGAAGTCGCGGCACGCCTGGTAGAACTGCAGGAGCTGGTGCAGGTGGTTCTGCGGGTGGCTGGACTTCTCGAAGAGCGCCGCGAGGATGCGGAGTACGTCCTTGTCCAGCTCCGTCGGGACGTGCCCGCCGCCGCGCTGCCAGGGGCGGAGTTTCGCGTAGAGGAGCTGCTGAAGCTGGTTATCGTCCACCGCCTTGAAGGCGTTCACCTCGGCCCGCTCGTGGGCGGCTGGCTTGTTCACAGCCATATACCACCCGGCGAGCGCCTGGTAGCCGCCAAAGCCCAGATCGCCGCTCTTCTCGACCGCCTCGAACAGCGGGATCGCCTCGTTGATGCGGCCCAGTTCGGCGAGCAGGTAGCCCAGAGCGGTCCGCCAGCGGCCGTCGGCGTCGCCGGCCTTCACCCACGCGGAGAGTGCGGCTTCGAGTTCCTTCGGCTGATCCAGGGCGACGAGGAATTGGAACTTGGCGGCCTTCCAGTCCGGCTCGCCCGGCTCGGCGGCGATGCCGACATCCAGGTACTTCAGCGCCCGCTCCGCCGTCTCTGGTCCGGCCTCCTTGCGGACGGAGAGGGCCAGTGCCATCGTCAGGTATCGGTCGCGCAGCAGGTCGTCGAGCTGCTGCCGTGGGGTCGGCACCTCGTCCTCCGGCCGGGCCTTCGGGGCGTCGCCGAGGAACGCCCAGACCGTGGCCGCCAGCGGCTTCGGGTCGGCGTCGGCCTTCGCCAGCAGGTACAGCCGCTCGGCGTCGGCCCACGGCTGAAGGCCGTCGGGCAGATCCAGCTTCGACAAGTGGCCCGCGTAGGCGGTGCGAGCCTGCTTCAGCAATTCGACCTGCTTCTTGATTAGCTCGGTGCGGGTCAGCTTCTCGGGCTCCTTGAGCCCCTTGCGTAGCTCGTCGTACCGGGCCTGCGTGTTCCGGTCGGTGAGACGGTGCAGCGCCGCCACCTGGGCGGCCAGCCGGGCGTCGGGCTGCTCCGCCGGGCCGAGCTTCGGCAAGAGCGCCAGCGCTTCGGCCTCGCGTTGCGCGTTCCAGGTCGCCTGGAGTAGCCCCTCGAACAGCCGGTTCGTGTAGTCGGCGTGGTGCGCCGTCGGACCCTCGGCGAGCTGGAGCCGGAGGAAGTCGAGATACTCGTCCGAACCGACCCGCGCGGACAGCAACTGGCCGCCCCAGTGGCCGAGCTGGTGCCGCTGCTCTGTGTCCGTCTCCTTCGCCCACCGGCCTTGCACCGCGCCGATCACCTTCACCCACTCGGCCTTCTCGACCGCGGGGGAGTGGGCCAGCACGACCGACAGCAGGTGGTTAAGCCGCGGGATCGGCAGTTCGGCGACGCCGCGCACGAGCCGGTCGAACAGCTCGCTCTGGACGCGGCGGCCCTCGTCGGTCTGCTGGAACTGCCAGGAGTCGAGGACGGTACTCGCCAGCGGGTAGTGCTTCGGGTGGTCGATGAAGAACAGGGCGGCGTCGGCCAGTGGCTTGTGCCAGCGCGGGTCGGGGCGGTCGGTGTTCAGGTTGTGCCCGTGGCCAGCCGCGGCCCGCTCCGCCGCCACGAACCGCGCCCGCACCGGGGCGGTGATCTCACCCTGGACCTGCGCCGCCCGTAGCCACTTCGCGATCTGCCAGTTCGCCGTCTGCTGCTCGCCGGTACGGATCAGCACCGACAGGTGACGCGCGTACGCCGTCTCCGAATCCGGGTTCCGCTTCACCCAGTCGGTCAGGAACTCCTTCAACTCCGGCAGCCGGCCGAGTTGTTCCAGCCACCCGGCGTAGGTGGACCGCAGCGACTCTTCTTCCGACCCTGCCCAGCCACCGTCGCGCAGTTGCTTACCGACGAACGCGAAAGCCGCCGTGTGGTCGCCGCGGTTGAACAGCGACTGGGCGTACTGCGTCTGTGCCCCGTGGTCGCGCGGGTTCTCCTCGGCGATCTGCTTCTCCAGGGCCAGCGCCTCTTCGGGCTTGCCCGCGTTTCGGAGAGCGTTCACCCGGCTCTGCCGCCAGTTCCGACGCGACGCGGCGTGCGGCGGCAGGTCGGCATAAACCGGGGCGAGCCGGTCGGACAGTTCCAACAACTCGTTGGGAGCAACAGCCGACTGTGCCACACTGGACAGGTAGTCAGCCAGCGCCAGCCGGTCGCCACCGGCAGGAATCTTGACGACGTCGGCGGCCCCGGCGAGCAGCCGCTGGCGAAGTTCCTCCCCGCGGCGGCTGGCCTGGAGGAAGACCGTCCGCAGCCATTTCACACCGGGCTTGCCGGCCGACAGCTTTTCGATCGCGTCGAGGTGTTCGCCGACCTTCGCCCACTGCTGGAACGCGGCGTAGTGGTTCAGCAAGGCGAAGTGCTCATCCGCCCCGGCCTTGTCGGCGGCCTTCTTGGCCTCCGCGACCGACGGAGCCGGCGTCCGCAGCAACAGCACCCCGTCGCGGCCGGCCAGCATCCCCTTCACCCCGTCCGCGAACCCGGTGGCGTCCGACGCGGTGACGGTCTGCGTGACGCGGGCGGTGCGGCGGCCGTTGCCGTTGACCGTCTCCGACGTCCGCGCCCACCACGACCCGGCGACCTCGACGAAGTCGGAGAAGGTGGTGACGGAGGTTTGCTTGCCGTCGTGCCGCTGCTCCACCCGCGTGACGACGCGCCGCCGCGGGTCGGTGTGGAAGCGAACCTCGTAGTCCGCGTTCGTCTGCTTGACCGACAGGGCGACCCCATCCTCAGACTTCTCGACGGCCGCCGTCATGTGGGCGTACGTCTCATCGAGCGGGGTCAGCGAGAAGTCATTGAGGCCCAGCGGCGGACTCTGCGGCTCGGCCGGCGTGCTCTCCCGCACCCGGCCGAGCCGGAAGGCGGCGCCGAACACGCCGCGTTCCTTCGCATCGCACCACTCGGTGAGGGTCTGCCCGGCGTCGGTCTCGGTGCGGCTCGCCCAGGCGGACGGCGACACCAGTTCTACCCGCCGTTCGGTGCCGGTCAGGGTGCCGTCGCGGGCGTCGAAGGAGTCGGCCCGCCGCTCGACGGCCACACCGCCGGCGAACTTCGCCAGAGCGCCGGTGCGGAGCAGCGACCGGGCCAGGTCGCGGGCCTCCTTCGGCCAGTCGGACTTCGGAGGCGCGGCCGCCTTCGCCGGGGCCGGCAGGTGCGGGAACAGCGGATCGAACAAGCGGGTCGCGTCGTACCCGGGCCGGTTCAGACCACGGCCCCGGAAGCTGTACGGCTTGCCCGCGGCCAACGCATACCCGCCCGGAAGCTGGCCAGGCTCGAACGCCCGGCGGCCGCCCAGGGCTCCGCTGTACGAGCCGTAGGCGAAATCCGCCAGCTTCTTCCGGTCCGTCGCCCCCTCGCCGCCGAACCACTCGTTGACTGCCGACGTGTCCAGGTCCCAAACCGATTTGTCGAGCCTCTCCTCACGCTTCTCGGCGTCGTTCAGGTCGTTGAGCCGCTCGCCCGCCTCGGCCTGCCTGTCCTTGGCCTCCGACTGGCCCAGCACCAGCGACCCGTTCACCCCGGCATCGCTGTTCACATTGGCTGTCAACGCCACCCCCAGCGTGACCCGATCTTGATCCATCCCGTTCATGAAAAAGAGGTCGGGACTCGCTTCGCCCCGCCCGGCACGGCCGAAGCTACCACCGCCACCACCGAAGCCACCCCCAAAGCCGGCGCCGCCGGCAGAGCGATTTCCCGGGTATGCGCTGACCGCGGGGTCGCGTCCGAACTGGTCGAACCAGTTCATCACGTTCCGCCGTAGTCCGACCCGCCACTGGCCGGCGCGTTTCATCTGCTGCCGGGCCAGTTCGAACTCGGCCTGGTCGCGGCCCTTCGCGAAGAACTGCTCGCCGTCCCGCTGCTTGAACCGCTGCTTCACCTTGAACCGCTCCCGGTCGGCGTCCGACTCCAGCACCAGCAGCGACGTGTACGGCGTGATGATGCCGAACTCCTCGGACAGCGCGATCACGTCGTCGCGCACCGCGTCCGTCTGCGGCTGCTCCAGCAACTTGTCGAGGTGCATCCGCGCCCACAGTCGAGGGAGGAACGAGTTACCCTGCTCGGCGTCCGCGAGGGTCGCCCGCGCCGTATAGCGGACCTCCTTGCCGCCCTTCTGGCCGGTCACGACGACCTCGCCGGTCTGGTCCTTGCCTCCTGGCTGGTAGCGGCCGATCAGCACCTGCTGCGTGCCGGGGACGAGGTTTGGCAGCACCTCGGGGTAGACCATCGCGGTCTGCCAGCCCTTGAACTCGACGCGCAGGTCGCGGACCGGCGGCCTCGTCATCTCGCCGAGCAGTTCCAGCGCGACCGCCACCGGCGTCTGCTCGGTCGTGACGCGCCGCACCGACCCGCCGCCGAGGCTACCGATGGTCTTCATCACCACCGGCTCGAACGCGCTGCCCAGCGCCACCGCGTGGAACGTCGCGCCGACGCCGCTGGTCGTGTACATGCCCTTCAACCGCTCGGCGAACGCCTGCGGGTTGGCGTCACCCGTCGTGATGATGCCGTCGCCGAGGTAGACCACTTGCGACCGCTGGCCGCACTGCTTGAACGTGGAGTCGAACGCCCGGTCCAGGTCGGTCCAGCCTAGTGACGTCCGCCCGGCGAGGAACGTGCGAGCCTGCTGCACCTTCTCCGGCGTCGCCGGCTGCGGCCTGTCGAACGCCCAGTCGGCGTTCACATCGCAGGCCGCGAGGTTGAAGGTGTCCTTCGGCGTCAGCGACTCCAGCACCGCCGCGGCGACGGCGGACTGGTGGCCGCGCTGGCTGGGGTCCATCGACGCGGACGTGTCGCAGACCAACCGCACGTCCAGCGGCCCGGCGTCCGCGATCAAGTCGCGAGCGGGGGCCGCTTCGACCGGCGGCGTCACCTGACAGAGGAAGTACCCGTCCGCGCCGCGGCGGTGCGGCACGACCGTGACGACCGGGGCTTGCTCCGCGACCTCGACCACCGCCTCGAAGTCCCGCGTCGGCGTGTGCTCCTGGGCCGCAAACTCCAGGTGGGCGGAGTTCTCAGCCTTCTGCGTCCGGCAGGTGTGCGTCGGCGACGCGACGGACTTTAGCGGCGTGGCTGAGTGAACACGGAAGTCGATCGACAGCTCCTTGAGCGGGTGCTGTTGAAGCATCTTGCTCTGGAGGGCGTAGCTGTAGCGGTAGCTGTTCCCCTTCAGCGGCAACACCTGGGTGTAGGTGATGCGGATGCGCTTCTCGGAGTGCGGGAAGATCGGCCAGACGCGGGCCTTGAAGATGTTGCCGCCGGCCCACTCCAGCAGGCCCGGGTCGCGCTTCTCGCGCATGATCTCCTCGTAGATCTCCCGGGCACGCTGCTTCTCGACCACGTCCGCCTCGACCATCTGGTCGCCGATCCACATGGCGAACCCGGCGATGGAGGCGTCCTGCGGCAGCGGGAAGTGGAACTGCCCTTCGAGTTGCCCGTCGGTATGGTTGACAAACGTCTCCTCGATGGTGGTCCGGGCGATCTGGTCGCGGACCTCCACCGAGACCTTGTGCGTGCCGACCGTCAGCGGCACGTTGCGGCCGTCCACTTTCGCCACCAGCGAGCCGATCGACTCGTTCGCGGTCGCCCCCTTGAACCCCTTGAGCCACGTCGGCGACTTCACGACGGCCAGTTGCTCGTTCGTGACGCGGTAGAAGCTGCGTTCCGTGACCGTCACCTTTTGCCCGCCGGGGCCGAGCAGTTCGATGGGCGTGCCCTTCGCCGGGCTGACCTCGGCCTCGCCCTCGTGCAGGCGAACCTGCGTCGGCTTGACCACCTCGACCAATCCACCGGGGCCGACGATCACGGCGGCTTGCGGCAGCAACCGCAGTGTGGCCGCGTTCGCCCCGCGGACGTCGGCGCGGACCCAGTCGCCGGGCATCAGGAGCACATTGGGCCGGACCGGCGTCCACCGGCCGTAGTTCATCGGCTTGACGCTGACGATCCCCTGGACATCCACCACCTTGCCGACCCGGCCGTCTTCGGAGAGCGTGTTGCTGACGGCGAACTTCTCCGGCGGCACTGGTTGACCTTGCGCGACGACCAGCAGCGACGCGATCACCTGGTCCGCCCCGCCGCGAACGGCGACCGCCCGCACGGCTCGCAGTTGACCCGTGGCAGCCTCGGCCTCGGCCTCGACGGTCAGCGGGGAGCCGTCCCGGTCCGCCAACTCCACCCGGTAAACATTCACCGGATTCCCGTCGCGATCGGCGACCGCGGCGGGGTGCGACTCGCGGAGTGCATCCGGGCTAGGCCGTGGCAGGCCGAGCAGGCCGAACACGTCCAGCCCCGGTCGGTCCGGGCGGAAGTAGTCGGCCACGCCGGGGGTGACACGGTTGACCTTCTCGTCGATGCGGTAGACGTTCGGCCCCTGGGCAATGAGGTACTTGTCGGCCGACTCCTCCCAGCGGAGCTTGTTCTCCGGTCCGACGTAGACCTCGGCGGTCTGGCCGTTCTTCGTAACGCGCAGGTGCAGGCCGTCGGCGTCCGCGACGCCGTCGAGCACCTGCGCCAGAGGGGCTGGCCCCGCCGGCGAGGAGAGGAAGTACACGCCGGTCGCGATCAGCACCGCCGCGGCGACGGCCGCGGCCGTCAGGCGGGCCAGGAACGTCGTCATCGAAGACCTCCGGGCAGGCGCGGGCACGGCCGGGGCCGGGGCCGCGGCGAGGAACGCTTCGGTGGACCGGTCGCGGAGTCGGGCGAGGAAGTCAGAGTCGGGCGGAGGCGCGCCGCCGTTGGCCGACGCGAGCAGGCCGGCGAGCGGGTCGGCGGTGTCGTCGTGCGGGGTCATGTCTGCGTCTCGAACGGTCGGTCGGCCGCGGGGGCGTGGCGGACGAACGCCTCCCGGAACGCCTGCCGCGCCCGGGCGAGCTTCGACCGGACGGCCCCATCGGTCGTCCGCTCTCGATCGGCGATGGCTTCCACCGAATCGCCGTCCAGGTACTTGGCCGTCAGCAACATCTCGTAGTCGGCCGGCAGTTCCGTGAGCGTGGCCCGGACGAGCGTGGCCAACTCCGCGGCGTCGGAACCGTCGGCCTGGCCGTCCAGGTGCCGGGCAAGTGTCCCGTCGGTGACGAATTTCTCTCGGACGCGGTGCAGGCGGTCGAGCTTGCGGTAGTGCAAGGCGACGTGGACCCGGGCGATGCCCCACACCCACACCCACAGGGTGCCCCGGGCCGGGTCATAGGTGCGGGCCGAGCGCGCGGCGGCCAGGAATGTCTCCTGGACCACGTCGGCCACGTCCGCGGCGCACGGCCCCATCAGGCGCGCGACCGAGCGCCAGACGCGCACGGCGTAGGCGTCGTACAGCGCCCGCCAGGCGTCCGGGTCGCCCCCGCACAGGCCGCGGGCGACGTCGCGCTCCTGGTGTTCGTCCATAAGCCGGCCGGTCCGCCGTTAGGCCCTCGGAGGCGCTCGCCCGGTGTCGCACGGTACAGGGGGTTTGCGCGCCGCCCGGAGAATGTGTCGCGAAAAACCGACGACCGGCGCGCGGAAAGTGAACCGCCCGACCGCAACCCGTGCGGCACAGGCAGGTTGGAGATGAGACGAGGAGCGAGACCGCACCGCTGAACAGTCTTACCCGCATACATGGTCGTGCGCCGTGTCGCCTTCTTGAGATGTCGCGGGCCGCGGGTTACAGTACCAGGTCGTCCCGAGACCGAGACCGTTCATGTCGGATACGCCTCACGAACTTTCCAGGCCCGAGCAGGAGGCGCCGGACGCGCGGCGGCCCGACGCCCCACACACGAGGGCCGACACCAGGACGGCCAAGGCCCCACCGGGACTTGACGCAGACTCGGCTACGACCGCAGGCCCGTTTGCCGACCGGCTGCTCAAGCTGGCCGGCGCGCCGCCGGACGACGTGTTGCCGACCTCGCCCCCCGGCTACGCGATCGAACGGGAGCTGGCACGGGGCGGGATGGGGGTGGTGTACCGCGCCCGACAGGAGACACTGAACCGGGACGTGGCGGTCAAGATGGTGCTCGGGGCGGCCCCGATGGACCTGGTCCGGTTCCTGGCCGAGGCGGAGTCTGCCGCCGCCGTGGACCACCCGCACGTCGTCCGGGTGTACGACTTCGGCCAGCACGACGGGAGGCCGTACCTGGCGATGGAGTACCTGCCCGGCGGCACCCTGGCCGAGCGGCTCAAGGCCGGCCGGCTCCCGCCCCGCGACGCCGCGGACGTGGTGGCCGGGGTGGCGCGGGGCGTGGCAGCGGCCCACGCCCAGGGGATCGTTCACCGGGATCTGAAGCCGGGAAACGTGCTCTTCGACGCCGCCGGCACGCCGAAGGTGGCCGACTTCGGGCTGGCCAAGCGCGGTGGCGGGTCGAACCTCACCCACACCAACGCGGTGCTGGGCACCCCGGCGTACATGGCACCGGAGCAGGTCGAGGAGGGGGCCAAGCTGGCCGGCCCGGCGGCCGACATCTGGGCGCTCGGCGTCATTCTGTACGAGGCCGCCACCGGA
>Ga0247822_10001514_pt1 | contig 14257 bp, 16 predicted proteins | sample 13C_Cellulose_Da_FD_192423 | JGI IMG/M metagenome (GOLD analysis project Ga0247822, IMG submission 192423) | Soil microbial communities from agricultural site in Penn Yan, New York, United States - 13C_Cellulose_Day30 | ecosystem: Environmental > Terrestrial > Soil > Agricultural land | place...
TGCCGTGGGTGGCGACATGGTGGCCAACGCCCTCGGTGGCGACAAACGAGTTGTTTTGTCGTTCGCTTCAGAAAAAGTAACGCGATACGATGCCGGCCGGCCCCCTCCGCCCAGGTGCTCGTGAAGCCCCGTCATCCCGCGCCACTCAATGCGCTCCGCACGTTCGAAGCGGCGGCACGGAACCTGAGTTTCAACACGGCCGCACAGCAGTTGTTCGTCACGCCGGCGGCGGTCAGCCATCAGGTCAAGCACCTCGAGACGTATCTGGGCGTCACCCTGTTCCATCGCGGCAATCGCTCGGTGGAACTCACCGTCGAAGGCAAGGCGCTGGCGGCCGCGCTGGGCGACATCTTCGGGCAACTGGATCTGGCGCTGGACCGCGTGACATCGCACGCATCGGCGGATCTGCGCATAAGCACGCTGGAATCATTCGCCGCCAAGTGGCTGGCGCCGCGGCTGCACCGCTTCCATCACGCGTTCCCCGATATCCGCGTGCGTATCGAAACCGGCAACGAGCCGGCCGACTTCGCGCGCGGTGTCGATGTCGCCATCCGCTACGGACCCGGTGGGTATGCGGGCCTGCATGCGGAACGGCTGATGGAAGCGCCGGCATTTCCCGTCTGTGCGCCATCGTTGGCGCTGTCGCGGTTGGACGATCTGCGACAGCAGACGCTGCTGCACGACGAAAGCGCGCTGGGCCGGCCCGGCGTGCCCCAGTGGGCCGACTGGCTGGAAGCCGCCGCTGTCGAGGGTGTCGATGCAGGTCGCGGCCCGGTCTTCGCCAGCATCTACCTGGCGCAGGAAGCGGCCATCGCCGGCCACGGCATCGCGCTGGGCATCGCGCCCCTGGTGAAGGAAGACGTGCTCCACGGCCGCCTGCTCCTGCCCTTCGAGCGCAGCCTGCCCAACGCATACGCCTTCTGGCTGCTGCGACGGGACGATGCGCGCCCACGCGCCGCCGTCAACGCATTCTGCGGATGGCTGCAACAGGAAGCGGGCGACGATGCCGCATTCTGGGAAGCGCGACGCACAGGTCGGTAGGGGTGTCGCGGCGACGCGGTTCGTACGCCAGTCCGAAGCGGATGCATTTCCCTGTGCCTAGACGCTTCACGGCCCGCCTGCATACCGGCTGGGCGGTTCGCCCACGTGCCGGCTGAAGGCCACGCTGAACGTGCTGGTCGAGCCGTAGCCGACGCGCTCGGCCACTTCGGTCACGCTGAGGCCGTCGCGCCTGAGCAATTCCTTCGCGACTTCCATGCGCCACGCCAGCACGTATTCCATCGGTGGCACGCCGACGGCGCGGGTGAAACGTTCGAAGAACGTCGAGCGTGAGAGCGCGGCGGCCTTCGCCAGCTCGCCCACGGTCCACCCATGCGCGATGCGCGCATGGATCTGCTTGAGCGCCATCGCCAGCCGCTCATCGCCCAGTCCGCGCAACAGGCCGGGCGGCGCGTTGCCTGCAGTGGTCGAGCGCATGGCTTCCACCAGCAGCATCTCCACCAGCCGGGACAGCATGTATGCATTGCCCGGCTGCTGCTGCGCGTACTCTTCGCCGACCATCTGCACCAGTTGCATGAGCCGCTGCGACCCCTGCACATGGACGACCGTGGGCAGCAGCGAGACCAGCAGCGCGGCGTCCCGGGTGTCGAACAGGAACGCGCCGCCCAGCGAGCGCATGTCCGGCGGTCCGTCGGGATCGCCATGACGCAGTTCTCCTTGCCCGCCCGGTACGACGTCGGGGTCGATGAAGACCGGTGGCGCCGGCACGAAGCCGGAAAGCGTGAAGGCGGGCGTGGTCGGCAGCAGCACGAAGTCGCCCGCACTGATGGTGATGGGGGCGTGCCCATCCACGGCCAGCCGCGCGCTGCCTTCCAGCACGATGCAGAAGCCGGGCTGGCCGTAGTCGGCATACCGCACGGCCCAGTTGCCCTTGCCGCTGATCACGTTGGCAAAGACCGCCTGCGGATGCAGCAGCTGGACGACGTCGGAAAGTGGATCCCCCACTCCGGACTCCGGCTAAAACAAACAGGACGATGCGCTATCGATCATCCGGAAAGGCTGGCCTATCGTTCCCGCCGAGTCAACTCACCCTCGGAGAACGAAATGAAGACCATCCTGATCACCGGTTGCTCGTCCGGTTACGGCCTGGAAACCGCGCGCCACTTCCTCGCGCAGGGCTGGAGCGTCATCGCCACCCAGCGGCATCCGCGCGAAGACCTGCTCCCCGCTTCACCCCACCTGCGCGTGCTCGCGCTGGATGTCACCCGGCCGGACAGCATCGCCAGCGCCGTGGAGGCCGCGGGTCCCATCGACGCGCTGGTCAACAATGCCGGCATCGGCCTGTTCGGTGCGTTCGAGGCCACGCCCATGGACACCGTGCGCGAGGTATTCGAAACCAACACGTTCGGACTGATGGCCATGTGCCAGGCCGTCATCCCGCAGTTCCGTCAGCGCAGGGCAGGTGTCATCGTGAACGTCACCTCCAGCGCGACGCTGGCGCCGTTCCCGCTGGTGGCGGCGTATACCGCCAGCAAGACCGCAGTCGAAGGTTTCACCGCATCGCTGGAGCACGAGCTCAAGGCCTTCGATGTGCGGGTCAAGCTGGTGGAGCCCGGCTATGGTCCGTCGACCCGGTTCACCGCCAATGGCCAGCAGCGCATGCAGGGCCTGATCCCCGAGGCATACGAGCCCTTCGCCCACAGCGTATTTGCCGGACTGGGCAGCATCACCGCGGTGACGGCCGAGTCCGACGTCGCCGAAGGCGTGTGGCACGCCGTGAACGACACCACCGGGCAACTGCATTTCCCGGCGGGTGCGGATGCGGTGGCACTGGCCGTGCGGTGAGGCTGGGCTGCACGCGAGGCGGACGCGCATCCAGCGCCCTGTGAGCCGACGCTAGACTGCGCCAGTGTCCAAAGGAGTGAATGCTTGCTCACGTCAGGAGCACAACGCCATCACCTTGCTGCCCGGGTCGCAGTCGTTGTGCTGCTGGCGGTGTATGGCGGCCTCAGTCTTGTGGCCTTCTTCCGACCCGACTGGCTTCCCGTCAAGACCATCTGGCACGCGGGGCTACTCGGGCCACCGGCTCTTCTGGTCTGGGGTGGGCACATGCTCGTCGCCTACAGCGCGTGCACCGTGGTCGTCGTCCTGCTGCTCGCAGGGGGCGCGGTCGTCCGCTCCGACGAACTCAGGCTCATCGCGGCCATGGCAGCGTTCGCCGTGTGGATGGGAGCGGGCTTCTTCTCTGCGTTGTTGTCCGTCTAGGGATTTCGCCATCGCAGCGCGGTGACCCGTTGGCCGGAGGCGGGCCCAGCGGTCAGAATCGGCACACGAAATCGAAACGGGACGGGAACCGATGCGTGTGGCACCCCAGTGGGACTTCATCAGGATGATCCAGCGCAGTCCATTGCCAGGATTCGCCTCCACGCGTATGCGGGCCGTTGCCATGCTGTTGCTCGCAGTGCTGGGCACGCAGGCAGGCCTTTCCGCTGCAGCGGAAATGGATGCATCGACCGCCGCCACGGAAGGCGCCGTCGTGCAGACCGATGACGTGGCGCTGTTCTACCGCGTCTACGATGCGGCGGGCGGAAAGCCGACGGCTGCGCAACTGCAGCGCGACTACCTGGAGCAGGGTTCGGAAGGGTTGCGCCTGTTCGCCCGTCTGCGCAACACCACCGGGCAACGCATTGCGGATGCCGTGGCACGCGATCCCGCGCTCTATGCCGATGCGCGCCGCTGCCTGGCCGTACTGCCGCAGGCGCGCGCGCGGCTCGAGAAGGCCCTGCGCGACCTCGGCGGGCTGTATGGCGAGGCGCGCTTCCCGCCGGTGACCATCGCCATCGGTCGCGGCAAGCCGATCGCCATCGGCGCCCCCGATACCGGCATCCAGGTGGGCCTGGAGGCGCTGTGCGACGCGGACTGGCTCAATGCCGACCCCGAGGACAGGATCGTCTACGTACTCGCGCACGAATACGTCCATGTACAGCAGGTCAACGCGCACAAACTGAGCGACAAGCCCGCGCCGACGGTACTGGAAATCTCACTGCTCGAGGGCATCGCCGAATTCGTCGGCGAACTGGTGGCGGGCGAGATCGCCTACGGCCGCACCGCGGCGATGGCGGCAGGTCGCGAGCAGGAAATCGAGACCCGCTTCGCCGCCGACATCGAGAAGACCGAGCTCAAGGACTGGGTCTACAACACCACCCCGGAGCAGCCGGGCGATCTCGGCTACTGGGTCGGTTACCGGATCGCCAAGGCCTATTACCGCAACGCGCCCGACAAGCGCCAGGCGCTGCGCGAGATCCTGGAGATGGACGACGCCCGCGCCTTCCTGGCCCGGAGCGGCTGGCATCCCGGCATGGCGCTGTAGGCGGGCAGGAGGGTTCCCGCGCGAGCGCTATGCCTTGCGTCGGCTGACCCCATGCAGCCTCACCTCCCTGGCGCCCCGGATGTGTCATGCTCCCGGCGGTCGCAACGACCATGGGAGTACACGTGATGGCCAAGGGCCTGGACAAGAAGAAAGAGCAGAAGAAAAAGCCGGCGAAGACGATGAAGGAAAAGCGCGCCGAGAAGAGCGAGAAGAAGGCCACGCGCGGTTTCGCGCCGACCTGATCGCCTGTTGTTGCTGCAAGTGAATCCCGGGCGAGCGCCGCGAACCCGGGATACGTTCCGGAAACGCGAGCCCCGCCGGCCATATGCCATCCCTGCCTGGGTCGCGCGTGGCATGTCTAGCCAGGGTTGCGCATGACCCAGCCGCGGAACGTGAACCCGGCATAGAACAGCTCGATATCGACAAACCCCGCCTCGTCCAGCAGCGCTTCGTCCTGCGCGGGCGACAGCAGCGGCAGGCGCGCGTTGATCGCGGCGGCAGCGCTGACCATGCTCGTGGCAGGCACGCCGGATGCGACGGCAAAAGCGGCGTAACGGGAAAGCCAGCGCTCGCGCTTGTCCGTGGCGTCGTCCACGCTGTGGTGGGCGACGATGAACGGTGCGCCGGGGGCGAGCCGTCGACGCACTTCGGCCAGCGTATGCAGGCGCTGTTCCGTTGGCAGGAAGTGCAGGGTCAGCAGGCAGGTCGCGCCATCGAACGGGCCCGTCGGCGCATCGTCGATGTAGCCTTCGACCAGCGCCGCGCGCGATGCCAGCGGCCCGAGGGTGGTGGTGGCCAGCTTCAACATCTCGGCCGACGGATCGACGCCGGTGAAACGCCAGCCGGGCTGCGCGTCGGCGAACGCTTTCAGCTCCAGCCCGCCCCCGGCACCCAGCACCAGTACGTGGCCATCGTCGGGCACGCGTTCGGCAAGCAGGAGCCGCGCCATCTGTTGCATTCCCTGGAATCCGGGCACCTGCCGGATGGGACCCTGGGCGTAGCGGGCGACGGCGTCTGGATCCGAGAACGACATGCGGTGTTCCGTTGCGGCGGGGCCTCCATGCTAGCGTGCGATCCGTTCGCGAATCGTTGCAGCGGAGCCGCCGGCTGCTCAGTGCGGTACGCGCCGCAGCTTGGACACGTCGTAGCCCAGCGCTTCGATCTGGCGGACGCGCGCCTGGTAGTCCGTCTCCGGAATCCGCGGCGTACGCGCCATCAGCCACACGTAGTCGCGCTTGCTGCGCCCCACGATCGTCTGCTGGTAGTCGGCGTCCACGTACGCGATGACGTACTCGGCCTGGATCGGCCAGACGAACTGCATGCCCCATACCGCGCCACCTGTGCCCGGCGTGACCGTGCCGACCGGATGCATCGTCTTCTCCGGTCCGTCCAGCGCGCCCTTGCGGAAGCGGAACGTGGTCTGGATGCGGCCGTCCGGCTGTTTCGCGTACGACTCAACGGCGGCATAAGCCTCGCGTTCGGGGAACGACGGGATGTGCGCGATGACGTACCAGTCGCCCATGAAGCGGTCCACGTCGACCGGTGCGGCCGTGGGGATGGACGGCTTGACGTTGCCGGAGCTGCAGGCCGCGGTGGTGGTGGCGACCATCAGCGCGAGCAGCACGAAGGGCAGGGTACGCATGTCAGTGCTCCCGGGCGGGTCGCTGGAAGCGATAGTGCGCGACCAGCCATTCCTGCCCGTCGCGATAGCCGAACAGTTCGGCGCAGGCCATCCAGAACATGCGCCAGCGCTGGTTCCATAGCGGCGCGGCATCGCCATAGGCCTGGCGCAGTACGTCCATCACCTCCGCGCGATGTGCATCGTGCCGCGCCAGCCAGTGGTTGGCGGTACGCTGGTAGTGGGTGCCGTCGAGCAGCCAGCGTTCCTGCAGATGCAGATGGTCCTGGAAGAACAGCAGCAGGTCGGCCGACGGCATCATGCCGCCGGTGAAGAAGTGCCGGCCCATCCAGTTGTCCTCGCCCTGCGTCTCGAACGGATACATCAGATGGCGGTGCACGAAGATGTGCACGAACAGCCTGCCACCCGGCCGCAGCGCGTCATGGATGCGACGCAGCAGCGCGGCATGGTTGCTGACGTGTTCGAACATCTCTACCGACACGCAGCGGTCGAAGCCCTGCGGCTCCAGGTGCAGCTGGTTGACGTCGCGGGTAAGGACGCGGACGTTGCGCAGCCCGCGTTCGGCGCAGCGTGCCTCGATGAATTCGCGCTGCGAATGGGAGTTGGAGACAGCGGTGATGCGCGCGTTCGGGTAACGCTCCGCCATCCACAGGGTCAGCGAACCCCAGCCGCAGCCGAGTTCCAGAATGTCCTGTCCGTCGGCCAGGTCCGCGCGCTCGCCGTACAGGGCCAGCATGGCGTCTTCGGCCTGGTCCAGCGTCTCGGTGCCGGTGGCATAGAAGCAGCTGCTGTATTTCAGCCGGTGTCCAAGGCAGTGCTGGAAGAAGGCGGGTGGAAGTTCGTAGTGCTGGCGGTTCGCAGCATCGGTATGCAGGGCGAGTGCGCCGCGCTGGAGGTCGCGCAGGCGTTGCGCCAGGCGTGCGGACTGCGCCGCCTGGCCACCTTCGCCTTCGTCGCGCAGGCGCTGCGCGCACAGGCGGCGGATGCCGGCGCGAACGAGCGCGTCGGGCAGCAGGCCGCGTTCGGCCAGGCCGAGCAGGCCGGTGGCGGGGCGGTCAACGGGAAGCTCGTCGGTCATGGTGTTCATCGCGTCGTTTCCTCGTCGCGGGGTGTCGGGAACCAGGGGAACAGCATCGGCGTGCGTCGCTGGTAGTCGCGGTAGTCCTCGCCGCGCGTGCGCAGCGCCTGCGCTTCGGTGTAGGGGATGCCGCTGATCCAGCGCAGGAACACGTACATCACCACCGGGCCCGTCCATGCCAGCCAGAACCACGGCGAACCGGCTGCCAGCGCGACGTACGCGAACCAGTGCAGCCATTCGAAGAAGTAGTTGGGGTGTCGCGAGTAATGCCACAGACCCTCGCGGCAGGTGCGCCCGCGGTTGGCGGGATCTGCGCGGAAGCGCGCGAGCTGGCGGTCGGCGACGGCCTCGCCGGCGACGCTGCCCATCCATATGGCCACCGCCAGCACGATCCACGGCCACGCCGAGTCCACGGGGCTGCGCGCCGCGGCAGCGAACGGAAGCGCGAACAGCACCACCAGCAACGCCTGCGCCATGAAGAACAGCAGGAACTTGCCCTGGTGCCCTTGCCAGTGGTCGCGCAGATGGCGGTAGCGGCCGTCTTCCGGTTCGTGGCGCACGCGTCGCCACAGGTGCAGCGCGAGCCGCGCGCCCCACAGGCCACCGAGCACGGCCAGCGTCACGCGTGCCTGCCACGCGCCATCACCGAGGACTGCAAGCAGTACGGCGCTGCCACCCACGCATGCCGACCACAGCACGTCGACGATCCCGGCGTTGTCGCGACGCCGCTGCCAGTACCAGCCGTACATCATCACGACTGCGGCCGGCAGGGCGACCAGGCCGAGTGTGGGCAGCAGGTTCATGCCGCCTCCGTGGCGTGCGCCGGGCGCGCCATCAGCAGATGCGACACTCCGATGGAACGCTCCAGGAAGCCGCCTTCGCAATACGCCAGGTAGAACTCCCACAGGCGGATGAAGCGCTCGTCGAAGCCCTGCGCGCGTACATCCGCCAGGCGCGTCATGAAGCGCCGCCGCCATGCGCGCAACGTGTACGCATACGACAGGCCGAAGTCCTCCTGATGGACGACCTGCAGGTCGCTGGCGCGGGTTTTCGCGTCATACATGGCATTGAGCGAGGGGATGAAGCTGCCGGGAAAGACGAAGCGCTTGATGTAGTCCACCGAGTCGCGCGCCTGCAGGTAGCGGTGGTCCTCGATGGTGATGGCCTGCAGCAAGGCCTGCCCGCCCGGGCGCAGCAGGCTGCCCAGCTTGCCGAAGAAGGTGCCGAGGTACTGCGCGCCGATCGCTTCGATCATCTCGATCGACACCAGCTTGTCGTAAGCGCCCTGCAGGTCGCGGAAGTCCTGCAGCAACAGCGTCACCCGGTCCTGCAGGCCGGCGTGGACCACGCGTTGGCTGGCCAGTGCATGCTGTTCGCGCGAGATCGTGGTGGTGGTCACGTGCGCGCCGTAGTGGCGCGCCGCATGCAGCGCGAAGCCGCCCCAGCCGGTGCCGATCTCGACCACGCGATCCCCCGGCGCGAGCGCCAGCTTGCGGCACACCGCATCGAGCTTGCGGCAGGAGGCTGTCTCCAGGTCGTCGTCCGGGGAGGCGAACATCGCCGAGGAGTACATCAGGTCCGACGACAGGAACAGGGCGAAGAAATCGTTGCCGAGGTCGTAGTGCGCGGCGATGTTGCGGCGGCTGCCCTCGCGCGTGTTGCGGCGGAGTGCGTGCCAGCGGCGCAGCGCCCAGCCACCGATGCGGGCCATGCCGCCCTCCATGCCATCGAGCAGTGTGCGGTTGCGCACCAGCAGCCGGACCAGCCCGACCAGGTCGTCGCAGCGCCAGTGGCCGGCGATGTAGGCCTCGCCGGCGCCCACGCTGCCCTGTGCGGCGAGCGCGCGATAGAAGGCGGGATCGTCGATCCACAGGTGCACGGTCGACAACCTTCCCTCGCTGGCGTGGCCGAAGCGGTGTTCGCCCAGCGCGTCGCGGACCACCAGCACGCCATGGTCCAGCGCGTCCAGGCGGGCGAGCAGCTGCGAGCGCAGCAGGCGATCGAGCGCGCCGTAGGAGGGAACAGCGGAAACGTCGGCGATCTCGTTCATGGGGTCTCGCGTGCGAGTGAAGGATGGTCGTGCACCGGCGTGCGCTTCAGCCACAGGCGCAGTGCCTGCCAGTGGATGCCGGCCACGACCTGCGTGGTCATCAGCGGGTAGCGCCACAGCACGCGCGCGAGCGAGGCGCCATCCAAGGGTCGGCGTAGCAGGGTCAGGGTGGCGTCAAAGGCGCGCCGTCCTTCGCGGTCGACCTGCATGTGGACGCGCAGGGCGTCTTCGGGCGGCGTGAAGCGCCAGCGGTAGGTGCAGTCCATCGGCAGGAACGGCGACACGTGGAAGGCCTTGTCGAAGCCCCATTCCCAGCCGTCGCCGTACGGCACGCCGTCGTGTATGGGCAATACGTAGCTGTGCCGTTCGCGCCAGGGCGTGTTGGTGATTTCGGCCAGCACGGCGTCCAGCGTGGTGCCGTCCGGCTGGAAGCAGTAGTAGAAGCTGACCGGATTGAAGACGTAGCCGGCGTAGCGCAGGTGCGTCAGCAGACGAACCGGGCCTTGCGGGCGATGGCCGAGCGCGCGTTCGACGCGGTCGCGCACGGCCTCGACCAGCGGCCGGTCGTGCGGCGCCAGGTAGTCGCACCGGCGGAACTCCGCGAGGTTGCGGCGATCCGCCGACCACAGCCAGCGGCGGTCGAACACGGTATCGACTTCGTCCAGGTCCAGGTAGAGCTGCGCCATGCGATAGCGAAAGGCGTGCGCGCGCGGCGAGTGCCGGCGATGCCGCACCCAGCCCTCGTATACGGCGCTTGCCAGCGGAGCGGTCACGCGCTCACCGCTTCGGCGTCGCGCCGGCCAACCGTTCCGGCGGTCAGCGCCTCGATGGCATCCACCACGTCGCGCGCGCTGCGGATGCCGTCCTCGTGGAAGCCCCAGCCCCAGTAGGCGCCGGCGAACCACGTGCGGCGGCGGCCCTGGATCTCGGCCTTGCGTTGCTGCGCCGCGACCATGCCGTGGTCGTAGACCGGATGGCGGTAGTGCATGCGCTTGAGGATGCGCGCGGGATCGATCGCCTCGCTGCGGTTGAGGGTGACCACGAAGGGATCCGGCGACGCGACGCCCTGCAGCAGGTTCATGCAGTAGCTCACGGTGCACGGCGCCGAAGGGTCGCGGGGCACATGCGCATTCCATGCCGCCCAGGCTTTGCGTTCGCGCGGCAGCACGCTGGCGTCGGTGTGCAGCACGGTGTCGTTGGACTGGTAACGGATGGCGCCGAGGATCGCGTGCTCGCTGGCCTCCGCGTCGTGGAGCAGCGCAAGTGCCTGGTCGCTGTGGCAGGCCAGGACGACATGGTCGAAGCGCTCGCGGCCGTGGCGGGTGTCGAGCTCCACGCCTTCGTCGTCGCGGCGTATCGCCCGCACGGGCGTGGACCGTCTCTCCTGCACGCGCCAGCGACGACGCAATGCCTGTACATAGGTGCTTGAACCGCCCGTCACCACGCGCCAGGGCGATCGCGCTCCCAGCGTCAGCATGTGGTGGTTGGCCATGAACTGCACCAGGTACCGTGCCGGGAACGCCAGGATGCCCTGCGGCGGCGACGACCACAGGGCCGATGCCATCGGCACCAGGTGTTCATCGCGGAAGGCATCGCCGTAGCCGCCGGCCTGCAGGTAGTCGCCGAGTGTGGGGCCCGGCTGTCCTCCGGCCAGCAATGCGGGCGCCTCGCGGTAGAAACGCGCCAGGTCGCGGAGCATGCCCCAGAAGCGCGGCGAAAGCAGGTTGCGGCGCTGGCAGAACAGCGTGTCGAACGTGGTCGCGTTGTATTCCACGCCACTGCGCGCGCTGTGCACGGAAAAACTCATCGTGGTCGGTTGCGAGGCCACGCCAAGCTGGTCGAAAAGACCGCACAGCAGGGGATAGTGGTCGGGGTTGAAGACGATGAAGCCGCTGTCGATGGCGTAGCGCCGTCCCGCCTGTTCGACATCGTGCGTGTGCGTGTGGCCGCCCAGGTAGTCGTTGGCTTCGAACAGGACCACGTCGTGCCGGCGCGACAGCCACCATGCCGAGGCCAGTCCGGCGATGCCGGAACCCACGATCGCGATGCGCATGCTCAGTGCCTCGCCTTCGCCAGCACCCAGGCGGGCACCGGCTTGAGTTCCCGCACCAGGCCGAGCATGGCGAGCAGCCGCAGTCCGTACCAGGTCAGGTCGATTTCCCACCAGCGGAAGCCCTGGCGCGCGGTGCCGGGAAAGAAGTGGTGGTTGTTGTGCCAGCCCTCGCCGAACGTCAGCAGTGCGAGCCAGACGTTGTTGCGGCTGTCGTCGTGCGTGTCGAAACGGCGGCGGCCGAAGCGGTGCGCCAGCGAATTGATGGTGACCGTGGCATGGAACAGCACCACGGTGGACACGAAGAAGCCCCACACCAGCAGCTGCGGGCCGTTCGTGCCCCATCGCGGCACCACGTACTCCAGCAGTTCCCCGACCGCATACAGGCTGGCGGCCAGCAGTACCGGCACGACGGTGTCGTAGCGATCCAGCCAGCGCAACTCCGGATAGCGTGCAAGGTCGGGGATGCGCGCCCAGTCCGTGCGGAAGCCGCCGCGGGTCAGGAACCAGCCCGCGTGGCTCCACCAGAAGCCGTGCACCGCGGGCGAATGCGGGTCCGCGGGGGTGTCGGCATGGCGATGGTGGTTGCGGTGGTGCGCGGCCCACCACAACGGCCCGCGCTGCACGCTGGCGGCACCGATCAGCGCGAACACGAACTGCAGCACGCGCGAAGTGCGGAACGTGCGGTGCGAGAAGTAGCGGTGGTAGAAGGCGGTGATCGCGAACATGCGCACGGCGTAGAGCGCCACTGCCGCGATCACCGCGACAGGCGATACACCGACCCACAGCACGGCCACGCACGCGAGGTGCATGCCGATGAAGGGGGCGGCACGCAGCCAGTCGATCTCCCGGGCGCGGCCTGCGTCTTCGTCATCCACCCTCTGCGTGTCGAACCAGCGACGCACGGCGGCCAGACCGCGTGCCGCCAGCGTGGAGGTGGATGAAACGCTGGCCGGCATCGCTCTGTCTCCGCTGCATTCATGGCACATACGTGTGCAGACGGTGATTGGATGCACGCGGCACGACACTCAGGGCGTGCACCGCTGCACGAGCGGCGTGGCGAGTGCACGCTGCAGGGCACCGGCATCGGCGGGCTTGGCGGGTTCGGGAAACACGATGCGGACGTCCTGGTGCCGCCCGGCGCCGTCGCGGATGGTGGCGATGCCGGCGAACTCCAGCAGACGCCGGTCCACGTCCGCGTAGGTCAGTTCCATCGAAGGCGCGACGAAGCCATACCAGCGGTCCAGTCGCATCGTCATGCGCTGCGCGGGAATGCCTTGCCATCGCACGGAGGGCCCGGGCTGCAGGCGTACCGGCACGAAGGACATCCGGCTGGGTAGCAGGAAGGGTTGGGTCACGTCGTCACCGGCGCGAAGGGTCGCCCAGTGCAGGCGCACGCTGGCATCGAAGCCCGCATCGATCACGCCATCGGCGGGTACGGCCAGCGCACGTTCCTTCAGTGGAGCGCGCGCACCCGGCCGGACGTAGACCACGCGCCCCTGCGGCCCGCTGCGCACGCCTTCGCGATAGCCATCCCGGGCATCGTGGAAATCGAAGTCCGGTGCCTGGGCCATGGCGCGTTCGACCACGGTCTTGCGCGCGAACGCACGGCCATCGGGACACCGATACAGCACCAGCCGGCGCGCCGTTCCCTCCTGCCGGTAACGCCAGTGCGATTCGCGGTAGAGCAGCGTTTCGCCCTTGCGGGGATGGGCCCGGGCTTCCTGCTGATGGATATCGGTGTCCGCACAGGCGGGACCGGCCACACAGGCGCCGATGGCGCCCATCGACAACGCGAGCAGGTGGCTGCGTACGGACATGCGTCGGGATTCCCGGGGGTGGAGCGGTTCGTCCTACGCTGTGCGGGGCAGGGTGGATGCATCCGGGCACTGGATGACGCCGCATCCAAACGGCGGTCCCGCCCGTACATACGCCCATCACGACCAGCAACGGGGCCTGGCATACCATGCCGTCCGACTTCACAAGGATTACGCCGCCCCGCGGGGCGGCACGGCCGGTGTCCACGCCCACGCCCTCCACCCGGGATACGCATGACTGGACCCGCGAGATGATCGCGGTCGCGCGTTCGCGCGACCGTGGCAGCTTCATGCGGATCTACGATCACTTCATGCCGCGCCTGTGCCTGTACCTGCGCGGGCTGGGCAGTCCCGAGGCGGTGGCGGAGGAGCTCTCGCAGGAGGCGCTGCTGCGCCTGTGGCAGCGGGCGGCGATGTACGATCCGCAACAGGGCGCGGTGTCCACCTGGCTGTTCCGGATCGGCCGCAATCTGCATATCGACCGCGTGCGACGCGAACCCGGCTGGGTGCAGGTGCTGGAGGATGCATGCCAGGGCACGGACGAGGAGTTGGCCCGGCCCTTCACGTCGGCGGAGGACTACGCCGAGCACGTCCACCTGCAACGCCGCATCGAGGAACTGCCGGCGGTGCAGGCGAGGTTGATGCGGATGTCGTATTTCGAAGCCAAGAGCCACCAGGAAATCGCCGACGAGCTGGACATGCCGCTGGGTACGGTGAAGTCGCACCTGCGGCGCGCGTTCCTGCGCCTGCAGGGCCAAGTACGAGGTCAGTCGTGAATCCGCACCATCATCTCGATCCCTCCACCCTGCTCAGCTACGCGGCGGGGGCGCTGACCGTCGAGATGGCGATCGTCGCCGCCACGCATCTGGAAACCTGTGCGCATTGCCGCGCGCGCGTGGAGGAGGCCGAGTGCATCGGCGGGCAGCTGATCGAACACCAGCAGCCCGGGCCGGGCGCCCCGGACGAAGGACACCGGGCCGTCCTGCGCGAGGCGATGCTGCGTCGCCTCGATGACGAGCCTGTCGCGGTGGCGCCGCCGCCGCGCGCCGCGCCGTACGAGGCGGATGATCGCCTGCCGGCGCCGCTGCATCCCTATTTCGGCACGTCCTACCGTGCCTTGAAGTGGCGCTGGATGGCGCCGGGCGTGCATTGCATCCGGGCGGCGGGTACGCCGACAGGCACGCTGCTGATGCTGAAGATCGGCCCCGGCCGCAGCATGCCCGTGCACAGCCATGGCGGCACGGAACTCACCCA
>Ga0247822_10001515_pt1 | contig 14253 bp, 9 predicted proteins | sample 13C_Cellulose_Da_FD_192423 | JGI IMG/M metagenome (GOLD analysis project Ga0247822, IMG submission 192423) | Soil microbial communities from agricultural site in Penn Yan, New York, United States - 13C_Cellulose_Day30 | ecosystem: Environmental > Terrestrial > Soil > Agricultural land | place...
GCGCCGGATCCTTCTCGAGCAGGTGATCGATCACGTCGGCGAGGCGGCGGGGCAGGGCGGCGCGGGTGGCCACGGGCGCCGGGGCGTGGTCGAGCACGTTGCGCAGGGTCTCGAGGACGCTGCCGGCCACGAACGGCGAGTCGCCGGTGGCCAGCTCGTACAGCAGGACGCCGAGCGCGAACAGGTCGGCGCGGCCGTCGACGGCCTCGCCGTGGATCTGCTCGGGCGCCATCGCCCGCGGGGTGCCGATCAGGATCTCGGGGTCGTCGGCGACGTCGGGCTCGCCGGCGCACGCGGCGATGCCGAAGTCGATCAGGATCGGCGCGCGATCGGGGCCGAGGACCACGTTCTCGGCCTTGAGATCGAGGTGGACGACCTGATGGGCGTGGATGTGGGCCAGTGCCCCACACAGCCCGGCGCCGATCTGCGCCACCGCCTCGGGGGCCCAGCCGGCGGCCGGCCGGGCCGCGGCCAGGCTCGGACCGTCGACGTGCTGCAGGACCAGGTGGCAGCGACCGCCCTCGAGCACCCGGTCGTGCAGGCGCACGATCCCGGCGTGGTCGAGGCGGGTGACGATCCGCGCCTCGCGGACCAGCATGCACAGCGCCCGGCCGCTGTCGTCGATCCGGCTGCGCTTGAGCGCGACGCGGCGCGGCACGGCCAGATCCTCGGCGAGGAAGACGTCGGCGGTACCGCCGTGGCCCAGGTGGTCGAGGACGCGGTAGCGCCCGGCGATCGCGTGGTCGGAGACGGACATCGTTAACCCCCGCCGGGTGTGCTCGGGACCACCGATGCATTTCGGGGTGAAATGGATCGGTGGGCTCGCGCACTCCTGGCGATGACGAGCTCGAACCCGGTCACCACCATCATCACCGAACGTCGCGGCCTCCTCGGCGAGAGGCCCCGCAAGCCCGTGCTCGCCCTCGCCGTGCTGTGGTCGCGCGCCGAGCCGGAGCGGGTCGGCGAGGTCGCCATCCCCGAGGTCGAGCCCGACCAGATCGTCTGGTTCGGCCGGTCACCCCGCCACGGTGCCCAGGCGCTCCACCTCAGCCGGCACCGGCCGGGCTCGATCGTCGACACCGGGGCGCCGCGCTCGGCCGGCATCTCGCGCGAGCAGTGGCGGATCCGCGTCGGCGCCGATGCGCTGGAGATCGAGAACATCGGCCAGCGCCCGCTGCTGCACAACGGCGCGCGCACCCTGCTGGCCAAGGCGCGGCCCGGCGATCGGGTGGAGATCGGTGACGAGATGCTGTTCCTGGTCGTGCGCCGCCTGCCCGCGCTGTCGCCGCAGCGGCTGCCGGCGGCGCTGGTGCCCGGCTTCGGCGAGGCCGACGGCTTCGGCATCGTCGGCGAGAGCCCGGCGGCGTGGGAGCTGCGCCGCCAGCTCGCGTTCGCCGCCGGCCGCGAGGATCACGTGCTCCTCACCGGGCCGAGCGGCAGCGGCAAGGAGCTGGCCGCGCGCACGATCCACGGCCTGTCGCGCCGGGGCGGCGAGCGGCTGGTCGCGCGCAACGCCGCGACCCTGCCCGAGAGCCTCATCGACGCCGAGCTGTTCGGCAACCCCAAGGACTACCCCAACCCCGGCATGCCCGAGCGGCCCGGCCTGATCGGCGCCGCCGACGGCTCGACCCTGTTCATGGACGAGATCGGCGAGCTGTCGCACGCGCTGCAGGCCCACCTGCTGCGCGTGGTCGAGAGCGGCGAGTACCAGCGGCTGGGCGAGGCCCGCGCCCGCCACGCCGACGTGCGGGTGATCTGCGCGACCAATCGCGATCCGCTCGCCCTCAAGCACGACCTGCTCGGCCGCCTGCGCATGCGGGTGCAGGTGCCCGGCCTCGAGCAGCGCCGGGAGGACATCCCGCTCTTGGCCCGCCACATGCTGCGGGCGATGGCGGCCAAGGATCCGGTGGTGGCCGAGCGGGTGTTCCCCGGCGGCGACGTCACCGCCGAGCCGTGCTGGACCGCCGCGTTCGTCGCCGAGCTGGTCAGCGCGCCCTACGCCACCCACATCCGCGAGCTGCAGACCCGGCTGTGGGAGGCGATCGGCCGCAGCGACGGCACCGGGCTCACGGTCGGCGCGGCGTCGGCGGTGCCGGTCGAGCTGGCCGAGCACGACGAGATCACCGCGGTCACCGAGGCGGTCGACAGCGTCGACCCGATGACGATCTCCGCCGACCAGGTCCGAGCGGCGCTGAGCGCGTGCGGTGGCAGTCGCGATCGGACCTGGCGCGCGCTCGGGCTGCGCAGCCGCCACCAGCTGGTCCGGCTGATGCGGCGCTACGGGATCGGCGGCGAGCGGGTCGGCGTGCTCGGCGCGATCGAGGTGGTCGAGGCGCCGACCGTCGACTGAGCGCGCCCGCCGCGCGGCGTCGGCCGGCCGACCACCACGAACGCCGCCCAGTGGTACGGCGCGGCGAACCGCGGATCGGCGGCCAGCTCGAGCTGGGCGGCGCGCAGCGCGGCCTCGGGGTCGAGGCGCTCGCGCCAGAGCCCGCGATAGAACCGCGTCATCAGCTCGGCGGTCGACGCGTCGTCGACCTGCCACAGCGCCGACACGACCTGCGGCACGCCGGTGCGCAGGAACGATCGGGTCAGGCCGTCCATGCCTTCGCCGTAATGGAGGACGCCGATCGCGCTGCGGCAGGCCGACAGCACCACCAGCTCGGCGGCGAGGTCGAGGCCGGCGATGTCGTCGGCGCCGAGCAGGCCGTCGGCGATCGGCGCGCCGCCGGCGAACCGAGCCAGCGCCAGGCCGCTCTGCTCCGGCCGGCGCGCCTCGAGGAGGGCGTGGGTCGCGAAGTGGACCACCCGGGCGCTCGCCACCTCGCGGCCGCGCGCGGTCGCGACGCTGGCGTCGGCGTCGAGCGCGACCCACGCGCCCGGCACCAGCGCGGCGATCCGCTCGGCCTCGGTCCGCGACGCGTGCAGCCGGGCCAGCTCGCCGTCGCCGCGGGTGGCGACCAGCGGCCCCGGGACATCGCGACGCTCGTCGGGAGCGAAGGTCGGGTCGGCCAGGATGGCGATCGGTCGGGTGGCGCGGCGGCGCGGCGGCGCGGCGCGCAGGGCGGCGACCACCGATAGCGACGGCACCATGACCAGCTCGAAGCGGCGGTGCATCGGCTCGCCGCCGGGCAGCGGCAGCGCCGCGAACGGGATCCGTGCCAGTCCCCGTTCAGCGGCGACCGCGAGCCGGGGGCTGTGCAGGTCGGCCGCGATCGGCGCGACCACCAGCGCGGCCAGCGCGACCGCGGCCGCGGTCACGTCGGCGGGCGCGGCGTTAGGATCGGCGAGGAGGCGGTAGAGCACCGAGGTCGCCTCGCTGACCTCGTCGCGGCCGGCGACTCGACGGACCACGAGCCCGGCCGTCGACACCACGAACGCGTACACCTGATCGTAGGCGATCGTGTACTCGACCAGCGTGGTGTCGGGGGCGAGCGCGGCCTGAGCCTCGGCCAGCGTGGCGATCGGCGTGCCGGCGCCGCCGGTGCCGGTGAGCGCGCCGAGCAGGTAGCGGCTGCGCATGGCCTCGCTGATCAGGAAGGCCGGGACCAGCTCGCCGGCCTCGACCAGGGCCTGGACCAGGATCTCCTGCCCCGAGCGGGTCGCCCGGGTGCTGGTAACCCGCGTGTGCTCGTCGGCCTGGCTGCGTTCCCGGGCCGCGGTGGTGGCCAGGTAGCGCTCGGCCCAGGTCCGGGCCTCGGCCCACGCGCCCTCGGCGAGGGCGACCCGGGCCAGGCCGTAGGCGCCTCCCTCGCGCAGGTAGTTGTCATCGAACTCGTCGGCGATCGCCAGCAGCTCGGCGAAGCTCCGGCGCGCGTCGGCCAGGCGGCGGTCGCCGAGGTAGCCGCGGCCCAGCACGTCGAGCCACAGCGCGAGCTCGGCGCGATCGCCGCTCGCTCGGACCACGACCAGCCCGGGCTCGAGCTGGGCGATGGCGGCGGCGTGCTCGCCGACGTGCATGTGGGCCCACGCCAGGACGCGGCGATTCTGCTGGATCGCGTCGACGTCGCCCAGGCGTACCAGCTCGGCGAGTGCGTCCTCGACCAGGCGCTTGCCGGGGGCGTGGTCGTTGAGCAGATCCATGCGGACCGAGCCGGTCCGGCTGGCGAGCCATGCTCCCCGGCTCGGGTCGCGGGTGTGGAGGCGGCCGTGCTCGAAGTGGTTCAGCGCGGCGGCGGCGTCGCCGCGATGGTAGGCGGCATCGCCGAGGGCGTGATCGAGCCGGGCGATCAGCTCGCCGTCGCCCAGGTCGGCCGCGATCGGCTCGAGCGCGCGCAGCTCGGCCAGCTGTGCGGGCGTGCGATCGAGATCGCGGAGCACGTGGCCACGGTAGATGCCAGCGATCACCGTCGCACCCCGAGCACCCGAGCTCCGCGCGCGAGCGAACAGCGGGTCGAGGGCGGCCAGCAACGGTTCGCCGTCGAGGTCGGTCGCCCAGATCAGCTCGATCCGCTGGCGGAGCTCGCCGTCGACATCGCCGAGCCGGGCGAACAGCGCCGCGGCTCGCTCGCGGTGGGCGCGCGCAACGTCGCCGTCGCCGAGCGCGGCGGCCAGCTCGCCGAGCCGGGCCTCGGTCCGCGCCTGGCCCCCGAGGTCGCCGGCGCGCGTCCACGCGGTGAGCGCCTGCTGGTAGTGCCCCGCCGCCTGCCGGATCGCGTCGCGCGGCGCCTCGGCCAGGGCGCGCGCGGCGGCGGCCTCGTGCCGGCGGGCCTGCTCGGCCGGCGTCGCGCGGCCGCAGGCGGCGAGCAGGCCCAAGACGACGATCGTCGCGAACGCTCGCGCGGCGGCCCCCATGCTGCGAGCGTGCCCGGGCGCTCGGCCGCGGTCAACGCGCGGCGGCGCGCACGCGGACCTGGTAGACCACGGTCGCACCGGCGGCGGTGACGGTCAGGTCGTACAGGCCCGGCGCGAGCGCGCCCGCGGCGACCTCGACGACCGCGCCACCCGGGGCCGGCGCCGGCGGGGCGATGGTGATCGCGACCGGTCCACGCGGGCCGACCAGCGTCACCGCCAGATCGGGCGCGGCGGCGACGTCGAGCTCCAGCCGCACCGTCGCCGGTCGGTCCGGCAGCCGGACCTCAGCGACCGTGCTCGACCTCGTCGGCGCCGCCAGCGCCACCGTGACCACCCCGGGCGGGCGCGCCGGCCCGTCGCCGCCGGCCAGCACGAGCACCAGCACCGCGGCGGCGGCGAGCACCATCGGCGCGGCGAACCACCACCACCGCCGCCGCGCGGGCGCGGGTGCGACGTCGGGCTCGCGCGCGGCCCGGCGGAACAGGCCCTCGGCCAGCGCCAGCCGGGCGCGCAGCGCCGGATCGGCGGCCAGGCGGGCGGCCAGCCGCGCCCGCGCCGGCCCGCGCAGCGTCCCCGCCGCGTATTCGTCGAGCAGCTCGTCCTCGGCGGCGGCGACCAGCGTGTGCACCGCGTCGTCGGCGACGATGCGCTCCTCGAACGCCGCGCGCTCGTCGTCGGGCAGCTCGCCGCGCAGGTAGCGCGACGCGACCGCGAAGTCGTCGGTCACGCGGCCTCCCCGAGGCAGGTCTCGAGCGAGTTGCGCAGCCGGTGCATGCGGATGCGCAGCGCGTTGAGGTTGATGCCGAGCTCGTCGGCCAGCCGCTTGCGATCGGCGATGCGATCGCCGACCGCGTAGTAGCGCAGGACCATCCGCCGGGTGTTGGCCGGCATGCGGTCGAGGCAGCGCTCGAGCGACGCCAGCCGGGCGCCATCGTCGTCGTCGCGGTCGCCGTCGCCGTCCTGGGTGACGTCCTCGTCGAGCGGCGCGACCTTGGCCTCGCGGCGGGCGGCCTCGAGCGCCAGCCGGTGCGCGACGCCGCACACGTAGCTGGTCACGCTGCGGATCTCGTCGCCGGCGGCGACGTGGCGGACCGCGCGCTCGAGCGCCTCGTCGGCGAGATCGTCGGCGGCGGCCAGCCCGCGCCAGCGGAACAGATCGATCAGGCGCCGGCGCAGGGCGGCGTACATCGTCGCCGCCCGCTCGCGGTCGGGGGCGAGCAGGGCCAGGAACCGATGCCAGGCCTGGTCATCGCCGGTCGCAAGGGAGGAGCTGGACGACGTCCCCGTCATGCGTCTCCCCTGGATCTTACACCAGGCGCACCAGACCCAGCCGCCGGTCATCGGGTCCCCCCGGAGCCCGCGGTTTCGTCGATATTCGCCGGGCAGTATTCGTCGATGAGCCCGGCGTTGGGCAGCTGCACGCGCTGCCACTCGCAGGTCGGGATGCTGTTGTGGTAGCGGCCGCTCAGCGACGTGCGCTCGAGCTCCTCCAGGCAGCTGGTCGCGCCGCCCTTGCCGTCGCGCCCGTTGCGCCAGGTCAGCACGGCGGCGCGCATGGCGTCGATGTTGTCGTTCGACAGCGCGTCGAGCAGGACGGAGAGGGCGATCGGCGCACCGGTCCGGTGGCTGGTCACCCTGGCGCGGGCGTAGCGCGGCTTGAGGCGGCCGCCCTCGACCACGCGCTCGTCGAGCTCGCGCCGGCACGCCTCGGCGCGGTGGACCTGGCTCGACGCGCCGTCGAGCGCCCGGCTGAGCTCGATGTAGAACTCGGCGTTGTCGGCGAGGATGCGCTTGCGCTGGATCCAGCTGTCCTTCTCGATGCCGGCGGCGGCGAGGTCGAGGCTGACCAGCACCCGCGTGTTCGACAGCCACGGCATGACCTCCATCGCCACCACGCGGCCGGCCAGCGGCTCCTGGGCGGCGGTGAACGCCTCCTTCACGCTCTGCTTGTAGGAGGCGAGATCGAACGGGAGCATGTTGGCGCTCTTGCGCGCGGCCAAACCGATCGAGCGGGTCACCACCCGCAGGTCGCGGGTCCGCGCCTGCTCGGCGAACTTACGGTCGGCCTCCTGCTCGGCGGCCGAGGTGCCGCCGCCCTGGAACTTGCGGACCTGGGTCTCGAGCCGGCGCTCGAACTCGCGATCGCGCTTGCTGGTGGTCGACGTGTAGCTGAACAGGGTCAGGAAGAACGAGCGGCGGCTGAGCGAGCGGACGTAGTGCGTGCCGCACGAGGTGAAGAAGCCGTGGACGTCGCCCTGGGCCAGCAGCTTCAGCGCGTCCTTCGACAGCTCGGCCTGGGCCTCGTCGATCGACGCGTAGTACGACTCGACCACCAGCACGGCGAGCAGGTGGTGGGCGTAGGTGGTCGTGGTCGAGCGGTCGATCGATCGGGAGGTGTTGGCGCGGACGAACTCGTCGATCTCGTAGGTCGCCAGCGACGAGGCGCGGCTGACCATCGATCCCTTGGTGGTCTCGACCACGTCCTCGAACGTGTAGTCGAAGTCGTACGACGCCGGCGTGGTCGGCATCTTGTCGAAACAGATGCTGTGCAGGGCGCTGATCGCCGGGGTGTAGCCGCGGCCCAGCGCGGGTGTGGCGCCCTCGATGCGGGTGTCGCGGATCACCGTCGACTCGGCGCGCGCCGGGCCGGCCGGGGTGATGGCCAGCCCGACCACAGCCAGGATCGCGAGGGCAGGGCGAGGGTGCGACATGGACGAGCGCCGGCACTGCACGGGTCGTGCCTCGACCGCGCCGAGGATCGGCGGCAGGTTGCTTCGCGATCGCCGAGCGAGCGCGCGCGCGACCGCCTGCGCGCGCGCCCGAACGGGGTGGCGCCGCGCGGACTTGGCGGCGTCATCGATGGCACCGCCGGTGCAGAGGGCGACCGCGGAGGTTCGATCATGTGCTCTCGCCACGTCCCCCAGGTCCTCGCCGGCGTCGCCCTGATGATGGGCCTCGCCGCCGGCGCCACCGCCGGCGAGCCCGCCGACGACGGCGTGTGCGCCAGCGACCGCGTCCACGTCCTCGCCGTCGGCTGCTACCGGCTGACCGGTGCCCACGAGCCGCTCGGCGGCGAGCGGGTGTGGCTGCCCGATCCGACCGGCGGGCGGGTGCTGCAGATCGTGACGGGCCCGGCCGCGGTCGCCGTCCACGGCGACGGCAAGCCGACCCCGGTGGCGTGCCCGCCCGGCGCGGTGGTGATCGCGCCGGCCCAGGCCAGCGCCGGCGAGTACGCCCGCCTGGTCGACGCCGCGCTGCGGGTCCAGGAGGACGGCCTGCGCGAGGTGGCGCGGCTCAACCGGGTGCTCGAGGCCCAGCAGGCCCAGCTGGCGAAGCTGATGGCGGCGATCGCGACCGCGCCGGCGTCGCCGCTGGCCGCCGCCGTCGAGCCGGCCGATCAGCCGCGCTTCCTCGCCATCGACCAGCTCCACCCCGGGCAGCTGCGCATCTCGACGCTCAACGTCGCCGACAAGGTCAAGGCGGCCAAGGCCAGCGGCCACGTCCACGACGGCGGCCGCAGCATCCTGCCGCTGGTCAAGGCCCTGCCGGTGGTCCGCGCCAGCTTCGGCTACGTGCTGGTCGACGGCCACCACGACGTGATGGCGAGCCTGCAGCTCGGCGCCACCACCGTCCCGGTCGTCGAGGTCGACGACCTGAGCGCGCTCAGCCCCGACGGGTTCTGGGACGAGGCCCACGTCCGCGGCTACGTCTACCCGTTCGACCTCGCCGGCCAGCCCCGGCCGCCGCCCCGGCGGTTCGCCGAGCTCGTCGACGATCCCAACCGCTACTTCGCGACGATCACCGCCCGCAAGTGCGCCTCGGCGAGCCAGGCGACCGCGGACTCGACCGGCCCCGAGTACCCGCTGTGGGTCAAGGTCGGCAAGGACGTGCCGTTCCTCGAGTTCATGATCTCCGACGCCCTCACCGCCCGGGGGTTCACCTACAAGCCCCGCGAGCCGCTCGAGCCGGCGCTGGTCGAGAAGGCGCGGCGGCTGCTGGCGGCCGAGGTCGACGCCCGCCCGTCCGACGATCCCCTGGTCCGGCTGCGCCTGCTGACCGAGCGCGTCCCGGTCGCCAGCCTGCCGCTGGTGTGCGGGTTGCCCGAGGGGCCCCACCGGCCACCCCTGCCCGGCGAGTGACCGGCGGGGTTCGGCCCGGGGCCGCTGGCAAATCCGGCCGATTTCCGGCGACAATACCGCGACATGCCTACCGAGAAGGTCATCGGCATCGACCTGGGGACGACGAACTCGTGCGTCGCGATCGTGGAGGACGGGACCCCGGTGGTCATCCCCAACCGCGGTGGCTACAAGACGACGCCGTCGATGGTGGCGATCGCGGAGAACGGCAAGCGGCTGGTCGGGCACATCGCCAAGCGGCAGGCGATCACCAACGCCGAGAACACGGTCTACGCCGCCAAGCGCCTGATCGGCCGCAAGTGGGGCTCGGCGGCGGTCCGCCAGTCGCTCGAGACCGTGCCCTACCGCATCGTCGAGGGCCCCCACGACGACGTGCGGGTGATGCTGCGCGATCAGGTGTTCAGCGTCCCCGAGATCTCGGCCTACATCCTCCAGGAGATGAAGCTCATCACCGAGGAGTACCTCGGCGAGGAGGTCGGCAAGGCGGTGGTCACGGTGCCGGCGTACTTCAACGACGCCCAGCGCCAGGCGACCAAGGACGCCGGCCGGGTCGCCGGCCTCGAGGTCATCCGCATCATCAACGAGCCGACCGCGGCGGCGCTGGCCTACGGCTTCGGCAAGAACATCGAGCGGCGGGTCGCGGTCTACGACCTCGGCGGCGGCACCTTCGACATCTCGATCCTCGAGATCGGCAACGGCGTGTTCGAGGTCATCTCGACCGCCGGCGACACCTTCCTCGGCGGCGAGGACTTCGACCGCCGGGTCATCGACTGGCTGGTCGCCGGCTTCCAGCGCGAGCACCGCATCGACCTGCGCAAGGACAAGATGGCGCTGCAGCGGCTCAAGGACGTGGCCGAGAAGGCCAAGTGCGAGCTGTCGAGCGTGCGCGACACCGAGATCAACCTGCCGTTCATCATCTCGACCGGTCGCAACGAGGCGCTGCACCTGCAGACCACGCTGACCCGCGAGAAGCTCGAGGAGCTGACCGCCGATCTGGTCGAGCGCACGATCGACATCTGCGCCCGCACCCTCGAGGAGGCCGAGATCAGCAAGGGCGATCTCGAGGACGTGATCCTGGTCGGCGGCATGACCCGCATGCCGCTGGTCCAGCAGCGGGTCGCCGAGTTCTTCGGCCTCGAGCCGTGCAAGGGCGTCCATCCCGACGAGGTGGTCGCGCTCGGCGCCGCCATCCAGGCCGCCGCGCTGATCGACGACAAGCACGACATCCTGCTCCTCGACGTCACCCCCCACTCGCTGGGCATCATGATCGTCGGCGGCTACTTCCACAAGCTGATCGAGCAGAACACCACGGTGCCGACCTCGAAGTCGCACGTGTTCACCACGGTCAAGGACAACCAGACCTCGGTGAAGATCCTCGTCCTCCAGGGCGAGAGCGATCGCGCCGAGGAGAACGAGCTGCTCGGCGAGTTCGTCCTCACCGGCCTGCGCCGGGCGCCGCGCGGCGAGGTCGAGATCGAGGTCACCTTCCACATCTCGGCCGACGGCATCGTGTCGGTCACCGCCCGCGACCTCGAGACCGGCCTCGAGCAGTCGATCACGGTCACCGCGACCAGCGGCCTGACCGAGGACGAGCTGCGCAAGATGGTCGAGGCCAACAAGGACTACATGGTCGAGGTCCGCAGCGGCCAGGAGTTCGACCGCGCCCGCCACAACTCGGAGAAGATCCTCGACGAGGTCGAGGGCCTGTTCCCGCGGGTCAGCGAGATCATCAGCGGCAGCGACTTCGGCCAGGACGCGGTCAAGAAGGCGCGCGCGGTGATCGAGCGGGTCCGCGCCGCGATCGCCGCCAAGGATCTGGCCGCGCTCGGCGAGGCCACCGAGTCGCTGTCGCGCACGCTCAACATGTTCCGCGGGGTGGTGTCGAAGACCGGCGGCTGATCGCCGCGCGTCGGGACGCCCCTTCGACAGGATCAGGACAGGCCATGGCCGAACGCGACGTTGGCTACGATGTCGACCTCGACGGGCTGATCGCCCGCGGGCTGGCCCGCTATCGGGCCGGCGACATCGACGGCGCGCTGACCGCGTGGGAGCACGCGCTCAGCCTCGACCCCGACGAGCCGCGCGCGCTCGGCTACGTCGACTACGTCCGCCAGAACTACGACGAGCTGATCGGCGGCGACGCGCCGCTGGCCGAGATGTTGATCCCGTTCGGGCTCGGCCGCGGCGACGACGACGAGTACGAGATCTCGATCAGCCGCGGCGACGACGTCGAGCCCGAGCCGGCGCCCGAGCCGGCGATCGACGACGGCTGGGGCCTCGAGGCCGAGCCCAACTGGCTGGCGCGCGCCGCCATGGTGCCGTCGGCGATCGAGCTCGAGGCCGAGGAGCCGGGCGGCGACCCGAGCGGCGAGCCGAGCGACGACACCGAGCGGACCCGCGAACCGCCGCGGCCGGGGACCAACCCGTTCGAAGACGAGATGACCCGCGACTTCCTCCACGATCGGCGCACGACCCACCTGCCGTTCGATCTCGGCGGCGAGGTCGCCGGCGGCGACGAGAGCGGCGAGTCGACCGTCGAGCGCGGCCTGGCGCGCGGCGACTTCGGCCCCGAGTTCACCGGCGAGCGGACCACCGAGCACGCGGCGGCCCGGCTGGCGCCCGAGGTGCTGCGCGGGCTCGGCCTGGCCATCCCACCCGGCGAGCGGGCCTCGACCTCCGACGAGGAGACCCGCCAGCACTGGCCGCGCGCGCTCGACCTCGACCTGGCGCCGCCGGGCGGCGTCGACCCGGCCGCCGAGCTGGGCATCGAGTCGCTCGAGCCACCGCCGCCGGGCGAGCGCTTCGATCGCTTCGACGAACAGGGCACCGCCGACCTCAAGGGCCGGGTCCAGCTCGACGACGAGCGCCAGCCGGTGGTGGTCGAGGACCTGCGGCTGCCGCCGCCGCCGCAGGCGACCGCGCATGTCGACGACGACACCGGCGACACCGGCGGCCAGCGGCGCGACCGGCCGCTGCCGGTCGAGGATGCGCTGACCGCCGGCCTGTCGGCGGCGGTCGACGACGGCGCGCCGCCGCGCGAGCCGCCCGACGACCGCGCCCGCCGCCGCATCACCCGGCTGCTCGAGCGGGCCGTGATCGCGTCGCGCGCCGGCGAGCACCCGGTCGCGGTCGCCGCCATCGATCTGGCCCTGTCGGAGGGGCCCGACCTGGCCTCGGCCCAGAAGCTGGTCCACAAGAGCCGCGACGCCATCCTCGAGTGCTACTTCCGGTTCTTCGGCGACCTGGGCCGGCGGCCGGTGATGGTCACCAGCTACGACGAGCTGACCCGGCGCGTGCTCGATCCGCGCGCCGCCTTCCTGCTGTCGCGCATCGACGGCACCCTGTCGTTCGAGGAGATCCTCGACGTCGCCGGCATGGGCCGGCTCGAGGCCTGCCGCCACCTCGCCCACCTCCTCTGGCGCGGCATCATCCGCGTCACCTGAAGCACATGCGCGTCACCCGGGTCACCAACCAGACCGGCGTCGTCGCCGGGACGCGCACGTCGCGGCTGCGCGTCCTCGCCGGCCCCGACGCCGGCCTCGAGCTCGACCTGCCGCCGATCGGCGTGGTCATCGGTGCCGACAAGGGCTGCGACGTCGCGCTCGCCGATCCGTCGGTGTCGGGGCGCCACTGCACGGTCAGCCCGACCGCGGCCGGGTTCGTGGTCGCCGACCTCGGCTCGAAGAACGGCACCACCATCGACGGCGTCGCGGTCGGCAAGGTCACCGCGCCGCCCGGGGTGATCCTGCGCCTCGGCCACACCCTGATCCAGCTGCTGCCCGCCGACGAGGTCGTGGCGATCCCGCCGTCGACGCGCGACCACTTCGGCGGCCTGTGGGGCGACAGCCCGGCCATGCGCCAGGTGTTCGCCATCCTCGAGCGAGCCGCGTCGAGCGACGCGTCGATCCTGTTCCTCGGCGAGAGCGGCTGCGGCAAGGAGCTGGCCGCGCGCGCCGTCCACGACATGAGCCCGCGCAAGGACGGCCCGTTCGTGGTGTTCGACTGCGGCGCGGCGACCGAGACGCTGATCGAGAGCGACCTGTTCGGTCACGTCAAGGGCGCGTTCACCGGCGCCGCCGGCGACCGCCAGGGCGCGTTCGCCGCCGCCCACGGCGGCACCCTGTTCCTCGACGAGATCGGCGACCTGCCGATCGGGCTGCAGCCCAAGCTGCTGCGCCTGCTCGAGGCCGGCGAGGTCATCCCGGTCGGCGGCCGCAAGCCCGAGCGCTACGACGTCCGCGTCGTCGCCGCCACCCACCGCGACGTGTTCGGCGAGGTCGCCCGCGGCGGCTTCCGCGGCGACCTCTACTACCGGCTCGCCGTCGTCGAGGTCCACCTGCCGCCGCTGCGCCAGCGCAAGGAAGACCTCGCCCGCCTGGTCGCCCTGTTCCTCGAGCGCGCCGGCGCCGGCCACCTCGCCGCCGACATCGGCGGACCCGCCCTCGCTCGCCTCGCCGGCTACCACTGGCCGGGCAACGTGCGCGAGCTGCGCAACGTGATCACCCGCGCGGTCGCGCTGGCCGGTCCGGCCCGCACCTTCGGCGAGCTGCCCATCCTGCTCCGCCCGACCATGGCCGCCGCCGACGAGGCGCCGCCCATCCGCGCCGATCGCCCCTTCCACGACGCCAAGCAGGACGTCGTCGATCGCTTCGAGCGCGCCTACCTGACCGATCTCCTCCGCCGCAGCGACGGCAACCTGTCGGCCGCGGCGCGCGCCGCCGGCCTCGAGCGCAAGTTCCTCTACAAGCTGCTCGAGCGGGCCGGCCTGCGCCAGAAGGCGCCCGCCGACGGCGACGCGGACGACTAGCGTCGTCGTCCGCTGACCTACGACGGCGCTCGTGCCGGGAGCTTCGGCGCGCGGCGGATCGCACGGCGCAGATCTCGAAGCTCGCATGGCTCCTCGTAGCCCGGGGTGTCATCGACCGGGTCGCGCTTGCTCGCGCAGACGATCCCACTCGGGATCAGCCGGTTCTTCGACATTCGCAAGGCCAGGTTCTGATTGAAGAAGTAGTTGTTGTCGCGCATCTCCAGCAAGACCACCACGCCGACGCCGTCGTAGACCTGCGGGCCCCACGGGTGCGCGATGTCGGTCAGCGGTCGATCCGTGTCGACCAGCTGAGTCATCGCCGCCGCGAAGTGTTCGCGCCAGTCGGCCACCAGCTTGCTCGACGGCGTCGTGACCTGGTGCTCTCGGTTGTACCAGGCCTCGATCTGTCCGACGAGCTTCAGGCACGCCTCGTCGCAGGCGAGCTCCAGGCTCCTGACGGCGTCCTGGAGCGCGCGCGCGTGCTCTCCACCCTGCAGCTTGTAGGCGCGGACGACC
>Ga0247822_10001516_pt1 | contig 14248 bp, 14 predicted proteins | sample 13C_Cellulose_Da_FD_192423 | JGI IMG/M metagenome (GOLD analysis project Ga0247822, IMG submission 192423) | Soil microbial communities from agricultural site in Penn Yan, New York, United States - 13C_Cellulose_Day30 | ecosystem: Environmental > Terrestrial > Soil > Agricultural land | place...
ACGGAAGCCTGCCCGGGACTGGGCAACCGCTTCGGCATCCGCAGCATCCCGACGATGGTGCTGCTGCAGGGCGGCCGCGAACTCGCCCGGCAGAGCGGGGCGATGTCGGCGGAGGCGATCGTGAGGTGGGCGCGGGGATACGATCCTGTCTGAGAACCCCTCGGCTCTCCATGATGGGAATTGCCTACCGCCGACTCGGTTGGCGGGCTGATGATGTGCTACTTGTTGCTTTGTCCATGCTTGAGGCTCAATTTGGGGATGCCGAAGATCACATGCGTGCTCGATACGGAAAGATTTTCTCTGACTCGACTGGGGAAAGAAGATGAGGCACTGTATGTTTCTATTCACACCGACGCGAAACTGATGCGGAGCGCTGGTGGAGCAGTTGAAGCCGCCGTTGCTCAGGCTGCATTTGCTCGGCTTTTGAAGTACGCAGAACTGCCCGCTCTAAAGCAGCACGCTTGGGTGGTGAAAGAGAAATCAGATCTCAAGGTTGCTCCAATCGCAGTGGCGGCAATAACCGCTCACGGCGACGATGTGGAGATAGGAATTATGGTTCTGGCAGCTTGGCAAGGCATGAAAGTCGCGCAAGAAGTCATAGCTGAGCTTACGGAACACGCTTTTGAAGTGCATGGTGCGCGCCGTGTCTTCACGCGGCATCTGGCTGAAAACCTTGCGGGCGCGGGTGTGATGAGGCGGTTGGGGTTTGAGTCGATGCCGGATGTCCCGGATTCCGATAAGTACATTGGATGGGTAACCGGGCGATAAGGATCCCGTGTGCGCGATGACCTTTTTAATGTTCAAAGTGCAGTACGGTGATGTGTGGAGTATGAAATGACAATGTTCTTGGGGTTGCATTTGTCACTCTTCATGCCATGGTTTAAAGAAGGCGATTGATTTCCTCAACATCTAAAAGGAGTCCTTTATGTTAGAAGTCGTAGGCTTTTTGGAGCGTCTTGGCGGCGACGCATCGTCATCCGTGCTTGATGTCACTAACTATGAAGAGACGATTCGTAGTCTGGAGTTGCCTCATAGCCATCTCAACGCTCTTATTGCGCGAGATGCTCAGGCTTTAAGTGCTGAGCTTGGTGGGCGAGAAGGGATGAATTGTATGATTCTTGTGCCAGACGAAGAGGGTTAACATTTCTTCGGCTCCGCCAGCGGGTGATCAGACGGAGCACGGCCCATCCGGTTGGGTGGGCCGACTGGTACAAGGTGGCTATGAGCTATTGGGTGCATCGTCCTGATCTATCAACTGAAGATCTTGGTGCGCTGTCTATAACTTGATCGTGGGAATATGGGGCTATCAATGCAGAGCCAAGGAAGTCTGGCTTGCGTCGGACTGGGGATGGTTTTAGGGGCGCACATTGGGCCAAGGGCTCGTAGTCACATTGAAGCGGCCAATGTTGTGTTTGTCGCCGTTTCGGATCCGCTGGTGGAGCTGTGGGTTCAAGGAATGAACAAGGATGTGCGCAGCCTTCAGCCGTTCTATGAGGAAGGCAAGCCCAGAACGGAGACTTATCGGCAGATGGTGGCGGTGATGATGGAAGAAGTGCGCGCTGGGCGCCGCGTGTGCGGCGCGTTTTACGGGCACCCAGGTGTCTTCGCGCTGGTGCCCCACAGGGCTATAGCGCGAGCCAGGGAGGAGGGATACGAAGCCGTTATGGAAGCAGCCGTGTCGGCAGAAGACTGTCTGTACGCCGACCTCGGAATTGACCCCGGTACTTTCGGATGCCAGCACTACGAAGCTAGCCAGTTCATGTTCTACAAGCGGAGAATTGACCCCTCCGCTTACCTGATCCTCTGGCAGATCGGTGTCGCCGGTGACCGAACCCTGGCCAGATTCTCGACTGGTGCCGCGTTCCGTGAAGTGCTCGTGGATCTTCTGCTGGCGGAAGGCTATCCGGACTCGCATGAAGTGATTGCATATGAGGCGGCAACGCTCGCCATATCCCAGCCGCGCATGGACCGGATGCCGTTGTCCGCATTGCCGTCGGCTGTGTTGCAGCTAAGTACCACACTGGTGATTCCGCCAGCTTTGGCGCTTGCGCGCAATGAGTCCGTGCTGGATCGCCTGGCGCGCCTGCAAACTGCGATCGACTAGTCCGATACAGGGGAAGCAATAGTGTCGCCCGTGTCGTTGGTGACTCGTCCGCTGCGATCGCAAAGGCTCGATCTGCGCCCTCTGTGTGCAGAAGATGAGGCGAAGTACGCGGCTTTGTTCACTTCGCCGGAGATCATGGCTGATGTCGGACCGGCATTAGGTCGCGACGAGGCGGCCTCGGCCTTTGGCAAAAGCCTGCAAATGATGTCTCAACCGACGCCGGGAGCATGGCTCTGGCTGGCTTCTACGCGCTCCGGAGCGGAAGACATAGGGCTTTTTGGTTTGGTTATGCGTGCAGGGCGCCCCGAGATCGGCGCGATGGTGATACCGGAGCATCAAGGACGAGGCCTCGCATACGAGGCGCTTTCCCATGTGCGTGACTTTGGCTTCTCCCAGTTGGATCTGGCTGCTCAGTTCGGCCACCAACTGCCATCCAACCGCCGCTCTATTGGCCTGATGCTCAAGCTTGGATTTGATCAGGTGCAAGTTGGTTCGGCCAAGATCCACTGGCGGCTGGACCGGGATGCCTGGGTCGCACGTCTTCGTTAGAAGGCAGTGCGCGCGTTGATGCGCCATCTGAGGTCCCGGGACTGCGGCCGAAAGGGATCTCCTGCAGTGCCTCGGTCGGCACCCTCTATCCGTGTAGGGGGGTGGGCTGACAACCTATCCGGACCTGGCAGGGTAGTGATCCGTGCTGAAACCCGCTATCTTCGGCGCGGGGATGGGTGGGTGTGCAGTATTGCCCCCCTGTATTGCTGGCCTTGGGTGAACGACGGCCCGACGAATGGCCGGCTTCTAAACGCGTCTACGGGGATAACATGTCGGAGTATATGGTGAAATACCTTGAAGGTATGGGAAGTGATGCGTCCGTGTCCTTCCTGACACGGGAACAGTACGCGGCCATGGTGGGTGCGATGGACCTCTCGGGGCCTGAGCGGACGGCATTGCTTGGCCGCGATGTACATAGCATCAACGATCTCCTAGGCGGCCGGTCGCAGATGGTCTGCGCCATTTTTGCGCCCGAGGAGAGCCCGCTCAAGGAAGGGGAGGACGGAGATGGACAGGAGAATGGCGAAGAGCGTCCGGACGAGGATGCACTCAACTGAGTTGCTCGGCAGGAACATGAGCAAAGCCGTCGTCCGCTTATGGATGGCGGTTCTGCTTGTCTTTGCTCTGCTGGCCAGTTCCGCAGCCTTCGCCGCGGGATCTGAGCGAGTGGGTGAGTTGCTGGAGAAGGCCGAGCGGCTACGCAGCTCCGATGCGTTGGCCTTCAGGCGACTTTTGCGCGAGGCAAACGAATCCCGTGCCGACGCCAGCGAGGCGCAGCGTGAGCAGATGGACTACCTGAATGCGTATGCGCTCAATACGTCGGGTCGTTTTTCTGATGCCATTGCGGCTACCAAGCGTCTGCTTGCCACTACGACGGACAAAAATCTCCGCGTGCGCGCCAGCGCACTGCTCGTCAACAGTTTCGGTGCTACCCGTCAATTCGCCGAGGGACTTCGCCAGCTTGAGCGGACACTGGCGTGGTTGCCGGAGAGTGATGATCCTCGCATGCATGTCCATGCGATGGTCTCGGCCAGTATTCTTTACAACCTGATCGGGCAGTATGAGCACGGTCTGGAATACGCTACCAAGCTGCAGCAGCAGACCTTGAACCAGCGCGAGCAGTGCTTCGCCCGGTATACCGAAGCCGAAGCGCGATTCTTCCTCGGCAAGTCGACCGATAGTGCCGACATTGCCGAAGTGGTCGAGTTCTGTGCCTCGATTCGCGAAGCAATTCTTTCCAACCTGGGGCGTCAGTTGCTGGCGCGGCAATTGGCGGATAACGGTCAGCGCAAGAAAGCGATCGCTCTGCTCCAGAACCACCTTTCAGATGTGGAGGCCACACGCTACCCCCGTCTGATAGGGGAGGTGCATGCACTGCTTGCGCAGTACTTGCTTGAGGATGAAAACCTCGTTGGCGCGGAACAGCATGCGAAAGCGGCTGTCGCGTATGCGAGTGATATTGCGTACTCCCAGCCCCTCGTCATGGCCTACCACACGCTTTACGACGTGTCGCAGCGGAAAGGTGATGCGCAGGTCGCTCTCAATTACTTCAGGAAGTACGCGGAAGCGGACAAGGCGTATCTCAATGAAGTGAAAGCCCGAGAGCTGGCTTACCAGATCGTCCGTCAGGAAACCCTGCAGAAATCCCAGCAAATCAGTGTGCTCGACCAAGAGAACCAGGTCCTGCAGCTGCAGCGCAAGGTCGATCAGCAGGCCGCGCAGAACACGCGGCTGATCGTCATCCTGCTGGTGCTGCTGGTTGCCTCCATCGGCTACTGGGCGTTCAAGATCAAGCGCGTGCAGCTGTCGCTGAAGAAGATGGCCGAAACCGACGCGCTGACCGGCATCTGCAACCGCCACCACTTCACCTTGCGTGCCGAGCGCGCGCTGGCCGAGTGCGCCCGCAATGGCGAACAGGCCGCGCTGATCATGTTCGACCTCGACCACTTCAAGAACATCAATGACCGTTTCGGCCATGGCACCGGCGACTGGGCGCTCAAGGAAGTGGCCGAAGCCAGCAAGGGCTTTTGCCGCCGCATCGACGTACTCGGCCGCCTGGGTGGCGAGGAATTCGCCATCCTCATGTACGGTTGCGACCTGCGCGCCGCCGCCCGCGTGGCCGAAGACTGCCGCGTGCGCCTGGCGCAGATCGAGACCCGCGAGACCGGGCATGTCTTCGCCATCACCGGCAGCTTCGGTGTGACCTCCAGCATGCAGTCCGGCTACAGCCTGGCCAAGCTGCTGTCGCATGCCGACAAGCAGCTGTACCGGGCCAAGCACCTGGGCCGCAACCGCGTCTGCGTGCACGAGAACGAACAGGAAAGCGTGCGCGCCGCCGGCAGCAACGTGCTGGAACTGCCGCAGCGCGAAGGCCGCACGGAACACCTGGGCGCCTGACGCGGCAGCGCCTGGCTCAGCGCGTGGCGAGGGCTGGCTGCGGTCCTTCGTGGATGGCCAGCTGGTTGCGCCCACTGCTCTTCGCCCGATAGAGCGCCCGGTCGGCCGTTTCCAGCCAGGCCCGCAAGCCGCCTGCCGCAGCGTCCGCCTTCGCCAACCCCAGGCTCACCGTGTGCCGCAGGTCGGGCGCTGACTGGACCCGCAAGGCTTCGACGCCAGCCCGGATGCGCTGGGCGACGATCTCCGCCGCCACCAGATCGGTCCCGCGCAACAGCACGGCGAACTCGTCGCCACCCAACCGGCCTGCGCAGTCCTGCGCGCGGATGCTGTGGCGGATCACGTCGGCGGTCGCGCGCAGCACGTCGTCGCCCACCGCGTGGCCGTGACGGTCGTTGATCGCCTTGAAGTGATCGATGTCGATCATCATCAGCGTGGCCGGTTCGCCCGTCGCGGCGCACTGGTCCAACAGCAACGTGGCCTGCTCCTGCCAATGCCGACGGCTGTCTAGGGCGGTCAACGTGTCGCGCCGGCTCAGTTCGTCCAGCAGGCGGTTCTGCCGCTTGACCTTGCGGACCAGGTGGTAGCTGGCCTGGCTGACGGCGATGGAATGGATGAGCAGCATCGGCAGGCACGCCAGCATCACCGGCATGCTGGTGACGGGACGCAATTCGAACCCCGTCACCAACCCGGCCATCAACGCGCCGGTCAGCATCAACGGTAGCGACCAGTACCAGAGCCGATCGATGCCGGTGCTGATCTTGTCGACCGTGGCCAGTGTCACCAGCAGCACGCTGGGCAGCAGGTTGAATGCCATCAGCGGCACCCACATGCCGGCGAGCACCGAATCGAACAGCAGGTTGCGGATCTCGCCCCGATAAGGCTTGGGATGGCGCAGCGACAGCCATAGCGCGAGTTGCGGCCAGAGTACCGCCGTGAAGACCAGCCACGCCCACGTACCCAGGCCGGCGTTGCCCTCGAGCAGGACGGTTCCCACCGGCAGCGCAGCCAGACCCATCCCCAGCATGCGAAGCCGGTAGATCCGGCGAGGCAATCGCTGGCTCTGGCGCGCCGGATCGGCGCCGGGAAGCGGTGCGGTGAACGGCATTGGCGCGTGGAGTCCCCTTGCTCGTGACGGCCATCCCCGGTGCGCCGGGGGCAGGCGGAGTGTAGGCCAAACCGTGACGCTGGGCACGTCACGCAGCCCTGCCAACGACAGCGGCCCCGGCCGGGAAATCTTGAGGCGGTGCCGGATAATCGGGAGCCGGTTTCCGCTGCGCGCCTCGATGCCCGACTCCCCATGCCGTCCCGTTTCCCCGGACCCGCGCGTACGCGCTCGCATCGCGGCGCTCGCCGCGATGGCAGGTGCGTCGCTGTTCCTGGTGGTGGGCGCCGCGCTGCAGTTTCTCCGGGCCGATCTCGCTTGGCAGCAGGCCACCTTGAGCCAGTACCTGCTGGGCCCCGGCGGATTGCTGCTGCGCGTTGCCTACTGCGTGCTGGCCATTGCCATCACGGTGCTGGCGATCGGCATCTACCGGCAGTTGTCGGCACATGCGCGCAGTGCGGCGCCGCTCCTGCTGCTCTGCACGGGCGCCGTCGCGCTGGCGGGCGTGGCGATCGGGGACTCGTGGCTGCCGTCCGTCGCGCCCGACTTCCATCGCTGGTTCCACCACACCTGTGCGATCACCGCATTCCTTTGCGTCACCGGCGGCATGGTGCTGCAGGCGTGGCGATTCCGGCTCGACGCGGCCTGGCAGCCGTACTTCCCCCTCGCGGCCGGATGGTCCCTCGGCTGCCATGCATTGCTGTGGCTGCATGCCCTGTGGGCGCCGGCCGGGCAGGGTTGGGTGCAGAAACTGCTGATCGCGCTGATCGTCACCGCCATGCTGCTCGCCGCAACATGGCTCTGGCGAACGAGCCGGGTGCGATGACGCAAGCCCGGCGCTAAGCTGCGACTTCCAACAGGGAGAAAAGCATCATGATCCAGCGGTTCGACGTGGGTACGCGCTTGTCCGAGATGGCCATCCACAACGGCGTGGTGTACCTCGCCGGCCAGATCGCGGAGGATGCGACGCAGGGTATCGCCGGACAGACGCAGCAGGTGCTCGACGAGATCGATGCCCTGCTGGCGCGCGCGGGCACGGACAAGTCGAAGATCCTGCGCGCCGAGATCTTCCTGAAGGATCTGCAGGACTTCGAAGGCATGAACCGCGTCTGGGACAGCTGGGTGCCGGAAGGCAACGCGCCGCCGCGCGCGACCGTGCAGGCGCATCTCGCACGCGTGGGCTGGCTGATCGAGATCGTGGTCACCGCCGCGGTCTGAACGATGGCGACGCGCATGCCCGGTCCCTGGCATCGTCCGGCGCCGAAGCGTCGCGACGGCGGCCAGAAACTCACGCCCGACCAGGTGCAGGAAGCCAGGGCACGTGCAATTGCGGCAGGCCGGCGCTATCCGAACCTGGTGGACAACATGTACGTGGCCGCGAAGGCGAAGCGCGAAAGGGCGATGGCGGAAGGACCGCGTGACGAGGCGGAGTGAGGCCGGCACACGGCGTGAGAGCGAGGATGCACATCCGGCCGTAAATGTCTGTAATAAAACTGCTTCGAAACGCTAACCGGACCTCAACAATGGCTCGCGTATCGTGCGCGCACGTTCCGCAGCCGCTGCGGCACGCACTTCCCGGGGTGCGCGCCGCAGCCCCTGCGGACGACCACTCAGGCGTTGCGCTGCGCCAGCCAGTCGACCGCGCCGTGCGCGGCATGGCGACCGCTGGCGAAGCACGCTGTCAGCAGATAGCCACCGGTGGGCGCTTCCCAGTCCAGCATCTCGCCGGCAGCAAACACGCCCGGTACTCCGCGCAGCATCAGGCGCTCGTCCATTGCCTCCAGGGGCACGCCGCCGGCACTGCTGATGGCTTCGGCGATGGGGCGGGGACGCAACAGCCGGAACGGAAAACGTTTCAGCGCGCGCGCGATCCTGGCGGGATCGGCCAGCGCTGCCTTGTCCAGCACCTCGTACAGCAACGCCGCGCGCACGCCCGTCACGCCGGCCTCGCGGCGGAGGTGTTCGCTCAGGCTGCGTGAGCCGCGCGGCTTGGCCAGCCGTTGCGCCAGTTCACGCTCATCGCGTCCTGGCAGCAGGTCCAGCACCAGCGTGGCGCTGCCGTCCCGCGCGATGGCATCCCGCAGCATCGGCGACAGCGCGTAGACCAGGCTTCCTTCGATGCCGGTGGCGGTGATGACGCACTCGCCCTGTCGCTGGCGGGCGCTGCCATCGGCCTCCTGCCAATGCGCGATGACCGGCTTGAGGGGTTCGCCAGCGAATCGTGACGCCAGATGTTCGCTCCACGCGATGTCGAAACCGCAGTTGGAAGGTTGCAAGGGGGCGATGGTGATGCCCTTTGTTTGCAGTGCATCGACCCAGGCGCCGTCCGAACCCAGTTCCGGCCAGCTTCCGCCGCCCATCGCCAGCACGCTGGCGTCGGGAGACACGAGGATCTCACCGTCGGGGGTCGCGAAGCGGAGGACACCTTCGCCGGTCCATCCCGACCATCGGTGGTGCACATGGAAACGCACCCCCTGTTCGCGCAACCGTCGCACCCAGCCGCGCAGCAGCGGCGCTGCCTTGAGGTCTGACGGAAACACGCGGCCCGACGTGCCGACGAATGTCTCCACGCCCAGTCCGCGCGCCCAGCCGCGCAGGGCATCCGCGTCGAAGCCCCGCAGCCATGCGGCTACGTCGTGCTGCCGCTCGCCGTAGCGCGTGACGAAGACGTCGGGCGGATCGGAATGGGTCAGGTTCATGCCGCCCTTGCCGGCGATCAGGAACTTGCGCCCCACCGAACCCTTGGCGTCGTACAGGTCCACCTGTAGGCCAGCGGCACGCAGGGTTTCTGCGGCCATCAGCCCGGCGGGCCCGCCACCGATGACGGCGACGGTGGGGGTGGAGAGCGTGTCATCGGAGCTTGGTGCGGGCATCCGCATAGTATGCCGCGCCGGCACGGCGCTTCCGGCAGGCACATCGCATGCGCTGCGTGCGGTATCGTCGCGCGGGACTCCGGACATGGGACACACGATGCGTTCGAACCTGATGGCGGCTACGGGCCGCGCACTCTGCCTGCTCGGCCTGTTCGCCACCAGCGCTGTCGCCAAGGACGCCACGCCGCCGCCCGCGCTGCAGGACCTGGACGCCTACGTCGAATCCGTACGCCAGACTTTCGATGTCCCGGGTATCGCGGTGGCGGTGGTGAAGGATGGCGAGGTGGTGCTGGCGAAGGGGTGGGGCGAGCGCGAGATCGGCAAGGCCGGCAAGGTCGACGCGCACACCATGTTCGCCATCGCCTCCAATACCAAGGCGTTCACGGCGGCTTCGCTGTCCATGCTGGCCGACGAGGGCAAGCTGAAGCTGGAGGACCGTGTCATCGACCACCTGCCATGGTTCCGCATGGCGGACCCCTACGTCACCCGCGAGATGCGCATCCGCGACCTGCTGGTCCACCGCAGCGGACTGGGGTTGGGCGCGGGGGACCTGTTGTTCTGGCCCACCACGACCTACAGCAACCGTGAAGTCGCCGAGCGCCTGCGCGACGTGCCGCTGAGCGGCGGCTTCCGCGAGCGCTACGCGTACGACAACATCCTGTACGGCGTGGCGCAGCTGGTCATCGAGCAGGCCAGCGGGCAGTCATATGACCAGTTCCTGCGTGCACGCATCCTGCAGCCGTTGGGCATGCGCGAGACGCGCTACAACAGCGATGCGTTGCGGCCGGGCGACAACGTCGCCACGGGCCATGCCAAGGCCGACTTCACCACCCTGCAACCGGCACCGCGGATGACATGGCGCAACGTCGCCGGGGCGGGCGGCCTCTATTCCAGCGTGAACGACATGGCGAAGTGGATGAACGCGCAGCTGGCCGGCGGAACCTATCGCGACGCGAAAGGCCGCGAGCAAGCGCTTTTCAAGCCCGAGCGGCAGAAATCGATGTGGTCGCTGGTCACGCCGATCCCGATCACCGAACCGAAGATCGAAGCATTGAAGGCGGCGAAGCCCAATTTCCTCGGTTACGGTGAAGGCTGGATGGTGTCCGACTTCCAGGGCCGCAAGCTGGTTTGGCATACCGGTGGATGGCCCGGCATGGTTTCGCGGGTGACGCTGGTGCCGGAGCAGAAACTGGGCATCGTGGTGCTGACCAACCAGGAGGTCGGTGCGGCATTCAATGCCGTCACGCTGAAGGTGCTGGATGCCTACCTGGCCAACACCGGCACCGACTGGCTCGCGGCCTACCAGGCGCAGGTCGCGCAGGCGAAGGGCAATGCCGACGAGCACTGGCAGAAGCTGCAGGCGGCGCGCGATGCGGGCTCCAGGCCTTCGCTGCCGATCGCGGAATATGCCGGCACACTGCGCGACCCCTGGTATGGCGATGTCGTGGTGGCGCAGGAAGGCGGCGGGTTGGTGCTGCGCTTCAGCCGCACGCCGGAGCTGGTCGGCGATCTGCAGCCCTGGCAGCACGATACGTTCGTCGTGCGCTGGCGCGAGCGCTGGCTCAACGCCGACGCCTTCCTGACGTTCTCGCTGGAACCGGATGGCACCATCCGGGAGGCGCGTATGGAGGCGATTTCACCGCTGACGGATTTCAGCTTCGATTTCCACGACCTGCGGCTGGCGCCGGTGGAGTAGTCCGTGCTTTCCGTAGGAGCGACGTGAGTCGCGACCGCGAGTACGCCGCGCACGGAATCCTGCGGGTTCGCGCGTGGATGACACGCCATGATTTTCAAGCCGTGCGGTCGCGACTCGCGTCGCTCCTACAGGGGAAGCGCACCCCTCACTGGTGCGGCTTCACTTCCAGCAATTCCACGTCGAATACCAGCGATGCGCCGGGTGGAATCACGCCACCGGCACCATTGCTGCCGTAGCCGAGGTCGGCGGGGATCCGCAGCGTGCGCTTGCCCCCGGTCTTCATGCCGGCCACGCCCTCGTCCCAGCCGCGGATGACCTGGCCGGCACCGAGCAGGAAGGTGAAGGGCTGGCCGCGGTCCACGGAGCTGTCGAACTTCAAGCCGCGCTGCTGCGGGGCGTTCTCGTCGTACAGCCAGCCGGTGTAGTGCACGGTGACATCACTGCCGCTGGTCGCCACGGCACCGGTACCGGCGCGGGTGTCGATGCGTTCCAGTTCGGCGACGCTGCCGCTTGGCGGTGGGACGGGAGCGTTGCAGGCAGCGAGCAGGAGCAGCGAAATGGCGAGCAGCAGGGTACGCATGGGGGGTCATCCATGGGGCGAAAGGCGCGCAGGGTAACGCATCCGGCTGCCCGGTGGCCTGGATCGCAGCGGTTACACTGGCAGCATGGCGAAACTCTTCCTGAATCTGCGCAACGTGCCCGGCGACGAGGCCGACGATGTGCGCGACCTGCTGCGGGCGAACGCGATCGACTTCTATGAGACGCAACCCAGTCCGTGGGGAATTTCCGCTGGCGGACTGTGGATCGAAGATGTCGACCAGCTGGCGCGGGCCAAGGTCCTGATGGCGGACTACCAGGCCCGGCGCCGGACGCAGGCACGCGAGGACCGCACGGCGGCCGAGCGCGAAGGGCGTGCGGAGACGTTTGCGGGCCAGCTGCGCGCGCGGCCCCTGTACGTGGTCGGAGTATTGGCGGCGATGGTCGCGATCATCGTGCTGACCCTCGCGCTGCCCTGGATGCTGCTCTGAGGCGCGAGCCGCCTGCGGCCGGTAAAATCAGCGCATGATCACCAACATTGCGGCCTACCGTTTCACGCCCATCGACGCTCCCGAGGCATTCGCCTCGACGTTGCGCGCGCGCGCCGAGGCGCTCTCGCTGCGGGGTTCGGTGCTGGTGGCGGGCGAGGGCATGAACCTGTTCCTGGCCGGTGGCGCAGACGCGATCGAGTCCTTCCTGGCGCCGCTGCGCGCGGACCAGCGCTTCGCTGGCCTGCGGGTGAAGTACAGCACCAGTCGCCAGGTGCCGTTCGCGCGCCTCAAGGTCAAGGTGAAACCGGAGATCATCAGCTTCCGCCGCCCCGGCACCACGCCGGAAGACGTGCGCGCGCCCGTCGTCGAATCCCGGACGCTCGCCCGCTGGCTGGAGCAGGGTCATGACGATGCCGGCCGCCGCGTGGTGATGCTGGATACCCGCAACCAGCAGGAAATCGCATACGGCACCTTCAGCGGCGCGCTGACGCTGCCGATCGACAAGTTCACCGACCTGCCCGCGGCGCTGGAACCGCATCGCGATGCGCTGAAGGACGCCACCGTGGTCAGCTTCTGCACCGGTGGCATCCGTTGCGAGAAGGCCGCGCTGTGGATGCAGGCCGATGGCATGGACAACGTGCTGCAGCTGGACGACGGCATCCTGGGCTACTTCGAGCAGGTCGGGGGCTTCGGCTATGACGGTGCGTGCTTCGTCTTCGATGAGCGCGTCGCCCTGCACCCGGACCTGAGCCCGCTGGTGGACGATGAGACGGTGGGCGTGGCGTGAGCGCCGGCCTGCAGGCACTGCACTTCGACAACCGCTTCATCCGGGAACTGCCTGGCGATCCCGAGCAGGGCACGCGCCGCCGCGAAGTCCGCGGCGCTCTCTGGTCGGCCATCGACCCGACGCCGGTCGCCGAGCCGCAGGTGCTGGCGTACGCGACCGAGGTTGCTGCGCTGCTGGGGCTGGACGAGCGCGACGTGGCATCCCCCGCATTCGCCCAGGTCTTCGGCGGCAATGCCGTGCTGCCGGGCATGCAGCCCTATGCGGGCAACTACGGTGGGCACCAGTTCGGCAACTGGGCGGGCCAGTTGGGCGACGGTCGCGCGATCACGCTGGGCGAGGTGGTCAACGCGGCCGGCGAGCGCTGGGAACTGCAGCTGAAAGGCGCAGGGCCCACGCCCTATTCGCGTACCGCCGACGGGCGCGCCGTCCTGCGATCGTCGATCCGCGAATTCCTGTGCAGCGAAGCGATGCATCACCTGGGCGTGCCCACGACACGCGCCCTCAGCCTGGTAGGCACGGGCGAGCAGGTGGTGCGCGACATGTTCTACGACGGTCATCCGAAGCCTGAGGCCGGTGCGGTGGTCTGCCGGGTGGCGCCCTCGTTCCTCCGCTTCGGTCATTACCAGTTGCCCGCATCGCGTGGCGACACCGGCCTGCTGCGCGCGCTGGTGGACTTCACCATCCGTCGCGATTTCCCGCACCTGTCCGGCGAAGGCGAAGCGTTGCACGCGGCCTGGTTCGCAGAGGTCTGCGAGCGCACCGCGGTGATGGTGGCGCACTGGATGCGGGTGGGCTTCGTCCATGGCGTGATGAACACCGACAACATGTCGGTGCTCGGGTTGACGATCGATTACGGCCCCTATGGCTGGATCGACGCCTACGACCCGGACTGGACGCCCAACACCACCGATGCCCACGGCCGTCGCTATCGCTTCGGTTGGCAACCGCAGGTGGCGGGATGGAATCTGGGCCGCTTCGCGCAGGCGCTGTCGCCGCTGTTCGATGGCGTGGAGCCCTTGCAGGCCGGCCTGCAGCGGTTCGCCGATGCCCATGCACGCGCGCACCGCGACACCACCGCACGCAAGCTGGGGTTGGCGGACTGCCGGGATGACGACATCGAACGGATGGACACGTTGCAGCAGCTGCTGGCACAGGGCGAGATCGACATGACCCTGTTCTTCCGCGCCTTGATGGATGCGGATCCGGCGGATGCATCGCTGTCCGCATTCGATGATGCGTTCTATGACCCGGCCCGTCGCGACGCCGTCGCGCCGGCGTTGCGCCATTGGCTGGTCGAGTACGCGCGCCGCCTCGATGACGAAACGCTGACGCCGGCGGCGCGCCGTGAACGGATGCGCCTGGCCAATCCCCGCTACGTGCCGCGCAACTACCTGGCGCAGCAGGCCATCGATGCGGCGGAGGCGGGCGACCTGTCCGGCGTGCATGCGCTGCTGGACGTCATGCGCCGGCCGTACGACGACCAGCCGGGTCGTGAACGCTATGCCGGGCGTCGCCCCGACTGGGCACGCGACCGCGCGGGTTGTTCGATGCTGTCGTGCAGTTCCTGAGTCGCATCGCTTCCTTGTAGGAGCGACGTCAGTCGCGACCGCACGGTTCGATCTCGACCTCGCTCGTTGTGCACCGAATTTCGGGTGAGCAGAGTTCCGGTGCGTTGTTGCCGCACGGTCGCGACTGACGTCGCTCCTACAACG
>Ga0247822_10001517_pt1 | contig 14247 bp, 7 predicted proteins | sample 13C_Cellulose_Da_FD_192423 | JGI IMG/M metagenome (GOLD analysis project Ga0247822, IMG submission 192423) | Soil microbial communities from agricultural site in Penn Yan, New York, United States - 13C_Cellulose_Day30 | ecosystem: Environmental > Terrestrial > Soil > Agricultural land | place...
CGGCATCTCAGGTGGTTTGACGAGACGCACGATCGGTAGGACTTCCTCCACCTGGGAGATATCGAGACCGAGTCGGGCTTGAGCCACGGTAAAGACGAGGGCCGTTTTCATGCGAGGTTATTGCTCGAGAGTACGCGTGATGCGCGCCCGGCGGATGCCTCCGGCGTGCACTTGCAGGACCTGGATGCGAAACTCACCCGAGCCGATTTCTTCGTAACGCTCCGGTACGCGCCCGGCCAGACGCACGACCCACTTCTCGACGGTCTCACGTGGTTGGAAGTCCACGTCCCAGCCCGTCTCGGCGCGGACTTCGCGCATGGGCAGCTTGGCGTCGACCACGATGGAGTTCTCCGTGTGCTCGTAGATGGGGCCTTTTTCGATATCGAGTTCGTCCCGGATCTCGCCGACGATTTCCTCCAACACGTCTTCGAAGGTCACGATGCCGGCCATGTTCTCATCCGCGTCGAAGACCACCGCCAGGTGGCTCCGCGAGGAGCGGAACAGCTCGATCATCGTGGGCATGGGCGTGCGCACGGTGAAGGTGAGCACCGGACGGATGAGCGGCTGGAAGGGCGCATCTCCTCCCAGCGCCTGGATCTGCCAAAGCCACTCCTTAACGAGGACCATGCCGACGACGCTGTCGAGTGTCCCTTCGCACACGGGGAAGCGGCTGTGGCCGCTGCTCTGCGCGATGGCGAGGTTGTCCTTGAGCGGGCGGTCGGTCCAGAGCGCGGTGACTTTATCCCGGGGCAGCATGACTTGTTGCGCGGTGACGTCGCGGAGACGCAGGGAACGCACCATGATTTTATTGATCAGGGCGTCGCTGGTGTGCACGTGGCGCGAGTGGCTGAGCACGTACTCGAGTTCGTCGGAGGAGAACCCATGGTCGCTCTCCGAGGCCGGAGGCAGTCCCGCCCAGCGCAGGAACATATTGGCCGTCCCGTTCAGCACGTAGATGAAGGGGAAGAACAGATAGTAAAACAGCATCAGCGGGGCGGAAACCCACAGCGACACATGCTTGGGCCGCTGGATGGCGAGGGACTTCGGGGCCAACTCGCCAAAGACGATGTGCAGGAAAGTGATGATGCTGAAGGCCACGCCGAATGACAGCGAATGCTGCAAGGCCGGACTCGTCACGCCCATGTCGGCGAAGAGCGGCTCCAGCCATTTCGCGAGGAAGGGCTCACCCAGCCACCCCAGACCCAGGCTAGACAGCGTGATACCGAGCTGGGTCGCTGACAGGCAGGCGTCCAGCTTGTTCACCGCGCGCAGCGCCATCTTGACGCGCCAGTCGCCGGTCTTCAGCAGCGGCTTCAGCTGGCTCGCCCGGATCTTTACGATCGCGAACTCCGCCGCTACGAAAAAGCCGTTCGCGCAGACGAGGAGCAGGATGACCAGTAGTTGCCATCCCAGTTCAAAAATCATCATAGTTCCATTCGGCCCTCAGGGGAATTCACCGGCAAATTCTCGCTGGCTTGGCGGTGAATTCAATGCCCTTTTTTCGGGCAACAGGTCGTGTCCTACCGGGGCGGAACACATTATTTCCAAACTTTCCCATAAGTGTGATTGAAATTTGCCGCTGGAGGTAGTTATTTGCGCCGACCATGCCTGAATTCGGTCGAGAAGACGCCATTGCCCTTTACAACGTTGATCGCTGGGGCGGCGGTTATTTTACCATCAACAAAAAAGGACACGTCGCCGTTCTCCCGAACCGCGATGGCAGCCAAAAAATTGACCTGACTGAAGTCATCGAGGAGGCCAAGAAGCGCAAGCTCGGTTTCCCGCTGACGGTCCGTTTTCACGACCTGCTCCGTGATCGCGTCCAGACGATCAATGAGGCCTTCGCCGCCGCCATTTCCGAGGCCGGCTATCGCAACGTCTATCGTGGTGTTTTCCCGATCAAGGTGAACCAGCTTCGCGAGGTCGTGGAGGAGATCCTCGACGCGGGCCAGCCCTACCATTTCGGCATCGAGGCCGGCAGCAAGCCCGAGCTCATCGCGGCGATGGCCTACCACAGCGATCCGGAGAGCCTGTTGATCTGTAACGGCTACAAGGACACCGATTTCATCCGCAATGCCCTTCTCGCCCAAAAGCTCGGCAAGAAGGTCATCCTCGTCGTCGAGAAGCTCGAGGAGCTCTACCACATCCTCAAGGTCGCCTCGGCCATGTCCATCGAGCCGAACATCGGCCTCCGCGTGCGCCTGCTTTCGAAGGGCGCGGGTAAGTGGGCCACCAGCGGCGGCGAGAATGCCAAGTTCGGCCTCTCCACCGCCGACCTCGTCGAGGCCAGCGATGTCCTCACGCAGGCCGGGCTCGCTCAGTGTCTCAAGCTCGTCCATTTCCACGTGGGCTCGCAGGTGCCGGACATCGGCACGGTGAAGCGCGCGACGAAGGAGGCTGCCCGTTTTTACTCGAAGCTCCACAAGATGGGCCACGACATCGGCTATCTCGACGTGGGCGGCGGTTTGGGCGTCGATTATGACGGCTCGCGCACGACCTTTGACAGTTCGACGAACTACTCGTTGAACGAATACGCGCAGAACATCGTCTGGAGCATCATGGAGGTCTGCGACGCCGAGAACGTCCCGCATCCGACCATCGTGAGCGAAAGCGGTCGCGCCATCGTCGCGCACCACTCGGTCCTCATCGTCGAGACTTTCGGCACGATCGAGAAAAACAAGGTTACCGACACCGTGGCCGTCGTCGCGGGTGATCCGCCGCTCGTGCAGGAGATCATCGAGCTTTCCGAGAACATCGGCCGCAAGAACCGTATCGAGAGCCTCCACGACGCCCAGGAGCTTCGTGAAAAAGCCCAGGCTATGTTCGATCTCGGCCTGCTCGATCTGCGTGCTAAGGCCCGCATCGAGGTCGTCTACTGGCAGATCGCCGAGGCGGTCGTGGAGATGTTCCGCGGCATGCGTTACGTGCCGGAGGAAGTGAAGGAGATGGAGGTCGCCCTCGGTGACCAGATTCTGTGTAACTTCTCGGTCTTCCAGTCCCTGCTCGACCATTGGGCTCTCGGCCAGTTGTTCCCGGTCATGCCGCTCCAGCGTCTCAATGAGCAGCCTGATCGTAATGCCACGCTCGTGGACATCACCTGCGACTCGGATGGCAAGGTTAGCAAGTTCGTCGACCTGCAGGATGTGAAGGAAACGCTTCCGATCCATCGCTGGAAGGCGGGCGATCCCTACTACATGGGCATCTTCCTCGTGGGCGCCTATCAAGACATCATGGGCGATCTGCACAACCTCTTCGGCCGCGTCAACGAGATGCACATCTACCTCGATAAGGACGAGGACGCTGGGTACTACGTCGAGGAAACTCTCGCCGGCAGCACGATCGGCCAAGTGCTCTCTCTCACGCAGTGGGATACGAACGACCTCGCCCGCCGCATGAAGGCCCAGCTCGATGCCGCTATCAAGAGCGACCGCCTGAAGCCTAATGAAGCTATGCGCCTGCTCGACGGTTACGAACAGAGCCTCGCTTCCTACACGTATTTGAACTTCGACGATCAGACCAAGCACTAATGAGCCGCCGCACCCCTCTCTATGACAAGCACGTCGCCGCTGGTGGCCGCGTGGTGGACTTCGCCGGATGGGAAATGCCCGTCCAGTACACGGGGATTCTCGACGAGCACCGCACCGTCCGCGAGGCGTGTGGTGTCTTCGACATCTCGCACATGGGCGAGTTCTTTGTGCGTGGTGCCGCCGCCGTTTCCTGGCTGGACGGTCTGCTGACGAACCGCGTGGCGAAGCTCGCGATCGGCGAGGCGCAGTATTCCCTCATGCTGAATGAAAACGGCGGGCTCATCGACGACCTCATCGTTTACCGCACCGGCGACGAGGAGTTTCTGCTCGTGGTCAACGCGGGCAAGATCGACGAGGACGCTGCCTGGTTGCAAAAGCATCTCGTGGATGGCATCGAATTTGAGAACCGCAGTGACGACTACGCGGCTCTGGCCGTGCAGGGGCCCAAGGCCTCCGAAGTGTTCGAGCGTTTCTTCGCCCAGCCACTTCCCGCCGAGCGCAACCGCGTGATCGAGCTTCCTTCGCAAACCGGCGGTCGTCTGTTCGCCGTCACTACGGGGTACACGGGCGAGCCCGGATTTGAGATCGTTTTCCCGGCTGGCGAGGCCGAGAGCATCTGGGACAGCGTCATCGAGGCCGGGGCCAAGCCCGCTGGTCTCGGCGCGCGCGACACGCTCCGTCTGGAGATGTGTTACCCGCTGAACGGCTCCGACCTTTCGCCCGAGCGTACGCCTTTGGAAGCCGGCCTCGGTTTCTTCGTCGACCTCGAAAAACCCGCCTTCATCGGTCGCGACGCCCTGCTCCAGCAGAAGGCCGCCGGCCTGTCGGTCCGCCTCGTCGCCATCCAGGTGACGGACAAGTGTCCACCTATCCGCTCGCACTACCCGGTCGTCGCGAATGGCGAGGCCGTCGCCGAGACGACCAGCGGCGCTCTTTCGCCGAGCCTGAATTGCGGTATCGCCATGGCCTACCTTCCCATTGAGCTTGCCAAGGTTGGGCAGGCTTTAGAGATTGAGGTTCGCGGTCGTCGCTATGCGGCTTCCGTCGTTAAAAAGCCTTTTTACCAGTCCAAACCATGAATGTTCCTGAAGATTTGAAGTATACCGAATCCCACGAATGGGTGCGCCTCGATGGCGATATCGCCACCGTGGGTATCACCGATCACGCTCAAGCCGAGCTGACCGACATCGTTTTCGCGGAACCTCCCAAGGTCGGCGCGACGTTCTCGGCCAAGTCTCCCGCCGCTGTCGTGGAGTCCGTCAAGGCCGCCAGCGACATCTACGCTCCTGTTTCCGGTGAAGTCGTCGAAGCTAACGACACGCTCGGTGACAACTCCTCCCTTCTGAATACCGATCCTTTCGGTGCTGGCTGGATCTTCAAACTCCGTCTCTCCAACCCCGACGAAGTCGCTTCTCTCCTGGACGCTGCCGCATATCGCGAGCTGATCGCGAAATGAGCGCCCTCCCATTCGTTCGCCGCCATATTGGGGTGTCCGATGAGGATTACCCGTCCATGCTCTCCACCATCAAGGCGGAGAGCATCGATCAACTGATCGACCAGACCGTCCCACCTCAGATCCGTCTGAGCCAGCCCATGCACCTCCCGGCCGCTCGCTCGGAGGAGAAGGCTCTTCAGGACTTGCGCGCCATCATGGAGCACAATGAGCTGAAGCAGTCGCTCATCGGCATGGGCTACGCCGGCACGCATCTGCCGTCCGTCATTCGCCGCAAGATCCTCGAGAATCCAGGCTGGTACACCGCCTACACGCCTTACCAGGCGGAGATCGCGCAGGGCCGCCTGGAGGCTCTCCTGACTTTCCAGACGCTCCTCTGCGACCTCACCGGCATGCAGATCGCGAACGCCTCGATGCTCGACGAGTCGACCGCCGCCGCCGAGGCGATGGCCATGGCTCGTGAGATCAAGGGTGGCGACGCTTTCTTCGTCGCGGACGACTGTCATCCGCAGACCATCGCGCTTCTCCAGACCCGCGCGGAGCCCCTCGGCGTCCGCATCGTCGTCGGTCCCGCCGTCGTCGGTCCGGAAGAGAAGGTCTTTGGGGCGTTGATCCAATATCCGGCCACGGATGGTGTCATTCACGACCTCCCGGCCATCATTGAAAAAGTCAAAGCCGCTGGCGCCGTGCCGATCGTGGCCGCTGACCTGCTCGCGCTCACGCTCATTCGCCCTCCCGGCGAGTGCGGCGCGGAGATCGTGGTGGGCTCCGCCCAGCGCTTCGGTGTGCCCTTTGGCTACGGCGGACCTCACGCCGGTTATCTGGCCACGAAGGACGAGCACAAGCGCCGCATCCCTGGCCGCTTGGTCGGTGTGTCCCGCGACGCGGAGGGCCGCAAGGCTCTGCGCCTCACGCTTCAGACCCGCGAACAGCACATTCGCCGCGAGAAGGCCACGAGCAACATCTGCACCGCGCAGGTGCTCCTCGCCGTCATTGCTTCGATGTACGCCGTCTATCATGGCCCCGAGGGCCTCACGGCCATTGCCTCGCGCATCCATCGCCTGACCCGCCAGTTCGCCGCCGCTCTTAGCGCGCGCGGTTGGGCGGTACATCAGGGTCCATATTTCGATACCATCCGTCTCTGGCTCGCGGGCGATCATGCTAATGATTTCCTCCGCTTGGCCGAGGATCATGGCATCAATGTACGCCGCCTCGACGATCATGCCGTCACGTTGAGTTTCGACGAGACGACTGAGGATCTGACGGATATGCTGCGCTTGTTCGAGCTTCGCTCGGAAGACTTCGCGGTTGAGCCCGTCGCGGTCATCAGCGGAGCGCTCGCTCGTGAATCGAAGTTCCTCACGCACCCCGTCTTCCACAACTACCGCACGGAGACGGAACTCCTGCGCTACATCCAGCGCCTGGAGTCGAAGGACCTTTCGCTTACCACGTCCATGATCCCGCTGGGCTCGTGTACGATGAAGCTAAACGCCGCATCCGAGATGTTCCCCGTCACGTGGGACAAGGTCGGTGGCATTCATCCTTTCGTGCCGCTTCATCAGGCGAAGGGCTACGGCGTGATGTTCCGCCAGTTGGAGCGTTGGCTCGCCGAGATCACCGGCTTCGCCGCCGTGTCTCTCCAGCCGAATGCTGGCTCTCAGGGCGAATACGCTGGTTTGCTGGCCATCCGCGCCTTCCATCGGTCGAACGGCCAGGAGCAGCGCGACGTCTGTCTTATCCCGACTTCCGCGCACGGTACGAACCCTGCCAGCGCCGTCATGGCCGGCATGCGCGTCGTCGCCGTCGCTTGTGATGCGTTGGGGAATATTGACGTGTCCGATCTCGATAAGAAGATCGAGGCGCATCGCGATTCGCTTTCCGCGTTGATGGTGACTTATCCGTCCACGCACGGCGTGTTCGAGGAGACCATCCGTGAGATCTGTCAGAAGGTGCACGCCGCCGGTGGACAGGTCTATATGGACGGGGCGAACATGAACGCCCAGGTCGGCCTCTGCAGCCCTGGCGATATCGGTGCGGACGTCTGCCACCTGAATCTCCACAAGACCTTCTGTATCCCGCACGGGGGCGGTGGTCCCGGTGTCGGCCCGATCTGCGTGGCCGCTCACCTCGAGCCATTCCTGCCCGGACACTCCGTGGTCGATCTCGGCCATCTGAAGTCCGTTGGTGAAGTTTCGCAGGCTCCGTGGGGCAGCTCCAGCATCCTCGTCATCTCCTGGATGTACATCGCCATGATGGGCGCCGAAGGCCTCACCGAGGCGACTCGCGCGGCCATCCTCAATGCGAACTACATCGCGGCCCGTCTCGAGTCGTATTACCCGGTCCTGTACAAGGGTAAGAACGGCCGCGTCGCGCACGAGTGTATCCTTGATCTCCGCGACTGGAAAGTTCGCGCCGGCATCGAGGTCGAAGACGTCGCCAAGCGTCTCATGGACTACGGCTTCCACGCCCCGACCATGAGCTGGCCCGTCCCTGGCACCCTCATGGTGGAACCCACCGAGAGCGAGTCCAAGGCCGAGCTCGACCGCTTCTGCGACGCGATGATCGCCATCCACGGCGAACTCACCGCCATCGAAAACGGCTCCCTGTCGAAGACGGACAACCCACTGAAAAACGCCCCGCACACCGCGCAGGCCGTCATCTCCGACCAGTGGTCCCGCGCCTACAGCCGCGAACAAGCCGCGTACCCAGCCCCCTGGCTCCGCGACCACAAGTTCTGGCCCGTCGTCGCCCGCATCGACAACGTCTACGGCGATCGCAACGTCTTCTGCTCCTGCCCTCCTCTGGAAGAGCTGGCCGAGTAGTCTGATCTAACATTAGTAATCAACGCAAAGGCTCGCCTAAAAAGGGCGAGCCTTTTTCGTTTGCGATGCCCACCTGAAAAGTCCCGTCCTGAAGGGACCTTGACTCTTAGCTAAGGCCCGCTGGCTCCATCCGGTGTGGGGGCCGGGATGGGCAGGGCGGGCAGAGCTGGCATGGCCGATGGGGTCACAGGGGACTCGAGGGCTTTGAACTCGGGGTCGTTTTTCCAGGCTTGGAAGGTGGGTTCGTTGATGATGGTTTCGCGGATGGGGACGCCACCGAGTTCGATGGCTTTGCGGGCGGCTTCGTAGAACTTGGGCTTGTCGCTGTGCAGGAAGTAGGCCCGGGACAGGAGCATGAAGTTCTGCGAGTTGCTGCCTTCGATCTCGGAGAGTTTCTTGGCGGGGGCCAGCGTGAGCAGTAGCTCGTTGTTCTGTTCGTAGAACTGGATGGCTAACCTTAGCATGTCGGCGTCGTCGGGGCTGTCCTTGAGGGTGCGCTCGACGAGTTCCTGGGCTTTTTCCTTTTCGCCGGCCTGCGCGTAGGCGCTGACGAGCTTGGTGATGAGGTCGCGGCTCTTGGGCTGGCGGGAGAGCTGGTCCTGCAGGGCGCGGATCTCGCCGTCGGTCTTCTTGCGGTTCTCCGCGACGATGCGCAGGCGCCAGAGATCGAGGTTCATGTAGTCCTTGAGCAGGGCGCGGTCGAAGAGCGCGATGACGGTGTCGAAGTCTCCCTTGTCCCAGAGAAACGGCGTCAGGGCGACGAGGGTTTCGGGATTCTCCGGCCAGAGTTCGAGCGCTTCGCGATAGGCGCGCTCGGCTTCGGCGGTCATCTTCTTGTACTTATAGATGTTGCCCATCGTCATGCGCAGCTTGGAGAAGGAACGCTGGGCGTCGTAGTCCTTCAGGTACTGAGGATCGTTAAGCAGGCGGGCCTTGTAGTCTTTCCAGAAGGCAAAGTCCTTCTCCACCATCTCGGGCGGGAGCTTGTCCATCTTAGTCTTGCCCAGCTCGTAGGACAGGCCGTGCGGGATGGCGTAGTCGTAGGTCCACTCCAGCGGGAAGCTCTCTTCGATGAAGAAGGTGTGCTTGTCGCGGTTCTTCTCCCAGAGCCATTTCAACACGGCGGAGAACATGGCGGTCTTGTCGTCCTTGCGCTGCGGGTCCTTGGCGATTTCCTCGGAGGCTTTCTTGAGGATCTCGGCGTTCTCCTCCTCCGTGGGGAAGACGAGCGGAGCCTTGGGGTACATGGCGTCGCGTCCGAGCCATTTCTCGAACCAACCCTTGGCCTCGGGGCGGGTGGGTGCGTACTGGTCGCGGAGGTACTTCATGTAGTTGCCCTCGCCGAGAGCATTCTGCGTGATGATGTAAAGGTCGCGTCGGTCGAAGGGCTCCTTCTGCACGGATGGGCGCTGGAAGCTTTCGCCGAAGATCATGTAGGTCGGCACGAAGCGGCCGGGATCGGTGCCTCCGATGACGACGGAGTCGCGCGGGAGGTCCTTCAGCATGTCGTAACCATACATCCAGCCGAACCAGCGATCGCGCTGGCTGCTGGTGTCGTAGTTCCCCATGAAGGTGAAGATCGGCAGAACGAGCAGGCCGAACCCGATCCAGCGCAGACGCGGGGCGCGCTGGGCGATCCACTTCAGGCAGGCGGCCGCGCCGAGGGCGCAGAGGAGCGAGAAGATCACATAGGCATAGGCATGCCAGGGCATTTGCAGCCACCACGTGCTGACATCGACGCCGTAGCCGTCCTTGATCGGCTGGAGGAAGGCGGCGAGGACGAAGGCGATGTGCAGCGTGTACACCCACGTTCGCGCCGCCAGGGGAAGGCGCAGGACGACGAGGATGGAGGCGAAGTAAAAGAGGACGGCGAACGGCGTGAAGCTGCCGCTGAGCTTGATCCAGTAGAAGCTGATGAACTCCTGCGCGACGGCCAGGCGGCCGCGGCCGTGAGTGGGCAGAGGTTCTGCGTCCGTCACGGTGGTGGCTCCGGTGGTGACGCCCATGAGCTTGCCCAGGCTGTCGAGGCTTTGCTGGCTGAGGCTGCCGCTGTATTGGGACCGGTTGAACGAATAGTAAAAGCCGGTCGCTTCGCGGGCGTAGCCCCAGTTCATCGGCGGGTTGGTCGAGGAGGCGAAGGGCAGGTACGCGTACTGGAGCAGGCCGAGAATGACGGCGATAGGTAGGAAGGCGATGAGCCACCAGCGAATCCGGCCCCGGCGGAACCAGGCGAACAAACCGAGGCTGGCCGCGACGAGGTAGAAGAAGCGGATCGCGGTTTTTAAGACGAGCTGGTCTTCCGAAAGAATGGCGAAGCCCAGATAGATGAGCAGCGCGCTCAGCACCGCCGCCATCACGAGATCGGCAAACATGCGCCGCCGCAGGAGCAGCACGCAGAGGAACGGCAGCGGCGCCATGGTCACGCTGAGCTGGTGGTGACCGAAGGCGAGCGTGAGCAGGAAGAAGGTGATCAGCAGGAGGCTCTTGCTGGCCGGACGGCGCACCCAGCTGTAGAGCGCCATGAAGTACAGGATGATGATCAGCGAATGAAGCGTGTAAACTTCCGTGATCGTCGCCTGCGACCAGAAGGGCGCGCTAAAGGCGAGGAGGAGAGAGCTGGTGACGGTGGCGATGGTATTCCAAGGCCGGGCGTCGCCGAGGATCCAACGCTGGAAGCTCAGCATGAGCAGGCTGGCGCAGCCGATGGTCAGCGCGCCGCAGACCCCGCTGAACACATTGATCAGCCAGGCGACATTGCCGAAGGGCAGGAAGTGGAACAGCCACGCGAGGAAGGTCCACAGGGGATAGCCGGTGGGGTGGGGAACGCCGAAGTGCTGTGCCGCGATGAGGAACTCGCCCGAATCCTGGAGCGTGACACTCGGCGCGGCCGTCCAGACATAAACGGCGAGGCTGATCAGCGCGACCAGACCACTCCAGAGAAGGTCGGATTTTTTATAGAGAGAATCTTTCATGTGTCGGAGTGCTCGCGCCGGCCTTCCAGTCCCAGGAGGATCACGCGCCACGCTGCTTCGATGGCGATGCCGGGAGTCATCTTCGTCTGTCCTTCGCTCCGCTCGGTGAAGACGATGGGGATCTCTTTGATCCGCCAGCCGTTTTGCCAGAGGTAGTAGTGGAGTTCGACCTGAAAGCCGTAGCCTTCCGCACGGAATTTCTTCCAGTCGAGCGAGGCGAGGGCCTCGGCCCGGATGGCCTTGAAGCCGCTCGTCGCATCGGTCAGCGGCAGGCGGGTGACGGTGCGGACGTACTTCGAGGCGAAGGTGCTGAGCAGGAGGCGCTCCTCCGGCCAGTTGATCACGCGGATGCCCTTCATGTAGCGCGAGCCGATGGCGAGGTCGTAGCCGTCGTTGAGCGTCTCGATGAGGCGGGGCACGTCGACCGGATCGTGCGAGAGATCCGAGTCCATTTCGAGGCAGGCGTCGTAACCGCGGTCCAGAGCCCACTGGAAGCCATCCTTGTAAGCGCTGCCGAGGCCGAGCTTGCCCGCTCGCTGGATCAGGTGCACGCGGCGGGAAAATTCCGGATGCTTCTGCACGATTTCCGCCGTGCCGTCCGGGGAGTTGTCATCCACGACGAGGACTTGCACCGCCGGGCTCTGCGCGAGGGCGAGATTCAGCACCTTCTCGACGGAGAGTTTTTCGTTGTACGTGGGCAGGATGATGATGGGCTTTTGAACCGGCTTGCGTTCGCCGGCCTTGGTGGAGGGAGGCGCATCGGCCACGGGGTAGGCGAAGAGCGGGGCCCTCAGCCGGGCCGGGAGGAAGAACGCTCCGCCGAGGAAGCCCGCCGCGACGAGCCACGAGATGAGGCTCGCGGTGGCGCAGAGGTCGTACCAGGCTGGTGCGTCGAAGGTGAGCGTGACCTGCGAGAGCCCGGCGGGAACCTCAACGGCGAGTAGGCCCGAGATGGCGGGATAGGTCTTGAGCGGGCCTTGATTCGAACGGGCGGTCCAGTCGGGGTGATAGCTCTCCGGGACGATGAGGAAGCCCGACTCGGCTGGTCCGGCCAGCGAGATCTTCTGGTAATGGGCTGCGCGTGGTTCCAAGGCGGCGACCTTCGTGAAGGGCTTGCCCTCCTTGCTGCTGGCGTCGAGGAAGTCGATCGTGCCCTCGGTCACCCTCGCGACTGGTTTACGGTCGGCAAAGACAGGGGACTCGGTCTTGATCAGCGCGATGTGGTACTTGGCGAGTTCCAGCGCCGCGATGGCGGTGGGGATGTCGGTGGTGTCCGTGGTCGCCACGTCCGTCGCGAGGTAGGCGGGAGCGAGATAGTCGGCATTCTCCAGCACCGCGAAATGATCGTTCTCAAAAACCACGGGGAAGAACTCGCGGTACTTGTCCTGGAGTTCCTTCGGCAGTTGCGGGTCCCGCTTGTCGAGCAGGAGATGCGAGGTGCCGGTGACATTGAGGAACGTGCGGAGATTACTGACCGAGTTATACGAAGCCTGCTGGAGCTGGGAGGTGCCCCGCGCCATGTAGAAGCTGTTGAACGCCTCCGTGACCAACGGGCGGCCGGAGAGCATCGGCGTGAGCAGATAGAAATAGCGTCCCGACATCGGCATCACACGGCCATCGACCTTGTGTTCCGCCAGGAACTTCTGCGTCTCCAGAAACTCGGGGAAGAGCTTCGCGTCGAGCGGGCTCTTGCGGAGATCGACCGTGACCGAAAGCGTGTTGATCACGATGATCGCGCCAGCGGCGACGAGGGTGAAGATGAAGAGGGCGCGGCGTTGGGCGATGACCGAGAGGAGCGCGGTGGCGATGCCGGCCGTGGCGACCGTCACGCAGAAGATGCCGCAGGTTTGGAAGACATCGTGCGGAGCGCGGATGTCGCCGTAGAACGGGAGTTTTTCCAGAAAGTGGAAAGCGGGGAAGAAGAGATAAACAATCGACGCGATGGCCGCGAGCCAGTGGCGGCGGGGCAAGTCGCGCGGGAAGAGGAGGAAGATCAGCCAGACCTGGAACACGAGCAGCAGCCAGGCGAGGGTGACGCTGATGTGAGGAGCCTCGAAGGCGGCCTTGAGGAACGCGACGTGCGCGGTCAGCGCGAAATAGGGACCGAAGGAAAGCCACTGGCAGAAGAGCGCGAGCGCGAGGAAGAGGCGGCAGATCGAGCCGTTCCGACCGTCGTGGAAAAGGTGGCGGCGGAAGATGAGCGCGAGGCCGAGGATGAGGATCGGGAGGAGGCCGAGGAACTCGCCATCGCGGCCCGGAGGAGCCGTCGTCGTGCCGGAGGTCAGCAAGCCCTGAAAGTCCAGCCATGAAATGACCGAGGTCGAAGCGAAAGCCTGCTGCCAGCCGTCCAGCATGGCGGGCTCGAATCGGGCGGCGAAGCCGGTCTCCCGGATGGCGGGCAGGTGGATGAGCACCGCCAGCAAGATGTAACTGCCGATACACACCGCGATCGTGGCGAGGGAGGGCAGGCGCAGGGCGGCGCGGGCGACCCAGGCCCAGGCGGCGAAAATCAGCAGGGCGGGGAAAGTCAGTACGGCGACCTTGGCATAGGTCAGCGTGAGCAGGGCGCCGCAGATGGCGGTGACGACGGCATTGAAGAAGCTGGGAGCTTCCAGGTATCGGAGCGTGCCCCAGAAAACGAGGGGCAGGAAGGCCATGCTCGACAGGATGCTAATGTGCTCCACGTAGCCCATGCGCAGAAGCAGGGAGGGTGCGGTCAGATACAGGACGCCGGCGATGAAAGCCTGCCACTCCTGCCCGGTGAGCCGCCGTACGAAGACGTACATGGTGAACGGACTGAGCAGCAGAAAGAAGAGGGCGGCCAGCTTGGGCCCGACCAGGAGCCCGCCGACCGAACCCAGCGTGATGAGGACGATGTTGGTCACGATGGTCGAGAGCGACGAGGCGAGGGACGAGCCCTGCATGAAAAACGGCGTCCACCACGGCCAGCCCTTAACATTAGCCGCGCCGCTGAAGTAATCGGCCACCTTCGCGTAGTTCGCCAGGAGTTCCTGATTCGAAGGAGGCTGGCCGAGCCAGCAAAAGCCGAGCCAGCCGACAAAGATGACGGCGAATGTGGCGAGCGCGACCAGGGAACGATTCATAAAGAGGGCGGGAGTTTACGGATGGCCGGGACGGCGAACCACAAAAATGCGATGGTGGCCGAAGAACTCTTTCACGAGTCCGCGCTTCCAGTGGTCAAAGGTGGGGTGACCCTTGATCTTCTCCTTGAGCGCGATCAGATCCGGGGAGTTCGGGGTGAAAAACGGGTACAAGCCGGGGCCATAGAGGTAAGCGCCGGAGGGGGACTCGGGTTGGGGCTTGGGCTGGTCCGGGCGTGAGCGTTTTCCGCAGAAGGGAATCTGTGAGATCAGCCAGGAGGCGATGGAGTCGCCGGCCTCGACGAAGAGGTCGGGCCACCACGGGCAGTCGAAGAAATCCTCCGTCTCGATGGTGCCATACTGGGAAAGCTC
>Ga0247822_10001518_pt1 | contig 14246 bp, 11 predicted proteins | sample 13C_Cellulose_Da_FD_192423 | JGI IMG/M metagenome (GOLD analysis project Ga0247822, IMG submission 192423) | Soil microbial communities from agricultural site in Penn Yan, New York, United States - 13C_Cellulose_Day30 | ecosystem: Environmental > Terrestrial > Soil > Agricultural land | place...
TGCCGAAGTACATGGAGCGCTCGGCGTACTGGCTGACCGCGTGGAAGCTCGGGCGCTACTACCGGACCTACCCGGCGTACGTCGAGGACGAGGTGCGCGCCGCGGTCGGCGACGGCTTCGTGCGCGGCCCGCGCACGATGACCGCGCGCGGCACCCGCGACGACGACGGCCCGGCGTTCGTCGTCGAGGACGGCGCCTACGTCTCGGCGCGCTGGCCGGGCGACGCGTACCTGATCGCGAAGCAGTTCCTGGCTCGCCTCGGTTAGCTCGCGCCGCGCACGCGAGCTCGGGAGCGGTCATGCTCCGTCGCTCCGTCCGTCGCCGCCACGGCCCGGCATCGCGCACGTTGCGTTTGGCAACGCGCCCGCCTCGGTTCGTCGGGGAGTTTCGCGGAGTTGGTCTCGCGCTCGAATGGCATTCTCGTTGCTGGCGAGTTACCGGCATGTGCACGCGCCTCCGGATCGTCGTCGCCGTTGCGGCCGCGGTCGTCGCCGCGTGCGCCTCCAGCCACCAGCCCGGTGACGTCCCCGATGCGCCGGTCGGCGCCGACCCCGACCCCGACGCTGGCGTCGACGCGCCACCCGCCGGCGAGGTCGCCGCGCCGGTGCGCAGCTGCGCGACCCGCTTCGCCCATCGTCCGACCGCGCCGGTCACCGCGGTCGAGCTGGCCGGCGAGTGGAACTGGGACGCGCGGATCGCGATGACCGATCCCGACGGCGACGGCGAGTACACCGTCGACCGCGAGCTGCCGGCCGGCATCCACGCCTACAAGCTGGTCCTCACCCGCCCAGGCGGCGCGGTCGACTGGATCCTCGATCCGGCCAACCCGTATCGCGCGTACTCGGGCGATGTCGAGAACTCGGGCGTGCGCGTCGACGACTGCGCGCGGCCACGGCTCGAGCTCGCTTCGCACCAGACCACCGAGGCCGGCGCGGTCACCATCCTGCGGGTCTGGCGCGGCGCGACCGGCACCGCGCTGCCGGTCGCCGGCGTCGGCGCCAGCCTGCGCTTCGAGGGCACGACCACGCCGGTGCCGGTCGCGGTCGGCGACGGCGAGCTCACGATCACCCTCAGCGGCCTCACCGCCGGCAAGTACACCCTCACCGTCGAGGCCGAGGACGCCGGCGGCGGCGCCGCCGCGCCGGTGCGGGTGCCGTTCTGGATCGAGGCGACCCGCTTCGACTGGCGCGACGCGCTCATCTACATGGTGATGACCGATCGCTTCCGCAACGGCGACCCGGCCAACGATCCGGCCCGCTCGCCCGACGCCGAGGCCACCGCCGACTACCTCGGCGGCGACCTGCGCGGCGTCACCCAGGCGATCGAGGACGGCACCTTCGACCAGCTCGGCGTGCGCGCGCTGTGGCTGTCGCCGTTCGTCGAGAACACCCGCGCGGTCGAGCAGGATCACGGCCGCGGCATCACCGCCTACCACGGCTACTGGCCGGTCAAGGCGCGCGCGATCGATCCGCGCGTCGGCACCGAGGCCGAGCTCGACGCCCTGGTCACCGCCGCCCACCGGCGCGGCATCCGCGTCCTGATGGACTACGTCGTCAACCACGTCCACGACGGCCACGAGTACTACGCCGCGCACCCCGACTGGTTCCGGGTCGGCTGCGAGTGCGGCCAGCCCGGCTGCGGCTGGACCGAGCACCGCCTCGACTGCTCGTTCAAGCCGTACCTGCCCGACGTCGACTGGCGCAACCGCGAGGCCGGCGAGCAGATGATCGCCGATGCGCTGTGGTGGCTCGAGCGCTTCGACCTCGACGGCCTGCGCGTCGACGCGGTCAAGCACGTCGAGGACCTCGCCATCATCAACCTGTCGACCCGCATCCACGACGAGCTGGAGGCCGGCGGCACCGAGTACTTCTTGCTCGGCGAGACCGCGATGGGCTGGGCCGGCGATCAGCTGTCGGCCAACCTGCCCGAGTACGAGACCATCGCCCGCTACATCGGCCCCTACGCGCTGTCGGGCCAGTTCGACTTCGTCCTCTACCACGCCAGCGCGTACCGGGTCTGGGCCGACGACGCCAACGGCATGCTCCACCTCGACTACTGGACGCGGCAGAGCCTCGCCCACTACCCGGCCGACGCGATCATGACCCCGTTCGTCGGCAGCCACGACAGCGAGCGGCTGGTGTCGCTGGCCCAGTACACGTCGAGCAGCCCGCTCGTCCACAACAAGTGGCCGAGCCAGGGCCTGCCGGCCGCGCCGACCACCGACGATCCGTACCAGCGCGCGGCCATCGCGCTGACCTGGCTGCTGACCGTGCCCGGCGCGCCGCTGCTCTACTACGGCGACGAGTACGGCGAGCACGGCGGCGCCGATCCCGACAACCGCCACCCGTGGCTGGCGCCGGCCGCGCGCACCGCCCGCCAGACCGCGCTGCACGACCGCATCGCGCGCGCTGGCCGGCTGCGCCAGGAGCTCGAGCCCCTGCGCCGCGGCAGCTACCTGCCGCTCACCGTCACCGAGGACGTGCTGTCGTTCGCGCGGGTCACGCCGACCCGCGCGGTCGTGGTCGCCATCAACCGCGCCGCCGTCCCGCGCACCGTGCAGATCGACGTCGGCGGCCTCGCCTCGACCCTGCCCGACGGCACCCTGATCGATCGCCTCGATCCCGGCGGTCGCACCGTCGCGGTCAGCGCCGGCCGCTTCTCGCTCGACCTGCCGGCGCGCAGCGCCGCCGTGCTGGCGCAACCGTAGCCACACCGGCGAGCGCTCGTCGCGCAGGTCGAGCAACCCAAGATCGCGAACCATAGGAACCGTTCGTTCCGACGTCGAAGAACGGCCGCCCACGGTGCAAGCGAGCACAGGTTGCGCCGCGCTTCGACGTCGGCGTCGGTCGCTGCGCTCCCTCCGCCTCGCTCAGCGGGGCGCCCACGGTGCAAGCGAGCAAAGGTTGCGCCGCGCTTCGACGTCGGCGTCGGTCGCTGCGCTCCCTCCGCCTCGCTCAGCGCGAACCGGTAGAGGGGGCGGGGCCGCGGTCAGTGCACGACGATGCCGCGCGGCAGCGAGAGGTCGGAGTTGCCGACGCCCTTGCGCTCGGGCACCTGGAGCGCGACCAGGTTGGCCAGCGCGTCGTCGTCGATCAGCGTGCCGCGTTCGGGGACGGCGATCACGCCCTGCGCCAGTTCCGGAATGAACACCAGGGCGCGGCCGGCGCCATTATACCCGACCTGGACGAACGCGTCGGTCTCGAAGCGGGTGCACTGCTTCGCGCAGCAGTAGAACGGCTTCGCGACCCGGTAGAAGCCTTCGGGCGGCAGCGGCTGGAGGGCGCGGGTGTCGAACGACGTGCCCACGGTCACGCCGCTCGGCGAGAAGTGGGCGCGGTTGTGGGTCCAGCGCTCGGGGAAGTACACGCCCGGGCCGGGGTTGCCGTGGTTGTGGAAGTAGACCAGGCGGCCGGCCTCGACGCCGGCGATCGGGGCGACGGTGCGGTACAGGCCACAGGGAGGGAGCTCGTCGGGCTTCACCCCCACGTCATCTCACAGTTCCAGCCCGATGCCAGCCTGGACCAGCGGCGGCTCGATGCCGGCGGCGGGCGCCCACGGCAGGGTGACGGTCAGCTCGGGCCACAGGACGCGGCGGCCGAGCCGGATGCGGACCCCGGCGCCGACGGCGGGCTCGACGAGGGCGCGCCACGGGGCGAGCGCGTGATGATCGGGGCCGGCCGCGGTGATCGCCGCGGTCGCGGTCCCGACGAGCGCGGTGCGCCGGCCGAGGTTGCGCTCGACCACGGCATGGGCGAAGGCGGTGGCGCGCAGGACGTCGGTGCGGTTGTTGGTGGCGGCCGCGAAGCCGGCGCGCAGCCCGGGGGCGATCGCCACCGCCAGGTCGTCGCGCGCGACCACCGCGAAGCGTGCGCTGGCCTCGACGGTGCCGGCGCCGAGCTTGCCGCCGAGGTCCCAGCCCGGTCCCATGCCGCGGCGGACGCCGACCTCGGGCACCGGATAGACCATGTACTCGCGGCCGTGCTCGAAGCCGAGGCCGTCGACGGCGACCACGGTGCGCCACCCGCCGGGCGCGAGCGTCCGCGCCGCGTGGCGCGACGAGTGGGCGGCGCAACCGGCGGCCACGACGCCGATCACGACCGCGGTCAGCCGGTCAGGGCGCATCGAGCACGGCCCACACCGGGAGATGATCGCTGCCGGCGTCGCCGCGGAACACGCCGGCCGACCGCGCCGGCAGGTCGCGGGCGAACACGTAGTCGAGCAGGAACCACAGGCCGCGGCTCTTGCCGGTGTCGTCGGTGCCGGCGCTCGCCCACGCCCAGCCGCGCTCCTCGAACCGGTCGATGGTCTGGTCCGACGAGCCGGGATCGCCGGTGTTGAAGTCACCGCCGGCGATCACCGGGCCGGCGACGGCGGCGGCGTCGTCGAGGATCGCGTCGACCTGCTCGAGGCGGGCGGCCAGCCCGAGGGTGATGATCGACGTGTGGACGCTGTACACCGTCACCTCGGCGCCGCCGACGTCGAGCACCGCCGCGGTCGCGGTGCGCTGTCGGTCCTGGATCGGGTCGTGGTAGGGCAGGATCAGCTTGTGATCGGCGACGATCGGGTGGGGCGTGAGCACGGCCGGGCCGAAGTCGCGGCCGTTGCCGTGCACCGACGCCGGGTAGTAGACGTAGCGGAGCCCGAGCGCGGCGGCGATGCGGTCGGTGCCGGCGGCGTCGAGCTCCTGCATCAGGATCACGTCGGCGTCGGCCAGCTCCGGTGACCGCAACGCCGCGATCGCCTTGTCGATCTCGATCGCGTAGCGCAGGTTGTAGGTCACGGCGCGGAAGCTCGATCGCGGCACCGGCGCCGCGCCGGTGTGATCGCCGGCGTAGCGCGGGCCGTCGGGGTCGTCGTAGTTGGTCGCCGCCGAGCATCCGGCGGCGGCGAGCGCAGCACCCACGATGGCGATCCGCATCGGCGCCGGCGACGCTACCATGCGCGCGCCATGACCACCGGACAAGTCTCCCTCGAGCGCCGCGGCCACGTGCTCCTGATCGGCCTCGATCGCGCCGCCAAGCGCAACGCCTTCGATCTGCCGCTGTGGGACGGGCTGTGCCGCGCCTACGGCGAGCTGCAGCGCGACCCCGACCTGCGCGTCGGCGTGCTCCACGCCCACGGCGACCACTTCACCGGCGGGCTCGATCTGCCCCAGTGGGCGCCGGTGTTCGCCAGCGGCCGCTGGCACATCCCCGACGGCGGCGTCGATCCGCTCGGCCTGACCGGACCGCGCCTGACCAAGCCGATCGTCGCCGCCACCCAGGGCATCTGCCTGACCATCGGCATCGAGCTCCTGCTCGCCACCGACGTGCGGATCGCGGCGGCGTCGACCCGCTTCGCGCAGATCGAGATCAAGCGCGGCATCTATCCAGTCGGCGGCGCCACCCTGCGCTTCCCGCGCGAGGTCGGCTGGGCCAACGCGATGCGCTGGCTCCTGACCGGCGACGAGCTCGGCGCCGCCGAGGCGCTGCGCATCGGCCTGGTCCAGGAGGTGGTCGAGCACGGCCAGCAGCTCGATCGCGCGGTCGCGCTCGCCGAGGTGATCGCCGCCCAGGCGCCGCTCGGCGTCTACGCGACCCTGGCGTCGTCGCGCGCCGCCCTGCCGGAGACCGAGGCTGCCGCCGCCACCCGCCTGATGCCGGACCTGCAGCCGCTGCTCGCCAGCGAGGACATGCAAGAGGGCCTGCGCGCGTTCGTGGCCCGCCAGCCGGGAGCGTTCAAGGGCCGCTGACGCGTGTTATCGTCGGACGATGGGGCGAACGCTGACCGTGGTGGCGATCCTGCTGGCCTGCGCCTGCGCCGATCCGCAGCCGGTGTTCGTCGACGCCGGGCCGGTCGACGGTGGCGCCATCGACGGCGCGGCGGGTGATGCGGACGTGACCACCGACGACGCGGCGGCCGACGCCGCCGACGATGCCGCCGACGACGCCGCGCCGGTGCCCGACGCCACCACCGTCGTCCCCGATGCGATGGTCGAGCCCGACGCAGCGGTCCTCCCCGACGCGGCGGTCCCGGTGGACGCGCCGTCGGAGGGAGGCGTGCCCGACGCCACCGTCCCGTCCGACGGCTCGCTGGGCATCGCCGACGCCGCCACCGACGTCTTCGACGGCGGCATCGCTCCCGACGCCACCCCGGCCGCCAAGCGCGCGCATCGATGATCACCGCCGACCGCGTCATCGAGCTGCTCGATCTCGCGCCGCACCCCGAGGGCGGCTTCTACCGCGAGACCTGGCGCGACCGTCCCGCCGCCGGTGGCCGCGGGGCCGGCACCGCGATCTACTTCCTCTTGCGCGCCGGCGACGAGCATCGCTGGCACCGGGTCGACGCCGCCGAGATCTGGCACCACTACGCCGGTGCCCCGCTCGAGCTCGGCATCGCCGCCGACGCCGCCGGGCCGATCGATCGCCACGTGCTCGGCCGCGACCTCGTCGCCGGCGAGCGGCCGCAGGTGATCGTCCCGCCGCACGCCTGGCAGCAGGCGCGCACGCTCGGCGACTTCACCCTGGTCGGCTGCACGGTGTCGCCGGCCTTCCAGTTCGAGACGTTCGAGCTCGCGCCGCCCGGCTGGGCGCCGGGGTGTAAGTGAGCGGCCGCGATCGCGTTCGAACGCATATGCCCGTCCTCCGTTGGTTCGCGCCGCTGGCGCTGGTGATGGTGTCGGCCCAGGCCGCCTGCGCGGGTAGGCTGATGAAGGCGCCGGCGATGGCCCAGAGCGCACCCGGCGCGCCGTCGGTCGCCACCGCCGGCGACGCCCCGACCGCGACCCAGATCCCCGAGCAGCTCGTCGTCGAGGGCTCGCTGGCCGTCGAGGTCGTCGAGGTCGGCGACCTGGTGTCGGCGCTGCGCACCCAGGTCGAGGCCGGCGGTGGCCGGGTGATCGCCGAGGAGGTGTCGGGCGGCGAGACGTCGTGGAGCGCCCACCTGCGCCTGCGCCTGCCGCCGGCCCAGGTCGAGCCGATCGTCGCCTGGCTGGCCGGGCGCGGCGACGTGCTCGACAAGCGCATCACCGCCACCGACGTGTCGCGCACGCTGTTCGATCAGGAGCTGGCGCTCGCCAACCTGCAGGCGACCAGCGACCGGCTGCAGCAGCTGCTCGGGCAGGGCGGCCTGGCCATGAACGACATCCTGGCCATCGAGAAGGAGCTGACCCGCATCCGCGGCGAGATCGAGGCGATCAAGGGCAGCCAGCGCTTCCTCCAGGACCGGGTCGCGCTCGCCACCCTCGACATCTCGCTGACCCGCCGCGACGGCGCGGTCACCATCGCGCGCGCCAAGTTCTACCCGGGCGCCCGGGTGTCGACGCTGGTCCTGCTCGATCCCGAGGGACGGCAGCGCACCCGCGTCGGCGGCAGCCTCGTGCTCCACACCGTCATGCGCAGCGCCAGCCTCGAGCTCGACGTGTTCGCGCCCGAGCCGGACGCGGCCGGCGGCGACGACAAGCCGGCGGTGATCGCGACCTTCGGCGGCGCCGCCTACTCCGACTTCCTCGGCCGCGGCCGCCGCCGGATCCTCAACCCGTACCTCGGCCTGCGGCTCGGCTACGGCTACCTCGACGGCTCTCGGTTCGCGCTGCAGGCCGAGGCCGGCCTCGAGCTGTTCAAGCACCGCCACCTGGTGATCGACGCCAGCGTGCGCGCGACCGGGCTGATCGGCAGCCGCACCGACGGCGCGCTGGTCGGCGGCGCCGGGCTGGTCGTCGCGTTCTAACCTGGTCAGTGGCTGGCGCCGACGACCACGACCAGGCCGGCGAGCTCCGGCTGGTCGCGGGTCAGGGCGTCGAGCCACTCGCGGCCGAGCCGCTCGGCGCGGCCCTCGTCGGCCGACGACTCGGCGTACATCTCGACGCGGACCCGGTCGAGCTCGGGGCGCCAGCCGCGGTCGAGCTCGATCGCGCCGAGCGATACCCACGCCGCGCCGCCGTGGCGCATGCGCGCGCCGTCGCGGATCGCGCAGTCCGCGAGGTGGTCCTCGATCAGCGCGCGCGCGTACTCGACGCGGGTGGTGGGCCAGGGCAGGATCGCCAGCGCCGGCGCGGTCGGATGCGCCTCGGCGGCCGGGGTGGATTCCGGCCCGGTCGCGCGTGGCCGCGTGTTAGCGTCGGAAGGCGATGGCGACGACCGCGCCGGTGGTGCTGGCCGACCGGTTCGAGCTCGGCGAGTGGCTCGGGCGCGGCACGCTCAGCGTCGTCCACGCCGCGGTCGACCGCGCCACCGGCCGCCGGGTGGCGGTCAAGCTGGCCGTCGTCGCCGACCACGATCCCGAGCAGCTGCGCCTGCGCTTCGAGCGCGAGGCGGCGGCGCTGTCGGTGATCGCCAGCGAGCACCTGGTCGAGCTGATCGCCGCCGGCGCCACCCCCGACGGCCGGCCGTTCCTGGTGCTCGAGCGGCTCGAGGGCCGCGACCTGCAGGAGATCGTCGCCGATCTCGGCCCGCTGCCGCCCGAGCAGGTCGCGCGCATCATCAGCCAGGCCGCCACCGCGCTCGAGCTCGCCCACGGGCTCGGCATCGTCCACCGCGACCTCAAGCCGGCCAACCTGTTCCTGCACACCGCGCCCGAGCAGCGCGGCGTGGTCAAGGTCCTCGACTTCGGCATGGTGGTCGACGTCGGCGGTCCGGTCGATCGCGACAAGGACGCGTTCGGCGGCACCCCGCTGTACATGGCGCCCGAGCAGGTCCGCGGCCAGCTCAGCCGGATCGGCCCGGCCACCGACATCTGGGCGCTGGCGTTCGTGACGCTCACCTTGCTGACCGGCGAGGTCTACTGGGAGGCCGCGACCACCCACGACATCCTGCGCGCGATCGAGGCGTCGTCGCTGGCCGCGCCGTCGACGCGGTGGCCGTGGCTGCCGCCGGCGTTCGACGCCTGGTTCGCGCGCTCGACCCGCCGCGTGCCCGAGCGGCGGTTCCGCAGCGTCGCCGAGCAGGCGGCGCAGCTCACCCGCGCGCTGCGCGGCGTGGTCGCGCCCGATCGGACCCCGTCACCGACCGCGACCGCGGCCGGCGTGGCCGAGACCATGGCGGCGCGGACGCCGACCGTCGTGCGGGTCGCGCGCGGCCGGCCGGTGATCGGGCGCGACCTCGAGCGCAGCGAGATCGAGGTCCTGCTGGCGCCCGGCGAGATCGTGACCCTCACCGGCACCGCCGGCGTCGGCAAGACCCGGCTGGCCGAGGCGGTGTGCGAGTCGGCCGGCGAGCGCCACGTCGACGGCGCGTGGTTCGTGCCGCTCGGCGCCGGCCACGGCGCCGAGCCGGTGCTGGCGGCGATCGCCCACGCGCTGGCGCTGCCGCCCGACACCACCCGGCCGCTGTTCGACCACGTGGTGTCGAGCGTGGTCGAGCGCCGCCTGCTCCTGGCCCTCGACGGCGCCGAGCAGGTCGACGGCGCCGCCGAGGTGATCCAGCGCCTGCGCCGCGCCTGCCCGCAGGCGACCTGGCTGGTCACCGCCCGCCTGCCGCTCGGTCTCGAGCACGAGCGCTGCATCGGAGTCGAGCCGCTCGACGTGCCGCGCGCCGGCCCGGTCACCGCCGGCGAGGCCGCGACCTTCGCCGCGGTCGAGCTGTTCGTACGGCGCGCCCGCGACGCGGTGCCGCTGTTCAACCTCGACGACGACACCGTCGACGACGTGGTCGCGATCTGCCGCGCCGTCGAGGGCTTCCCGCTCGGCCTCGAGCTGGCTGCGGCCCGGCTGCAGGCGTCGGGGCTGCCCGAGATCCGCGCCGCGCTCGAGGATCGCCGGCGCGCCGACGGCACCATCGACCAGCGGTCGAGCATCCGCCACGCGGTGGCGTGGAGCTATGGCCTCTTGGCCGCCGGCGACCAGGCGCTGCTCCGCCACCTGGCGCCGCTGCCGGCCGGGCTGACCTTCGAGCAGGTCCAGGACCGGCTCGGCCACCTCGGCGACGACACCGTCGGCGCGGTGCTGCGCCTGGTCCGCAGCCACCTGGTGTCGTGGACCGCCGACGAGCCGCGCCGGTTGGTCATGCTCGACACCGTGCGCGAGCTGTGCCGCGACCTGTCGCGCGCCGCCGGCGAGGACGTCGCGCTGTGGCGCATGGCGCGCGCCCACGCCGAGCAGGTCGCGGCCTGGGACGGCGCCGCGATCGATCAGGAGCGCTGGCTGGCGCTGGTCGACGCCGAGCACGACAACCTGCGCACCGTGCTGGCCCACCTGCTCGGCGCCGCGCCGGCGGCGGCCATGCACCTGGCCGGGCAGCTGGCCTGGTACTGGTACGTGCGCGGCCACTACGCCGAGGGCGCGCGCTGGCTCGACGAGGCGATCGCGCGCAGCGGCGCGACCACCGGTGAGGATCTCACCCGCGCCCTCCATGGCGCCGGCCGCCTCGCCTTGCTGACCTGCAACTACGTCCGCGCCGAGGCGCTGCTCGATCAGGCCTGCCACCTCGCCCACGACGGCGGCGACGTCCGCGGCGAGGCGGCGGCGGTCCAGCTGCTCGGCAGCGTCGCCCGCGAGCGCGGCGCCTACCAGCACGCGCGCGCCCTGCACCAGCGCAGCCTGGCCTTGTGGGAGCAGCTCGGCGACGCGCGCGAGGCGGCGCGCGCCCGCAACTACCTGGTGTTCGCGGCGTGGATCGGCGATCCCGCCGGCGACCCCGGCGACGACGCGCGCGGCTGGTGGGCCGGGCAGGCCGAGGACGAGCTGCGCCGGCTCGGCGATCCCGAGGGCATCGTGTGGGCGCTGCTCAACCGCGGCGCGATCCTCCACTACCGCGGCGATCACGCCGGCGCGCGCGAGGTCATCGGCCGCGCCTTCGCCGGCTCGATCTCGGCCCGCTTCCACGAGGGCATCGCGTGGTCGCTCGAGCTGCTCGGCCTGGCCTCGCTCGCCCGCGGCGAGCACCTGCAGGCCCGGGCCCAGCTGGCGGCGTCGCTGCGCGTCCACCGCCGGCTCGGCGATCGCTGGCGGTGCGCCAGCGTGCTCGAGGCCCTGGCCGCGGTCGCGGTGGCGACCGATCGTCCGGCCCGCGGCGCGGTCTACCTCGGCGGCGCCGACGCGGTCCGCGGCCAGATCGGCGCGCCGGTGCCGGCGTGCGAGCAGGCGCTGTTCGCGCGCACCGAGCGCCGCGGCGACGAGCTGCTCGGCGACGCGTTTGCCCGCGGGCGCGAGCGCGGCCGCCGCACGCCGCTCGATCACATCGTCGAGCTGGCGCGCGAGATCGCCTGAGTGGTCCCGGGGGCTGGGCTCGAACCAGCGACGAGTCGGTCCCGTGCCGACCGTTCCACCAACTGAACTTCCCCGAGATGCTGCGGTGCCAGAGGCTGGGCTCGAACCAGCGTCGAGTCGGATGAAGTGCCGACCGTTCCACCACTGAACTACCCTGGCAGGAGGGCGGGGGAGGCCCCGCCCGACGACTCAGTTCACGATCTCCACGTCCGCGCCGGCGGCGCCAGCGGCATCGTCGGCGACGACCACGACGTCCGGTCCCCGGACGGCCGCGGCCTTGCCCGCGAACCAGCCGGCCTGGCGCAGGAACGCCGCCAGGTGCGGGTTGTCGACGATCACGCCGTGGACCAGCTCGGGCGTCGGCCGGAACGCGACCGGGTGCGCGGCCGGCCGCGGCGCGACCCAGCCCGACTTGCCCGGATCGAGGCCGGCCCGGCGACAGGCCGCCTCGACCATGGCGCGGGTGCACCGCGCCTGGCCGCGCAGGACCTTCCACGGCGCCGGCAGGCTCGACCACACCTGGGTGTTGGGCTCGACCCCGTGGCCGACCGAGCGGTGCCACGCGGCGAGATCGCCGGCGACCAGGCGCATGACCTTGCCCGGGCACGCGGCGTCGAGGAGGTCCTCGGCGCCGAGCGCGTAGGTCAGGGCCATCCAGCCGTCGCGCGCCTTGTTCCACGCGCCCGCCAGCTGGTTCCAGGTCGTCGAGTCGTCGCCGCGCCGCACGGTCATGGTCGCGAGGTTGAAGCCCGAGCGGGTCCAGGTCTCCTCGAGCAGCTCGCTCACCCGGTGGAGGACCGACAGCCAGCTCGCCATCAGGCGCAGCTGCTCGTCCGCCGACAGGCGGGCCAGCACGGCGTCGACCGGGTACACGTGCGCGATCGCCCACCACGAGGTGCCGGGGTCGCGCTCGCACCGCGCGAACAGCATCGCCGCGATCTCGTCGAGGGCGCGCGGCTGGCCGGCGATCGTGAACTCGCTGCGCAGGTTGGCCCGCGCCACGAAGTACGCGATGAAGCTGGCCGACGCGCCGCTCTGCACGAAGGCGTCGTACGGGATGCGGGTCGCCAGCCCCGACTTGCCGATCATGGTCAGGTCGACCTGCTCGAGCTGACGCGCGAGCTGCTCGATCTTGCCCTCGAGGCGGCGGAGCAGGCGGAACTTGCGGTTGTAGCGCCGGCGCGAGTCGGTGATCCCCGCCGAGGCGCGGGCCTCGGCGTTGAGCCGGTGGTACTTGAAGTCGCTGGCCCCGACCGCCTTGCCGATCTCGGCGGCGAGGCGGGCGACGAAGCGGCGCAGCGCGGCCGGATCGTCCCCGGCGGCGCGCAGGCCCTTGGCGGTGGTGAACAGCTTGCGGGCGACCCCGACCTGGGGCGCCAGGCCGCGCGGGCGCGCGAAGTCCTGGGCCATCGAGGTGTAGCCGACCACCTGGCGGCGCAGCGCGCCGCGGGCGGCCTGGTCGAGCAGCTTGCCTTCGCTGCGGGTCAGCGACCCGGCGAGCTCGCGCGCGACCAGCTCGGCGACGTCCTCGGGACGGCGGCGCTGCTGGAGCGACTGGAACAGCGAGTCGATGGTCATCATGGCGAGCCGACCCAAGAGCAGGCGGCGTGCCAGCCGCAACCTCTCGTCGCGCCGTCGGCGGCGACGCCCTGACTAGCGCATTGGATAAGCCTGCGATATCGTCGCATCGTGGCTCGCCCCCAGGTCGTGGTCGGCATCCTCGGCCCCAGCCGCGACGCCTCGGGCGGCGGCGGTGACGGCCGCTGGGCGGCGTGGCGGCCGACCGTGGCGCTGTGCGCGCACGCCGACCTGCCGGTGGCGCGGCTCGAGCTGCTCCACCACGCCAGGTTCGACGCGCTGGCCCGGCGTGTGGTCGCCGACCTCGCCGAGGTGTCGCCGTCCACCCGGGTCCGGCTGTGGCCGATCGAGGTCGCCGACCCGTGGGACTTCGAGTCGGTGTACGCGGTGCTCTACGACTTCGCGCGCGCCTACGCCTTCGCGCCCGAACGCGAGGACTACCTGGTCCACCTCACCACCGGCACCCACGTCGAGCAGATCTGCCTGTTCCTGCTGACCGAGGCCCGTTACCTGCCCGGGCGCATCCTGCAGACCAGCCCGCCGACCGTCGCCGCCGCGGCCCGCAAGGCGAGCGCGCGACCCGGTCGGGTCGAGCCCGGTGGCTACCACGTCATCGATCTCGATCTGTCGCGCTACGACCTGCTGGCGGCGCGCCGCCGCCAGGAGCACCACGACGCCCAGGCGCTGCTCAAGCGCGGCATCGCCACCCGCAACCCGGCCTACAACGCGACCATCGCTCGCCTCGAGACGGTGGCGATCGCGTCGCGGGCGCCGATCCTGTTGCTCGGCCCGACCGGGTCGGGCAAGTCGAGCCTCGCCCGCCGCGTCCACGCGCTCAAGCGCGAGCGCGGCCTGGCCCGCGGCGACCTGGTCGAGGTCAACTGCGCCACCCTGCGCGGCGACGGCGCGATGTCGACGCTGTTCGGCCACGTCAAGGGGGCGTTCACCGGCGCCGCCGGCGATCGCCCCGGCCTGTTGCGCAAGGCCGACGGCGGCGTGCTGTTCCTCGACGAGATCGGCGAGCTCGGCCTCGACGAGCAGGCCATGCTGCTGCACGCGCTCGAGGACCGCCGCTTCCTGCCCATGGGCAGCGACCGCGAGGTCGAGGTCGACCTCCAGCTGGTCGCCGGCACCAACCGCGATCTCGCCGCCGCGGTCGCCGCCGGCCGCTTCCGCGACGACCTGCTCGCCCGCATCGACCTGTGGACCTTCCACCTGCCGCCGCTGCGCGAGCGCCCCGAGGATCTCGAGCCCAACCTCGATCACGAGCTCGAGCGCGCCGGCGCCGCGCTCGGCCGCCGGGTCGCGATGTCGCGCGAGGCGCGCGCCGCCTACCTCGCGTTCGCCGCCGCCGCGCCGTGGCCGGGCAACTTCCGCGACCTCGCCGGCTCGGTGACCCGGATGGCGACGCTCGCCGACGGCGGCCGCATCGGCGTCCGCGACGTCGACGACGAGCTGGCCGTGCTGCGCCGGCAGTGGCGCACCG
>Ga0247822_10001520_pt1 | contig 14240 bp, 13 predicted proteins | sample 13C_Cellulose_Da_FD_192423 | JGI IMG/M metagenome (GOLD analysis project Ga0247822, IMG submission 192423) | Soil microbial communities from agricultural site in Penn Yan, New York, United States - 13C_Cellulose_Day30 | ecosystem: Environmental > Terrestrial > Soil > Agricultural land | place...
CGGTAGTCGTTGTTGAACTCGTAGCTCCCGTCGCTGGTGAGCCGGGAGAGGGACGCCGACCAGTCGACCGCGTCACTGCCACCCAGCGCGGAGGCCTCCAACCGCGCGCTGCCGAAGGTTCCCCCCTCGCCGGCCGCGGAGAGTCGGAGCCCCTCGCCGCCGCGGCGGGTCACGATCTGGATGACGCCCGTGATCGCGTCGGAGCCATAGAGCACACTGGCGGGTCCGCGGAGCACCTCGATGCGCTCCACGTTGTCGGTCGTCAGCGACCCGAAATCGTAGAAGCCGCCGGGCTGGTTCACCGGGGCGCCGTCGATTAGTACCTTCACGTAGTCGCTCTCGCCCCCCCGCAGGAAGAGCGAGGTGGTGGAACCGAACGGCCCGCTCTGCACCACGTGCGCCCCCGGCACCTGCCGCAGCGCGTCGGCCACGAAGCGAATGCCCTGGGCCCGCAAGTCGTCGCCCCTGAGAACGGTGACGGTGGAAGCGACCGAGTCCGCGGCGACCGGGTAGCGGGTGGCGGTCACCACGATCTCCGGAAGGGCGGTGGTGTCGCCCGCTACCTGCGCGACGAGGGTCGCGGGGGCCGACAGCAACGCCAGCGCGAGCATGGCTCGACGGAACCGGCTCATCGGGAATCTCCTGAGGGCGTCGGTGTGGTGAGGGATGCCAGCAGCGCCCGCAGAGAGTGGACGGCCTGGGGCGCCCGTGGGCTGGGGCGGTTGGACGACGATTCGGTGAGGCGGACCACGCGTCCCTCGCGGACCGCGCGAAGGGTCCGCCACTCGGGACGGTGCTCGAGACCCGGCATCTCGCTGCCGGCGAGGATCACCACGGCCGGCTCGCGGGAGGCGATCGCCTCCAGGGAGACGGGCGCTGAGGGCGCCGCGACATCCGCGAACACGTTGCGTCCTCCGGCCAGCTCGACCAGCTCGCTTACGAAGCTCCCCGCGCCGAGTGCGATCACCGGCTGATCCCACGCGAGGAGCAGGGCCGGGATCCCCGACGCTCGGCCCCTCGCGGCGCTCGATCGCTCCAGCGCCAGCTCGGCCTCGAGGGCGGCGGCGACCGAATCACCCGCGCGGGGTGCCCCGGTGGCCCGCCCCAGGAGCCGGGCCGCGCGGGCGACATCGGCCAGGCGATCGGTGCGGAGACGGAGGACCGGGATGTCCAGCGCGCGGAGCCGATCCGCCGCGGACGCGTTGCCGGCAGAGTGGTAGAGCACGACCAGGTCGGGCCGGGCGGCGGCCACGGCCTCGACGACGGGCGGAAACCCGTCACCCAGATCGGGGACCTCGGCCGCGGCCGGCGGGTAATCGCAGGCGCCGCTCCGCCCGACCAGGCGAGGGCCTGCGCCGAGGGCGAAGAGGAGCTCCGTGGTGGTCGGATTGAGGGAGACGATGCGCCGGGGCGGAGTGCGCAGCCGGACGGACGTCCCGGCGTCGTCCTCCAGGCCGACCGCCGTGGACGAGCCCCCGGCCGTGTGGCAGGCGGCGAGACTAGCGACGAGGAGGGCAGCGGCCCTGAGGGGAGGCCCCCTCAAGCACGCCGCCCATCCTCGGGGTCTCGAAGATGGGCGAATGCGGGCCGCAGCGGGGCCGGAGTCGCCACCGTTCCCTCCCCCGAGGGTTCACGTGGTGGCACAAGCGAGAGGTCTCCTGGCTCCGGGCCCTCGCTCGCCTTCCCGGTTGCCCAGTGGCGATGTGAGCGAGGTGTAATGCCCGTTACAGTGGCGGGGCCGCGCCGGATTCGCACCGGCTTCCGAGCGTCTCGGCTCGTGTGGAGCGGTTGAACGTCGGGCACATTGTAGGTCGGGTGTCGAGTGCGCGCAAGAGCGGCCGGCGTGACCGCGGCTCGACGGAGGTCGTGACGGGGCGCACCGCCTCTCAAGGGGCCCCGGCGCATAGTGCTAGCCCAAGGTCCCCGTCCATATCTCACCCGGCGCGTCATCGGCGCCTCACGGGGACGTCGCAGTCGAGGAGGCAGACATGACCATGCCAGATACACGGGGCGGGGGTCGCGACATCGCGGCCGTCGGTACCGAGCAGGCATTGCCGGGCACGAGCGGCGAAGGCGCCAACGCCGGCACGGGTGGCGGAGCACGGGAGCAGGTTCGGCAGGCCAAGGACAAGGTGATGGACCAGGCGCGCACCACACTGCGCGACGCCCGCGAGCGGGCCGGGTCCACCTTCACCGACACCAGGCGACAAGCCGCCGACCGCCTCGGCGGCGTCGGGGGCGCGTTCCACCGTACCAGCGAGACCCTCCGCGGGGAGGATCAGGCCCGTTTCGCCGACGTGGCCGACAACGTCGCCAGGCAGATCGACCGGGTGGCCGACTACCTTCGCGATTCCGACGGGCAGACCATCGCCCGCGACATCGAGAGCCTGGCCCGGCGGCAGCCGGCGCTGGTCTTCGCCGGCGCATTCGCCATCGGCGTCCTGGCGGCGCGCTTCTTCAGGAGCTCCGCGCCGCCCTATCGGAGAGAGTTCGAGGAAGAGGCGGGCTATGAGCGAGTCCACCCGGGCGGCGAGCCCGCCGGCCTCGGCGGATACTCCAGCTTCGATCGCGAAGCGGGAGGATTCGATGACCGCGCTTAGGCAGGAGCGCTCGATCGGCGAGCTCTTCGGCCAGCTGACGCAGGACCTCTCCCTCCTGGTTCGCCAGGAGACCCAACTGGCCAAGACCGAGATTCAGGAGAAGATTTCCCGGGCAAGCCGGGACCTGGTCGCGCTGGCCGCCGGCGGCATCGTGGCATTGATCGGTGGGTTCGCCCTCGCGGCGGCGATCATCCTGCTGCTGGTGGATCCGGTCGGCCTCGAGCCGTGGGTCGCCGCCCTGCTGGTGGGCGTGCTGCTCGCCGGCGGAGGCTACGTGATGCTGCAGAAGGGGCTGCGCGACCTCAAGACAGTGGACCCGGCTCCCCGCCGCACGGTGGAGAGCGTCAAGGAAGACATCCAGGCCATCAAGGAGCGGCGGCCATGAGCGAATACGAGCGGGAGTTGGGGGCATCGGGCAATGGCGATCCCCAGGCGCACGGCCGGTCTCCCGAGGAGATCGAGCGCGAGATCGAGGCGACCCGGGAGCGCATGGGCCGGGACATCGACGAGCTGGGCGAGCGGTTGAGCCCCAGCAACCTGAAGCGCCAGGCCAAGGACGCCATCACGGGCAAGGCGCAGGACATCGCTTACAACGTGGGCGAATCGGCCCGTCACACCAGCTCACGGATGATGGACTTCGTCTACGAGAATACCTCGCTGGTCGCGGCGATGGGGCTGGGCGCCGTGTGGCTCATCCAGCAGCGCAACAAGAGCGAGATCTCGGGCGACCGGATGGCGAGGTTCGCCTACACCGGGCCGGAGCGCCGCAGGGAAGGGATCGTAGGAAAGATCGCCGACCGGGCCGAGCAGGTGGGGCACACGGTCCGAGAGAGCGTGAGCTCGGCGGCCTCGGCCGTGGGCGAGCGGGCCAGCGATCTTGGCACACAGGCCGGTCAGATCACCGAGCGCGCCAAGGAGCGTGTGGGCGAGCTCGGGGTTGGCGTGCGGCACCGCGCCCGCGATCTCGGGTACACGGCCAAGTACCGCGGCCGGCAGGCCCGGGGCGGGATCGAGCGCCTGGTCGAGGAGAATCCGCTGGCGGTCGCGGCGGGCGTGGTCGTGTTGGGGCTCGCCGCCGGGCTGCTCGTGCCCGAGAGCGAGCGGGAGCAGCGCCTCATGGGTCCGACCCGCGACGATCTGGTGAGCCGCGCCCAGGAGACGGCGCGGCGGGTGAAGGATGCCGCGGTCGAGGCCGGGCAGGAGCTTAAGGAAACGGTGCGCGAGGAGGTCAACGAGCGCGCCCCCGAGGTGAAGGCGGTGGTGCAGGACGTTGTGCAGTCGGTCGGCCAGCAGGTGAAGGAGAAGGCCGGTCGGGTGAAGGAAGAGGCGAAACAGGCCGTGAAGGAGCAACGGCCCGGACGGGGGACGGCACCGGCATGATCTCCAGGTGATCGGGAGGCTGCTCCGGCGGCGATCGTTTCTCTCGGACCGCGAGCAGGACCTGCGGGCCCGGGAACAGGAGCTGCTGGGGCGCCTCGCGCGCGCCCTGGAGGCCTTCGGCCCCGACGTCGAGCCCACCGATCTCCAACGCTTCCGCGAGGCGACCGATCAGCTCGCGGGTCTTTTTCTGCTGGTGATCGCCGGGGAGTTCAACTCCGGCAAGTCCAGCTTCATCAATGCCCTCCTCGGCGAGCGAGTGCTTCCCGAGGGGGTCACTCCCACGACCGATCGCATCAATCTCCTCCACCATGGCCCGGAGGTGACCGAGCACGCGGTCGAGGCCTTTCTGCTGGAGCGCACGCATCCGGCCGAGCTGCTCCGCGAGCTCAGCGTGGTGGACACACCGGGCACCAATGCGGTCATCCGCCGGCACGAGGAGCTGACTCGCGACTTCGTCCCCCGCGCCGACCTGGTGTTGTTCGTCACCAGCGCCGACCGCCCCTTCAGCGAGAGCGAGCGCGAGTTCCTGGAGCGGATTCGCGAGTGGGGGAAGAAGATCGTCTTCATCGTGAACAAGATCGACATCCTCGCGGGGGATGCCGAGCGGGCGGAGGTGCTGACCTACGTCCGCGACAACGCCGCGGCGCTGCTGGGCGAGACGCCGCAGGTGTTCCCGGTGTCCGCCCGGCGAGCGGTGCAGGCGCGTGCCTCCGGCGATACCGCCCTCTGGGAGCAGAGCGGGTTCGACGCCGTGGAGGAGTATCTCCTCAAGACCCTCGACCAGGAGGAGCGGATCCGCCTCAAGCTGCTCAATCCGCTCAACGTCGGGCTGCGGCTGGCGGCCCGATACAAGGAGGCCGCGTTCGAGCGGCTCAAGCTGCTGTCGCAGGACATCGAAGCGCTCCAGAGCATCGACGCCCAGCTCGCCCTCTTCCACAAGGACATGTTGCGGGACTTCGAGCCGAGGCTGGCCCGGCTCGACCTGCTGCTCAACGAGATGGAAGGCCGCGGGCAGCGGTTCTTCGAGGAGACCATCCGGATCAGCCGGATCCGCTCACTGCTCGACTCCGAGAGCGTCAGGCGGGCCTTCGAACGGGAGGTGGTGGGCGACACGCCTCAGCAGCTCGAGGCGGAGGTGGGCCGGCTGATCGACTGGATCGTGGAGCGCAACCTCAAGGTGTGGCAGGACGTGAACCAGTTCGTCGACCGCCGCCGGATCTCGCTCCACCAAGAGGGGATGCTGGGCGAGGTACCCACCACGTTCAGCTACAACCGCCAGGCGCTGCTCGACTCGGTGGGGCGGGTCTCCCGCGAGGTGATCGGCGGCTATGACCGCGAGCGCGAGGCCATGGCGATCGCGAACGAGGTGCAGGGCACCTTCGCCACCACCGCGCTGGCCGAGGCGGGAGCGATCGGACTCGGCACCCTGGTGGCCACGGTGCTGACCGGCGCCGCGGCCGACCTGACGGGCATTCTGCTGGCCGCAGCGCTCGCGGTGGGCGGGTTCTACGTGATTCCCCGGAAGCGGCGGCAGGCGCAACAGGACTTCCGTCGGCGGGTGCAGGAGATCCGGACCCGGCTCAAGGAGGGGCTCACCCGTCAGGTCCACCACGAAGTGACGCAGTCCACCGACCGGATCAACGAAGCCATCGCACCTTACCGGCGGTTCGTGCACGGCCAGCAGCAACGGATCAACGAGGCGCGTGGCGAGCTGGTCGCCACCGAAGACGCGCTGCTCCGACTTCGCGGAGAGATCGAGCGGCGCTAAGAGAAACGGCAGGGATACGGCAATGGCTACGAGACGTCGCGGTCTGATTCGGGTAGTGAAGGACACGATCAACGGATTCAGCGAGGACGATTGCCCGACCATGGCGGCCGCCCTCTCCTACTACACGGTCTTTTCCCTCCCTCCCCTCCTGGTCCTTCTGCTGACCATCCTCGGCGCGGTGCTCGACCCGCAGGACATCCAGGGCAACATCGAGGCGCAGATCCGGAGCGCGATGGGGCCGGCCGGAGCCAGCCAGATCCACACCATCCTGGCCAACGCCGATCGGCCCGGCGGCTATTCGCTGCCGGCCATCCTGAGCGTGGTCGCCCTGGTGCTCGGCGCGACCGGCGTGTTCGGCCAGCTGCAGGCGGCGTTGAACAAGGCCTGGGGCGTCGCGCCCGACCCCACGAAGGGTGGGATCAAGTACCTCCTGTTGAAGCGCTTGTTCGGGATGGGCATGGTGCTGGGCCTCGCCTTCATCCTCCTGGTCTCGCTGGTGGTGAGTGCCGTCCTCTCCGCCTTCGGTGACCAGCTGGGGCGGTTTCTGCCCTCCGGTCTCTCGGCACCGGTCCTCGAGGCCATCAATTTCGCGGGCTCGCTCGCCGTCATCTCGCTCCTGTTCGCCGCGATCTTCAAGATTCTGCCCGATGCCAAGATCTCGTGGCGCGACGTCCGGGTGGGCGCGGTGGTGACCGGCCTTCTGTTCGTGGGCGGCAAGTTCGCCCTCGGGCTATACCTGGGCCACAGCAACCCCGGCGAGGCGTTCGGGGCGGCCGGGGCGCTCGCCCTGATGCTGGTGTGGATCTACTACTCCTCCATGATCGTGCTGCTGGGAGCGGAGTTCACCCAGGTATGGGCCGAGGAGCGGGGCAGGGGGATCGTACCCGAGCGGGGGGCGGTGCGGGTGGTTCGGGAAACGCGGCGGCTGGCGGAGAGTCACTAGCGGGTGACACTGAAGTCCGCTTTCCGCCGGCTCAAGTCCGCCCTCGGGCTCGACGTCTACCGCCGCCCCGAGGTATCGGTGGAGACGGTCCGCCTTGGTGACCCCGGCGGTCGCTGGGGCATTGCCCCCGGCGCTCTCGGCGCCGGAACCGTCTACGCCTTCGGCGTCGGCACCGACATCAGCTTCGAGCGCGACCTGCTCGCCCGCTGCGGCGTGACGGTGCATGCGTTCGATCCCACCCCTATCGCCCTGGAGTGGGCCGCCGCGCAGCGGCTCCCCGAGCGGTTCGTGCTCCATCCCTACGGCGTCGCCGATTTCGACGGCACCGCTCGCTTCGCCGCACCGAGAAAGCGCAAGTTCGCGTCCTTCAGCATGGTGCGGCAGGAGGGCGTGGGCCCTGCCGTGGAGGCCCCCGTGCATCGGCTCACCACCCTCATCGACATGCTCCGTCTGCCGCCGCCGGACGTGCTCAAGCTGGACATCGAGGGTGCCGAGTACGCTGTGCTCGCCGACCTGCTGGCGGGCGCCATCCGCCCCGGGCAGATCCTGGTCGAGTTTCACCACCGCTGGCGCGAGGTGGGAGTGCGGCGCACTCGGCGGGCGTTGAGGTTGCTGGCAGGGGGCGGGTATCGGATCGCTGACGTGTCGGAGAACGGGATGGAGTATGTGTTTTTGCACCGCGCCTGATTCCGCATCATCTTTCATGTCCAATGCTTCGCCTCAACACGTTCGGCGGCCTCGTGCTCCAACAGGACGGGCAGCTGCACACCGGCCCCGCCTCTCAGCGGCGGCGCCTCGCGCTGCTCGCCGTGGTCGCGGCGGCCGGCCCGCGCGGGGTGAGCCGCGACAAGCTGCTCGCCTTGCTGTGGCCGGACAGCGAGGCCGAGGCGGCGCGTCATTCGCTGTATCAGGCGGTGCACGCCACCCGCCGCTCGGCGGGGAGCGACGAGATCTTCCTTGGCGGCACGACCCTGCAGCTCAATCCCCAGCTCATCACCAGCGACGTCGGCGAGTTCGAGGAGGCGGTCGAGACCGGCTCGCACGAGCAGGCCGTGCGGCTGTACCGCGGTCCCTTCCTGGACGGCTTCCGGCTGGAGAGCGCTCCCGAGTACGAGCAGTGGCAGGATGGCGAGCGAGTGCTCCACGCCCGGCAGTACGCGACAGCCCTGGAGTCGCTGGCGGCCGAGGCGGCCGCACGCGGTGACCACCCGGCCGCGGTCCGCTGGTGGCGACGGCTTGCCGCGGCGGAGCCGGTCAGCACCACGGCCGCCGTTGGATTGATCGAAGCCCTCGTCGCCGCCGGAGACCGCGCCGGCGCCCTCCAGTTCGCCGGCGTGCACCGCTCCCTGGTCCGCCAGCACCTGGAGACCGAGCCCGGTCCGGAGATCGAGCGCTGGATCGAGCGGCTCCGCTCGGGCGAAGTCCCGGTGGCGGCGCCCGCACCTCGGCCGCGCCCCGCCTCCGGTCCCGAGGCGGCTCGGGAGGCGGCCGCTCGCGAGCTGGACGAGATCCGCCGGGCGCTCTCGGATCGCTACCAGGTCGGCGATCGCATCGGTGAGAGCACGCTGCTCCTCTCGTTCGCCGCGCGCGACCGGCGCGACACCCGCGAGGTGGAGCTCCACGTCCTGAGCCCGCGCCTCGTCGGTCTCGGCGGCGGCGAGCGTGTGCTCGATGCGCTGGAGCGGGTCGTCGCGCTCCGCGACCCGCGCATCGTCCCGGTGCGCGAGGCCGGCGCGATCCAGGGCCGGATCTACTTCGCGACTCCGCCGCTCGAGGGCGCGTCGCTCCGCGACCGGCTCGCGCGCGAGCGCCAGCTCCCCGTGGCCGACGTGCGGCGGATCGCCCTGGAGCTGCTCGACGCGATGGTGTACGCCCACGGCCACGACGTCCGCCACGGCGATCTCCGTCCCAAGCACGTCCTGCTCGGCCGCAACGGAGCGACCGTCGCGAGCTTCGGCCTGGTCGAGGCCCTGGACCTCGCCGAATCGGGCAGCGCGGGCAGCACCGCGGTCACCATCGGCGCCCCGGCGTATCTCTCCCCCGAGCAACTGGCCGGCGAGAGCAACGCCGACGAGCGGAGCGATCTCTACAGCCTGGGCTGCATCCTCTTCGAGGCGCTCGCCGGCGAGCCGCCGTTCGGCGGCAGCAATCTGGCGACGGTTCTCAGCCGCAAGCTGACCCAGGCCGCGCCAGCGGTCAGCACCCTGCGCGAGAGTGTGACGCCCGAGCTCGACCGCTTCGTGGCCCGGTGCCTGGCCCGTCTGCCCGCCGACCGTTTCCAGCGCGCGGCGGAAGCGCGGGAGGCGCTCCAGGCCACACCATGACCGACGCTCACCTGGCCGCGCTCGCCGAGGCCCTCGCCGGTCGCTACGTGATCGAGCGGGAGATCGGCCGGGGCGCGGCGGCGGTGGTGTACCTGGCGCAGGACCTCCGCCACGGACGACGCGTCGCGCTCAAGGTGCTCCACTCCGAGCTGGGCGCGGCGCTGGGGGTCGAGCGCTTTCTTCGCGAGATCCGCACCCAGGCCCGCCTGCAGCACCCGCACATCCTGCCGCTCTTCGATTCCGGCAGTGCCGCGGGGCGGCTCTTCTGCACCATGCCCTACGTGGAGGGCGGCTCGCTCCGCGACCGGCTCCGGCGGGACAAACAGCTCCCGGTGGAGACCGTCGCGCAGCTGGTGACCGAGGTCGCCTCCGCGCTCACCTACGCCCACGCGCTCGGCGTCATCCACCGCGACATCAAGCCGGCGAACATCCTGATCTCCGGGGGCGGCCACGCGCTGCTCACCGACTTCGGCATCGCCTACGCGATCGAGGACGGTGGTGGGCGCGACCGGGCGAAGCGGATCACCGAGTCCGGCGTCACCCTCGGCACTCCCACCTACATGAGCCCGGAGCAGTCGGTGGGCGACGAGGCAGTGGACTCCCGCAGCGACATCTACTCGCTCGCCGTGGTGGTCTACGAGATGCTTGCCGGCGCGCCGCCGTTCACCGGGCCCAACCCGCGGGCGATCATGGCGCGCCGGCTGACGGCGGCGCCGCCCCCGCTCGCGGCGGTGCGGCCGGAGCTTCCGCCGGGGGTGGAGGCGGCGATTACGCGCGCCCTCGCCCGGCAACCCGCCGACCGGTTCGACACCGCGGCCGACTTCGCCGTCACCCTGTGCGGCCGCGGCGAGGAGCCGCCACCGGAGCCGGGGGAGCCTGGGCCCCCCGATCGGCGCCCCTGGCGCCGCTATGTCGCGGCCGCGGCGCTGGCGATCCTGCTCCTGGTCGGCGCCGTGCTCGGGGCGCAACGCGCGCTCCGCCGCGATGCGGCGCCGCCGCCACCCAGTCAGCGGATGCTGGTCGTGCTGCCGTTCAGGAACCTCGGCGACTCGGCCGACGCCTACTTCGCCGACGGCCTGACCGAGGAGCTCACCAGCCGGCTCGCCAGCCTCGGCGGGCTCCGGGTCATCAGCCGCACCAGCGCGGAGCAGTACCGGGCGAGCACGCGCCCGCTCAAGCAGATCGGCGCCGAGCTGGGCGCGGGGTACGTGCTCGAAGGAAGCGTGCACCTCGACCGCGGCGCGGCTGGCGCGAGCCGCGTGCGGGTGCGCCCCAGGCTCATCTCCGTCGCGAACGACAGCCAGCTCTGGAGCGAGCCCTACGAGGTGGAGCTGACCGAGGTCTTCCGGGTCCAGACCGATATCGCGGAGCGGGTGAGCCGATCGCTCGACCTCGCCCTGCGCGCGCCGGAGCGCGAGGTGCTCGCGAAGGTCGGCACCCGCGATCCGGTGGCCTACGACTTCTACTTGCGGGGGAACGACTACCTCGGCCGGAGCAACCAGTACGCCGACCTGTCCAGCGCGGCCAGCCTGTACACTCAGGCGGTCGAAGCGGACCCCGGCTTCGCCGCCGCGTGGGCGAAGCTCGCGCGGTGCCACACCCAGATCCACTGGCATCACTACGACCGCACCCGCGCGCGGCTCGCGCTCGCGAAAGCGGCGCTGGACTCCGCCGTGCGACTCGCGCCCGAGCTGCCCGAGACCCGCACGGCGATGGGCTTCTATCGCTACTGGGGCTTGCTCGACTACGAGGGCGCGATCCGCGAGTTCGAGGCGGCGCTCCGCCTCCAGCCGAGCAACAGCGATCTGCTCCAGGCGATCGGCTACGTGGAGCGGCGCCGCGGTCGCTGGGAGGAGTCGCTGGGCCGGTTCGTGGAAGCTTTGCGCTACGACCCGCGGTCGGGGCAGCGCAGCTTCGACGTGGGCGACAACTATCTCTCGCTCCATATGTATTCCGAGGCGGACCACTACCTCGAGCGGGCAATGACGCTCTCGCCCGACTGGTCCAACCCCTACATCTACCGCGCCTGGCTCCAGGTGATCTGGCGAGGCGACCTCGCGCGGGGGCGCGAGCTCATGGCGGAGGGCCTCTCTCGCATCGAGCCCGGCCGGTTCGCCGCGGGGCTGCAGACGGGCGATCGAATCTCGGCCTCCCTGGTCACGGCTGACAGCGCCTTCTGGCCGATGCTGGACGGCCTTTCGCTCGCGACCTTCGCCGGTGACACCGTCCGCTATCACCTGCTCAAGGCGGAGACCGCCGCCTTCCGCAACCGGACCGCGGCCGAGCGGGCTCACGGCGATTCGGCGCGGACGCTGATCGAGCAGCGGTTGCGGCCCTTGCCGGACGATCCCAAGCTGCTGGCGGCGCTCGCGCTCGCGTTCATGCACCTGGGTCGCGACCCCGATGCGATCCGCGCCGGCGAGCGGGCAGCCGAGCTGCTGCCGGTGGAGGATGATGCCGTGTCGGGTCCGTTCGTCCTTGCCTATCTCGCGAGGGTGTACACCGCCGCCGGACGCTACGACAAGGCCGCCACCGTGCTGGAGCGGCTGATGGGGACGGACTCGTGGTTCACGCCGGCGGAGCTGCGGGCGGATCCGATCTGGGAGCCGCTGCGGGGGTATCCGGGGTTCCGGAAGTTGGCGGAGGACACCGTTCTGTCATCCCGAGCGCCGCGAGGGACCTTGCTTGCGAATGGTTCGACCCAAGGCTGACAAGATCCCTCGCTCCGCTCGGGATGACAGCGGGAGCTATGATGACCGCGGGAGCTACTCCCGCATCTACGCAGTCGTGCGCCGCATCCCCCGCGGCCGCGTCGCCACCTACGGCCAGGTCGCCGACCTGGCCGGCCTTCGCGGGCACGCCCGGCAGGTGGGCTACGCCCTCCATGCTCTCCCGACGGGCACCGCCGTCCCCTGGCATCGGGTGCTCAATGCGCGCGGTGCCCTGAGCCTGCGCCGCGAGCCGGGAGCGGAGCTCGCCCAGCGCCTGCTGCTCGAGCGCGAGGGGATCCGGTTCGACGTCCGCGGCCGGGTCAACCTGGCGAAGGTCCGCTGGCAGCCGTGGTCGCGATAACTCCTCCCCTCGCCTACATTCCCGCACCTTCCAGCGACCGGACGACCCGTGCGCCCCACCGCCGACACCCCTCCCCACGAACGATCCAGACCGCCGCTGACGATCCACGTCCTCGGCGTTCCCATGGACCTCGGCTCCGGCCGGCGGGGTGTGGACATGGGACCGTCCGCCATCCGCATCGCCGGCCTCGCCGAGCGCCTCGCCGAGCTGGGTCACAAGGTGGTGGACGAGGGCGACCTCGCGATCAAGAACATGGAGGAGCTCAAGGTCGGCGACGTCCGCGCCCGTTACCTCCCGGAGATCGTCCGAGCCTCCCGCCACGTCAGCGCCAAGGTCGAGCGGATCGTCGCCAAGGGGCACTTTCCCCTGGTGCTCGGCGGCGATCATTCGATCTCCGTCGGCACCGTGTCCGCGATCGCGGCCGCGTCCCGCCGCGAGGGAAAGAGGGTGGGGCTCCTCTGGGTGGATGCGCACGGCGACATCAACACGCCCGCGACCTCACCGTCGGGCAACATCCACGGCATGCCGGTGGCGGCACTGCTGGGTGAGGGACCGCCCGAGCTGACCTCGATTGGCGGCGAGGGCCCCAAGCTGGACCCGCGGAACGTCGCGATGGTGGGAATACGCAGTCTGGATGAAGGCGAGAAGGTCAGGCTCAAGCGGTACGGCGTGCAGGTGCACACCATGTCGCAGGTGGACCGGCAGGGGATCGAGTCGGTGATGAAGGAGGCGCTCGCCCGGGTGAGCGACGGGACCGACCGGGTGCACGTGAGCTTCGATCTGGACGCGCTGGATCCCGAAGTGGCGCCGGGCGTCGGGACGCCGGTGAAGGGCGGACTCGACTACCGCGAGGCGCACTTCCTCATGGAGATCCTCTCCGATTCCGGATTGATGACGTCGCTGGAGGTGGTGGAGGCCAACCCGATCCTGGATGTGCGCAACGCCACGGCGGCCTTCGCGGTCGAGCTGGTGCAGTCGGCGTTCGGCAAGCGGATACTCTAGCCTGCCTAGTGGCGCTCGTCGCCCAGGGCCTTCCGTATCGTCTTAATGAGCTGCTGCGAGGTGAACGGCTTGAGCAGCAGTGGCAGGGAGGGGTCGCGCGCCTCCAGCTGGCTGGAGAGCTCCGCCGCGTGTCCCGTCATCAGCACCACCTGCGGCCGCGGCTCCCGTTCCAGGATCTTCGCCACGAGGTCCAACCCGTGCATCTCCGGCATGACCACGTCCGTCAGCACCAGGCGGATATCCGGCTCGTTGTCCAGGACCCCCATCGCCTCCACTCCCGAGCCCGCCTCCAGGACGGTGTAGCCTTCCAGCCGGAGCATGCGCGCGGTCAGCCGCAGTACCCCACGGTCATCGTCCACCACCAGCACGCGGTGGCCGGCCGGGCGGACGGCGGTGCGATCGGGGTTGGGCGACAGCCTCGCTTCACGCGAGACCCAGCTTCGCCCGGCAGCCGAGGACGGTGTCGGCACAGGTGCCTCTAAAGGGGATTACTAGGGGGGTCAGGAGCAAATCGTCGGTGAACATGCGTCCGGCCACCCGGCTCGGCAACCCTACTTTAGTTCAACCTGCAGGGCGAGCGAGTCCGCGAAGGTACCGCAGCATGTCCGGGGTCCGGTCGAACACCCGTACTTCAGGGGAGGCCAGGGCCCGGTCCCGGGGCTCCAGCTTGAGATCGAGGTGGGGCCAGCGCGGGTTGCCCAGGTGCAGTGCCTCCGGCGGTGCCCCAACATGCACCCGGAACGCCTCCAGCTCCGCCAGATCGTTGGTGGTCGAGAGCACGTGGGACCAGCCCGGGGCGTAGAGATTCTCCCGGTCCATCACGATCACCGGGGTGTGCCTCACTTCAGTCGGGCCGGGTTTCGAGTTCCTGACTCATCAACGGAATGGTAGAACGGACGCCAATGCCCGGTAAGTCGGAACCTCTCGCGCCGGACGCCGGGAGGGGCGATCATCGTACGGGGCCAGAACCACCGCGTTCGAGGCGCCGTAGCGGGCCCGCAGGGTGATCCCAGTCACCCGGCCGAGGCGCCGGCCGGCTTAGTGTTAAGAGTGGATCCAGTCACCCCATCACTCCGACACGAGCGAGCATCATGACGAGATTCCCTTCCGACGACTGGCTGGCCGCCTGGGAAACCGAGGACAACTACTGG
>Ga0247822_10001522_pt1 | contig 14236 bp, 14 predicted proteins | sample 13C_Cellulose_Da_FD_192423 | JGI IMG/M metagenome (GOLD analysis project Ga0247822, IMG submission 192423) | Soil microbial communities from agricultural site in Penn Yan, New York, United States - 13C_Cellulose_Day30 | ecosystem: Environmental > Terrestrial > Soil > Agricultural land | place...
CAGGTGCGCGAGGGCGAGCCCGGCGGCCAGGCTGGTGATCAGGCAGGCGGCGAAGCAGGTCATCCACGGCGCGCTGCCGTGGACGCAGCGCTCGCACGCCGCGCCGGCCGGCATGGCCAGGCTGGGCACGACGAACGCGGGCAGGCCGCCGAGCACGCCGGGCAGCGCGCCGCGCCGCCACCCGCCGCCGCGCCACGCGGTGGCGATCAGCGCGACCGCCAGCGCGAGCGCGACCGCGATCACCCGCGCCGTCGGCGCGCCGTGGAGCGCGTACGCCGCTGGCAGCAGCGCCGCCAGCGGCCACAGCCGGGGCAGCGCGGCGCGCAGCATCGCCCGCTCGTAGGCGTCGCGGGCCTGGCGCCGGATCGGGTCGAGCCGCGGGTCGAGGCGATCGCGATCAGAGGACGCCATGGCGAGACCTCCAGGCCGTGCGGAAGCGCGCCAGCGCGCGCTCGAGCCGCTTGCGGAACGTCGCCGGCGCGACCGCGGCGCGCGCGGCGTCGTCGTCGGTCCACGCCGCGGCCAGGGTCGCGGCGTCGGCGGGCGACAACGCGATCGCCACGTCGGCGACCGCGGCGAGCAGCTGGCGCCGCTCGATCAGCTCGTCGGGGCGGTCCCCACCGTCGAGGTCGGGGATCGCGCCCAGCTCTTCGCGCCGGCGGTGGTGGCGCCGGCGAAGGGTGCGGCACTCCCAGGTCGCGAGGGTCAGGATCCACGTCAGCGCGTCGCGCTCGCGGTCGTAGCCGGGCAGGCGGGCGTACAGCTTCACCATGGTCTCCTGCGCCGCATCGTCGGCGGCGTCGTCCCCGACCAGCCGCCGGCAGAAGCCGCGGACCACCGGCCACGCGGCGGCGAACAGCGGATCGAGGGCCGCGCGGTCGCCATCGACCGCCCGGCCCAGCAGCCGCCCCAGCTCTTGCCTGGCCGCCGGGGTCACGTCATCGCCGGTTGGCGCAGCACGGACAGTCGCTGCAGTCCTTGCACTCGGAGCAGCACGGGCAGCTCGAGGTTGTCACGGTGGCGGTGGCGGTGACCGGGAGGGCGAGGAGAGAGGCGGCGATGAGCAGACGGTGAACGAAGCGCATTCGGGATGCTCCTTGATGGGTGCAAACGGTGTAGGCAGCAACCTTCGGCCGCGTGACCGCGGATTCGACGTCAGTATTTTCGGCAGGTTGCAAGTCTCTCGACCTGTCGCATTGCTGTGACCGACCCGTCACAGAAGCTCCCTAGGGTTCCGCCCATGCGACGTCCCGCCGCTCTCCTGCTCATGGCCTTGCTCGTGGTCCCGCTGGCCACGGGATGCTCGAAGCGCAAGGCCCAGGGCGGCACGGTCAAGCTCGACGGCTCGTCGACGGTCTTCCTCATCAGCGCCGGTGTCGCGGAGCAGTTCCGGAAGGCTGGCGGCGGCGAGGCGTCGGTCGGCGCGTCGGGCACCGGCGGCGGCTTCAAGAAGTTCTGCCGCGGCGAGCTCGACATCACCGGCGCGTCGCGGCCGATCAAGGACAGCGAGGTCCAGGAGTGCAAGTCGGCCGGCATCGAGTGGATCGAGCTGCCGGTCGCCTACGACGGCCTCGCCGTGGTGGTGTCGAAGCGCAACGACTGGGTCGACCACCTGACCGTCGGCGAGCTCCAGAAGATCTGGGCGCCCGAGGCCCAGGGCAAGGTCACCAGCTGGTCGCAGGTCCGCGACGGCTGGCCGGATCGGCCGCTCCGCCTGTTCGGCCCCGGCGTCGACTCGGGCACCTACGACTACTTCACCCAGGCGATCGTCGGCAAGGAGCACTCGAGCCGCGGCGACTACACCCAGAGCGAGGACGACAACACCCTCGTCCAGGGCATCAGCACCGACGGCAACGCGCTCGGCTTCTTCGGCTACGCCTACTACGCCGAGAACCGGGACAAGCTGAAGCTGGTCCCGATCGACGACGGCAAGCCCGACAACGGCGCCGGCCCGATCGCCCCCAGCCCGCAGACCATCGTCGACGGCACCTACCAGCCGCTGTCGCGGCCGATCTTCATCTACGTCACGGTCAAGGGCGCCAAGAAGCCGAGCGTCGAGAAGTTCGTGCAGTTCTACCTCGACCACGCCGGCCAGACCGCCAACAAGGTCGGCTACGTCGGCCTGCCCGCGCAGGTCTACGACCTCGCCAAGCGGCGGTTCGCCGCGCGCAAGACCGGGTCGGTGTTCACCGGCGGCTCCAAGGTCGGCGTGACCCTCGAGCAGCTGCTCGAGAGCGAGGGCGGCTGAGATGGACGACGCGACCCCGGACGTCGTGCTCCCCGTGATGAGAGGGAGCGCGAAGGACCGGCGCGCGTCCGGGATCGGCGAGCGCATCATCGAGCTCGCCCTCGCCGGCTGCGGCGCGTTCTCGATCTTCGTCACGGTCGGGATCGTCGTCGTCCTGCTCTACGAGGCGCTCGACTTCTTCCGGGCGGTGCCGCTGCGCGAGTTCTTCGGCGACACCGAGTGGACGCCGCTGTTCGCCGACAACCGCCACTTCGGCGTGTGGCCGCTGGTCATGGGCACGCTGGTCACGTCGGCGATCGCGATGGCGGTCGCCCTTCCGTTCGGCCTGCTCGCCGCGATCTACCTGTCGGAGTTCGCGCCGGCGCGGACGCGCCGCCTGCTCAAGCCGGCGCTCGAGCTGCTCGCCGGCGTGCCGACCATCGTCTATGGCTACTTCGCCCTGACCGTGGTGACCCCGGCGCTGCAGGGGATCGTCCCCGGGCTGGCGGGCGGCAACATGCTGTCGGCGGGCATCGTGATGGGCATCATGATCATCCCGCTGGTGTCGTCGCTGTCGGAGGACGCGATCTACGCCGTCCCCGACAGCCTGCGCGAGGGCGCCTACGCGCTGGGCGCGGGCAAGATGCCGACCATCCTGCGGGTGATCGTGCCGTCGGCGTGGTCGGGCATCGCCGCGTCGATGACGCTGGCGGTGTCGCGCGCCATCGGCGAGACCATGATCGTCGCGATCGCCGCCGGCAACCAGGCCAACTTCACCTACGACCCGCGCGAGCCGGCCGAGACCATGACGGCGTACATCGTCAACATCTCCAAGGGCGACATCCCGACCGGCACGGTCGCCTACAAGACGATCTTCGCGGTCGGCCTGCTGCTGTTCCTGATGACCTTGATCATGAACCTCATCAGCTACCGCCTGTCGCGCAAGCTGCGGGCGCAGAGCCGGGCCTGACCATGGGCCGCCGCATCGACATCTCGCGCCGCCGCGAGGGCATCCTCGCCGAGAAGGCGTTCGCCTGGCTGTGCCGGCTCGCGGTCTTCCTCCCGCTGGTGATCCTCTTGTGGCTGCTCGGCAAGGTGGTCGCGACCGGCATCGGTCGCATCGACCTCGACTTCCTCACCGAGGCGCCGTCGCAGCTCGACGCCGCCACCGGCGGCATCTGGCCGGCGCTGATGGGCTCGGTGTGGCTGATCGGCCTGACCGCGGCGGTCAGCCTGCCGATCGGCGTCGGCGCCGCCGTCTACCTCGAGGAGTACGGCAAGCGGTCCAGGCTGGCCACGCTGATCGAGATCGCGATCGCCAACCTGGCCGGCGTGCCGTCGATCATCTACGGCATGCTCGGCCTCGGCCTGTTCGTCCGCGCCCTGGCCCTGGGCGAGACCGTGCTGGCCGGCGCGCTCACCCTGTCGCTGCTGGTCCTGCCGGTGGTGATCATGTCGTCGCGCGAGGCCCTGCGCACGGTCAAGGACGCGTTGCGCGAGGCCGCGCTCGGCCTGGGCGCGACCCGCTGGCAGACCACCCGTCATGTGGTCCTGCCGATGGCGATGCCGGGCATCCTGACCGGGGCGATCCTGGCCATCTCGCGCGCCATCGGCGAGACCGCGCCGCTGGTCGTCGTCGGCGCGGTCGGGTTCATCCTGTTCGCGCCCGACGGCGTCGACTCCGAGTACACCGCCCTGCCCATGCAGATCTTCCAGTGGACGTCGAGCCCGCAGCGGGCCTTCCTGGTCAACGCCGCGGCCGGGATCGTGGTCCTGATGTTCACGCTGTTCCTGCTCAACTCCGTCGCGATCCTGCTGCGGAACCGTTTCCAGAAGCGCATGTACTAGCGCGTGGCGACGGCGCCCGGTGGCGGATGGCGTGCTACACCCCCTGCGCGGTGGTCCCCGAGTCCGACATGAAGATCAAGGTCTCCAGCCTGCGGGCCTGGTTCGGTAACCACGAGGTCCTCAAGGGCATCGATCTCGCGATCCCCGCGCGCGAGGTCACCGCGATCATCGGGCCGTCGGGCTGTGGCAAGTCGACGTTCATCCGCTGCCTCAACCGGATGCACGAGCTGATCGCCGGCGCGCGCTCGGAGGGCCACGTCCTCCTCGACGACACCGACGTCTACGCGCCCGGCGTCGATCCGGTGCTGCTGCGCCGCCGGGTCGGCATGGTGTTCCAGAAGCCCAACCCGTTCCCGTCGATGTCGATCCGCGACAACGTGCTGGCCGGGCTGCGCCTGACCAGTCGGCTCGAGCGGGCCAAGGCCGCCGAGATCGTCGAGCGCGCGCTGCGCCATGCCGCGCTGTGGGACGAGGTCAAGGACAAGCTCGACAAGCCGGGCACCAGCCTGTCGGGCGGTCAGCAGCAGCGCCTGTGCATCGCTCGCACCCTCGCGGTCGATCCCGAGGTCGTGCTGATGGACGAGCCGTGCTCGGCGCTCGACCCGATCGCGACCGCCCGCATCGAGGACCTGCTCCACGATCTGCGGCGCGACTACACGATCGTCATCGTCACCCACAACCTGCAGCAGGCGACCCGCGTCTCCAACAAGACCGCGTTCTTCCTGCAGGGCGAGCTGGTCGAGCTCAACGACACCGAGCGCATGTTCACGTCGCCGCAAGATCGCCGGACCGAGGACTACATCACGGGCAAGTTCGGCTGAGGCCGCGCGGGCGCACGTGAACGGGATGGGGAAGGGGGGAGGCGATGAAGGTCTCGACAGCTGGAGGGGGGGCGCTGATCGCCTGGATCGTGGCCGCGCAAGCGGCCGCGGCCCAGCCCGCCGAGCCGCCGGCCGACCCGCCGGTCGATGCCGACGAACCCGAGCCGGCGCCCCGTCTCGTCGGCTACGACCAGGGCTTCTTCCTCCGGTCCGCCGACGACCGGTTCCTGCTCCGGATCAAGGGCCGCGTCCAGCCGTTCTGGACCTACACCCGGATCGAGGGCGACGCCCCCAACCCGACCGCGTTCGAGATCCGTCGGGCGCGCGTGATCCTCGAGGGCAACGTGTTCGGCGACGACTGGCGCTACCGGCTGCAGTTCGACCTCGGCCGCGGCGACGTGCAGCTGCGCGACTTCCACTGGGATCGCCGGATCGTCGACGACGCCTGGGTGCGCGCCGGCCAGTGGAAGCGGCCGTTCTCGCGCGAGCACATCACCTCGAGCGGCAGGCTGGAGCTGACCGATCGCTCGATCATCGACCGGGTCTTCGGCGCCGGTCGCGACATCGGCGTGGCCGTGCGCAACCCCTACGAGGAGTCGCCGCCGGTCGAGTGGACGGTCGGGATGTTCAACGGCACCGGCATCGAGCCATTCCAGATCGGGATCCTCGATCCGGTGACCGGCGAGGTCGAGATCACCAACCCGATCAACGTCCCGTTCCGGTTCCGGCCGGCGTTCATCGGCCGCGTCGGCGTGAACGAGGGCGACCTCAAGGGCTACAGCCAGGCCGACCTCGAAGGCGGACCGCTGCGCTGGGCGGCGGCGGCGAGCCTGTGGCTCGAGGGCGACCTCGACGACCGCGACGAGACCGCGCAGAAGCTCGAGCTCGACTACATCGTCAAGGCCCACGGCTTCTCGTCGACCGGCGGCCTGTACGCGATGACCCAGCAGGTCGGCCCCCGGCCGCTCGCGGATCAGGAGTTCGGGGTGCTCGGGTTCTTCGTCCAGGCCGGCTACATGATCACGCCCCACTGGCAGGTGGCGGCGCGCTACACGTTCATCGACGATTCGATCGACGACGGCGACGACCGGCAGGAGCTCACGGTCGGCGCCAGCTGGTACGATCACCGCCACGACGCCAAGCTCCAGGTCGCGGTCAGCATCTTCGACGATCCCGACGGGGACTTCGGCGACGTCGTGCTGGTCGAGGTCGCGTCGCAGCTCGGGTTCTGATGCGCGCCGCAGGCCGCCTCGGTGTTCTGCCGAAGGCGTAGCCTTGCCGTCACGACCACGTCACACGACGCGGCGAGCCTGTCACCGCGATGAAGCTCGCCAGCGCAGTTCTCGCGACGGTCCTGACACACATCTTCATCACCGCGGTCGCCACCGCCCAACCGGGCGCGCCGGGCACCGCCGGCTACGACAAGGGCTTCTACCTGAAGGGCAACGACGACCGGTTCGCGCTCGAGCTGACCGGCCGCGTCCAGCCGTTCTGGACCTACACCCGGGCCGAGGGGACCTCGCCGAGCAAGACCGCGTTCGAGCTCCGGCGAGCGCGCCTGACCTTGGAGGGCAACATCTTCGGCAAGGACCTGCTCTACAAGCTGCAGACCGACTTCGGCAAGGGCGCGGTCCAGCTGCGCGACTTCCATTTCGACGTGCGCCTGCGCGGCGACACCTGGCTGCGGGTCGGCCAGTGGAAGCGACCGTTCTCGCGCCAGCACATCACCTCGAGCGGCCGGCTCGAGCTGACCGATCGGTCGATCATCGACAAGGCGTTCGACGCCGGCCGCGACATCGGCGTGGCGCTCCGCAACGACTACGAGAAGTCGCCGCCGATCGAGTGGACGGTCGGCGTGTTCAACGGCACCGGCATCGATCCCAGGCAGGTCGGCGTGCTCGATCCCGACACCGGCGAGGTGGCGATCACCAACCCGACCGACGTCCCGGGCACGTTCCAGCCGACCGTGGTCGGCCGCATCGGGGTCAACGAGGGCGGGATCAAGGGCTACAGCGAGGCCGACCTCGAGGGCGGGCCGTTGCGGTGGGCCGCCGGCGCCAGCGTGTCGATCGACGGCGACCTCGACCGGCGCGACGACGCCCGCGACAAGCTCGAGCTCGACTACATCGTCAAGGCCCACGGCTTCTCGTCGAACGGCGGCGTCTACGCCATGACCCGGCAGGCCGGCGCGAAGCCGTTCCGCGATCAGGAGCTCGGCTGGCTCGGCATGTACGCCCAGGCCGGCTACCTGGTCGCATCGCGCTGGCAGGTGGCCGGCCGCTACTCGCTGGTCAACGTCCACGAGGACGGCGAGCCGGACGTCAACCAGCAGGAGCTCGACCTCGGCGTCGGCTACTTGCGGCATGGCAACGACGCCAAGGTCCAGGGCGCGATCCGCCTGCTCAAGAGCACCGGCGAGGACTGGGGCGACACCATCCTGATCGAGATCAGCTCGAACGTCGGCTTCTGACGCCGATGCTGTCGCCGGATCGCGACGATCGGTGACGACGTTTTGCACACCCGCGGGCGGGCTGGTGCGTCTGGGAGCGGGCATCCCCAAGGAGGCCCCATGCTGCGTCGCTCCGTGTCGCGCGCCCTGTCGCGCGCGCTCCTCGCCCTCGCCCTGACCCACACCGCCTTCGCCGGCTGCACGGCCAAGGAGTCGGCCCCGAGCGGTGTCACCGACAAGCGGACCGAGGCGACCCCGGTCGGGACCGCGGCCGGGACCGGCGCCGGCTCGGCGGCCGTGCCCGCCGGCGATGTCGCGGCCTACAAGGCCCAGGTCGCGGTCGCCGCGGCGCCCATGCAGGCCCGCGACGGCGCCGGCGGCGAGGCCTACCGCGACTACGGGGTCAACGGCTGGACCGACACCGCCCGCGATCACCTGTCGACCTTCGCCGCCGACGTCGACACCGCCAGCTACACGATCGCCCGCCGCAAGCTGATGGAGGGCACGCTGCCGCCGCCGGCGGCGGTGCGGGTCGAGGAGATGGTCAACTACTTCCACTACGGCTACCCGGCGCCGGCCGATCCGGCGCGGCCGTTCGCGGTCCACATGGACGCGGCGCCGTCGCCGTTCAACACCGGCCGCCACCTCGTGCGGGTCGGCGTGACCACCAAGGCCAAGAGCGTCGGCGAGCGCAAGCAGGCCCACCTGGTGTTCCTGGTCGACGTCTCGGGCTCGATGCAGTCGCCCGACAAGCTCGAGCTGGCCAAGCGCTCGCTGCGCATCCTGGTCGACAACCTGAAGGACGGCGACACCGTCGCGCTGGTCACCTACGCCGGCGCGACCCGCGTGGTCCTGCCGGCGACCGGGCTCGAGCGCAAGGCCGAGATCCTGCAGGCGCTCGACGACCTGACCGCCGGCGGCTCGACCGCGATGGCCTCGGGCCTCGAGCTCGCCTACCAGGAGGCGATGAAGGGCCTCGGCGCCGACGCCGAGAGCCGAGTCATCGTGCTGTCCGACGGCGACGCCAACGTCGGCCCGACCTCGCACGAGGCGATCCTCGCGAGCATCGCCGGCAAGGTGAAGGAGGGCGTGACCCTGTCGACCATCGGCTTCGGCATGGGCAACTACAAGGACGCCACGATGGAGCAGCTGGCCAACAAGGGCAACGGCAACAACTTCTACATCGATAGCCTGTCGCAGGCGAAGCGGGTGTTCCAGGAGCAGCTCGGCTCGACCCTCGAGGTGGTGGCCCAGGATGTGAAGCTGCAGGTCGACTTCGATCCGGCGGTGGTGGCGCGCTACCGCCTGGTCGGCTACGAGAACCGCGACCTCGCCGACGACAGCTTCCGCGACGATCGGGTCGACGCCGGCGAGATCGGCGCCGGCCACCAGGTGACCGCGCTGTACGAGGTCGAGCTGAAGCAGGGCGCCGACCGCGCGCGCTCGCTGGCCACGGTGCGGGTCCGCCACAAGGCGCCGCGGGCGACCAAGGCCGACGAGGCCGCGTTCGCCTTCGACCCGGGCAAGCTGGCGACCACGTTCGCGGCGGCGTCGGCCGACTTCCGCTTCGCGGCGTCGGTGGCGGCGTTCGCCGACGTGCTGCGCGGCGCCGAGGACGCCGAGCACTGGAGCCTGGCCGAGATCGAGCGCCTGGCCGCGGCCGCCGCCGGCGACGACGCCGACCGCCGGGAGCTGGTCGGGCTGATCGGGCGGGCCCGCGCGCTCGAGGACGGCGCCAAGGCCGCGCTGGCGCGCTGACCCGGGTCAGCCGACGATCAGCGACCGGTGCGCGGCGACGCCGGCGCGCGCGCCATCGGCGACCGCGATCGCCACCGACGCGGTCGCGATCGCGACGTCACCGGCGGCGAACACGCCCGGCACGGTGGTCGCGCGCATCGGGTCGGCCTTGACGATCGGCCCGAGCGGGCTGTCCTCGAGCTCGCAGCCGAGCTCGGCCGCGAGCGGGCTGGGCCGGATCCGCGGCGCGACGAACAGGCCGGCGAACGACCGGCGCCGGCCGTCGCGCAGGCGGACGGTGGCGCCGTGGCCGGCCTCGGCGGGCTCGATCGCCACGACCAGCTCCGGCTCGATCGCCACCTCGCGGCGGGCGAGCTCGGCGCGCTGCTCGGCGTCGGGGTCGAACCGGCCGAGCGACAGGAGCGTGGTCGGCCCCCAGTCGGGGAGCAGCACCGCCTGGTGCATCGACACCGCGCCGACGGCGAGCACGCCGACCGGCCCGCCGTCGAGCTCGTAGCCGTGGCAGTACGGGCAGTGGAACACGTTGCGCCCCCACTGCTCGGCCAGCCCGGGGACGTCGGGTAGCTCGTCGACCACGCCGGTCGCGAGCACCAGGCGGCGGCCGTGGTGGGTGGCACCCGACGCGAGGGTGACCGCGAAGCCGCCGTCGGCCGCCGTGGCCGTGGCGACCGTGCCGTCGATCCAGGTGACGGTCGGGTACGCGAGCAGCTGGGCGCGGGCGTCGGCGGCGATCGCGGCGGGATCGCGACCGTCCTGGCCGAGGAACCCGTGGGAGGACGAGGCGAAGCGGTTGCGGCGCTGGCCGGCGTCGATCACCAGCACCCGGCGGCGGGCTCGGGCGAGCTGCAGGGCGGCCGACAGGCCGGCGTAGCTGCCGCCGATGACGATGACGTCGCACGAGTCCGCTTTCATGTAACTTGGTTTGCTACATGATCGCCCGGTTGGCAAGTCGGCGCCGGTTTTCAGCGCCGGCGGTCGCGATCAGTTCAGCCGCGGGTCGAGCGTGCGCTGGCGCGCGTGGCCGATCGCGAGGGCGGCCGCGGCGATCAGCGCGCCGGCGGCGGCTCCGACGAGGACGCCGGTCTTGAGCCCGACCGGACCGGCGGCCGCGGCGCCGATCGACACGCCGAGCACCGCACCGCCGGCGGCCGACATGAGCACGGTCTTGATCGTCGCGCGCAGATCGGGATCGGGGATCTCGTCCAGCAGGACGTCGGCCGCGCCGACGCCGAGGCGTCCGAGCTCGGCCGCGAGCCGCTCGATCAGCTGGGCGCGTCCCAGCGGTGCGCGCAGGTACCAATCCTTCGCAAGCGTGAGCCAGTTCGACATCGAGGTGCCCGGTGGTAGCAAACGATGGTCGCCCTGCCAGTGGTTCGTCCGCGTGTCGGACACGGGGGACCTCCTGCGATCCCGGAGATCGTGGTGACCAGGCCACTGATCGCGCTCGATCCGTGCCCGTGACGTTGCAACCCCGTCACCCGGCCGGCCGAGCAGCGCCATGCACGCCCGCCTTGATGGCTGCATGGCGATCACCGATGCCGTCCTCCGCGTTCCGCGGCGCGTCGCGCGCGCCGGCCTGTTCCTCGGCGAGAGCATCGTCGAGCGGGCGCCGCTGCTCGGGGCCCGGTTGAGCTGGTACGCCGAGAACCTGCTGGCGGTGAACGGCATCGCCGTCGATGACGACGACGGCGGGGCGCCCACGGCCGTCGCCGCGCTCGTGCTGCCGAACGCCCGGCTGGTGCCGGCGCTGGCGGTGCTCGCCCGCGTGCCGGTGATCGCGATCGGCCCGTCGCTGGCGCGGGTGGCCGGGCTCGGGCGGGTCCCGTGCTGGCCGGCCAGCGCCGGCGCGGGCGGGCTGGCCGGGGCCATGCTGCTCACCGAGGACGATCACGCCGAGCTGCGCCGGGCCGCGTCGAGCGGCCTGGTCGTGCGCGTCGAGGTCGAGTCGAGCGACCGCGACGCCGGGCCGACGCACGCGGCGCCCGGCTTCCTGCGCGCCGCCACCCGTCACACCTCGCGCGTCCGCATCCGCTGGCACGCCACGGCCCGCGCCGCGTGATCGGCCGGCGCCGCCGGCGCGCGGCGGCCTCGTTCCCCGAGCTGACCGCGCTCGAGCAGCTGATCGCCCGCGCCGGCGAGCTGGCGCGCCACCGCGTCTTGACCGAGGTCGATGACGGCGACGTCCGTCGCTCGGTGCACGCGCTCGAGCTCGGCCCCGAACGCGACGATCTGCCGATCCTGCTCGTCGTCGGCGGCGTCCACGGCCTCGAGCGCATCGGCGCCGAGGTCGTGATCGCGTACCTCGCCGGCCAGCTCGGCCTGCTCGCCTGGGACGCCACCACCCGGGCCGCGCTCGAGCGCGCGCGGGTGTGGCTGCTGCCGATCCTCAACCCGGTCGGCATGGCGCGCGGCCGGCGCGCCAACGGCCACGGCGTCGATCTCATGCGCAACGGCCCCACCGATCTCAGCGGGTGGGCGACGCCGCTGGTCGGCGGCCAGGACCTGTCGCCGCGGCTGCCGTGGTACCGCGGCGTCCCCGGCGCCCCCATGGAGGCCGAGGCCGCCGCGCTGTGCGCGTGGGTGTCGCGCGCGATCGCACGCGCGCCGGCGGCCATCGCCCTCGACGTCCACTCCGGCTTCGGCATGGTCGATCGCCTGTGGTTCCCGTGGGCGCGCACCCGCACGCCCCTGCCCCACCTCGCCGAGCTGCGCGCGCTCACCCAGCTCGTCGAGGCCAGCCTCCCCCACCACGGCTATCGCATCGAGCCCCAGGCCGGCGCGTACACCATCCAGGGCGACCTGTGGGACCACCTCTACGGCGAGCACCTGCGCACCGATCGCCCCGGCGTGTTCCTGCCGCTGACCCTCGAGATGGGCTCGTGGCGGTGGGTGATGCCCGCACCCGTTCCGGGACCACTCACCCCACCACCCCCGAAGGACGAACATCCCGGCGTGGGCTGCAAGGACCTCGCCTATCAACTCAGGATCACGAGGGTGCAAAAGGAAGCGTGGAACATGTTCCTCGTCAGCGGAGGCAGGAACATCCGCGGCGGCATCAAGGATCCGGGTGGAAACGAGATGGCACCCGACATGATGTCGATCATGACTGCGGCGAACCTGCACGGCTTTCGAGACCATGCCCACTGGAACTACTTCGCTTCGATCATCAAGCTACCTCTCGACGCGAACCTCCGTGCTCACATGGCGGAGCTCGATCGCCAGATCTCCGAGTACGAGACGATGCTGAAACAGTCGCAGGGGTGCGATCCGACCGCCCCCATGGGAATCACGATCGAAGAGATCATGAGGATGGAAGACCGGCTTGAAGCGCTCCGAGAGCACCGTGAGCTCGGGCCCGGAGACACCGCGCCCGGCGGTCAGAAGCTCTGAAATGACCCGCTGTAGAGCCCTGCTGTTGATGGCCCTGGTGAGCTGCGAGCGAGCGACGCCGGGCCCCGATCAGGTCGTCACCGGTCTGATCGGCAAGGTCACCTGCGAACGCTCACAGGGTCGCGTCGCATGCCGGGGCTCCAACCAGTGGGGACTCCTGGGCGACGGGGGTGTCCGCCCGGATTCTGAACGGCTGGTGGGGATCGCGGGGCCTGCCGACGTCCGTGCGGTCGCGATCGCGCCGCCGGAGACGTTCGCCTGTGCGCTGGGTCGCGAGCAGGTCTGGTGCTGGGGCGACGGTTTCGTCCTCGGGAACAGCACGCGGCAACCGGATGCCCACCTCGTGACACCGACCCTCATCCAGGGGCTGCCCGGTATCCAGCAACTGGCCATCGGCTCGGCTCATGCCTGCGCCCTGGACCGCGACGGGACGGCATGGTGCTGGGGCGACAACATCGGCGGTCCGATCGCCGATGTTCGGAACCATCGAGAGCGGCGCCTGCCACCGACCGCGATCCCGCGCTTGGCGTTCCGACAGCTCGTCGCCGGAGGCTTGCAGACCTGCGGCGTCACGCACGAATCCGACCTGTATTGCTGGGGTGGTGCGGTCCCCTCGGGGGACGCGCTGGTTCCCGCGTTGACCCCGACGCGGGTCCTCCGGGGCGTCGCGCGGGCATTCGTCTCGCAGCGCGGCGAGATGTGCGCGACCGTCGAAGGCAGCGGGGAACGCTGCTGGTCGTCCGTCACGCTCGAGACGAACAACGCGATCGAGCGCCTTCGTGGCACCGGGCTCGCCGAGCCTGGGTCGGCCGCGCCTGCGCGCTGACGTCCGTCAGCCCGCGACCGGCGCCACCCGCGACACGAACTCCTCGAGCTTGCCGGCCGGGCTGCGCCCGAGCTCGTCGACGACCTCGATCGAGATGGTGAAGTCGCGGCCGAGGGTCGCGTGCAGCGCGGCGGTCAGGGCGGCGCGGTGGCCGTCGGTGAGCGGGGTCTCCGCCACGGGGACCACGCGCAGGCGCAGGGTGTCGACGGTGTCCTGGACGAGCTGGAGCTCGCGGTAGGGCGCGGCGGCGCGACAGGCGATCGTGAACGCCGGCCAGAGCGTGCGACCGTCGGGGTAGACCAGCATGCCGCGGCGGCGGCCGACGATGCGGGTCAAGACGGGCAGGCCGCGGCCGCACGGGCACGGCGCGCCGACCTCGGCGTAGTCGCCCAGCTCGTAGCGGACGAGCGGGGTCGCGAAGTTGTGCAGGTCGGTGATCACCACGCGGCCGATCTGGCCGGGGCCGCACGGCGCGCCGCGCTCGTCGAGGATCTCGACCAGCAGGCGCTCGGCCTGGACGTGGTAGTGCGGGTGCTCGGGGCACTGCAGCGCGATGTAGCCGCACTCCTGCGCCGAGTAGGTGTCGACCAGCGGCACGCCGAGCACATCGCGGCACAGCGCGCGCGTGTCCTCGGACAGCGCCTCGCTGATGGTCCGCACCTGGCGCAGCGACGGCAGGCGCGCTCCGGTCGCGGCCAGCCGGCGCACGATCGCGCCCAGCACGGTCGGGTAGACCAGCAGGTAGGCCGGATCCTCACGCAACAACCACGCCACCTGCTGCTCGGTGGTGCTGGCGACCGACAGCACCGAGACCGGCGCGTCGGGGGCGAGGTCGGCGGTGGCCGGTCCCCAGCCGCGGCCGCGCACGCCGTCGGGCGGCGGCGCCTCGTCGCCGGTGTGGCGGATGACGGCGAGGC
>Ga0247822_10001524_pt1 | contig 14231 bp, 14 predicted proteins | sample 13C_Cellulose_Da_FD_192423 | JGI IMG/M metagenome (GOLD analysis project Ga0247822, IMG submission 192423) | Soil microbial communities from agricultural site in Penn Yan, New York, United States - 13C_Cellulose_Day30 | ecosystem: Environmental > Terrestrial > Soil > Agricultural land | place...
GTTCGGAGGCCCATCCGGCCGCCGAAGAATCCCGCTGACAATCCCGCGGTAACGGGCGCGTTTTTCCCCTTCTCTCTCACCGGCAAACATCTCGCAAGAATTATTTTCTCTTTAATATTTTTCTGTGTAATGTTGCACGGCGTTCTTGACACGCGATCAGGAAGTGTGCTAAAAATGACCACGGAACAACTCCACACTCTACCGGGATCGCTCTGGCGCAGTATCCCCACTGCGTCCCTCGGAGATTCACTCGCGAGCATTTGCCTCGCGGAGCGTTTACCAGAGCAACGCTTCGTTGGGCACCGACGCCCACCCGGTCGCGGTAACGACGGCGTTTGCACTTGAAGCGGAACCCTATTCACGTCCGGATAGGTCAAAGTAGGCGAGCTTTTCCCGGCAAAATGGCGAGGAAGCCATGTGCCAGTCCTGGGGACTTTCGTCAAAGCCATAGCAGGGTGATCCACACAAAAACTCTGTATCTCAGTCCGTTTCAGCAGGAGGCCGATCCCATGTCTTCTCTCGATAGAGGCCGCGTCGCATCTTGCCGCCGCGCAGGGTTCACGCTCATCGAGCTTCTCGTCGTCATCGCGATCATCGCGATCCTGGCGGCAATACTCTTCCCCGTCTTCGCCCAGGCCCGCGAAAAAGCGCGTGGCACCGCGTGCCTTTCCAACTGCCGCAACGTCGGCACCGCGGTCCTGATGTACGCCCAGGACTACGACGAGGCCATCGTCGGCTGGCTCAAGAGCGAGCCCGGAGCGACGCGCCAGCAGCGGCTCTGGACGGGCATGCTCCAGCCCTATACCAAGAACGGCGGCAACAACCCCGCAGACGGCGTGTTCGCCTGCCCGTCCTGGGACGAGGACAAGCTGCGCGCCGGGTCCAATGACCCCACCTGCTACCCTGGTTCCCTGGACGGCTATTTCCCCGCCCTCGAGATCTGGTCGCACTACGCCATCGCGTTCCAGCAGGCGACCCCGGCGGGCGCGGGCACCCAGGCGGACGCCATTTACCACTACCCCGGTAGCCTGACCTATCCGGAAGCCTCCGGCGGCCTGACCCGAACCCTGCCGGAGATCAAGCGCCCGGCGGAGACCGCGCTGATCGGCGACGGCGTCACGATGGTGGGCGGCGGCTTCTTCGTGATCGCACTGGGGTGCGAGGGCGGCAAGATCCACCAGGACGGCCAGAACTTCATTTTCCTGGACGGTCACGCCAAGCGCATCAACAAGAACGCCGAGCGCTACCTGGTGCAGCGCGCCGACGGCAAGTGGTACAAGCGCTACTTCACCTTCTCCGAGGAGTAAGGGAATGCGAAGCCCGAACCGTTCGCCAGTCAATCCTTCACTGCCGCTACTGCTGCTTCTCGCCGTATTCCCGCTGATGCTGGGGGTGACCGAGGGATGCGGGAAGAAGGAGGAGGCAAAGTCGTCCACGCCCGGCTACTACGAGGGGCCGATAACACAGCCTCAAGCGAAACAGAAACCGGGCGGCGGTGGCGGCGCGATGCGGGACCTTTAGGTTCCTTACCGGGACGGGACGCGGTCGCGCCGCCGGATTCTTCCGGCGGCGCGCTTCTGTAATCCCCGCTTACTCCGCGGTGTTACGACTTAACGATGAATGAACTGACGAAGAAGCGATTATTGGCCGCCGGGCTTGGGATTCTCGCGGTTGTCGTTGCCGTCCTCTTAATGCGCGGCTCGCGCGGCACCAGTGCGGCAGCCCCCTCGTCCGACGGCTACTACACCGGGCCGATGCGCAACAAGCGTGGCGACCTCGTCACCGAGGACGGGCGCATCCTGGAGCGTGCCGCCCCCGGCGCGGCGCGGACGAGACCTGGGGCCATGCCCGGCGCGGCCCCCGCGCGGTAACGCCCGCGCGGGCGGGCGGATTTGGGTCTCCGTTGCGGCCTGTGCTACAATGGGGAAATTTCGCCCCGCGGAGAGCCCCGCCTGCCATGCCCGACCCGATTCAGACTCCGACCGACGCCGCCAGTGTCAACGAGCAGCGCCTGCTCGATACCTTCCTGACCCTCGTTCGCTTCAACACGCCGTCACGCCGGGAGAAGCCCGTCTCCGAATGGGCGGGCGCGTACTTGCGCGCCCTCGGCTTCACGGTCGAGTGGGACGACGCCGGGGAGCGCGTCGGCGGCGACGTCGGCAACCTGATCGCCTTCAAGAAGGGCACGGTCGCGGACGCGCCGCCCATCTTCTTCTCCGCCCACTTCGACACGGTCGAGCCGACCCCGGACCTTGAAGTCGTGGTCGAGGGCGACGTCATCCGCGCGGAGTCGGACACCATCCTCGGCGCGGACGACAAGTGCGGCGTCGCCCCCATCCTGGAAGCGATGCACCTGCTGCACGAAAGCGGCGAGCCGCACGGCGACATCCAGCTCCTCCTGATGATCTGCGAGGAGATCGGTCTGGTCGGCGCGAAGATGCTGGACCCGTCGCGCATCCAGGCGAAGTACGGCTTCGTACTCGACTCCGGGCCGCCGGTCGGCACCATCATCGCCGCCGCCCCCTCCCAGAACTCGCTCGCCGTGCGCGTCGAGGGCAAGCCCTCGCACGCCGGGGCCGCGCCCGAGAAGGGCGTCAGCGCCATCGTCGCCGCCGCCCGCTCCATCGCCGCGATGAAGCTCGGCCGCATCGACGAGGAGACGACCGCCAACATCGGCACCATCACGGGCGGCACCGCGCGCAACATCGTCGCCGCCGAGGTCCGCCTCGGCGCCGAGGCCCGCTCGCGCGACCAGGCGAAGCTGGAGGCGCAGACCCGGCACATGGTCGAGACGTTCGAGGCCGAGTGCGCGGCCGTCGGCGCGGTGGCGCACGTCGAGGTGACGGAGCAGTACCGCGCCTACCGCCTGACTGACGAAGACACGGTGCTGCGCCTCGCCATGCAGGCGGCCGAAACGGTCGGGCTGCCGGTCGCCCTGCGCGAGTCGGGCGGAGGCGCGGACGCCAACATCTTCAACGGCTACGGCTTCCCCACCACCGTCCTCTCCTGCGGCATGGAGAAGATCCACACCCACGACGAGTTCTGCCGCCTGTCCGACATGGTCAAGGACGCGCGCTGGGTGGTCGAGATCGTCCGCGCCGCCCGCGCCCACAGGGAGTAAGCCGATGCCCGCCGCCGCGCTCTACGACGACCCCGACGACCCGAACCTGGACCGGCTGGCACGCCGCTTCGCGTGGTTCGCCGCCGTCCTGGAGGTGGACTACGGCGAGCGGGACGCCGAGCAGGACGTCCCCGCGGACCTTAACTGGCTGGCGGAGTTTCCGGACGACATCCGCTACAGCTTCGACGAGGTCGAGTGCAGCCTCGGGTTCGAGGACGGCGCGGCCGGCTACGCGTGCACCATCTGGGACGTCAGCGGCGAGGACGACCTCCCGTGGGCCGTCTACGTGGTGGACGACTTCGGCGCGCGCCTGCTTCCCGAGTACTCGACCCTCTCGCAGGACGCGGAGCCGTCCGCGCTGGACGCGGCGCTCCAGCGCGCCACCGACGAGCTTCCGCCCCGCCTCCTCGCCGGGGAGTTCACCCGCACCGAGGGGACTCCCCTCGACATACCGCCCCACCTGCGCGAGCGGCTGGACCCAATGGAGCAGCCCCGCGGCGGCAGCGACGACGACCTCCTGAGATGAGACCCACCGAACCATGGATTTAACGGAAACCGCCCTCAAGAGCGAGCGGATCTACAGCGGGCGCGTGGTCGGCCTGCGCGTCGACACGGTCCGACTGCCGAACGGCAGGGAGGGCAAGCGCGAAGTGGTGGAGCACGGCGGCGCGGTCTGCGTCGTCCCGATGCGCGACGCCGAAACGGTCCTGCTGGTGCGCCAGTGGCGGCACCCCGTGGGCGAGCCGCTCCTCGAAGTGCCCGCCGGGGGACTGGAGGAGGGCGAGGACCCGCGCGAGTGCGCCCGCCGCGAACTGGCCGAGGAGATCGGCATGGTGCCCGATTCGCCGCTCGTCCCGCTCTACGAGGCCTACCTCGCCCCGGGCTACTCGACCGAGAAGATGTACGCCTACCTGGCGCGCGGCCTGCGCGATGCCCCGGAGGCTCCGGACGACGACGAGTTCGTCCAGGTCGTCCCGATGCCGCTCTCCGAGGCCCTGGCCGCCTGCACTGACGGCCGGATCGTGGACGCCAAGTCCATCGCCGCCCTCGCCCTCGCCGCCCGGATGCTTTAGCCCCTGCCCTCTCCGCGAGGGCAGGGGTCGGGGGAAGGGGCCTCATGACACCCCGGCACGGCTTTCTGCTCGGCAAGTTCATGCCGCTGACGCTCGGGCACTGCCACCTGATAGATGGGGCGCTGGCCCGGTGCGAGCGGCTGACGGTGATGGTCTGCTCGGTGCGGCGCGAGCCGATCGACGGGCACCTGCGGTACCGCTGGGTGCGCGAGGTCTACGGCGCGCGGGCGAGCGTCCTGCACGTCACCGTGGAAGTCCCCTCCTACCCGCACGAGCACCCGGACTTCTGGGCCATCTGGCGCGACCTGATCCGCCGCCACGTCCCCGCCCCCATCGATGTCGTCTTCACCTCGGAGGACTACGGCGACCGCCTGGCCGCCGAGGTCGGCGCGGCGGCGCACGTCTGCATCGACCGGGACCGGAGCGCCGTTCCGGTCTCGGCGACGCGTGTGCGCGAAGACCCCCTGGGGTGCTGGGAGTACCTGCCGGAGTGCGTCCGGCCCTACTACGCAAAACGGATTCTCGTCACCGGCCCGGAGTCCACCGGCAAGACCACGCTCGCGCGCCAGTTAGCCGAACACTACGCAACTTCCTGGGTTCCCGAGCAGGCCCGCGACTACGCCGACGGCGTCGCCGAACTGACGTACGACGACCTGTCCGCCATCGCGGTGCGGCAGTTGGAGGCGGAGGAGGAGGCCGCGCGCCGCGCCAACCGCCTCGTCTTCTGCGACACCGACCTGGTGACGACCGAGATATACGCCCGCGAGTACTTCGGCCGGTGCCCGCGGTTCGTGGAGCGCCTCGCGGACGAGCGGCGCTACGACCTCGCCCTGCTCTGCGATATCGAACTGCCGTGGCAGCCGGACCCGCACCGCACCCTCGGCGACCGCCGACGGGAGTTCTTCGACCGCTTCCGCGCCGAGCTCGACTCCCGCCGCGCGCCCTACGCCCTCGTCCGCGGCGCGGGCGACGCCCGCCTCGCCCGCGCCGTCGCCTCCGTGGACACTGCCCTGCGCGCCTGGTCCGGCTATAGCGCCTGATCACGTCCTCCACCGGTTCCGGTTCCGCACTCCCGGTAAAAATATCGCCCCTGGCGCGAAAAATGTCGTGCGGCGTGCCAGGTTTTTGCGTTGAAAGAGGCATGATAGAGGATCGAACGCCGGAAACGGGAGATCGTCCGAGCGATGCCTGACGCCGTAACTTCCTCAGTCGCTACCCATCGCGATTACCAGCGGTGCGAGGAGATCTGCCGGCAGTACGCGAAGACCTATTACTTCGCGGCCCAGCGCTTCCCGACGCCCAAGCGACTTGCCACGTACGCCCTGTACGGGTTCGTCCGCGTCTCCGACGAGATCGTGGACAACCCGCGCGTCCGCGACCTGCGCGACGTCCGCACCCGGCTACAGGGCTGGGAGCGGGACTGGCAAAGGGCGTACGAGACGGGGGCGTCCGACGACCCGGTGCTGCGCGCCATGCGGGAGACGGTCGTCGCCTACGACATTCCCTATTCGCTGACCAGCGACTTCCTGGAGGCGATGGCTCTGGACACGCGCAAGCGCCGGTACGCGACGTACGACGAGCTGCGCGGCTACATGCGCGGCTCGGCGGTCGCCGTGGGCCTCATGATGTGCCGGATCATCGGCGTTTCCTGCGACGACGCCTACGGACCGGCGGGCGACCTCGGCGAGGCGTTCCAGCTCACGAACTTCCTGCGCGACGTCCAGGAGGACTACCACCTTCGCGACCGGCTGTACCTGCCGCTGGAGGAGCTCGCGCGGTTCGGGGTGCGCGAGGAGGACATCGCCGCCGACCGCTGCACGCCGGAGTTCCGCGCCTTCCTGCGCTTCCAGGTGGAGCGGGCGCGCGCGCTGTACCGCAGCGCCGAGACGGGCATACCGCTGCTCCACCCCGACGGACAGCTGGCGGTGCGCGTCGCGTTGCGCCTGTACGAGGCGATCCTGGACAAGATAGAACAGGCGAATTACGACGTATTCGCGGGCCGCGTCTCGACGAACCTCTTCGAGAAACTCCTGGCCTACGGACAGCTCAAGTATGGATAAGCGGCATGCGGTCGTCATCGGCAGCGGAATCGGCGGACTCGGCATCACCTGTCTTCTGGCCCGGAAGGGCTACCGCGTGACGGTCCTGGAGAAGAACGCCCGCCTCGGCGGGCGCGCAAACCTCTTCGAGGCGGACGGCTTCCGCTTCGACATGGGGCCGTCGTGGTACCAGATGCCGGACGTCTGGGAGCACTTCTTCAGCCTGCTCGGCGAGAAGGTGGAGGACCACCTGAGCCTAGTCCGGCTCGACCCGTCCTACCGCATCTACTTCCGCGGCAGCGGGGACGTCGCGGACCTCCACTCGGACATGAGCCGCGACCGTGCGACGTTCGAGCGGCTGGAGCCGGGCAGCAGCGACCGGCTGAAGGAGTACCTGGAGATCGCCGCCTACCAGTACGAGACGGCGAAGCGGTACTTCATGCACCGGAACTACGACTCGCCGCTGGACTTCTTCAACCGCCGGACCCTGCTGGAGGGTCAGCGGCTGCACGTCTTCGAGCCGATGCACGACTACGTCGCCCGGTACGTCAAGGACCCGCGCGTCCAGCAGATCATCGAGTACTTCGCTGTCTTCCTCGGCTCTTCGCCGTTCAAGACGCCCGCTCTGTACTCGATCATGAGCCACATCGACTTTACCTACGGCGTCAGCTACCCGCAGGGTGGCATCTACGAGATCGTGAAGACTCTGGTCGGCATCGCGGAGAAGCACGGAGCGACCTTCCGCGCCGACGCCGCCGTCGCCCGCATCCTGACCGAGCGCGGCACGGCCGTGGGCGTCCGGCTCGAAAGCGGAGAGGAGGTCCGGGCGGACCTGGTCGTCTCCAACGCCGACATACACCACACCGAAACCTGCCTGCTCGGACCGTCTGAGCGCGCCTATTCGCCGCGCTACTGGAAGACGCGCACCCTCGCGCCGTCCGCCTTCATCATGTATCTCGGCGTGAAGGGCAGTCTGCCCGCCCTGCTCCACCACACGCTGGTCTTCCCGGACGACTGGCCCGGGGAGTTCGCCAAGGTATTCGAGCGGCCCGCCTGGTCGGACACGCCGTCGTACTACGTCTGCAACCCGAGCAAGACCGACCCCTCGGTCGCGCCGGAGGGTCACGAGAACGTCTTCGTGCTGGTGCCCATCGCGCCGTCGCTGGAGTACGACGACGCGTTCGAGCAGTCCTACGGCGACCGGGTGCTCGCCCTGATGGCAAAAGACTTCGGCGTCCCGGACCTGAAGGAGCGCGTCGTCTTCCGACGCCACTACGGCATCAAGGACTTCGCCGCCGACTACCACAGCTTCGGCGGTTCGGCCCTCGGCCTGGCGCACACCCTGATGCAGAGCGCCCTCTTCCGTCCGAGCAACGTCAGCAAGAAGGTGCGCAACCTTTACTACGTGGGGGCGGGCACCAACCCGGGCATCGGGATGCCGACCTGCCTGATCTCCTCGCAGACCGCCTACAAGCGGATCGAGGGCATCCGGTCGCCGGAGCCGCTCGCGTCGCTCTAGACGCGCTGTGCGAGCAGGGTGAGGGTCAGCAGCATCCCGGAAAGGATGTTCCCGAGCGGGAAGAAGCGGTAGACGGAGAAGGCGGCCTTCTCCGTCGCGCCCGCGTAGGACCATGCCATGACGAGAGCATAGCCGACCGCGAGCGCCGGGGCCAGCGGCCCGACGTAGCGCATCGCCAGTAGCCCGGCAGCGAGGTACAGGACCGCGCAGAGCGCCTCCGTCCCGCGCGCTCCGAGGACGGTCGCCACGGTGGCGAGGCCCGCCTCTCGGTCCGCCGAGATGTCGGGCACAGCGGAGAACGCGTGCATGGCGAAGCACCAGCACCACCCCGCCGCGGCCGCCTGCCACTGGAGGGCGTCGCCGCCCGCGAGGTAGTAACCGAAGATCGCCGGGAAGACGTAGAGGACGTTGAACGCGGCGTCCAGGAACGGCCGGGCCTTCGCGCGGATCGGCGGCGCGGAGTACTCGACGGAAAAGAAGAGAAAACCGAGGAGCGCGAGCGTCGCCGGGCCGCCCGCCGCGGGAAGGCGCGGCAGGAACGGCAGGCACGTGGCCGCGATCCACATCAGGAGGACACGGTGGGTCTCGGGGCGGACGAGCGCCTCGTACCCCTCCTTCTTGGCGTTGCGCCGGTCCGTTTCATAGTCAAAAACGTCGTTGATGCCGTAAATCAGCAGGTTAGCCGGGAAGAGGAAGAACAATCCCCAGACGAGAATCTCCAGGTCGAGCAGGCGCCGCACGTCCGGAACCGCGGCGATCACCCCCAGGGCGTACGGACCGAGCACGTAGAGCCAGAATCGCGGTCGGCTCACCGCTATCAGAGAAACCTTCTGCGACTTTGCCATACGCTCCCTATCCTCGCGTTCATTCCCTGCCCATCGGACTGCGAGTCCTGCTCGTGCTCCTGCCGCTCTGCTCCTACTTCGTGGCGCGGATGCCAATCGACGAGCGCTACGCCATCTTCTCCAACCTGTCGATCGTCGGCTTCGCCCTGCCGTCGTACGTCGCCGCCGTCCGCTGGCTGGGGCCGCGCCGGGCGGCGGCACTGATCGGCGCGCTGTCCCTCTTCGCCGTCTGCGTGGAGGCGCTTTCCATCACCACCGGCTTTCCGTACGGCCGGTTCACCTACTCGGAAGTCATCGGGACGCGGCTCGGCGGGCTCGTCCCCTGGACCGTGCCCTTCGCCTGGGCCCCGCTCGTGCTGGGCGTCACGTACCTGGCGCGCCGCCTCCACCCCCGCCCCGCCGGCGCGCGGGTCGGCATCGGCGCGTCGCTGCTCCTGCTCCTAGACCTCATGCTCGACCCGGCGGCCGTGCGCCTCGGCTTCTGGGCCTGGGAGGCTTCGTCCGCCTATTATGGCATCCCGCTATCCAACTTCGCCGGGTGGCTGCTCACCGGCGTCGTCGGCTGCCTCGCCGCCGACTTCGCGGCCCGCGACCGCCCGGCCCCGCCGCCCCCACAACTCGCCCACAGCCTCCTGCTCATTGCCGCTTTCTGGGCGGGAGCCTGCGCCTGGCTCGGGTTCGTCATCCCGACGCTTTGCGGCGCGCTCTGTACTATCCTCACGCTCTACTTAGTTCTCCGGCACTCGCCGACCAGTGAGATTTGAACGCTGACGCGGCCCGGTTCTACCTCAACATAGGCGCACGGGAAGAGTTCCGACATTAGGCCGTGGCGGTCCGCGCCCGGCGGGTAGCGGTACAATGGACACGTGAAATCCGCCGCCGACCGCGCCGCCGAAGAGCGCGCCGCCCCCTCCCCCGAAGACACCGCACCGAAGCCCGCCGCCGACGGCGGGAAAGACGCCACCGCCCTTCGTCTCGACCAGGCGCTCTACGGCCGCGACCGCACCCCGCGCGTCGTCGCCGTCGAGGTGGATACCCGGGCGAGCGTCGCCACGCTCCTGATCCGCGCCAAGAACGGCGACCTGGAGACGCGTCAGGAGCCGTTCCGGCCCTGGCTCGCGATGAAGGACGACCGGCCCCTTCCGGACGTTGCCGAACAGACGCTGCTGGACGGCAACGGTTACGCACACCTGGTGCGGTTCGCCAGCTACGACGCCTACCAGGAGGCGCGGCGCATCCTGCGCGACGAGCGGCGCGACCACCTCTCCTACGGCTCGCCGGTCAAGATGTTCCTGATCGCGTCCGGCATCACGCTCTTCAAGGGCATGGCGTTCCCCGACGTGCGCCGGATGCAGATCGACATCGAGACGACTTCGCTCTCGCCGCAGGCACCCGAGGCGGAGATATTCCTGATCGTTTGCTCCGACAACCAGGGCAACGAGGCGGTGCTGACCGGCGACGAGCGGCAGATGCTCCTGGACCTGAACGAACTGGTGCGGGAGTGGGACCCGGACGTCCTGGAGGGGCACAACTTCTACGCCTTCGACCTGCCCTGGATGCGCGCGCGCGCGAAGGCGCTGAACGTCCCGCTCCCCTGGGGCCGCGACGGCAGCGAGATCGGCGTCGGGCAGGAGCGCAACTGCGCGATCGGGGCGAACACCCGCCCGTTTACGCCCCACTACATCTGGGGCCGCCACGTCATCGACACGCTGCTGGCGACGCAGCGGTTCGACGTGTCCCGGGGCGAGATTTCGTCCTACGGCCTCAAGGAGTGCGCCATCCACTACCACATCGCCGAGCCCGACCGTGTCTACCTGGACCGCGCGGACATCCAGAGGCTCTACGAGGAGGACCCGGAGCGCGTGCGCCAGTACGCCCTTGGGGATGTCCGCGAGACGCGCCGCCTGGCCGAGATCGTCTGCCCGACCGAGTTCTACCAGGCCCAGATGGTGCCGGACTCTTACCAGAGCGTCGCCGTGACCGGCTCGGGCGAGAAGATCAACAGCATCTTCGTGCGGGCCTACCTTCAGGAGGGGCACGCGGTCGCGCGGCAGCAGGCCCCGCAGCCCTACGGCGGCGGCTACACCGAGATGCGGGTCGCCGGCCTGCTCAAGAACATCGTCAAGGCGGACGTCGAATCGCTGTACCCGAGCATCATGCTCAGCCGCCAGGTGACCTCCGCCTCGGACACGCTCAACCTCTTCCTGCCGCTGCTGGAGGAGTTGAAGAAGCGCCGCCTCCAGGCAAAGAAGAAGGCGAAGGACGCCCCCGACGGCCGACGCTCCGCCTACTGGGACGGCCTCCAGAACTCCTACAAGCTGCTCATCAACTCGTTCTACGGCTACCTGGGAGCGCCGTTCTACTTCAACGACTACGCCGCGGCGGCCAAGGTCACCGCCATCGGCCAGGAGATCGTCAAGCAGATCGCGGACGAGTTGGAGAAGGCGGACGCGCGGGTCATCGAGATCGACACTGACGGCGTCTACTTCCAGCCGCCGCAGGGCGTGGAGGGGCTGAAAGCCGAGGAGACCTTCGTCGAGAAGATCGGCAGGACGCTCCCCGACGGCATACACCTCGCGTTCGACGGGCGCTACGCCGAGATGCTCTCGCTGAAGGCGAAGAACTACGTCCTCGTCAGCTACGAGGGCAAGAAGACGTTCAAGGGATCGTCGCTGCGCTCGCGCGCGGACGAACGGTTTGGGCGCCGGTTCCTGTCGCAGGGGGTCGATCTGCTCGTCGCCGAGGACGCGCAGGGCCTGTCGAAGCTGTACCGCGAGCTCCTGGAGAAGATTGAGAAGCGGGAACTGGGCATCGAGGAGATCGCCCGGCGCGAGCGCGTGACCGAGAAGACCTTCTCTTCCGACGCGAAGAAGCGCAACGCGGAGGCGATGAAGGGCCTCCAGGTCGGCGACTACGCGACGCTCTACCAGCGGGAGGACAAGTCGCTCGCCCTCGCCGCGGACTACAAGAACGACGAGGACGTCGAATACTACCAGACCAAGCTGTACAAGTTCGCCCAGCGTCTCCAAGCGGGCATCGGGGACGACTTCGAGAAGCTGTTCCCCAAGCCTCTGACCGGCGCGAAGCGCAAGGCCGCCAAGGACGCCGAACAGCAGATGGCCCTGTTCGATCTGTAACCCATCCGGTTCGAGCCAATTTGCGAGGTGCCACGGTGTACCTGACCCCGACGTTTGAGGAACTGGACGCGATGGTCGCGAACATCGCAACGGGCGGCGATCCGGATCAGTTATACACAGGCGACAACAGTGGCGGAGTCCTTTATACCACACTGACGATAGCCCTCAACCAGAACAGGCCGGATACGGCCCGCTGGCTTATCCACCGGGGCGCAAGCGTCAACATCCCCATCGAGCGGGGACTGACGCCGATGGGCATGGCCCTACACCGAGAAGATCGCGAAATGGTTCGCCTTTTGCTCGACCACGGCGCGGACGCGAACGCAGCGTCACACGGATACAGTCCCCTCCAGACTGCGGCGGGATACGACCTGGTAGGCATTGCGGCCCTGCTCCTCGAATTCGGGGCGAACCTCGAAGGTCGCGACGGCACGGGTTCTACCGCCTTGATGCTGGCAGCGATCAACGGGCGCACCCACATGGCCCGCTTCCTCCTACGGCAAGGCGCGGACGTGAATGCGCTGAACAACGAGGACTGGACCGCCTTGATGGGCGCGGTGAGCAAAGGGAACGTTGAGATGGCCCGCCTGCTCCTCGAAAACGGAGCGGACGCGCACCTGGGTCCGGCGGGCTTGCCGGGCCGCCCGCTGGATTTTGCCCGCCGCCTCGGCGACGCCCCGATGATCGCCCTGCTCGATGGTTACGGTGCGGGCAACAGGACAACGACGTCATGACGCGGGGACCGCAAGAATCCGATCTGGAGTGGATGCTGGCCGCGCTGCGCCTGGGAGCGGGTAGTCAGACGAAATTCGCCGCCCCTGACCACTGCGATTGGAGCGGGTTCACAGCTATGCGAGTCGCGGTCCAACTTGGACGCGCGGACGTGGTGCGCTTCCTGTGGGAGAAGTACGGTCCGGACCGTGACGCTCTGGTTGCGGCGGTTTATTACAATAAACGCGAAATCGCGGAACTGCTGGTCGCGCTCGGTGCAGAGATATGCCACGAATATTGGAATACCCTCGAAACCGCCGTCAGGCGCGGGCACGACGAGCTATTCCACTGGCTGCTGGAGAAGGGAGCGCCGATAACTGGCCGCGCAGGGCAGGATACGCTTTGCGCCGCCTGCGGCCTGCTTCGCGAGGACATCGTTCGCCTGCTTATTGACCGGGGCGCGGAGGCGGAGCCGCCCGGTACCAGCCTGGTCGGCGGCGTCTGCAAACTCAATCACGAGAAGCCGGAGATCGGCCGCATCGTCCGCTTCCTCCTGGACTACGGGGCGGACCCGAACGGACTGCTGGGCAACGGTGACACGCCGCTCATCACCGCCTGTCGCTTCCAGCCCATCGGCCCTGCGACGGTGGAGATCGCCGACACGCTTCTGAACGCGGGCGCGGACCCGAACCGCCGCAATCTTCTCGGAGAGACGGCGTTAACGGTCGCCGTTCAGGGGGGGCTACCTTCCACTAGTCGAGTTGCTCGTTCGCCACGGTGCGGACGTGAACGCACGCACAGCACCGGTCCACACACCCCTGTCCCTCGCCCGCGCTCGCGGGCGCGACGCCGTGACAAACTTTCTGCGCCGCAACGGTGCCACGGAGTAGATCACATGGCGGACTACTGGGTGGTTGACCTACGGGCGATGTCGGACACCATCGAGATTTGCGGTGGCATCGTGCTCGTCATAACGTTCGCGGGGACTTACCCGGAAGGATCGGCGGGGAATCCGACGGCGGACCGGATGAAGCGGGCAGTGGCCGAAGCCGTTTCCGACCTGCCGGGACCTCCCGCGGCAGTCCTCTTTGATATGACGGAACTACACTACGAGTGGGGCGACGCGATTCTCGGTATCCTGTACCCGCTGATGCAGAACGCGGGCAGCCACCGCAGCCCGGTCCTCCTATGGCCGCCCGTCGCCATCGCGGCGCGCGGCGCTACTCGGCACGCGCTGACGTCGCTCGGTGTAGAGGGCGGTTTAGGCGGGTTGGTAGAGGTTCGGCTGGTGGAGACGCGGGAGGTGGCGCTTGACCACCTGCGGGAACGTCTCGCGGGTGCCGACACGGTTTGAACGCGCCCGCGTTTGTCCCATAAACGTAGCGGAGGCACGGCCATGAGTTTTCTGGACAGACTGCTGGGGCGCGAGGAGCAGGAACCGGCTACGGCGGACGGCACGGTGGCGCGGCAGCAGCCGGCCCGGGGCGGAGCGGGAACGACCGGCGGCGCGGCGGCGCGGGACCCCGACGCGGCGGCTATAGAGCGGTACCACTACCTGCTGCGAACCGCGCCGCCGGAGACGATCGAGCAGGCGCACGCGGAGGCGTTCGCGCGTCTGACGCCGGAGCAGCGGCGGCAGGTGCTGGAGCAGATCAGCCAGGGGGTCCCGCCCGCGGAACGCCCGGCCGGGGACGACCCGCGGACGCTGGCCCGGGCAGCGACGCGCGCCGAAGTGCGCGACCCGGGCTTCCTGGACCGGACGCTCGGCGGGCGGGACCCCCTGGCT
>Ga0247822_10001526_pt1 | contig 14222 bp, 11 predicted proteins | sample 13C_Cellulose_Da_FD_192423 | JGI IMG/M metagenome (GOLD analysis project Ga0247822, IMG submission 192423) | Soil microbial communities from agricultural site in Penn Yan, New York, United States - 13C_Cellulose_Day30 | ecosystem: Environmental > Terrestrial > Soil > Agricultural land | place...
GCGTGCACGCGCAATTACGCGGCAGCTCCTCACGATGAGCCGGCATAGCGTCGTTTCACCTCGGTCGATCGATCTCGACGAGCTTGTCGCGAGCTTCGTCCCGATGCTGCGACGTCTCCTGGGAGAAACCGTCAACCTCGTCACCTACCGTGGAGGCGTTCCGAAAGTTGTCGTGGATCAAGGGCAGATCGAGCAGGTGCTCATGAACCTTGCCGCGAATGCGCGCGACGCAATGCCCGGCGGAGGTCGCTTGACGATCGAGTCGCGCACCGTCGACCTCGAGGGCGACACGGCGGCGGCGCGGCAGCTACGGGCGGGCCGATACGTCGAACTTGCCGTCACCGATTCGGGGATGGGCATCGATGCAGAAACGCAGACTCGAATCTTTGATCCATTCTTTACGACGAAGGACGTTGGCATCGGAACCGGGCTCGGCCTCTCGATCGCCCACGGAATCATCTCTCAAGCGGGTGGCTCGATCTCCGTGTATAGCGAGCGCGGACGGGGAACGACGTTCCGAATCTTGTTGCCGGTCAGCGAAAGTGTACCCGCAGTGGCGGCTCTTCCCATCGTCGTTGCGCCGCGCGCTCTGCCACCGCTACGCATTCTGGTTGTCGACGACCAGCCCGATGTGCGGTCCGTCGCCGTGCGCATTCTGAACGGCGCAGGCTGCAACGTGATCGAAGCGGCCAGCGCGGAAGAAGCCCTCAAGATTGGCGTTACCGAGGAGAAAAAGATCGACCTCGTGCTCCTTGATGTTGTCCTTTCCGATTCGCGAGGCGATGTCCTCGCGCGACAACTGCGCGAGCTCCGCCCCGATGTGAAGGTCTTGCATATGTCCGGATATCCCGCGAGAGCGCTCGCGCCTTCCGGGGCGTCTTCTGAGGAGTTGCTCACCAAACCGTTCAGCCCTGCCGAGCTGAGGGCGGCAGTAGCACACGCATGCGGACTATCGAGCAACGCCAGCACCTCGGGGCTCGATGCGACACCGGACAAACACAAGGCGATGCGACGCGCGCTCGTCGCCGACGATGACGAGTCGTTTCGGCGCGTTGTGGTCCGGATCCTGCGCAGGGCTGACTTCGACGTGCATGCTGTCGACAGTGGGCTCAAAGCAATCGCCGCTCTCGAAAAGGAGACCTTCGACGTCGTCGTGAGTGACGTCCAGATGCCGGATGGCGGCGGACTCGATCTGTTGCGCGCCGTTCGGCGCGTCGACCTCGATGTTCCGGTGGTTCTCGTGACGGGCCAGCCATCGCTCGCGGCAGCCGCGGAAGCCGTCGAGCACGGCGCGTTTCGCTATTTGACGAAGCCTTTCGACTCACAGGCCTTCACCAAAACCGTGAACCACGCCGCTCGTGCGCATGCACTTGCACGGCTGCGGCGTGAAGCCTTCAACGTCTCCGGCAGGCACGCCGGTGTCGCGGATCGCGCTGGGCTCGAGGTGAGATTCGAGCAAGCGCTCGAAGGACTATGGATGGTCTTCCAACCGATCGTGGACGCACGCACCGGTGCATTGTTCGGAGTCGAGGCGCTCATGAGGACGAGCGAACCCTCCCTGCCGACCCCGGACGCATTGCTCGATGCGGCGAGCAAACTTGGCCGCCTACCTCTCGTCGGTCGCAAGGTCCGGAGCCTGTGCGGAAAGATCTTCGCAGGCCGTTCGGACGGCCTCGCGCTGTTCGTGAACGTTCATCCAAGCGATTTGCAAGACATCGATCTAATCGCCGAAGAAGCAGTCCTCACAACGATTGCTCCACGCGTAATCCTCGAAGTGACGGAACGTGCATCGCTCGACAGTTCGCAGCAATTGCACGATCGCATCGGGCGCTTGCGCCAGCTCGGGTTCCGTCTCGCAGTCGACGACATCGGCGCTGGGTACTCGGGCCTAACGAGCTTCACCGAGCTGACGCCTGAGGTCGTGAAGGTCGACATGTCCCTCGTGCGGGACGTCCATACAAGCGCGGCCAAGCAACGCACAATTGGCGCGCTTTGCCGTTTGTGTCACGAAGTCGGCACGCTCGTCGTTGCCGAGGGGGTCGAGACTCTGGACGAGCGCGACACCTTGGTGAACCTTGGCTGCGACCTGTTGCAGGGCTACCTGCTCGGGAAACCCAACCGAATGCTGCCGTCGTGAATTGCGGACATCCGCGGTACATGAGCACGAGCGCAGTAACTGAGGGCAAGGCGCAGCTCGCGAAGGGCGCGAAGGCCTCTCGCGGAGAGGGCTCGGTGGAGAAGGGCTTCGCGCTGGAGGCGATCACCGCGCCGATCCCGCAGCGCGTGTTCCAGGGCGGCAAGAAGACCGGGGCGACATTCGAGCTGCGCAAGCTGTTCGATCGCCTGGACATCCTCACCCCCGACCGCACCTCTCCGAGCTGACTCCAGGGGCACGAAGGCGCCGGCACGTTCCTGTTCGACGTCGACTACCAGTTCGCCTGCGAGCGCAACCTCGGCGACAACGGGCGGATGTTCGTGTTCGACGATGCGGCGCTCGTCCAGTGTCACTGAGCTCGCGGTAGCTGCCTACAGCGCTTGATAGAGCCCGCCGCTCTCGCGAGCGAGCGCGCCGAGCAACACACCGTCCTGATCGTTGCCGATACCGATCGTGTCGATGCGGATGCCGCCGCGGATCGCTTCGCGCGCGTCGCGCAGGACGGAGGCCGCGTTGCCGCCGATGTTGCCGAGGCCGTCGGACAGCAGCACGATCCGGCGCGCGTTCATCAACATCGCGGTCCGCATCGCGGGGCCGAGCGCGGTGCCGCCCTCGGGGAGGCTGTCGCGGACGAACGAGATCATGTCGGCGCGGCCATTCTCGTCGAGGATGACGAACGCCGGCGCGTAGGCGTCGAGCTCGACATTGAAGAACAGGACGTTGAGGCGCGTGCCCGCGGGCAGGCGCTCGAGCGCGTCCGCGAGCTCGGCCTGCGCGACGTCGATCTTGCGCGGCGGGGGCGGCCCTGCGGGTGCCGGGGGCATGACCGTCGCCGCACTGTCGACCGGTGGTGCCTCGGCGGAGGGGTCGCTGCCGGGCGGCGACGAGGGCGCCGGTGGTGGCGGCGACGAGGGCGGCTCGTTGACCGCGGGTGGCGGCCCTGGAGGCGGCGACCACGACGGCGGCGGAGCGTCCTGCGGGGGTGACGGCGGCGACGGCGGTGGCACCGCGAGCTCGGCGAGCCGGCCCTGCGCGAGCTCCGCCATCGAGCCCGAGCAGTCGAGTACGAACACCACATCCTGCGCGCCCTCGAGCGGCACGCCGAAGAACTCGACGACGGGCGCGTTCTGCATCGACACCGCCACGGGCGGTGCCTCGACGCGCGTCTCGACACGAGCCTCCACGCGCGTGGTGGTCTTCACCGCGATCCCGATCTGGCCGGGTGCGGGCAGTCGAACCGTGCAGCCGACGCCAACCAACGCGAGCGAGATGAGCGACCATGGACGCATGAGTGACATCCCCCGAAGCGTGTCTCCTACGGTAACCGGGATCGGTGCCGTTGGGTGCGTGGCGGTGCTCGCGGCGGGTTGCGTCCGGCAGTTGCCACCGGCGCCCACACCGCCGCCGGTCGCTCCCCGGGTCGAGGCCGCTGCGCCGCCGCCGCAAGGCTACGGCCGCCTCATCGTCGATGTGGTCGAGGGTCCCGCGCCGGTGCAGCGCATCCACATGGCCTCGCAGCCGGTCGATAACGGCCGCGGCCGCACCGTCTATCGATTCTCCGAGCAGCCCGAGCCACTGTGCACCGCTGCCCCGTGCGCGGCCGACGTCCCCATCGGCAACATCCTGCTCGCGTTCCCCGTCGTCGGCCGCAACGCGCAGGAGGTCGAGCTCGTGCACGTCGGCCCCGATCCCTCCGTCTACCGGCGCGCGCTCAGCATCTACGAGGACAAGACCGGAGGCACCCGCGTCGCCGGCATCATCGCCACGTCGCTCGGCGGCACCGCGATGATGACGGGCGCGGCGCTGCTACCGATCGGGCTCGCCAAGGACAACAGCGGTCTCACGCTCGCCGGCAGCGTCTCGCTCGGCGCGGGCGTCGTCTCGCTCGTGCTCGGCATCCTCGCGATGCGCGCGGATGCGCCGACGTTCCGCCCCGGCGCCTCGAATCACTTCCCGCTGCAAGGCGCGACGCCCTGATCGAGGATCAGCCCTTGTCGCGCTCCGGCAGCGCGTCACGGAACACCTCGAACGTCTTCCACGCGGGCACCGGTGGCGTGTAGTCGGGGCCTGGCACGTACGCCGACTCCTCGACCAGCTCCATGCGATGGATGTAGCGCGGGCAGTTCGGGAACACGCGCTCGATGCGCACCTCGACGAGGAACGCCGCCCCGGGGACGGCGGCGCAGCGCGCGGGATCGCGCACGAGCTGCGCGCACCCTTTCACGCGCAGGCGCTTCGGCGTCGTGAAATCGATGAACAGCAGCGCGACCCGGGGATTCACGAGCACGTTGCCCCAGCTGCGGTACATCCCGTTACCGTCGTAGTCGGGGATCTCCAGCGTGCTCGCGTCGACGACGCGCACGAAGCCCGGTAGCCCACCCTTGTAGGAACACTCGGGGCTGCCGTCGGCGTCCGTCGTTGCGAGAAAGAACATCCGATTGCGCTCGATGAAGGCGCGATCCTCGTCGGTGAGCTGCCGGCGCAGCGTGACCTCGCTCAGGCGGTCGGCGATCCGGCGCGTGTCGCGCTCGTCCTGCAGCTCGCGCATGCCGCGATGATAGAACTCGTCCTCGTCCATCGGTCCCCTCCTCGTTGGTCGCGGCGGACAGTCTACGTCAGTAGGGCAGCACGAAGTCGGAGCTGAGCGCGGCGTGATCGCTCCCGCCCCACCCGTCCGCGTCGCGCCACACCTTCGACGATCGCGGGAGCCGCACGACGCTCGCGCTCGGCGCGAGGAGCAGGTGATCGATCGCCTGCCCGTTGCCCTGATAGACGTAGGTCGCCTGCGCCCCGATCGGCAGATCGTCCGCGACCCGGACGAGCGCACCATCGACGACGAGCGCGTTCAACGGGGGCGAGCCCGGCGTGTCGTTGAGATCGCCGCCGAGCACGACGAGCGCGCCGGGTGACTGCATCGCGCGCTCGTTCACGATCCGGCTCGCGGCCTGCGCCTCGGCGAGGCGACGCGCGGGCTCGTCGTTGACCTTGGAGCGAAAGTGGGCCGCGAGCAGCACGACGTCCTTGCCGCGCTCGGTCTGCACGTGCACCTCGAGCAGCTCGCGGCTGAACGTGGTCACCGTGCCGTCGGGCAAGGTCAGCGGGTTGGTGGCGCGGTGCCGGTGCACGGCGGCGAGCGGCCGGGTCGACAGCACCGCGACATCGACCGAGGCCGCGGTCCCGATCTCGCCGAGCACGCCTTCGGGCATGACGTCGCCGAGGCGCGCGAGCAGCGCGTCGAGGCACGCCTGGGTCTCGATCTCCTCGAGCGCGACGAGGTCGGCATCGAGCGTGCGGATCGCGGTGGCGAGCTGGTCGGCGCGCTGCTCGAACGCCGCCTGCGTCGGTAGCGCCTCGTAGTCGTCCGTCGCGCACGCGCCGCTCTCGCAGGCGGTGTCGAAGAAGCGGCGCACGTTGAACGTGGCGAGGCGCACGTGCTCGCCCTCGGGCGCATCGATCGGGACCGGCGGATCGGGGACGTCGCGGCACGCCGCGAGCGCGAGGACGAACGCGAGCGTGCGCACGCTAGAGGCGCGGGCGGAGGCCCATCTCCTGCAACAACATATCGGCGCCGTCGAGCTTGTCCATCACCCACAGCATGTAGCGCACGTCGACGTGGATCTTGCGCACCATGCGGCCGTCGAACACGACGTCGGAGGCCACGCCCTCGATCGTGCTGTCGAAGTTGAGGCCGACGAGGCGCGCCTGATCGTCGAGCACCGCCGACCCCGAGTTGCCGCCGGTGGTGTCGAGGTCGCTGAGGAGGTCGACGGGCAGCTCGCCGTCGGCGCCCGCGTACGGTCCGTACGCCTTGGCCTGGACCGCCGCGAGCAGCGGCGCCGGCGCGTCGAACGGCTCCTTGCCGGTGTTCTTCGCGGCGATCTGCGCGGCGGTGGTGAACGGCGCGTCGGAGGGCTTGAACGCCTTCACCGTGCCGTAGGTGATGCGCAGCGTCGAGTTGGCGTCCGGGGCGAGCAGGCCGCCGAGGACCTCGCGCATCGCGTCGGCGTACAGCGGGGCGACGAGCATGAGCTCGCCCGTGCGCGCATCGGCGCGCTTCTCCTCGGCCACGTACACCTTCCACACGCGCTGCGCCGCGCGCAGGAACGGATCCTTCGACGCCGCGAGCTTCGCCTTGCTGCCGCGCTCGACGAGCTCGAGGCGCAGCTTCTCGTCGGCGAGCGTGGACGTGCGGTACCAGGCGTCGAGCGTCTTGTCGATCAGCGCCTCGTCGAGCTTCTGCGACGGCTTGGCGCCGAGCAGCAGCGGCAACCACGCGCGCTCCGCGGCGGGGAGCTTCAGCGCGCGAACCAGGGCGAGCCGCAGCTGCGCGCGATCGAGCGTCGCGTCGTACTGCCGCGTCAGCTGCTTCTGCGCGGCGAGCGCGGGCGCGAGGTCACGCTGCTGGTAGCCGGCCTTGCGCTCGGCGTCGGGCTTGGTGCGCTCCTCGGCCCACCGCGTGATCGACAGCGCCGACGACAGCAGCGACGAGTAGCTGAACGCGACGGCGCGATCGTAGTCGGCGCGCGCGGTGCGCTGCTCGTCGAGGATCAGCTGCTCGAGCTTGTCGAGCGCCGCCTTGTGGCGCTCGTGGCCCGGCTGCGCGGCCCATGCCTTGGTCTCGCGGTCGAGCTTCGCCTTGCGCTCGAGCAGGTCGCCCCTCGTCAACCCGGCGAGCACGCCCTCGGTCTTCTCGAGGCCGTTCTGCACGCGCTGCTTGAGCACGCCGGCCTTGATCGCCGTCTCGCCGGCCGCCTTGAGGTGCGCCTCGGCGACCGCGTAGCGCTGCTTCGCGAGCTCGATGTAATACGGGTAATACCACTCGACGTCGTGCTTCACCTCGAGCGCGGTCTTGGTGCGCGTCGTGCGGCCGGGGAAGCCCGCGATCATCACGAAGTCGTTCGGCGCGAGCCCCTCGTCGGAGACCTTCAGGAAGCCCTTGGGCCGGTACGGCACGTTGTCCGTCGCGTAGTCCGCGGGCTTGCCATCCTTGCCGACGTACGCGCGATAGAACGAGAAGTCGCCGGTGTGGCGCGGCCACTGCCAGTTGTCGATCTCGCCACCGTAGTTGCCGATCGAGCGCGCCGGCGCGTAGACGAGACGCACGTCGCGGATCTCGAGCTCCTCGATCAGCACGTACATGCCGCCGCGGAAGTACGTGGCGACGTTGCAGCGAATGCCGGGGCGATCCTTCTCGCAGGTCGCGAGCTGCTGCTTGATCCGGCGCTCCGCCTCCTCCTTGCGCGCGACCGGGTCCGCGATCGCCTCGAGGCCGCCGCGCACCGCCTCGGTGACGTCGGTGAACGCCTGCGCGACGAACACGCGCTCGGCGGGTCCGGCCGACGGCTCCTCGGCGCGCGTCTTCGCGAGGAAGCCCTGCTCGACGAGGTTGCGGTCCGGCTTCGAGTTCACTTGCAGCGCGCTCTGCACGCAGTGGTGATTCGTGACGATGAGGCCGTCGGGCGACACGAACGACGCCGAGCAGCCGTTGAGCCGCACGATCGCGTTCATCGGTGCGGCGAGCGGGTCGGCGAGCAGCTTCGGATCGAGCTTCACCCCGAGCTTGCGAAACGCCTCGGCGTGACCGGGCAGCGTCATCTGCTGCGGCATCCACATGCCGCCCGGGTTCTCGTAGGCGCGGCGCGCGGCGAGCGCGGGATCCGCCTCGGCGGTCTGCCGCGGCGGCGGCGTCGGGTCGACGTCGCGCGCGGGCTCGGGTTGGACCGGCGGGGTCTTGCCTCCGCACGCGACGACGAGACCGAGGAGCAGCGCACCGAGCTTCATGCCCCCGGCAATAGCACGGCATGCTCGGTCTCGTGGCACCTTGTAGCCGTGCGCCCGTCCGTGCCCCTGCTGCTCCTCGCCTGCGTGGCCTGCCGCAAGGACGCCGCGCCGACCCCCGCCGAGATCACGGCGCGCGCGTGGGAAGCGCACGGCATCGTCATCGCCGCCGGCGAGCAATCCCGCACGTGTGCCGAGGCCGGCCCCGCGATGCAGGCCGCGTTCGTGAAGCATCGCCAGGCGTTCGTCGACGCGGTCGCGCTCGATCGCGACCGCGCCCGCCTCGAGGCGGCGACCGCGTACATCGAGGCCAACGAGCAACGCTATCGCGACCTCGACACCCGGATGGAGGCGCTCTCCGACCGCTGCGCCGACGAGCCGACCGTCCAGGCGGCGTTCGATCAGATGGAAAATCCCTGACGGCTGACAGCCTGGGGCGAACCGAGTAGAGTGCGCCGCCATGGCCGACCAGGACGACGACTTCGCTGCGATGTTTGCGGAATCCGAGAAGGGAGCGCCCCGCGCGCGCCGCCCTCGCGTCGGCGACATGGTCGACGGCAAGGTGATCTCGATCGGCAAGGACGCCGTGTTCATCGATGCCGGCGGCAAGGCCGAGGGCGTGCTCGAGCGCAGCCAGGTCACCGACCCCGAAGGCAACCTCCGCGTGAAGGTCGGCGATCGGCTCGAGGCGCGCGTCGTCTCCGATCAGGGCGGCGTGCTCCAGCTGCGCGTCAAGCTCGCCCGCGGCCCCGAAGCGACGGCGGAGCTCGTGCAGGCAGCGGAGCTCGGCATCCCGGTCGAGGGTCTCGTCACCGAGGTGATCAAGGGTGGCGTCTCGGTCGACGTCGCGGGCGTCCGCGGGTTCTGCCCGGCCTCGCAGATCGATGCGCGGTTCGTCGAGGACCTCGCGGTCTACGTCGGCCAGAAGCTCGAGTTCCGCATCACCCGCTACGAGCCGCCGCGCAACCTCGTCCTCTCGCGCCGCGCGCTGGTCGAGGAGCAGAAGGAGAAGCTCGCCGCCGTCACGCGCAAGAGCCTCGTGCCCGGCGCCGTGCTGCGCGGCAAGGTCGTCGGCTTCAAGCCGTTCGGCGCGTTCGTCGACATCGGCGGCATCGAGGGCATGCTGCACGTGTCCGAGCTCGGCTTCTCGCGCGTCGAGAAGCCCGACGACGTGCTGAAGCTCGGCCAGGAGATCGATGTCGCCGTGCTCAAGATCGAGCCCGGCGAGAAGGGCGAGCGCATCTCGCTCTCGCTCAAGGCACTCGCCAACGATCCGTGGAACGACGCCACCGCGCACCTCCGCGAGGGCCAGCGCCTGAAGGGCACGGTCACGCGGCTGCAGCCGTTCGGCGCGTTCGTCGAGGTCGCGCCCAACGTCGAGGGTCTCGTCCACATCAGCGAGCTCGGCGCCGGCCGCCGCATCAACCATCCCAAGGAGGTCGTCTCGGTCGGCCAGGAGGTCGAGGCGGTGGTGCTCGGCGTGGATCAAGAGCGGCGTCGCCTATCGCTCTCGCTGTCCGCCTCCACGGACGGCACCGCCGAGGACGTCGCCGCCGCCGCCAGGTCCCACGCCGCCCCCGCGAAGCTCGGCACCTTCGGTGATCTCCTCCTGCGTACCAAGAAGTGAGGCCCCCCATGCGCACGCTCCTCCTCTCGCTCGCACTCGTCACCGCCGCCTGCGGTGGCAATAAGAAGTCCACCACGACGCCCGCCTCCGACGACAAGAACGAGGCGGTCGATGACGACGCGGACGATCGCGACGCGGCTCGCCCCGACGACGCCGACGACATGCCGGCGAAGGACATGGCTGATCCCGACCTCGCGGAGTGAGCCACGCCGTCGCGCCCGGCACGGAGGCGCTGCGAGCGGCGAGTGCCGGACTCATCTATGGAGCTATCCTTCTTCATGGCACGCGCACAATTTGCGAAGGGCTCATCGAAGGTCGGTAAACCTCGCGCTGGACGTGGCTCCGTGGAGAGGACGCCTCTCACGATCCGGTCGCGGCAGCCGCTCGGGAGCGGGTTCGAACAACGGGTTCGGTCGCAGCTCACGAGTCGAGTCGGGCGCGCGGCGGGCGTCATCGAACGACTGACCGTGCGCTTCGACGACATCAATGGTCCGAAGGGCGGCATCGACACGGTGTGCCGGATCAAGGCGGTCGTGAGCGGGCGTCCATCGCTCGTGGTCGAGAAGCGGGCCTCGTCCGAGGATGTGGCGTTCTCGCAGGCGGTGAATGCGCTCGCGACGGCGGTCGCGCGCACGCAAGGGAAGCACGGGCTGCGAACCGGGCACCGCGCGGGGCCGAGCACGCGGCCAGCCCCGCGCCCTCGGGCACAGGTGCGCGATGACGGCGAGCTGATCGGGCGACGGGTCGGACGCGGCACCCGAGCGCTGTCGCGCGCCCTCCACCGGCCCGAGAAGGGCGATCGCGCGCATTACGTCGACACGGCCGCCAGCGGCGCGAGCGCCTCCGATCGGCGCGCGGGCGGGCAGTTCACGGCGCGGCGCAACACGCTCGCGCGGACCACGCGCGCGACCGCGACGCTCGAGGATTCGCGGACGCGGCCCTCGCGCAAGAGCACGCGGAAGAGCGCCAATCGCGGCAAGCCGAGCCAGACCAAGGAGCGGGCCGCCGTCGCGCGCGCGCTCCGGCCACAGGCCAAGGCCATGCGTCGCGGTTAGCGATCCATCCCCCTCCGTAGGCTCTTGGAGAGGACGAGCGCGACCAGCGTGGTCACGAGAGCGATGGTGAGCAGCGGCAGCACGGTCCTCGGGCCACTCCTCGTCAGTGTGCGAGCAGCTCGCCCGCGGTCCGCGCCGGGTGCAGGCGGCCCTCGAGACGCTCCTCGAGCATCGCGAGCAACAGCTCGTTGGTCTCGCGCGCTCGTGCGCGCAGCACGGGCAACCGCTCCGCGATCTTCGCGCGGATCTTCGCGCGCGTGTCCCACGACCGATCGATGCGCGCGATCAGCTGTCCGATGCCGATGCTGCCGAGCGCCGGCGTCTCGATCTCCAGATCCTGGAGCAAGCCGGTCACCTTGGAGGCGTACGGCAGCGCCGCGAACGGCGTCCCGCGCAGGGCCGCGAAGATCAGGAAGTGCAGGCGCATGCCGACGGCGAACTCGAAGCGGCCCATGAGATCGAGGATCTGTCGCGGCGAGTAGTGGCGGCGCAAGATCTCCGCGCTCTCCGCGTTCTGCATGTGCGCGACGACCGCGTGGCTGTGCTGGACGTCGGACTTCTCCATCGGCACGAACAAGACCTCGGCGTCGTAGCGCTCGACGATGAAGTCGGCGGCGTTCGCGAGCAGCGCGTAGTACTCATCGGTGCGGATATCGGGCGCCGCCGGCCCGGGCTCGCGGACCGAGAAGCCGACGAGCTTGCGATCGAGCTCGACGCCCTCCGCCCGCAGCGCCTCGATCGACAGCGGCTCCGGCTCGAGCATGAACGCGGGATCCGCGGTCAGGTGGATCTCGCTCGTGACGCCGACATCCTCGAGGAGACGATAGCCTTCCCGATCGCGGACCGAGATGACCGGCGGCACGGCCGCGTTGAACGCTTCCTGGACGGCTCGCCGCGTGCGCGGCAGCGTCAGCGGCCCCGCGCTGATCGCGTAGACGAACACCGGCACCCGGAGCTCGTTCGCGATGAACACCTCGCGCAGGTACTGCTCGGTGTCGCGATCGTACAGGATGCCTCCACCGCCGAGGATCAGGAGATCCAGGCGCTCGATCTCGGGGAGTATCTCTCTGCGCGTGCGTCCGCTCGTGGAGATCGCGCGCTCGACGGCGTGGCGCGCCAGGGTGTCGACCGGGTTCCGCGAGAACACGGTGATCTCGGCATCCACGGTCGCCCGCAGCTGACCGAGGATGCCCTCGAGGATCGCCTCGTCGCCGAGGTTCAAGCCTCCGTACGAGCCGGAGATCGCGATGTTGAGCTTGCGCTTGGCCATGGACACCTCAGAGTGGCGTGAGTGGGTGGGGCCACGCGAGCTCGACTCCCTCGCGTCGCAACAGGCCCTGGAACGTCTCGAGGATCGCTGGATCGTTGCGAACCACGCGCGGTAGCACGCGGTGCTCGAGGCAAAACGCGGCGAGCAGCCCCGCGACCTCACCGATGTTCCACTCGACGGGGTGGAGCCGATACGCGCCATTGGTGATGTGCGTGACGCCGAGGTTCTTGCCGCCTGGAAGCAAGTTGTCGACGCGCACGGGGATCATCGCGCCGAGTGGGATCTGGAACGGCCAGCACCCGGTATCGAGATAGCCCGCGCCGCTCACCCGCGGATGTAGATCGATCCGGTAACACCCGATCCCGACCGTGTCGTGGAAGAGCTCGGGCCCGTCGGTGCGCAGCGGATGTGCGATGTGTTGCTCGAGGACGGTGAACTCCGCGCGGATGCGCCGGGACTCGCGAACGTACGGCGCCTGCGCGAGTCCATCAGGGGTCCCGCCGACGACGTCGCCGCGCAAGCGCAAGCCGGGGTACCCGACGCCGCCGTCGGGGCGCGGCGCCTCGGTCTGCATCCAGTAGAGGAGGCTCAGGCTGAGCTGACGCGCGGCCTCGAGGTTGCGCGCTTGCTCGGCAGGATCGACGCCGACGATGGGGCCGAACCAGTAGTCGTTCTGCGGCCAGTTCACGACGGTGATGTCGCTGCGCGCGAACCCGGGCTCGAAGTTCTCGCGATCGAGGATCCGGCGGAACCGCCACCACGGGTGATCGTCCTCGGCCTCGAACAGATATCGCGTGAGCGGCTCGAGCGTCTCCGGCTTCACGGTGGTCCAGCTCAGCAGCGGCCCCGGCCAGCCCACGGGGCGGAGCTCGCGCCAGAGCTCGTACTGCCGTGGCTGGTCGATCGTGTGGTCCTCGCCTTCGAGGTGCTCGATCGCGAAGCACACCGTGATCGCCTGCTGCTCGCGGGGATCCGCGGTGTCCGCAGCGTGCGGCTCGCCGGTCTCCGATCGAGCCTCGGCGCCCAGCACGTGCTCGACGCCCGCGAGCTCGAGCAGCTCGCCGTATGGCGTGGCGTCGATGAAGTACGGTGCCTCGATGAGCGAATCTCTGCCCGACTCGCGGCCGCGCACGACGACCCCGGTGATCCGATCGCCGTGCGTCCACGCCTCGATCGGCCGGTGCGGGTGCATGATGAACAACCGGCCGCCGAGCTGGTGCGGGATCATCAGCTCGTGCAACACGGCGACCGCGATCCGGGGGTCATGGCACAGCCGGCTGACCCAGCCATTGCCGGGGTTCAGCGCCGCTCGCGCCCGCGCCTCTGCGGTGAGCGGAGTATTGCCTCGGTAATAGGCGCGGATCCCGTCGCGCAGCGCGCGATAGCTCGCCGTGGCGCCGTGCTGTTCGATCCACGGATGCTCGTCGGGGGGGACCGCCTGGTTCGTGAGCTGCCCTCCCACCCACTTCGTCTCCTCGGTGAGGATCACGCGGCGTCCGAGACGCGCCGCTGCCAGCGCGGCAGCGCAGGCGCCGAGACCTCCTCCGATGATCGCGACGTCTGCTCGCAGGACCTCCACGAGCGGCCAGGGACTCAAGATGCGTGCCCATCGCGCGCGTCCCAAGATGTCGTTGCGCGCTTCCCCTACCCTACGCGCGGTCCCGATCGGGCACAGTTGCCGCATGCGACGTACCGACTGGAAGCCGTTGCTCGATCGCACGGCGCACCTCGCGACCGAGTTCCTCGAGAGCCTCCCCGACCGCCGGGTCTCGCCGGTGAGCGGCGCCGCGGCGATGCTCTCCGCGCTCGATCGTCCGGTGCCCGAAGCGCCGTCGGATCCGAGCGCGGTCGTCGACGAGCTCGCGCGCACCGTCGCGCCCGGGCTCACGGCGATGCCGAGCGGCCGCTTCTTCGGGTGGGTGATCGGCGGTGGCGTCCCGGCCGCGGTCGCCGCCGACTGGCTCACGTCGGTGTGGGACCAGAACACGGGCAGCGCCGAGGGCACGCCGGCCGCGGCGGCGATCGAGCACGTCGTGTTGCGCTGGGTGGCGCAGCTGCTCGAGCTCCCCGCCGCCTCCGGCGCGCTCGTCACGGGCGCGCAGATGGCGAGCTTCGTCGGGCTCGCCGTCGCGCGGGCCGAGGTGCTCCGCGCGGTGGGCTGGGACGTCGAGGCCGACGGGTTGATCGGTGCACCACCGATCGAGGTCGTCGTCGGTGCGGAGCGCCACGGGACGATCGATCGTGCCTTGCGCATGCTCGGCTTCGGGACCAAGCAGGTCCGTGTCGTCGAGGCCGATCGCGAGGGGCGCCTGCGCGCGGACCGGTTCGAGCTCCGCG
>Ga0247822_10001528_pt1 | contig 14220 bp, 8 predicted proteins | sample 13C_Cellulose_Da_FD_192423 | JGI IMG/M metagenome (GOLD analysis project Ga0247822, IMG submission 192423) | Soil microbial communities from agricultural site in Penn Yan, New York, United States - 13C_Cellulose_Day30 | ecosystem: Environmental > Terrestrial > Soil > Agricultural land | place...
ATCCTATGACGATGACGCGCACTGTGCTGCTGACCGGCTTCCAGCCGTTCGGTGGTGAACAGGTCAATCCCAGCTGGCAGGCGGTGTCCGCGCTGCACGGCACGCGCATCGCCGGGCATCGTGTGGTGGCGCGCGAGTTGCCGGTCGCGTTCGGCGCGTCACTGAAAGCGCTGCGCGCCGCGCTCAGGGACATGCGCCCTGCGCTGGTGATCTGCGTCGGCCAGGCCGGCGGTCGCGCGCAGCTCTCGCTCGAGCGCGTGGCGATCAACATCGACGATGCACGCATTCCCGACAATACGGGCCAGCAACCGGTCGATGTGCCGGTGGTCGCGGAGGGTCCGGCCGCCTACTTTTCGACGCTACCGGTCAAAGCGATGCGCCACGCGCTGAACGCAGCGGGATTTCCAGCGGAGGTTTCGCAGACCGCCGGCACCTACGTCTGCAACCACGTGTTCTACGGACTAATGCATGCGCTGCGGCGCCAACGCATCGTCCGCGCGGGCTTCATCCACATCCCCTACTCGCCTGCCCAGGCATCCATGCATCCCGGCACACCCAGTGTGGCGGTGGAGACGGTGACCGAAGCGCTCCGTCTTGCCGTGAAGGTGGCGCTGAATACACGCATGGATGCCCGCCTTGCGGCCGGCGCGGAGCACTGACGCGACGACGTTCTATCAGTTGGCGCGGATGACGCGCGTGCCCGCGATCAGGTCGTGCAGACAGCGCTGGTCCTGGCGGAAGATCATCAGCGAATCGACCAGCACGTACAGCATTCCCAGGCACGGGATATTGGCGATGGCTTGCGTCGGCAGGTAGCGCTTCACCAACAGGTCCACCAACGAAGGCTTGTTGCCCTGCAGATCGACGATCCTGACGGACAGCAGCTTCTTGCCCCAGGTCTGGCCCGTCGCGTGCAAGGGGTAACCCTGGATGAGCACGAACACGACGAAGCCAATCACGGCCCATAGCAGCGTCGTACCAAGCGGCATCAGCCCGAGACCACCGGACCGTCCCGCTTCGAATGCCGCCTGCCAGTAGCCTCCGACAAACATCAGCGGCACGATCGCCACGAGCCCGATGCAGCCATCGATCAGCACGGCGGCCAACCGTAGCCAGCGCAAATCGGAATCCGGTGCCCCCGCGCCGTGCGGACCGGCAACATCGGCGTCGGGAGCGTGGTAGGGATCTTGCGGCATCTGCGGCGGTGTCTGCATGCTGATTCCTTTCAACGTGATCGAGAGACGCTCAGGTGCGCGGCAGCGTCACGCCCGTCTGGCCCTGGTACTTGCCGCCACGATCCCTGTAGCTGGTCTCGCAGACGTCGTCGGCATCGGACTGGAAGAACAGCATCTGCGCCACGCCTTCATTGGCGTAGATGCGCGCCGGCAGCGGCGTGGTGTTGCTGAACTCCAGCGTCACGTGGCCTTCCCACTCCGGTTCCAGCGGGGTGACGTTGACGATGATGCCGCAGCGCGCGTAGGTGCTTTTGCCCAGGCAGACCACCAGTGTGTCGCGTGGGATGCGGAAGAACTCCACCGTGCGTGCCAGCGCGAAGCTGTTGGGCGGGATGATGCACTCGTCGGCTTCGATATCCACGAAACTCTTCGGGTCGAAGTGCTTGGGGTCGACGATGGTGGAATTGATGTTGGTGAACACCTTGAATTCGCGCGAGCAGCGCACGTCATAGCCGTAGCTGGAGGTGCCGTAGCTGACGATCCGTTCGCCGTTGACTTGCTTCACCTGCCCCGGCTCGAACGGTTCGATCATGCCATGCTGTTCGGCCATGCGGCGGATCCAACGGTCGCTCTTGATGCTCATGCAAATCCTGGTCTGGGGGCAAAGGTCGCGCGGGCGGCGCGCGACGGACGGGGAATTGTAGGGCGGGCCCCGGCCCGCCGTCTTCGGCTGGCTGCTAGACCAGCGACGAGGCGATGGGCACGGTCGCCCGCGGCCTGAGCGCGAGCGTCGCCGCCATGACCCGCGCGGTCTGCCGGTAAGCCTGTGCCGCAGGCGAATCCGGTGCGGCCACGACGACAGGCCGCCCGGCATCCCCCTGCTCGCGGATGGCGATGTCCAGCGGCAAGGACCCCAGCAGCGGCACGCCGTACTGCGCCGCCATCCGCTCGCCGCCGCCCTGGCCGAACAGGTGCTCCACGTGGCCACAGTTCGAACAGGTGTGGACGGCCATATTCTCGACGATGCCCAGCACCGGCACTTCGACTTTCTCGAACATCTTCAGCGCTTTCTTGGCATCCAGCGTGGCGATGTCCTGCGGCGTGGTGACGATCACCGCGCCCGCGACCGGGATCTTCTGCGCTAGGGTCAGCTGGATGTCGCCCGTGCCCGGCGGCAGGTCCACCAGCAGGTAGTCCAGGTCACCCCACAAGGTGTCGGTGAAGAGCTGCATCAGCGCCGAGGTCGCCATCGGCCCGCGCCAGATCATCGGCGTGTCCGGATCGACGAGGAAACCGATCGACATGGCTTCCACGCCAAAGGCACGCATCGGCTCGATCGACTTGTTGTCGTGGCTCTCCGGCCGCCCCGACAGGCCCAGCATGGCCGGCACGCTGGGGCCGTAGACATCCGCGTCCAGGATTCCGACCCGCGCCCCCTCGGCCGCCAGCGCCAAGGCCAGGTTCACCGAGGTGGTCGACTTCCCCACCCCGCCCTTGCCCGAGCCGACCGCGATGACGTTGCGGACGCGGGGGTGGGGTGACAGGGTGCCCTGGACGGCGTGGGAGGCGATGCGGTGGCCCGCTATTAACCTGAACAGGATCAACCCCTCGCTGGCGAGCAGCTCCCTGACCGCCGTCTCGACCTGATCGTGATTGCTACCTATGGGAAAGCCCGCTTCTACCGAGATCTCCCAGGCACCCTTTTCCACCTCGTTGGCTGTCCACCTCGCCCGTTGCGCCCACCCAGCAGGCAACCCGGCCGTCTCAAGCCCATACAGCAACCTCAGATCCACAGCACACTCCGTTCAGTTACGGACGAACCCATCACAAGTCCGTAACAGCAATAACATACTGATGTGATGGGTGTCCGCAAGTTAATTCCATGTTAAGTTTCATCCATGCAGGACGCGGGCGTGCGGTGAAGGCGAGGGATTCGCCCATTGGGGGCCGCATTACTTTTACAAGTTTAGGGGATTCACCACATGTCAGTTGGCAAAATACTTGCGCCCAGGCGCAGCCGTCTCAGCGCAGCACTGATCGCCGCCCTCGTCGTGCCTTTCGCCGGCACCGCGTTGGCGCAGGACGGCAACCAGGAAGCCCAGACCACCCAGTCCTCCACGGGATCGACTGCCACGCTGGACAAAGTCACCGTCACCGGATCACGCATCAAGCGCACGGAGATCGAAGGTCCCTCGCCGGTCACCGTCATCACCTCGGCCCAGATCGAGCGAGAGGGCTTCAGTACCGTTTACGACGCGCTGAACACCCTCACTCAGGCGAGTGGCTCTACTCAGAACGAGATTTTCCAAGGCGGCTTCACTCCCAATGCAAGCGTCATCAATCTGCGCGGCCTGGGTCCGGGTCGGACACTGCTCTTGATCAATGGCCGCCGCGCAGCCGACTATCCCCTGCCCTACAACGGCCAAAGCAACTTTGCCAACTTCGGCAACATTCCTGCCGCAGCAGTGGATCGCATTGAGCTTCTGGCGGGCGGCGCCTCCGCGATTTATGGCTCGGATGCGGTGGCAGGTGTGGTCAACGTCATCCTCAAGACCAACTTCGAGGGCGATATCCTGAAGGTGCGCGGAAGCACCACCACCCGCGGTGGCGGCGACGAAGGCAATGTGCAGTGGATCGGCGGCAAGACCGGCGAGAACTGGAGCGTGACGTATGCGGCGGAGTACTTCGCCCGGGAGCCGATGTACGCGTACCAGCGCGACTTCATGGACTCCGCGCTCGATAACCCGTTGCCCCCGGATTTCGTGGGAATCCAGCCGACCGGCACCATGCGCGTGCGTCGCCGCACCGGCTCGACGGCTGGGTCGTACTTCGCTCCGCCGGCGGGCGCCTGCGAACAGCTTGGTGACGAGTGGGTCCGGTGGAACTACCGCTCCGCGACCGCGACGGGCACCATCACCAATCTCGGTCAGGCCTGCGGCACGTTCAAGGACGTCGCCTACCAGACCATCCGCAACGCCAACAGCGATCTGTCCGGCTACATCTTCGGCACGTACGATTTCGAGAACGACATGCAGGCATGGGGCAGCCTGCAGGCCTGGAGCTCGAAGGCCAAGTACGGCAGCGGCACCCAGTTCTGGGGTGGCCGCACCGTCGGTGCCCTCTGGTTCGACCAAGGCTTCAACGCATTGGTCGACGCGCAGCGCGTTTTCACCCCGCAGGAGGCCGGCGGCATCGAAAACCTGCTCGCGAAGAACGAAGAGACTTCCTTCGACCTGGCGTTCGGCCTCCGCGGCACCATCGCAGACCGTTTCGACTGGGACGTGACGCTTTCGCGTGCCGAGTACAACGTGGAAGTGGACCGGCCGCGTTTGCTGTCCACCGCCGTCAACGACTGGTTCCTGGGCCCCCAGCTGGGCACTCGAGTCGTTGGTGGCGTGACGTACCCGGTTTATCGCCTCGACCAATCGCGTTACTACTCGGCACTCTCGCCAGAACAGTTCGCGGCGCTCAACACGAGGGTGAAGACCGACGCGGAGTCCTACGTGAACCAGGCGTCGTTCACCATCACCGGCGACCTGTTCGAGCTCCCGGCTGGCCCACTGGGATTTGCAGCCGTTGCTGAAGCCTCGCAGCAGGAGTACACGCTGACGGCGGATCCCCGCATCCTTCCGGCCTACACGGGCGCTGATCGTCCCTACAACCTGACGGGTACAGGCGGTGGCGGTGATCGTGACCGGTACGCGGTGGGCGTGGAGTTCTCGGTTCCGATCTTCTCGATGTTGAAGGCGAGCGTGGCCGGTCGTTACGACAAGTACGACGACGTCACCTCGGTGGACGATGCGAAGACGTGGAATGCGGGCCTGGAGTTCCGCCCGCTGGACAGCCTGCTGTTCCGCGCGTCCTACTCCACCAGCTTCCGTGCCCCTGACATGCACTTCGTGTTCGCCGAGCGCAGCGGCTCGTTCAGTGCGATCTTCGATACCCGTCGCTGCCTGGAAAGCGGCCGCACGGCAGCGCAGTGCCCGACCAGCGATACCACGATCAACTACACCTCGTTCGGTGTCCGCCAGGGCACGACGGACCTGACCGAAGAGACCGGCAAATCCTGGACCGCCGGTGTGGTGTGGGACATCATGGACGGACTGTCCGTCAGCGCGGACTACTACCACATCGAACTCGAGGACGCGGTCGCCGACATCACCTCGGCCTACATCCTCGATGGTGAGGCCGGCTGCGTCACGGGCCTGACCCGTAACCGCCAGCCGTTCACGCTCGGCGCTCCCGGCTCCGCGTTCTGCAACGACATGCTGTCGCGCGTCACCCGCCTGAGCGCACCCGGCACGCCGAATGACGGCCAGATCACGGAAATCCGCCGCGGCCCGATTAACCGTGCGTTCCTCGGAACCAAGGGCATCGACGCCACGTTGGACTACCGTCTGGACACCGATCGCCTCGGCGATTTCCGCCTGCAGGTCGGTTACTCGCATACCCTGGAACAGACCACCTCGCAGTTCAAGGGTGATCCGATCCTGGACTACCGCGACGACCTGACCAACTTCGACTTCCGCAGCCGCGTCCGTGCGACGGCGACCTGGCAGAAGAACGACTGGCAGGCTGCGGTGTTCGCCCTGCGTTACGGTAGTCTGCCGAACTGGCAGGAAACCGGTCGCATCGCTCCGTACATCGTCTACAACATGAGCGTGGGCAAGCAGGTCACCGAAAAACTCGGCGTGAACTTCTACGTCAACAACGTCTTCGACAAGGTCCATCCGCGTGACGACGGGTACAACACGTACCCCTACTTCTGGCGTGCCTTCAGCCCGATCGGGCGCGAAGTGGCGCTTGAGCTGGAGTACAAGTTCAACTGATCATGAGCTGACAAGCGTCAGGAAGCCCGGCCTAGTGCCGGGCTTTTTTTGTGTCGAATCTTGTTGCAATCGCAACAAGATTCCAGCAGGGAACGTGCCAAAGGCACTTGAATGGCTTAAATTTGAGACCTACGTCACATTTTAGACTGTAATTTTGGTAACACCAGCATGTGGTAGGGCCGTCACTGTTAATCGCATGTTAGTTTCGAGCGACAGGATGTTTATGTGCGGTAAGGGCGAAGGACACGTCCGTTGGGGACCGCATTACCTTTCGACATTTTGGGGATTCACTACATGTCAGTTCGCAATCCGAGTGCGCTCAAGCGCAGCCGCCTGAGTGCGGCATTGATCACCGCCCTGGTGGTGCCGTTCGCAGGAAGCTCTTTCGCGCAAGACGCCGACTCGACCACGGAAGAGTCGCAGCAGAGCACCGCCACGCTGGACAAGGTGACCGTCACCGGCTCACGCATCAAGCGCGCCGAAGTAGAAGGTCCTGCACCGGTCACTGTTATCACGGCCGCCGAGATCGAGCGCGAAGGCTTCGCCACCGTCTATGACGCACTGAACTCGCTGACCCAGAACACCGCATCGATCCAGAACGAACTGAACCAGAATGGATTCACGCCCAACGCCAGCTTCCTGAACCTGCGAGGTCTGGGCCCGGGCTATCAGTTGATCCTGATCAACGGTCGCCGCGCGGCCGACTATCCCCTGCCCTACAACTCGCAATCCAACGCGGTGAACCTGGCCAACATCCCGGCCGCCGCGCTGGAACGCGTTGAAGTCCTGACCGGCGGTGCGTCGGCGATCTACGGTTCGGACGCCGTCGCCGGCGTCGTCAACCTGATCATGAAGACGAACTTCGAAGGCGACCAGCTCAGTGTCCGTGCCGGTACGACCACGCAGGGCGGCGGCGACTCCGGCCGCTTCCAGTGGATCGGCGGCAAGACCGGCAGCAACTGGAGCTTCATCTATGCTTTCGAGGCAGTGGAGCGTGAAGCCATCTTCGCCTCGCAACGCAAGTTCATGGACTCCTACTTCGACGAGCCGGGCGTGAATCCGGAAGACGTGAATGCCGTCGAAGGCCTGCTCGTGTTCGACATCGCCAACAGCAACCGTGTCTTCCCCGACGGAGGCGAGGCAACGTGCGCCCGTTTCAGCGAGTTCGACACGTATTACTTCGAGACGTCGGCGGTATACACTGGCCCGCGCTGCGGCTACTTCGGCTATCCCGCGACCCAGGCGATCCGCAATTCGGACAACAACCAGTCCGGCTATCTGTACGGCACGTTCGACTTCAGCAACGGCATGCAGGGCTGGGCGCAGTTGAGCGCCTCGCGCTCCAAAGCCAAGTTCGCGAGCTCCACGCAGTTCTGGTCAAGCTCCGATTTCTTCGACCCGAATCTGGAGTCGGACTTTACCGGCCCGGGTGGCGGCGCATTCGTCAATCTGCAGCGCATCTTCACGCCTGCCGAAGTGGGTGGTCCGGGTGCGCAGAGCGCGACATCGGATGAGCGCGCTTACGACTTCGCGGCCGGTCTGCGCGGCACGATGATCTCCGACCGCTTCGACTGGGATGCCACGGTCTCCCGTGCGGAATACAAGATCGAAACGCGGCGCCCGCGCTTCCTCGCCAATCGCCTCACCGAGTACTTCCTGGGCGAGCAGCAGGGCTTCGACCCCTACTTCGATGCCTACCCTGTGTACGAGCTGAACCAGGCTCGCTTCTTCAATCCGATCGATGCCGCAACCTTCCAGTCGCTGAACACCACCCTGATCGGCAAGGCCGAGTCGGACGTGACGCAGGCGAACTTCACCATTTCGGGCGACCTGTTCGAAATGCCTGCCGGTGCGTTTGGCGCGGCTGCCGTCCTCGAGGCGGCCCGCCAGAGTTACGAGCTGACGCCGGACCCGCGCACGCTGCCTGGCTATACCGGCAACGAACCCATCTACAACTACTCCGATACCGGCGGCGGCGGCGACCGCGACCGCTACGCGCTGGGCTTGGAGTTCAGCATTCCGATTCTCGACAGCCTGAAGGCGAGCGTAGCCGGTCGCTACGACAAGTACGACGACGTCACCAACGTGGACGACGCGATCACCTGGCAAGTCGGCCTCGAATGGCGCCCGGTCGACAGCCTGTTGTTCCGTGGCAGCCATGGCACGAGCTTCCGCGCCCCCGACATGCACTATGTGTACGCGGGCGAGTCGGGCTTCTTCACGTCGATCGTCGACGAGTTCCGCTGCCGACGCGACGGTTTGAATCCGCAGAGCACCGCCTGCTCGGGCGACGCTGACTACGCCTACCAGGTGCAGGGCATCCGCCGCGGCAGCACCGATCTGGAAGAAGAAGAGGGCAAGTCCACGACGTTCGGCGTGGTCTGGGACATCAACGACCAGATGTCGGTGAGCGCTGACTGGTATGACATCGAACTGACCGGTGGTGTGGATGACATCTTCACGTCCTACCTGTTCCGCGAAGAAGCGTCCTGCTTGCTGGGCACCGACCGCGCCGGCAACAGCATCGATCAGAACTCCGCAGCCTGCCAGTTCTTCACCGGACTGGTGACCCGTACGGACTCGCCGTTCCGCGACAACCAGGTGGATGAATACCGGTCCTTCCCGGTCAACCAATCACTCAGCCGTACCAGCGGCATCGATGTGAACTTCAAGTACGGACTCGATACCGACCGTCTGGGCGATTTCGATTTCGACCTCGCGTGGACCCACGTCCTCAAGAAGGAAATCGAGCTGTTCCCCGGCGACGGCATCATCGATGACCGCGACGACCTGGTGAACCAGCGCACTCTGAACTTCCGCAGCCGTTTCAACTGGAGCGCGAGCTGGAAGCTGGACGACTGGGCCGCCAACGTCAACGGCTACCGCCTTGGCTCCCTGCCCCTCGGCGATCCCGAAAAGGGCCGCGGCGGCAGCTTCGTGATCTGGAATGCCGGTGTGTCGAAGGAAATCACGGAGAAGGCGACCGTGTCGTTCCAGGTCCAGAACCTGCTCGACAAGAAGCCGTTGTTCGATGAAGACCTGGCGTATCCCTTCTTCTGGAGCACCTACTACTCCGGCGTCATCGGCCGCGAAGTGTTCCTGCAGTTCAGCTACAAGCTGCGCTGAGGGCTGTCCCACTCTGCGATACGAAGGAGCCCGGGAAACCGGGCTCCTTTTTCCTTAGGGTTGCCGCACTGGCGCGCCCATGCCGTGGGCATGAAGCAACGACATCAGGGGCTGCAGATCATCGGCATAGTGGCGCCACCGGTCCTGTGCGTCACGATGCAGCGTGCCGCGAACCTGCGCGGCGCTGGCAGTCGCCACGGGCGCATCGTTGAGTTCGAATCTAAGGCATTGCGGTTGCCAGTCGAGTCCGCAGAAGTCCAGAAGTCGCCGAGTCTGGCGTTCCTGGTCGGCGACGAGATCTTCGTAGTCAATCCATAGGACGCGTTCGCCGAGCAGGCGCTCGAAATGCTGCATCAGGCGATTGAATCGCACGAAGTACCGTCCCGTCTCGATCAGATCGAACGAGTAACCGTGGTAAGGCGACGCTGGCGAGAAAAGCTGCCGGAAGTTGGACAGACAGGTGTCCATCGGGTTGCGCCGCATCCCGATGATCCTTGCTGAGGGAAGCGCACGGGCAATCATCTCAAGGTAGAGGAAATTGTGCGGGTGCTTGTCGACGAACCGCGGGAAGCTCCCGGTCAGCGGCCTCGTGCTGCCGATGTACTCCTCGCCCAACATCGCCCAATCGATCTGCCTCGCAGCCTGCACCGTGTCCGCATCAATCAGGCGCGGCGTTCGCGAGCCACTCGCGCGCTTGACCAGGGACGGAAAATTGAGCACCTCGCCGATGGACTGCACAGATGAATGACTCGACAGGATGCGATCGACCAGCGTGGTGCCCGTGCGTGGCATCCCGACGACGAAGATGGGTTCTTCGCTCGGACATCCATCCGCACCGCGCCTGTCTCCCGATTCCATCGCCAGGGCGTCGAAGCATGCTTCATCGGCCTGCGCGCCGAAGCGCAGCAGCCCCTTCCCTGCGGTCTTGCCCGCGGTGAAATGGCTGAAAGCGCTCGCGTAGTTGCCGATGTCCTCGTACTCCTTGCCCAAGGCCAGATGGAGGTACATCCTGCCCACGGCATCCTGGGTCCGTTCGAGGCTCGTGGTCAGACGCTGGATGTTGTTCTCCTCTGGCGTCCACTTCCTCAACTGCGCGAGACCGAGATGTGCCTGAGCGTGGGCAGGCTCGCGGGCCAGGACCTGCCGGTAAGCCGCCTCCGCAGCCGGGAAATCCCCGTTGAACAACGACGTGGTCGCGTGGTTGAAGACGTTGCGCGTGTCTCCCGGGGAAAGTTCAAGCGCGCGGGCGCTCATGCGGCTCGCTGCTTCGTATGCGTTAGCCCTGGCGAAGATCGTGGAGAGCTGCTGGCAGGCCGCCGCGTCGTTCCATGCCAGGGGGACGGCTTCATGCGCAACCGCCAGCGCCTGCTGGGGAGAGCGGACCTGGGAAATGGCCCGCGCCGACTGGAGCAGGAATTCAGCGTCACCCGGCTTCAGTTCCAGCGCTCTCTGCGAATGTGCAAGCGCCTCGTCGAGCGAGCCGGTCACCAGCGCAGCGACCGACAGCAGATGATGAACATGCGGCAGCTCCGGATTCGCGGTGACCAGCCCTCTCAGCGCAGGCAGCGCACGTTGCCAGTCCCCCTTGTTCGCTGCCTCGACCGCAGAGAGGTACTGGCGAGCGGCCCAGGTTTTTGCTTCGCCGGTCGAATCGGTGGTTCCGGACATGAGATAGGTGGCCCAAGTCCACGCATTTACAAGGCTTCATCTTACAGTCCCGCGTTACCGGCGGTCCTGTCCGGCACGTTCCCGCAGGGGCTGGGCGCGCCGCGTCGGCGTACGCGAGAGGTCGCCATGCGTCGCCGCGCCGTACTGTGCCAGGAAGTGTCAATGGCTGAAATTTTCCTGCTAAAGTCGGCATCCAGTCACGCTTCAAGAGGCGTGCCGCGATGGCCGGACTGCGCCGTCGCCGAGCGGTGATTTTCCGGGGCGATTCTTAATTTGGGGGACTAATGAAGAAATCCTTACTTGCGACATCAATGCTGGCGGTTGCATGTGTATTAGCAGCGCCTGCGCAAGCCACGACGCTGCAGCCGGTACGCGATTTCGTTTCGCATCCTGCCTATGGCACCGTGAAGATCTCGCCCAACGGCGAGTATCTCGCCGTCACCGTCGACAAGGGCGAGCAGGACGTCCTGGCCGTCATGCGCACGAGCGACCTCAAGCTGGTCAAGGTCAACCAGCTGCCCGACAGCAAGAGCGTGGGCAGCTTCTACTGGGTCAGCCCTGATCGCCTGATGTTCAACGCGATCAAGAAACTGGGGGGTTACGCGCAGCCCTTCAACACCGGTGAATGGTTCGCGGTGAACGCCGACGGCAGCCAGGCGCGGCCGCTGATCTTCTATGGAACCCGCGACGCGACGCAGCGCGGCAAGACCGTGGGTGCGGAGCGCTTCTCGCTGCTCGATACGCTGCGCGACGATGACCAGAACGTGATCATGCAAGCGACGAGTCCGCGCTCGTCTGAAGGCGTCGGCACCGAGGTCTACCGCATGGACACCCTGAGCGGCCGCCGTGTCTCGCTGGGTCGCGCGCCGAAGGAGAACTGCAGCATCGCGCTGGACGCCGACAAGGAGCCGCGTTTCGCCGTCTGCTCGTCCAGCAAGGACGAAGAAGGCGAATACGATGAGCGCACCGAGCTTTACCGGCGCGACGACAAGGGCTGGACGCTGGTCAATGCCTCCAAGTCCGGCGGCAAGCACCTGTCCGTGATCCGCACGACTGTGGCTGGCACCGTGTATGCGGAGCAGGACGACGGCAAGGCCCCGGCCGCCGTGGGGACGCTGAGCACGGCGACCGGCGAGTTCACTCCGCTGTTCCAGGACAAGGTCGCCGAGGTCTCCGACTACATCTGGTCGACCGACGAATCCACGCTGGTCGGCGTGGTGACCGAGGCCGGCGCTCCCGCCGTGAAGCTGATCGACGAGAATAGCCCGGACGCCGAACTCTATGCCTCGCTCGCAGGCGCTTTCGAAGGGCAGATGGTCGACTTTGCCAGCCAGACGCAGGATGGCAAGAAGATCATCGTCAGCGTATACAGCGACAGCAACCCCGGCGAGCTGTATCTTTACGACCGCGACACGGGGAAGGCGCGGTTCCTGATGCAGCGCAAGCCGGAGCTGGACAAGAAGAAGATGGCCTCCGTCAAGCCGTTCAACTTCACGTCGCGCGACGGCAAGCTCATCCACGGATACCTCACCCTGCCCCATGGCTCCAACGGCAAGAACCTGCCGCTGATCGTCAATCCCCACGGCGGCCCGATCGGCCCGCGCGACAACTGGGGCTTCAACTGGGAAGCGCAGTTGCTGGCCAGCCGTGGCTACGCTGTCCTGCAGGTGAACTATCGCGGCTCGGGCGGCTACGGCAAGGCGTTCCAGGACGCCGGCCACCTGCAATGGGGCCATGGAATCCAGAACGACATCATCGACGCGACCCAATGGGCCATCGGCCAGGGTTATGTCGACAAGGACCGCATCTGCATCTACGGCGGCAGTTTCGGCGGCTACTCCTCGTTGATGGCGCCGATCCGCGCACCCGGTCTGTTCCAGTGCACATTCGGTTATGTCGGCGTCTACGACGTGGACATGATGTTCAAGAAGGGCGACATCCCGGAGCGCGAATCCGGCCAGCGCTACCTCCGTCGTACCCATGGCAGCGACACGAAGTCCTGGGCCGAGAACTCGCCGGCGCGTCGTGCCGGCGAAGTGAAGATTCCGGTCTACCTTGCCGCGGGTGCCCGCGACGTACGCACACCGCCGGAGCAGACCGAGTTGATGAACAAGGCGCTGATCGCGGCCGGCAATCCGCCGGAAGGTATGATCATCCAGTCGGGCGAAATGCACGGTTTCTATGATGTGGAGAACCGCGTGAAGCTATACACGACCATGTTGGAGTTCTTCTCGCGCCACATCGGCGGCACCGTCACGGTCGGCTCTCCCAATCGCACCAACTGAGCATCACGTGGTTTCGTCAACGGCCGGCCCCACGAGGGCCGGCCGTTTATTCATCGTCGTCCCATCGTGACTTTCGATACAGGCAGTCCCGCGATCGAATTCACAGAATGGTCGGCACGCTCTCGGGGAAAAGGATGTTCATGAAGCCGCTGAAAACCGTGATGCTGCTTGCCGCACTGCTCCTGCCGACAACGGCGATGACATCGTTGGCGCAGAACGCTGCTGCACCGGACCCGACCCAAGACAGGTTGATGCTGTCGGCCGGCTTCCTGTCGGCTCACCCGGACCTGCGTTACCGGCTGCTCGGCATGGAGGAATTCAAGCAAGGGCGGTACGAGGATGCGCTGAAGTTCTTCCAGCGCGCCGCCTTCTATGCCGACAAGCCCTCGCAAGGCATGGTGGGCGAGATGCTGTGGAACGGTCAGGGCGCCCCCAAGGATGTGGCATTGGCCTATGCCTGGATGGACCTCGCCGCTGAACGCGGTTATGCAGGATTCCTCGGGCTGCGCGAGCGTTATTGGAGCGCGCTGAATGAGACGGAGCGGCAGCGCGCAGTGCAAGAAGGTGCCGCGCTATACGCCAAGTATGGCGATGCGGCGGCCCAGCCGCGCATCGCGACCACCCTTCGGCGCGAGCGGCGGAAGATCACCGGCAGCCGTACCGGGTTTGTGGGCAACGTGCAGATCTACGTGCCGGGGCCGAATGGTTTCGAACAGATCGACGGCAGCAAGTTCTTCGACGAGAAGTACTGGGACCCGAAGCAGTACCAAGCTTGGCACAACAACGTCTGGATGAAGCCGCGCATCGGTCGCGTCAGCGTGGGCGACCTTGAGCAACTCCCCGCCCAGCAACCCGCCTCCCGCATCCCGGACGCCAAGCCTGACGTCGATGCCACCGAGCCGGAGACGCCTGAACGGAACGAAAGCGAGCTGGGGACGCGGAAGGACGGCTGAGTCCTTCCATACCCCACCGGATGCGGTATAAAGAGGCCACCCCGCCGATCCTCGTCGGCGGGTCTGACCGACATCCCTGGGAGGGGAACATGCGCAAGACCCTGTTGGCCGCCTGCCTGGCCGTTCCGTTGCTTGGCCTGTCGCTGTCGGCCGCCGCTGCCGACGCGACCGGGCGCTGGAAGAC
>Ga0247822_10001531_pt1 | contig 14209 bp, 12 predicted proteins | sample 13C_Cellulose_Da_FD_192423 | JGI IMG/M metagenome (GOLD analysis project Ga0247822, IMG submission 192423) | Soil microbial communities from agricultural site in Penn Yan, New York, United States - 13C_Cellulose_Day30 | ecosystem: Environmental > Terrestrial > Soil > Agricultural land | place...
CCATCAGCTTGGCGGCGACCGGCGCCACGTTCTCGGCAAGGCCGTGATCGAGGTGCGCGGCGTCGGCGACGTGCACTTTGCCGATGCCGGCAATCTTCGTCGCAGCGTCGGCAACGCCGCCGACGTTCGACCCGGCGACGAGGGCGTGGACTTCGCCCAGCTTGGACGCGGCGGTGACGGCCGCAAGCGTGGCGTCCTTGATCTGACCGCCTTCGTGCTCGACGTAGACGAGCGTCTTCATGCCACCACTCCCAGCGTCTTGAGTTTGCCGATCAGCTCATCGACCGAGCCGACCTTGTCGCCGGCCTGCCGCTTGGCGGGCTCGGTGACCTTCAGCGTTTCGAGGCGGCGCGTGATGTCGACGCCCAGCTCTTCCGGAGTCTTTGCGGCGAGCGGCTTCGACTTGGCCTTCATGATGTTCGGAAGCGAGGCGTAGCGCGGCTCGTTGAGGCGAAGGTCGGTGGTGATCACCGCCGGAAGCTTCAGCTTGTCGGTTTCAAGACCGCCGTCGACTTCGCGGGTCACGCTGACTTCGCCGCTCGACGGATCGACCTTCGAGGCGAACGTGCCTTGCGGCCAGCCGAGCAGCGCCGCGAGCATCTGGCCGGTGGCGTTGTTGTCGTCGTCGATCGCCTGCTTGCCGAGGATGAACAGTTGCGGCTGCTCTTCGGCTGCGATCTTGGCCAGCAATTTGGCGACGCCGAGCGGCTCGACTTCCTCGTCGGTGGTGATGTGGATCGCCCGGTCAGCGCCCATGGCGAGCGCGGTGCGCAGCGTTTCCTGTGCCTTGGCCGGCCCGATGGAGACGGCGACGATTTCCGTCGCGATGCCCTTTTCCTTCAAGCGGATTGCCTCTTCGACGGCGATTTCGTCGAAAGGGTTCATGCTCATCTTGACGTTGGTGAGATCGACGGCCGTGCCGTCCATCTTGACGCGCGGTTTCACGTTATAGTCGATCACCCGCTTAACGGCGACCAGCACCTTCATGGTTTCAATCTCCCCGAAACGCCTAGGCCGGAACGGCCTCGTTGACCTCGGCCACGATCTTCTTCGCAGCGTCACCAAGGTCGTTGGCGGCAATGATCGGAAGCCCGCTCATCGCCAGTATGTCCTTGCCCTGCTGGACGTTCGTACCTTCGAGGCGAACGACCAGAGGTACCTTGAGATCGACCTCGCGGGCTGCCTCGACAATGCCTTCGGCAATGATGTCGCAGCGCATGATCCCGCCGAAGATGTTGACGAGGATGCCCTTCACAGCCGGATCGCTGAGGATGATCTTGAAAGCCGCCGTCACCTTTTCCTTCGAGGCGCCGCCGCCGACGTCGAGGAAATTGGCCGGGAACGCGCCATGCAGCTTGATGATGTCCATCGTCGCCATGGCGAGGCCAGCGCCGTTGACCATGCAGCCGATGTTTCCGTCGAGCTTGATGTAGGCGAGGTCGTACTTCGAGGCCTCGATCTCCATCGGATCTTCTTCGGTCAAGTCGCGAAGGGCTTCGAGGTCCGGGTGACGAAACTCGGCATTGTTGTCGAAGCCGACCTTGGCATCGAGGACCAGAAGCTTGCCGTCGTTGGTGACTGCCAGCGGATTGATCTCGATCTGCGAGGCGTCGGTGCCGACGAACGCATTGTAGAGCTGCGGCAGGAGCTTGCTGCACTGCTTGGCCAGATCGCCGGTAAGGCCGAGTGCGGCAGCAACCGCACGGCCGTGGTGCGGCATCAGGCCGGTGGCAGGATCGATCGTCAGAGTCTCGATCTTCTCCGGCGTGTCGTGGGCCACCTTCTCGATATCCATGCCGCCTTCGGTCGAGGCGACGATGGCGATGCGGCCGGTTTCACGGTCGACCAGCATCGCGAGGTAGAATTCCTTCGCGATGTCGACGCCGTCGGTGATGTAAAGGCGCTGGACCTGCTTGCCCTGCGCACCCGTCTGAATGGTGACCAGCGTCTTGCCTAGCATTTCCTCGGCATTGGCGCGGACTTCGTCGACCGACTTGGCAAGGCGGACGCCGCCCTTGGCGTCGGGGCCGAGCTCCGTGAACTTGCCCTTGCCGCGGCCGCCGGCGTGGATCTGCGCCTTCACGACCCAGAGCGGTCCGGGCAGCTTTTTCGCGGCCTCGACGGCTTCATCGACGGACATGGCGGCATGGCCGGCCGGGACCGGAACGCCAAACTTCGCGAGCAGCTCTTTGGCTTGATATTCGTGGATGTTCATTGCGCCCGGCCCTTAAGCACATGGGTCGCCGCAAGGGAAGCACGGCCTAAAGTCACTAAGGTCACGGAGAGTGGCGGTTTTGCCGTGACTTTACGGCGTTTCGCCGACCTCGAGCAGAGTGCCACGGATGCTAGACTCCACCTGGGTGTGTAGGACAGAGAAAGCTCGCCGTGTCTGAATCCGACAAGCCCGTCCGCAAGATCATCCATGTCGACATGGACGCATTCTACGCGTCGGTCGAACAGCGCGATAATCCGGAATTACGAGGAAAGCCGGTCGCTGTCGGCGGAGGCCATCGTGGAGTGGTGACGGCCGCCAGCTATGAAGCACGACCATTCGGCGTCCGGTCGGCGATGCCGTCCGTAACCGCCAAAAGGAAATGCCCGGACCTGATTTTTGTGAAGCCGCGCTTCGACGTCTATCGCGAAGTGTCGCGGCAGATCCGGGCGATCTTCGCGGACTATACCGATTTGATCGAACCGCTGAGCCTCGACGAGGCCTATCTCGACGTGACGGCCGATGTGCGGGGCCTAGGCACTGCGCGGGCGACCGCCGAGGAAATCCGTCGACGCATCCGCGAGGAGTGCAATCTCACGGCATCCGCGGGCGTCAGCTATTGCAAGTTCGTGGCCAAGCTGGCGTCCGACCAGAACAAGCCTGACGGGTTGTGCGTCATCACGCCCGACCGGGCCCAGGCCTATATCGCCGCGCTGCCGGTCTCGCGCTTCCACGGCATCGGGCCGGTGACCGCCCGCAAACTGGAAGCCTTGGGCATCCACACCGGAGCCGACCTGCAGGAGCGAAGCCTCGCCGAGCTCGAAACACGCTTCGGCAGTTCCGGGAGCTGGTACTGGCGAATCTGCCGCGGGTTGGACGAGCGCGAGGTGAAATCCGACCGGCCCTACAAGTCGGTGAGCGCCGAGCGGACCTTCGATGAAGACCTGCGCGACTCGGATCGGCTGTCATCCGAACTTACCCGGATTGCGGGATATGCCTGGGGCCGCATCGAGCGCGCCCAGGTGAGCGGGCGAACGGTGACCCTGAAGGTCAAATTCGCCGACTTCGAAATCATCACCCGCTCGAAAAGTTTTGGAACTTCTCTTGGCCGTCCAGAGTTCGAGGCAGCGGGCCAAGCGCTGCTCGCGGCGCTTTTCCCCTTGCCCAAGGGCATAAGACTGCTTGGACTTGGACTGCACAATCTGCACGAAGGGGATAGTGAGCCGCCTCGTCAGCTGGGACTAGCCATATAGCTGTGGATGGAATCCGACTCGGGGTGGTTTTTCGAGATCAGTTGTGATATAAAATTGTAACAGAGGCCCTCGCAGCATGCGTCGGCCCTTTTTGCAGGAACCGGTAACAGGCAAAGAGCCGCGACCACGGGTCGTTTTGGGGGACGATACGAGACACGTGTCGGCTCAGGTTTGCCGCAACGGAAAGGATAGCAATGGCTGCTAAGGCCCTTAGCTTCGATGTTGGCGATTATGTGGTGTACCCCAAGCATGGCGTCGGCCGGGTGGTCGAGCTGCAAAGCACCGAAATCGCCGGAACCAGCCTCGATCTCTACGTTCTGCGTTTCGAGAAAGAGAAAATGACTCTGCGCGTCCCGGTCCTGAAGGCGGACTCGGTTGGCATGCGCAAGCTGTCGTCGGACAAGACGATGAAGGATGCCCTTGAGACGCTCAAGGGCAAGCCGAAGGTGAAGCGCACCATGTGGTCGCGCCGCGCCCAGGAATATGAAGCGAAGATCAACTCGGGCGACCTGACGTCGATCGCCGAAGTGACTCGCGACCTGTTCCGCCCGGACGATGCTCCGGAGCAGAGCTATTCCGAGCGTCAGATCTTTGAAGCCGCTTCGTCGCGCCTGGCGCGCGAGCTCGGCGCCATGGAGCAGACCGATGAAAAGGGTGCCCTGGCGAAGATTCTCGACATCCTGAACAAGGCTGCGGTGATCCACCACAAGCCGAAGGAAGCCGCCAACGCCTAAGCGTTTGCTCTTCTGAAACAGACAAGGGCGGGTCCTTCGGGGCTCGCCCTTTTCTTTTGGGCTTGCCTGTCTTAGCTGTCGCGGTGTATTACGACGATAACACGCTAACAGGAGGCCAGCATGCGTCGAGCTTTGTTGTTGGGAATCATCGCCGGAGCACTTGCGACTGTAGGTTGCTCACAAGCGCGGGGCGAGAGCGGCGGGCCGATCGTCGAGCGCGCCTATCAGGTCGGCGAATTCGATCGCATCGACCTTGGCGGCGCCTACGACCTCACCGTCCGCACTGGTTCCGCCGTCACGGTCCATGCACGCGGCGGCCAGAGCGTGCTCGACAAGATGGAAGTCGACGTGAAGGACGGCACGCTCCGTATCCGGCCTAAGAAGAACGGCATGTTCAATTGGAGCCACAACGGCAAGGTCGACCTGACGGTGACCGTCCCGGCACTGCGCGGTGCGTCTTTGGCAGGCGCGGGTGACATCAAGATCGACCGCATCGCCGGTGACAGCTTCGAGGGCAGCGTCGCAGGGGCGGGCGATCTTCGGCTAGACACGGTCGAAGTCGGCAAGCTCAGCTTCGACATTGCCGGCGCGGGCAGCGTCTATGTGACCAAGGGGCGGGCCAAGGACGCCAGCTACGGCATCAGCGGCGCGGGCGACATTCACGCCAAGGGCCTGACGTCGGAAACCGCATCCGTGTCCATCGCGGGTGCAGGCGGAATTCATGCCAATGCCACCAAGACTGCGGACATCAGCATCGTCGGCGCAGGCGACGTGACGCTCGCGGGCGGCGCCAAGTGCACCGTCAGCAAGGTCGGCGCGGGCGACGTCCACTGCTCATAGTGACATCTTAACCATGTCGGGCGAGAGTGGCGGAATGAACAGGACCGCCACTTTCGCCCTTTTTCTTGCCGCCATTCCGTCCGTCGCCTTGGCCGCGGAGCGCACTTTGAGCGTCACGACTTTCGATCGCGTCCGTGTCGAGGGCCCGCTGAAGGTGACCGTCACGACCGGTGTTTCGCCCTTCGCCAAGATCGTCGGGTCGGCCGCAGCGTTCGACAGCGTGACCGTCGACCAGGAAGGCCGCACTCTCATCGTGCGCCCGAACTCATCGAATTGGGGCGGCTATCCGGGTCAGTCGCGCGGGTCGGTCGAGGTGTTTGCCGGTACCGGCGCTTTGTCAGCCGCTTGGGTGAATGGCGCGGGATCGCTGGCCATCGACAAGGTGAAGGGCCTCAGCTTCAGCATCGCGGTTCAGGGGTCCGGATCGGCCGCGATCGGTAATGCCACGGTCGACAAATTGGACGTGGGCATTTCCGGATCGGGTAATGCATCAGTCGGCGGGACTACGCCGAAGCTGACTGCGGTCGTCCGAGGCGCATCTTCGCTCGATGCGTCGAAACTCACGGTGAAAGACGCCACGATTGGCGCTGAAGGGCCGTCGCAAGTCAGCGCAACGGCGACGAACTCCGCGCACATCGACGCCAAGGGCGTCGCCAGCGTCGCACTGTCGGGCGGCGGCGCCTGCACCGTGAAGACGGCAGGGTCGGCGACCGTCACGGGCTGCTGATTTAGGGAACTTCGCTCCCCCGGCAATCGTTACCTTGCCGAGACTAAAACAACTGGGAGCGAAGCCATGTATATCGGTATCGGCGGTCTCATTCTGTTGATCATTCTCTTGGTCATCCTGTTCTGAGAACACCGCTTCTGGCGCGCTGAGCGCGCCCCATAACTTGCTGTTTCAGAGACGCAGTCGCGGCAACGCGGCTGCGTTTCCTTTTGACCGCTCGTTTCGTGGGCGTTGCAAGATTGCATTTGCGTGTCAGGATGCGCGCGTGCTCGCGCTGCGCCTCTTTGGGAAGCTGACTGCTTATTATCTGGCGGTGACTGCGGTCGTGCTGGTGGCGCTCTATCTGTTCCCGAACCTTCGCGCGCTCATGCCGTTCGGCGGTGTCGAAGCGCTCATGAGGAATCCCCGCACGGGGCTGGAGTCGGTTTTTGCTCCCGCCGCAGCCGACGTCGGAAACTTGCGCGACACTCTCTACTGGCTGACGATCACCATCCTGGGCGCGCTCCTGACGGCGCTGCCATCAAGTTGGGTCTATATCTCCGTTCGCAATTCCAAGGATTACGACCAGTCCCTCGTGGACACGATCGTCGTCCTGCCCATCGTCGTCACCAGCATCATCATCATCGTCCAGAATTCGCTGGCTCTCGCTTTCTCGATCGCCGGCGTTGCGGCGGCCGTACGGTTCCGCAATTCGCTGAAAAGCTCGGGCGACGCTCTGTTCATCCTGCTGGCGGTCGGCATCGGCCTTTCCGCAGGCATCGGCGCGCTGGAACTGGCCATCGTGATGACGATGGCGTTCAACTATGTTTTCCTGATCCTGTGGGCCACCGACTACGGCGACCGCAGTGACATCAAGAAGCACTACATGAATCATACCGAGCGGCATCAGGCCACGGTCGAGCCGGCTCCGAAGATCGGTCCCGACGCCTAGCTGATGCAGGTCTTGAGGACGCGTTTCTGCACGTCCTCGTCGGTGGCGATGTCGCGGAAGAAGCTCTCGAGATAGGCCGCGGCGCCGCGCTGGCGGCCCTCCTCCAGCTGGGGAACGCTGGCCAGTGCCGCGAGCAGTTCCGGCTTCTTGGCGCGGAACTCGGCAGCAACCGCGACGGCCTGTGCATTGTGTGCGCAATAGCCGCGATAATGCCGGTCGCGCACCGAGCGCAGGCCGAGTTGCTCAGCCGCAGCCGCGTAGGGCGCGTTGACCAGGCCCGAGGAATCGAAGTCGAACGGCACCGGGATCAGGCCCGTCTGGGCGGTAGCGGTGGCGCCGAGCAGCCGGAAATTGTGACAGCACGTATCGCCTGGCGGACCCTGCCGCATCGACCAGTCGGTGTTGCCGATCATATATTCGAACAGCGCCGCGCGGGCGGCGGCCATCGGGTCGAGCTGTGACGCGGGTACGCGCACGCCGACCGCCGCCTCCTTCAACCCGCTGCGGCTCGCCGCATCGTCGGCATCCTCGATGAAAACGCCAACGCGCGTGGTGGACGTCTTCCCGTTGGTCTCAACGTAATCGACCGTCGCAAGACGCGCGCGAAGTCCGGCTGGGTTAATCACTCCGAACAAGCGGTAAGCCGAATATTCCAGCAGCACATACTGCTGGTGCTGCGCCGCAGGACGGCAGTGGGTGACAAGTTTCAGGCGCTTCTGGCGCTCGAATAGCGAGGTCTGCGCGGGCTTGGCGGGAAACTCGACACGCAGCGGCGGGAACGTGCAGCGTTCCTTCTGACGCCGGGTCCGGCCGCGCGGCGACAGCTGGATGGCGAGCTTTTCCGCGCCCGTTTCGATGACCGCAGGCTGCGCAGCGCGCGAGTTGGCAGGCGTGGAAGCGATCGCGGAGATCGGACCGCGGATCGTCAGCTTGATCGGCGCGTCGTCGGCGAACAGTGGAGTCGGCGGTTTCGGCGCCGCGGACGCAAGAGTCGCCGCCGAACCCAGAACGAAGGCCAATGCGATCCGTGCCCCCATGGCGGAACCCCTTCGTGGCTGCGAGAAAGGGCGGCCTTTTGCCGCGGCTTGTCAAGCTTGGGCTGTTGAGAGGAGGGTCAGGCCTCGCTACATGCGCGCACGATGACGAAAATGTTCAAGATCGCGCTTCCCGACGGTTCGGTACGGGAGATGCCCGAGGGTTCGACGCCCGCGGACGTTGCCGCCGCGATTGGTCCCGGGCTGGCGAAGGCTGCGCTCGCCGCCAAGGTGGACGGCGAAGTGCGCGACATCATGCGCCCGTTCGAGGGCGATTCCAGCCTCGCTTTGATCACTTCGCGGGACGAAAAGGACGCGCTGGAGCTGGTTCGGCACGACTTCGCGCATATCCTTGCCGAGGCGGTTCAGAATCTGTTTCCGGGGACGCAGATCACGTTCGGCCCGGCGACCGACGACGGCTTCTACTACGACTTCGCTCCGACGGCAGAGCGCGGCCAGTTCACGGATGAAGATCTTCCGGCGATCGAGGCCGAGATGCGGCGCGTCATTGCCGCCGACAAGCCGCTGGTTCGCGAGGTTTGGGACCGGGCCAAGGTCCGCCAGTTCTTCATCGACCATGGCGAGACCTTCAAGGCCGAGTGGGTGATGGAACTGCCCGAGGGCGAGCCGATCACCATGTACAAGACGGGTCATGGCGAAGCGGACTGGATGGACCTGTGCCGCGGGCCGCACCTCGCTTCGACCGGCAAGGTCGATCCCAACGCGTTCAAGCTGACGCGCGTGTCGGGCGCGTACTGGCGCGGCGACCCGAAGAACCCGATGCTGTCGCGCATCTACGGGACGGCGTGGCTGAACAAGAAGCAGTTGGACGAGCATCTCGTCCGGCTGGAGGAAGCGGCCAAGCGCGACCATCGCAAGATCGGGCAGGAGATGGACCTGTTCCACCTCCAGGCCGAAGCGCACGGCAGCGTCTTCTGGCACCCGAACGGCTACATCATCTGGCGCCAGCTGGAAGCGTACATGCGCCGCCGGCTCGACGCTGCCGGATACGAGGAAGTGAAGACCCCGCAACTGATGGACGCGCGTCAGTGGGAGCGCTCCGGCCACTGGGGCAAGTATCGTGAGAACATGTTCATCGTCCCCGACGAGATCCCGCACGGGTCCGACGACGAGGGTGAGGACGAGGCGCCGATCCTGTCGGGCGACGCGGACCTGATGGCGCTGAAGCCGATGAACTGCCCGGCGCACATCCTGATCTTCAACCAGGGCATCAAGAGCTATCGCGACCTGCCTCTGCGGCTGGCCGAGTTCGGCTGCTGCCACCGCAACGAGCCGCACGGCGCGTTGCACGGCATCATGCGCGTGCGCCAGTTCACGCAGGACGATGCGCACATCTTCGTCCGCGAGGATCAGCTGGTCGAAGAGGTCGTCGCCTTCTGCGACTTGCTCGACAGCGTGTACCGCGACCTCGGCTTCGACCGTTACGCGATCAAGCTGGCCCTGCGTCCGGACAAGCGCTTCGGCACCGACGAAATGTGGGATTGGTCGGAACAGTCCCTGCGTGACGCCGTCGCTGCTGCGGGCCGGAACACGGAAGAATTCGGCTGGGAAGAGCTGCCGGGCGAAGGCGCCTTCTATGCGCCGAAGCTGGAATTCCATCTGTCCGACGCCATCGGCCGGACTTGGCAGGTGGGCACGATCCAGACCGACACGGTTTTGCCGGAGCGGCTCGACGCCAGCTACATCGGCGAGGACGGCGCCAAGCACCGGCCGATCATGCTCCACCGCGCGATCATCGGAACGTTCGAGCGCTTCCTCGGTATCCTGATCGAGCATCATGCCGGCAAGTTTCCGCTTTGGCTTGCGCCGGTACAGGCCGTCGTCACGACGATCGTGTCCGATGCCGACGATTATGCACGCGAAGTTGCGGCGAAGCTGGCCCAGCGCGGCATTCGCGTCGACACCGACCTGCGCAACGAGAAGATCAACTACAAGGTGCGCGAGCATTCGCTGAAGAAGGTCCCGTTGCTGCTGGTCGTCGGCAAGCGCGAAGCGGAGGAAGGCACGGTCGCCCTGCGCCGGCTCGGCTCCGAGGAGCGCCAGCTGGTGATGACCGTCGACGAGGCGATCTCGATGATCGTCGAGGAATCGATCGCGCCCGACCTCAAAAGGTGAGAATCCGTCGAGGGACGCCGGACGACGTTTCGCGCGCATTGGAAATCTGGCGCGCAGCGGTCGATGCGACGCATGGATTCCTAACGCCGGAAGACCGGGCGGAGATCGATGCGATGGTCGCCGAGGAATTCCTTCCGAACGCAGAATTGATCCTCGCCGTCGACGAGGCAAACTGCCCGGTCGGATTCCTGGTCATGGACGAGACCATGATCGATGCCTTGTTCGTCGATCCGGCACATCACGGGCTGGGCTATGGCACGTTGCTGCTCAACCATGCGCTGTCGCTTGAGCCCGAGGCGACGGTGGACGCGAGCGAACAGGCGACCAACGCTTTGCCCTTCTACCTCGCACGCGGATTCAAGGTCGTCGGCCGTTCGGAGACCGATCCGCAAGGGCGGCCGTACCCGCTGATCCACCTGGCGCGCTGACGACTCTTCGCCACAGCTGGCGGCAAAAATGGCGCGAAACCGGGCGCCGGACTTTTCAACAGACGCGCGAATGCTTACTTCGCACCCGTTCAAATCGATTTCGGAGACTCAGTATACCACAGCCCTATCCGCGCCGGGCGCAGACGCCGCCACCATTCACCGGCCCCCGCTACAACGAATTCATCCAGTCCCAGAAGGTCCGGGTGATCGACGAAAATGGCGAGAATCTGGGCGTGATGTTTACGCGCGAGGCATTCGAACAGGCTCAGGACGTCGGCCTAGACCTAGTCGAAATCTCTCCGAATTCCGACCCGCCCGTCGCCAAGTTCCTCGATATCGGCCGCTTCAAATATGAAGCGCAGAAGAAGGCCAACGAGCAGCGCAAGCGGCAAAAGACGCAGGAGATCAAAGAGATCAAGATGCGTCCCAACATCGACGACCACGACTATGACACGAAGATGAAAAAGGTCTTCGAATTCCTGGAGGAAGGCGACAAGGTGAAGGTCACCATGCGCTTCCGCGGCCGCGAAATGGCGCACGGCGAGCTGGGCATGGCCGTGCTTCGCCGCGTCCAGGAGCAGACCGCCGAGATCGCCAAGGTCGAAGCGCATCCGCGCATGGAAGGCCGCCAGATGCTGATGGTGATCGCGCCGAAGTAATGGCGGCGCGGTCGATCAACTGCCTGCGCTGCTCCGGCTCGATGGAAGCTGGCTATGTCGTCGACGAAGGCTATGGCACGCGCACCGTGTCCAAGTGGATCGCCGGAGACCCGCAGCCGAGCATGTGGACCGGCCTGAAATTGCGCGGAAAAACGAAGCTCGACATCGTGACCTACCGCTGCAAGCGGTGCGGCTACCTCGAATCCTACGCCTGAGCCCTTCGACGCCCTCAAACTGACGCTACGGCAACCGCAATTCGTCTTCACGGCTGTTGCAATTGTGCAGCAACAGCTCGCGATTGTGTGGCTTGTAATGCTCCCTTTGCTTCCCTTGCCTTTGTTGCTGGATTAGCTTCCTCTGTTCACGCCGCAGGGAGAGCGGCGAACAGGGGAGGTTATTGATGCGCAAGTCCGTGTGGCTGCTTTCGGCAGGCCTGGTCGCAATCTCATGTCCGGCGCAGGCCCAGGACAACCAGGCGACACCCACCCCCACCGAACCTTCCGCGACGGAACAGGCCGCCACGACCGACGAGGCGCAGGCGGCTGCCGATTCGGAACCGGGTGAGATCATCGTCACCGCTCAGGGCCGCCGTCAGGTCCTGCAGGACGTTCCGATCGCCGTGACCGCCATCGGCGGCGGCGAACTTCAGGACTCCGGCGCGACCGATATCCGCCAGCTCAACCAGCTCGCCCCGTCGCTGCTCGTTTCCTCGACCGGCACCGAAGCGAACGGCTCCGCCCGTATCCGCGGTATCGGCACCGTCGGCGACAACCCGGGCCTCGAAAGCTCGGTCGCCGTGTTCATCGACGGCGTCTATCGCTCGCGTTCGGGCATCGGCCTCAATGAACTCGGCGAGATCGACCGGGTCGAAGTGCTTCGCGGTCCGCAGGGGACCCTGTTCGGCCGCAATGCCTCGGCCGGCCTGCTCAACATCATCTCCAAGCGGCCGTCGTACAATTTCGAGGGCTATGGCGAAGCGACGATCGGCAATTACGACCTCCGCCGCCTTGCCGGTGGCGTGACGGGCGGCCTGTCCGACAATCTCGCGGCCCGCCTCGACGTCGTCTACGTCAAGCGCGACGGCTTTTACGACGATGAAGCCAACGACACGACGATCAACAACCGCAACCGCGTCTTCACGCGCGGCCAGCTTTTGTTCGAGCCGACGGACGCCATCAGCTTCCGCCTGATCGGCGACTATACGTACCGCAACGAGCGTTGCTGCGCCGCCGTCTACGTGAACAATGAGATGAACAGCGCGATCGGCAATCTCAACGAGCTTGCCAGCCCTCTGATCGTTCCCACTCCGACGCGCGTGAACGATAGCGGCAACAACATTATCAACGTCCTGCGCGATCTCGGTCAGGACATGGACGCCTTCACCGATGGCTACGACCGCAACGTCTCGGTCACTCCGGGCCGCAGCTACGCCGGCAAGACCAAGGACGGCGGCATCTCGCTCGAGGGCAAGTTCGACCTCGGCGCGGCGGAGCTGACGTCGATCACTGGCTATCGTCATTACAAGTCGGATCAGGGCGGCGACTTCGACTATGGCACGGTCGACATCCTCTATCGTCCGGCCGACGGCGGTTCGTACCGCAAGTTCGAGACGTTCAGCCAGGAACTGCGGCTCAACGGCAGCGCCTTCGCGGACAAGCTCGACTGGCTCGTCGGGGGTTACTACGCCAACGAAGACCTGACTCTTCGCGACGAGCTTCGCTTCGGTGAGGAATACGGCCGGTTCGCGGCCTGCCGTCTCGTCACTGGCAGCACGCTCGCCGTCGGCTACAATCCGGCGAATACGGGCTGCCTTGCCGGTCCGGTCCGCACTCTGATCAATTCGGGCGGCTCGGCACTTGGGCCGGCTGGTCCCTTGATCCTGTCCACCATCGATCGTCTCGATTCGCTGAGCGACCTCGGCTCGACGGGCGATCTTTACGAGCAGAACAGCCGCAACTGGGCGCTGTTCACGCACAACATCTTCCACGTCACCCCGCAGCTCGATCTGACCGTCGGCCTCCGGTACACCAACGAGCGGAAGAAGCTGGACGCCGAGTTCGGCAACGACAACACGGTCTGCACGCAGAACCAGGCAGCGCTCGCGGCGGTCTACACGACCCCCGCCCTCGCCGGCCTGATCCCGACCGCCAATGCGATCCTCGGCCTCAGCTGCCAGGGGAACAGCACGGCGGAGCTGAACGGCGTTTCGATCAGCGACAAGCGCAAGGAGAACAAGCTCACCGGTACGGGCGTGATCTCCTACAAGCCGAACGACGATGCCTTGCTCTACGCCAGCTACTCGCGCGGCTATAAGGCGGGCGGTTTCAACCTCGACCGCTCGGCGTTGAAGATCCCCATCTTCACCTTCGCTCAATTGGGCGGTGCGCAAGCCCTTGCACCGGCGCTGCAGTTCGATCCGGAAACGGTCGATGCCTTTGAAATCGGCGGCAAATATTCGGCCGGTGGCTTCCTGTTCAACGTCGCCCTGTTCCGGCAGGACTTCAAGAACTTCCAGCTGAACACATTCGACGGTACGGTCTTCATCGTTCAGAACATCAATGGCTGCGACGAGGATCTCGACGGTGCGGATGCCGACCAGTCGAAGTTCACCGCTGCAGACAATTACAATGCCAACGCGTCGGCAACCGGCGCTTGCGACGACGGCGATGTCAGCCATGGCGTCCGCTCGCAGGGTGTCGAGCTTGAAGCCCAGTACCGCTTCAATCGCGACCTGCGCGTCAATGCCGGCTTCACCTATGCCAACACGAAGTATCGCGGAAACTTGGTCGGAACGGACGATGGCGCACCGCTGAACCAGGCGCTTCGCCGCCTGCCCGGCCGTCGCGTCTCGAACGCTCCGTCGACCGTGGTCACGGGCTCCGCATCGTGGACCCCGGCGATCGGTGGTAGCGGCATGTCCGCCCTCGTCTACGCGGACGCTCGCTACAGCAGCGGCTACAACACCGGCTCGGACCTGTTCCCGCAGAAGACGCAGGACAGCTACACCATCGTGAACGGCCGTATCGGCCTCCGCGGTCCGGATGAGCGCTGGGCGATCGAGCTGTGGGCGCAGAACCTGTTCAACAAGAACTACACGCAGGTCGCGTTCAACTCACCGTTCCAGGAAGGCGCGACGACCCCGGCATTCCAGGATCCGCAGTTCCCGGGCGGCCGTCAGATCTTCTCGGCCTATCTCGCGGAGCCGCGGACCTACGGTTTGACGCTTCGTGCGCGCTTCAACGCACCGCGTCCGGT